>OHKJ01000225.1_pt1 | contig 38036 bp, 27 predicted proteins | sample 1568791 | NCBI WGS metagenome assembly OHKJ01 (sample SAMEA3879584, study PRJEB24766) | human gut metagenome | biome: human-associated habitat; feature: feces | place: USA | collected 1985/1987 | reverse complement strand
TGTAAATTCAAACCGTGACCTGCTGATGCCGGATGAATAAGACCAACGGCAAATTCTCCCTTATTCCACCTCTCAATACTGCCGGGAGAAGATATCCTTGCATATTCCATTTTTAGCCTGTCCAGTAGTTTCGTGATACGCTCCACATCATGCTTGTACCAATATGCCACGAGAATTGGCTTGCCGTTTGCCGCTTCGATAATATCCTCCAATGCATCCAGCTTTCTTTGGTGTATTTCCAAGATGCTCTCATCATCGGAATAAACTGCTCCATTTGCCATTTGGGACAGCTTGCCTGTCAGCGATGCGGCATTGGCTGCTGTTATCTCTCCATCCGGCAGCTGAAGGATGAGGTCTTTTTTCAGTTCCTCATATTTTTTCTTTTCCAATTCCGACAATTCCACCTCCAGCTGTGTGCTGATCAGTTTCGGCATTTTCAGATGGTCGGTGGATTTCATAGAAATTGTAATATCCGAAATCTTATCATAAATCTGCTGTTCGGCATTGGGCAGTGGCTTGTAGCTGTAAACAATCTGACCATTCCTCTTGTCTGGGGAGAAGTAGGCGTTTCGGTACTGACCGATAAATCTGCCAAGCCTTGCACCCATATCCAGCAGTTTGAACTCTGCGAATAAATCCATCAGACCGTTGCTGCTTGGTGTACCTGTCAGACCCACCATTCTTTTTACCTTTGGTCTTGCCTTCATCAATGCCTTGAACCGCTTGGACTGGTAATTCTTGAAAGAGGATAGCTCATCCACAACCACCATATCAAAATCAAACGGTACACCGCTTTTCTCAATCAGCCACTGCACATTCTCACGGTTGATGATATAAATATCCGCCTGTGCTTTCAGTGCTGACAGCCGTTCTGCTTCCGTACCCACTGCCACTGAATATTTCAGCAGGTGCAGATGCTCCCACTTTCCAATTTCAGCACCCCATGTAGAAGTGGCAACTCGTAAGGGACAAATGCACAGCACTTTGTGTACTTCAAAGCTGTCAAACATCAAATCGTTAATGGCAGTCAGCGTGATGCTCGTCTTGCCAAGTCCCATCGACAGAAGAATGGCAGCAATCGGATGACTCTTGATATATTCAACCGAATATTTCTGATAATCATGTGGCTCGTATTTCATCCAAAATCCCTCCAATCTGGTTCACATCATCCAGTACATACACGCTGTACCCAAGTTTTTGTAACATTCCATATCTTGACAGCTGCAATGGCCTTGGCTTTTCTCCCGGTGCTTTTACTTCCACAAAGGCAAACCTGCCAATGGGAAGAAGCACTAAGCGGTCTGGCATACCATCAAAACCCGGAGATACGAATTTCGGACAGATACCGCCCTGCTTTTTTACCGCCGTTACAAGTTTCTGTTCAATAGTCTTTTCTCGCATATTTCCTCCTTCTTTATGGACAAGTGGACAAAAAGGACAACTGGTTCTATATAATCCTTACGTGCGTATAGACATATGCCTATATTCATATTTCATATATTTTAATCTATATATAATACTTGTCCTACTTGTCCTAAAGTGTTAACCAAGCCTTATTTTAAGCCATTTTCAGATGGGACAACTTTTTCATAAATTCTCTGCCGGCCATATAGAACTATATTTTTTCGTTTGCCGCTTTTTTCCCACCCCTCGATTTTCATCATAATGGCCGCTATCGCATAGGAGTCGGATGTCTTAATGCCAGACAGATTATTGCCGAAACATTCACACCATATTTCTGCATTGCTTACCTGCGTTCTTTCCACAGTGCCAATTTTCGTCCCGCCGAAATCATCGCCGCTTAAAAAGTTCTTTCGTTCAAACAGACTCATGGCATCCCAATTATCCGGGAGCAGTGTATTTAGGTAATTCTCCACGAGTCCCTGTCTTTCATCGGTTTCCATGGCCTGTTTTTGCTGCTGCTCTGCAATTACAGCCTCTCTGCCTTCAAGGAACAGGTTCTCGCCCTGCTTATACAGATAGAGAGCTTCTGCCCATATCTGTGCTACATCATCGGCTGTTAACTGCCACGATTTTTTAGCAGAATCACCGCATACATTCACCGGCCAAAAACGGCGGTTGCCCGTAATATCACGGAGGAATCCATTCTCCGCATTGGTTGAGCCAACCACAATGCACTGTCGCGGATGGCTTTCCACCACTCTGCCATAAGATGGCCGATAAATATCATCAGTACGGCTTAGGAAGGATTTAATGGTTTCAATATCCACCTTTTTCATTCCTGCCATTTCTCCCAGCTCCAGAATCAAAAATCCCTGCAATTTTTCTGCACCAGCTTTATCCTTCATATCCGTAAGCGTAAGACTGTCGGAAAACCAGCTGCCAGCCAATTTGGAAAAGAAGGTGGATTTGCCGATGCCCTGTGCGCCCACCAAGATTAAGGCACTATCGAACTTAATTCCCGGATGATAGGTCCTTGCCACAGCTGCAATCAGCGTTTTTCTCATAGCCGCTTTCGTATAGGAATTGTCCTCTGCACCGAAATAGTCAATCAGCAGATTTTCCACTCTCGTCACATGATCCCATTCCGGCAGCTTTTCAAAATACTCCCTTGCGGGATGGAAATGCCTGTCCTCTACAGTTTTCGTAAAAGCCACATCGTGATTGCGGGAAGAAAACGGAACATACCGAATATCAATGAGTGCTTTCATCTGTGCGGTATCGGCATCCCTCCAGAACCTGTTGTCCATAGGACGCTCCCACGGCACTGTGCCTATGATTTCAATTCGTCCCGCCATTTCGTTATATGCAATATTTGCAAAGTCAGGGTCATTATTTAGAATCAGCATCAGATTCCACACACTGTTTTCCAGCAGATTGCTTCTTGGCATATAGCGCAGTCTTGCTCTCCAGTCGGCTTCATCTGTAAAATCCTCATCAATCTGTGTCTGTCTTTCTTCCAGCGCACGGAGTTTGACCTTTTCCTGTTTCATGGCAAACTCGCACATTTTTTTCACAGATTTATTATCATCATCGCCAAACTTATGCAGGCGGACAAGGTCAAAGGCACTGCACAGCTTTCCTCCTGCTGGGTCAGTCGCATGATGGCTGTAAGTAAATTTGTCATCGTAAACCACAACACCCGCAGACCCTTCGCCCGGAAGATAATCATATCGTTCGGAACTGTCAGCTGTCGGTGCATAGACATCAGCCAAAAATTCATCAATAGCTGTGCTGATTGGGAAATACACACGATTGAATAATCCAATTACACCGTCCTTTTCCAGCGGGTCTTTTTGCTGCTGCGCTTTATGGTCTGCTGCCTTGCTTTCCTTCGGTGTGGTAGGAAGTAGAGAGCAGTCCCTCCAATTGGGATGCTTTTCAAAAATCTCATCCGGGTCAAGCCAGTCCCCATCAATCTCACCAAACAGATACTCCCCGTTGGAGGGACAGGTCGGCCAGTACATCAGCTGATGGGGAGAGAACGAACAGGGGTCAAGCATCGCAAGAAAGCCATTGTCCTGTGCATAATATCTCGCTGCCGCATTGAACTCATCGGGTGTCATATCACGGCTGACCGGGATAATCATTCTCGCTCTCGGCTTGTCCGCTGTATGGCTGTGAGTTGTATAGTAGCAGCCCTTATTGTCGATTTTGGCATTGATATCCTTTAGAAAATCCTGTTCAATACTGTCGAGGTCATATACCAGCATGGAACGGCAGACCACCTTGTTTACCTGTCTGCGGTTGCCACTTAAATGACCTGCCACAAACCCGCCCTTATCCTTGATATCATCACGCTGACCCTTCGGCAGCTTCGGATATTCCTCCGCCGTCTCTGAGGTATAAATCGGATTACGCAGCCGGTCACACAGTTCATCAAATTTTATGGTTTTATTCGACCAGAACTTTGCCGTCCTGCTGTTGCCATAAGCAATCTTCAAATCACGCATCTTTGCTTACCTCCTTTAAATCACTGCCGAAATATCGCAGTCTGTAATTTTTTCTCTTGGCTCTCCTGATTTCAGCATCCATCCCGGCCGATATGGTTTCTCCGAACACCCACACCTCGCTGCAGTGGCTCATCAGCACATTTCCAAAATGCAGCCCCAGCTCACGTTCCGTTAAATCGTTATCGTTAAGAAACTGCGGAAACAGCAAATGCGGAGCAATAGGGATATACCCCTGCTCCACAGCATAGCGGCTGTACTTTCGTGCATTTGCAATATTCCCGGCAACATCTCCCGAAAACGGGGAGCATACATACACCATCGGTCTGTATGCCCTTGCCGCCTTCGTTTCTTTTTCGATATTGGATAAGGCACCGTAGGTGGTCGGATCAGGATAACCTTCGCTGTTATACCTATTAATCGACATCACTGCTCTCCTGTTCCATTGTTGGCAAAATCCCATCCGCTTTTAATAATTCATAGACAAACAATCTGCCTTTTTGTGTCCAGTAGGTATGTGGCTTAGTATGAATCGTTCCGTCATTAGCAGAATAGCTATGTGTCTTGGTGTTTGTATAACCTTTTTCTGCGTATTTCTGATATAACAGCCAAATCTCGCCCTGTTTAAACTGCACACCTTTTTCATGGAGATAACGATTCATCCAAATAGCAGACTTTCCATAATCTTTCGCTACCGTAGAAGTGGAAATAAGGTCTTTGCAGTTAAGTACCACATCGTAATAGCTTGCCTTTGGCTTCATTTCCGCAATCTGCTGTTTTTGGACGGCAGTAGTTTGTTCAAGCAGTCGGTTCTTTTCTCGCTCTTCCTTTAATGCAGTAAATGCTGCAATCGCAAGGTCAGGATTTGCAATTAGTTCATCTGTCGCATACACACCATGTTTTCTTATAGTTGGAAGAATCTCGCTTGTTACCCAACGTTTAAACCTTCTTGCATTCGGCATCTTGCTAGAAAGAATAAGGCTGTAAAGGCCAGACTCATTTATCAGAACCGGAGCCTGTTCACGTCCGATGGAGTCACGAATCGTTACCCCATCGGTTTTATCCTCTTCATCCACATGGTCTAGCAAAGCTTTCCTTGTATTGCTATAGCCAAGAATTTCAGCTACGTCCTTTCCCACAAAATAAGGAACTCCATTAATGTCTGCTGTTCTCACCGAGCCAAACTCAGCATTTTGAAAAATCTGTATTCCGTTCATTGAAATACCTCCCATTCATATTTGGAGGATTAGTCCTCCTACCTCATAGCCACGGCAGAAGGTCAAATCTGACGATTTTTAAAAATACCTTGAAGTTTTTTCTCGGCTCGCTTTAATTTCTGAGTAATGTTGTTTTCGCTGACACCGATTGAACTGGCATATTTGCGGATGGACATGCCGTCAATGCGTACTGCAATGAACATATCTGCCCAATCCTGCTTTTTGCCAAGAGTGGTGCGTATCCATTGGCAGACAGATTCGTACTCATCTTGGAGATTGCGTTCTATCTCCTGAGAGTTATCAGCGAAAGTATCCATGACATCAGTTTCATCTTCAGCCTGATCATCTTTACGATATGGAGTCTTTGGTTTGCCAAGGTGCCTATGGTAGCGGCGCCAATGATTGTATTCCTTGTTGTTTATGAGGTCGAACATTTCCTGTAGAGTCTCGCAGCGTTTCACCTCTGCTTTCTTTTCCGGCTTTGCCTGTGTAAGACGCTGCTCATAGTCGATATCCAGCATGACGCTGTAATCTCCATCTGGAATTTCAATTGTGGTGTAGTTCTTGTGACCGTTTTTGATGTTGTCTTCATATAAAACTCGTATTTTCATTTTGCATTCCTTTCCGTCCCAGTAATGGGTGGCGGAATGCAAAAGAGCCTGCGGATAAGATGACCACAAACTTCGCTTGTCCTAAAAAAAGCGCACGAAATCACGGTGGGTGCATCTTCATTCCAAACACAGTCTTTATCACTGTGTTCTGAACTCTTATGCATCCCGCCGTCCTGATGCGCATCTCGGACATTGAGATTTTATTTCAGGAGGTTTGTCCTCCTGTTATGGTAATGATAATACTTTTGCTTTTTTTGCCCGTTGAATAAACTTCAACAGCAAAATGCCTTAATAACGAACAATCTTTATTTCTTAACTTTGAAAATCCACATTTTTGCAAGATCATTTTCATGCAAATAGTGCTTTTGAGACAAAAAAATAAGGAACAGTGCATATTTTCATATACACTGTTCCTTATTTAAGAATAAATGTCGCTTTTACTTTGACCTGCCCCCATTTTATGTACCACGGGGAACTGTAGTTTTTCCATCATATTGCTAATGATGATGCATATTCGAGAGGAGTTTTGTTGCCAAGAGAACTATGAGGTCTTTCTTGGTTGTACTCAACTCGCCATGCTTTGATAACGTTTCTTGCTTCTGCAACACTTCTAAACCAATGCTAGTTCAGACATTCATCACGCAACTTACCATTGAAACTTTCTATGTAACCATTTTGAGTTGGTTTCCCCGGGTCTGTAAAAACATGGTTGACATCATGGTCATAAGCCCATTGATTCAATGCATTGCTAATAAATTCAGGACCATTATCTGTAAGTATTTCTTTAGGATATCCTCTGAAAAGGGCTACCTTATCCAAATACATAGCAACTGCTGCCCCGCCCATAGAGCTTTCTACTTCTAAAGTAAGAGATTCTCTTGTTACTTCGTCTATTAAAGCAAATACACGAAAATTGCGACTGAACCTTGTAACATCGATAACAAAGTCCATAGACCATCTGTCATTAGCCAAGCTAAGGTGTTCACGGCTTGGCATGCCACGCTTTTCATAGCGCTTTTTCTTGCTCCGTTTGTGGATAGATAGATTGGCTTCTTTGTAAAGTCTGTAAGCTTTCTTGTGATTGATATAGATACCGGATTTTCGCATAAGCATAATATTGATTCTACGATAGCCAAATCTTTTCCACCGGGCAGCTAAGGTGACCATTTCTTCCTTAATTTCTTCATCAACAGAATTCTCTTTAAGAGAATATCTTCTTGTGTTTCTAGGAAGGTCTAATAGCCTGCAGGCTCTACGTTCACTAATACCATGTTTGCTAATTATAGCGTCAGCAACTAGACGTTTGTCGGCAGGCTTTATTAGTTTTTTGAGACAATATCCTTTAAAACCTTATTGTCTAGGGAAAGATCGGCGACCATTTCTTTGAGTCGACGATTTTCCGCTTCGAGTTCTTTAAGTCGTTTTACATCACTGACTTCCATGCCAGAATATTTCTTCTGCCAGCTGTAGAAAGTTGCCTGAGAAATGTTGTACTCACGAGAAATATCCGTGGCACTTTTGCCGGCTTCATGTTCTTTAATTAATTTTACAATTTGCTCATCCGTAAACCTTTTTTTCATGATTCGTTCTCCTTGTGATTTTATTATATCATGGAGAACTATAGTTGCTAATGGTTCATTTTATGGGGAGCACGTCAACTTAACTACAAATAAAATATCCGATGAACTAACTTCATCAAAAAAATTTAAAAAAATTAAACCGGACAAACAATCCGGTCTAATCAGTAAATATTGTTTTATAATGGTGGCTGGTGAATAAGATAGTCTAAACTTTGTTCTTTAAGTTCATCATAAACATCCCCGTAATCAGTAGCCCATTTAAGATGCAATAACATATCATAAGTTTCATTATCAGTACCAATTTTACCAAGCGAAGTCATGTTTAAAGTTAGATCTGCTAATTGTAGCATTCGGTCACTAACCCTATACGGAATATGAATTCCAAGACAAGCAGAAATAACATTTAACTTAGTGAGGTTTTCGCCTTTTTTCATATTACTGATTGTTCTGATATCCAAGCCAGTTACACTTTTTAACAATCTACCAGAGTAATTGCAAATATGTTTACCCATAAGCTTTGTTAATGCTCCCCCAAACTCTAATTCCCCTATAGCTTTCAGCATTTCTATAGATATTTCGTTTACCAGTCCGTATTGCGTAAGTAATTCTTCACTTATCTCATCATAATAATTGAATGTCAGATCAGCTTTTGCTGGGGGAAGTTTCACATAGTGCAATTTCCCATCCTTTTCATCCACAATGAATTGAAGGAAACATTCTTCCTCATGGGATTTTGCATATTCTGTTAATTCAAGTTGCCCATCATCAGTTCGTTGAATATATTGAGAAGATGCTAGGCAAACCTTATTATCCACATAGGCAAAACAATCAGTTTTTACTGTGCTTGCTACTGCTTTACTTTCAGCATACCAGTTGGTCAGCGTTTTACTTCTTACCGTTGAAACGGTCTTTTTTCCAATATAATCATTTTCCGTAAGAACAACTCCAACATTTGGTGAATCCCATTCTGATTCTTTATCCTTTGACTGAGCGGGCATTTCTTCGCCCCTCACATTTAGGTATGGATCTTGTCCCCCACTTAACAGGAAGAAACGGAGATATTCCTCACTATACAGTGGTAATCTAAGTTCAACATACTCGTTTTGGAGAACGAGCTTAAAAAACTCTCTAGCTTTAATCTTATTTACCGAATTTTTAAGTTCTGTGAATATACCATAATTATCAAGAGTACTACTATTAACTTTTCTCTCTAACAGTTCACGAAGAAGATTAAATTTACAACCAAGTCGCCTAACAACACGATTAATTCTGGCATATTCGTCTGCCTTCATATAATCTGCAATATACTGCCTGAAAGTTTTTTCAGGAACCAAATCTGCTTTCCCACTCTCTACAGCATGTACAAATCGTTCAGCATAGCGTTGTTCTTCTTGAGATAACATGGAAAAAGATCTATGTAGTTCTTTTAATGCTGCAGCCACAATTTCAGGATCGGTATCGCCCTGTATCAATGTGACATACTTATCAAAATTTGAATTCATATAGTTAGCATCAATTTTTCCAGTATCATATTCAGTGATATGAATATCCACCTCATAAGGAACATCTCCGCCTCGGCCTCCACCGCCGCCTCTTGAAAGTTCTTTGTATCTGGCAAGGAGAGTCAAATATGTCATCTCATCAAGTGCTACTTCAATAGCATCCTCAACCTGATTCTCGTCTGGATAAAATTTTCTAGACCATACAAATCCCTGAATTAATGCAGCTTCCAGGTGTGTTACAAACAGCTTGAAATCCTTGGCAAATTTCGCTACTGCAGCTGAATCCTCTGGTAGCTTTTCAAAGCTCACAATATTAGCATTTTTGAAAAGCTGCTCAATACCCAAATACAGGGTATTCATATGTCTGAGGTTGTTTGGGAGCTTGTCTACAAAAAGCCCAGTAGGAACATCTCCGGAATAAGCTTTTACCGCTGCTTCAATGTTCTTCTCCATAGTGTTAGGACGTCGGTAGTATTTTATGATTCCAAAAGGTTTCTCCGCCATATCATAAATACGATTGGTTCTAGAAAATGCCTGGATAAGATTCTCATATTCCATGACTTTATCTAGATATAATGTGTTCACCCACTTAGAATCAAAGCCAGTTAACATTTGATTTACAACAATCAAAATATCAATTTGCTCATCTTTGCCCAAGCGTTCATAAGGCTTTTTATGTGACATACGCAAACTAACGTCTTTACGAAATTTATCGTATGAAGCGATGGAAAAAGATTGAGAGAACTTACTGTTATAGGCTTCCAATATTTCTACAATGCCATCTTCCTTTTCAAGTGAGCCGCCACCTTCGTTATCAATAGATGGATCGAACACAGCCGTAATCATTAGTTCTGGCATTTCCTTTACCATCAGACGATAGTACTCCACTGCTTCTGGAATACTGCTGGTCGCAAAAATAGCATGAAATTGTCTGTCACGACTGTAAAGGGACCATTTCTTTTTTATATCAGTAATAATTCCCAACTTATATTCAGGTGTTTGATACTGCTCGTTGGGAATGTAATCCTCTATACCACTAATCCATTTACCATTAACAAGCTCTCCGTACATTTTCACCTGTGATGAATCCATATATTTGAGAAATATTTTCTTCTTTTTGGGGTCGCTCATGGCTTCCTGCTGAGAAGATGCTTTTGCTTTTTCCAATGCAATTTGTTCCCTCAAATCATTGTCATCATAGATACGAACAAGGTATGGATCAAATCCTAGTACATTCTTGTCTCTTATTCCATCCCCTAAAGTATATCTATGAATTTCATCTCCAAAAATAGTGGGGGTGGTACTGTCTTTCTTTGCATTTAAATCCTGTATTGGTGTTCCAGTGAAACCAAAAATAATAGCATTCTTAAAAATATTCTTGATGTTAATCAGCATATCTCCGAATGTAGAACGATGACATTCATCAATAATGATAACCATGCGTTTACGCTGTATTGCTTTTAGGTCTGCATCATTCAATCCAGAGTCCTCGGCAGCAATATTACTGAGTTTTTGAATAGACGTAACAATTAGCGTATTATCAAGATCATCACTTTTCAACTTAGAGGTCAGAATAGTCGTATTTTCAGTTGCCTGTACTGATTCACTTTCAGATGCAAAAGAACGGTATTCTTTTAAAGATTGAATACCTAGTTCTTTACGGTCAACCAAGAATACTACCTTCTCTGCATCATGGTTGCTGGCAATTAACTGCGCCGCCTTAAAGCTGGTCATAGTTTTACCACTTCCCGTTGTATGCCAAATATGACCTCCCAGCTGCTTACCGTCATCCCAGTGGCTTTTCTTATCTGCCACAATATTAGCAATTCCGACGGCAGCATAATACTGATAGCTACGCATTACCTTAAGAATTCCATCATCAGTATCTGCAATCGTATAGAACCCGATTAACATATGTGCCATAGGTATAGATAAAAACCTATGCACAAAAGTATGCCAATCATTGATGGGATTATTATTAAAGTCAGCCCAATGGAAGTAGAATGCCTTGTTAAAAACACCGCCTTCACCTGGGTTGGCAAAATACACAGATTCTTTGGGCTGCATGGCTACAAAAATCTGTATCATAGAAAAAATTCCACGGAATACACCTTCGTGAGAATATTTCTGTATCTGGTTATACGCTTCGCTGACCGGTATACCACTGCGTTTTAACTCCAGATGGATTACTGGCATACCATTAATAAGCAACATCAAATCTCCTCTCCTATTGTTGAGGATAGGAGACTTTGTCTTGAATTGTGGTTGCTGTACAATTTGGTATCGGCTTTGACCTAAAGCTATCTCTTGACGGTCATAGATTTTCAAACTTACTTCTTTTCCAAGATGTAGTTGATCTTCTGGGTTATCGCGAGTGATTGAAATACTTCTACCATTGATAAATTCATTCAGTAAAACTGGTGACTGTAAAGCCTTTACCTGGTTTATAATCTGATCCATTTCACCTGAGGTCAGAGGGCAATCATTCAAACGTGTATTCTGCTTGTTATTATTGAAAAGAATGTCTGCCCAGTTTTGAATCAAATCTTCTTCAGTAGGAAATCGTATAACATTCGGCTCCCAGCCATATTCAATCAGGGCTTTAATGACCGCATCTTCAAAGTCTTTTTCTTCTGTATATATAATTTCAGACATGTAACTCACCTCCTATTTACACAAACATTTTTTCTAAGCAACCGGCCTTGATATTTTTTAGCTTAGTTAACTTTTTATCTTGAAGAGAAATAAGAACATCCAATCCAGCAAGATATTGTCCAATACGTCGTTGTTCATCTAATTTAGGAAAAGGAATCGGCATTTCAAAGAATGTGGTGTCTTTGATAGAAAACCTATCCGAGCGAGCACCTGTATCCCCATTAAACCGCATGAAAGAATACCAGTGACTGCTCTTAAAAAATTGCTCAAGAAAACTATTGTCCACCTCTTTTGGCCTAAATACAGTATATAGAGGTGATATAACTCCACATCTTCCTAATTTGTTACGCCCAATCGGTCCTACAGGCGCCGTTGTTGAAATACGTGGATTATAAACAAAGTCCTCTGGACGCACTACATAATAGCCGTTTATTTTATCCTGCTTAGCAATATCATGATCAAAAAAGTCCCTTTGACTAATAATTCCGTATTCCGCAGAGTTTGTTAAAGTTTCTGTATATTCCATATATACATTCTTTTCCGTAACCTTATCAGAAATAGTTCCCAATTTCCGATACCTCCACGCTCCATCAAATTCAGAAAATCGTACTTCTGGCACCTTGTTACCATTTTTAGGGAACATTTTTTCCAACATAGCTTTTTTCATAATTAGTAACTTATCATACTCTTTCTGGTGAAGTGTAATAAGCCTGTCAATATTCATAAAATATTCTACAATCTTTTTTTCTTCATCCACTTTTGGAAAAACGACATCTCCCTTTAATGCATTTGCATCTGATACTTTCATGTCGTTTTTTGCACCTTTGTTTACTAAAGGATGCATGTATTGGTTCATTCTTGCATATTGTTCGAAATAAACTTGGATGAAATCGGGATAAACATTTTCTTTTGGATGATAAACGGCATAAAGAGTAGATACAATTCCAGCAGGTCCTTTGTTTGTTTTGATAATACCAAAAGGATTTGCTTTCAGTGGAGATTTGGTATATACGACATCACCTGTGTTAACTACTCCATAATTAGCTGTTGAAACTCCTGCAAATGATCTGCCGTGAAATTCTATTTGATTTATGATACCAAAATCACCAGATACAGATAAGACATCTTCTTTACCAAAAATCCCTTCGGTATTTTTTTCATTGGAAACATTAAGGTAGTGTTCTAATTTATTCCTTTCCCATGTATCCTTATATCCAGAAAATCTTAGACTGGGTAACAATTTTTCTTTATCCATCCTTAAACCTCCAGACTCTTTCTAAACTCTGCTAATCCTTCCATATCAGATACACTTCCGGTAAGATCACCAAGCGTCTTATACAAGGTTTTTCTAGTATCAGTTATACCTTCTTCAATATCTGCAAATGTAGTTGCATATTTATTTTGGAGCGCAATAATTTTGGTAATCATCTGATTAATCATGTCTTCTGGCAACTCAAATATTCCACTTACAAGTGGTTCAATCCATTTCAAATCCAAAAGTCGCAATGCAGTATCTTCATCCATATGCTCAATGGTATCTTTTATTTTTAGATGTAGTTCATCCTTTTTTATTCGAAGTTCACGCTTGCTTTGTGTTTCTTCATCCATTAGCATAAGCACTTGCTTCATCTTTGCCTCAAAAGAATTCTCAGGAAAATCGTATTCCATTTGTAATTGCGCGATACGACTGTTAACGGCGGGTTTGCCATAAGTGCCGTCCTTATTTGCATTCATCTCACCCCACGCAACTATATTGGTTGTGGCAATGTAATCCAACTTATCGTTCTTTTTTGAAAGTAGTAGATATTTTTGAAGTGCTGCAATTTCTGGACTATCTACATCCTTTAGTGCCTCTGCTACAAAAATTCTGACTTCCTTCGCGACAAAAGAGTCCTTTTCTTCAGTTACTGTACTTCCTTCTAGTTCGTCATCTTCCAACGACTCTAAAACTTCAGTATAAATAGATGCAATTTCACGCAAACGATTTTCAAGCACGATAATCTCATTCAGTTCATCTGCGTGTATTTCTTGCTGCACCAATTCAAAAGGAAGAATACGGCCTTTCCAGCCTTCCTGTACTTCTGGTACTTCATCGTCGTCATCTGATTTCTTTTTAATAACCATATTGGGGTCAACTTGAAAAATCGCTTCAAACCCTTCACCCTGTATCATTTCTAAATCAGCCGCTATGACGTCCCAATTTTCCGATAAGATTTGGTAGGCTTTATATTTGTCCAAGAGTTTGACCCTTGAAATGCGATTAAAAATCTCTTCACACACCTCATCCTTTTTCCCTTGTGCGTTTACATCCAAAATATCTTCGATGAGAGAATCATACAAGGATTTATAAAAACCATCAAAACTCGCAGAGAAAGCCTGTTTGTATTCTTGGATGGAAGGAACCTCTAGAGTGACAGCTTTGATGTCCTCGTGAGGAACCATTAAATAACCCTCCGACATCTCTTTGAATAGTGCTTCAAAAAGACCAGGGAATGTATCCCAATACTCTTTAAGTAATGTGGCTTCGTGCATCGGAATACCACCAAACATAGTCGCCCTAATATCCCAAGTTTCTGGATCATCTGAAGAATCCACGTATCTAGGAATATTTAGGTTATATTCATTTTCACGTATTTTCTTTTTGGTCACAAGAGCTGCATATTTTTTAATAGGCTGTCTGAGTCTCACAGCATCTGCAATTTTTTAATATCACAGGCACGAAGTTTGTTATTTTTTCCTGCTTTTTCAAATCCTTTTGAAGCGTCAATAATCAACACATCAGAATCCTTACGTGTTCTTTTCAACACCATAACAATCGTAGGAATAGAAGTTCCAAAAAATATGTTTGCAGGCAAACCTATGATAGCCTCTATGTGATTTCGTTCGATAAGCGTTTCTCTGATTTTACCTTCTTCACCGCCACGGAATAATACCCCATGCGGTAAAACAATGGTCATAATTCCGTCATCCTCTAAATGATATAGCTCATGCAGCAAGAATGCATAGTCTGCTTTTGCTTTTGGAGCTACGCCAAACTCTTTATACCGAGGGTCATATTCTTTATCTTTCGGGTCCCATTTCTGAGAATAAGGCGGATTTGAAACTACTGCATCCACCTTGACCAGACGATAAGTTTGCTCTCTGTTTTGGTCATTTTCAAAGTAGGGCCAGTCATCCTCTAATGAATCGCCATTTCGTACATTAATGTTTGCGGGACTAATACCACGCATAACCAAATTCATTCGAGTAAGGTTATATGTATTTTCCTTCAATTCTTGCGCATAGTAATCAACCTTGTTCTCGCCAGGAATAAATCGACTAATTGAAGTACCTATATTGATTAGGAGAGATCCTGAGCCAGATGTTGGATCATAGATTTTAATGTGCTCTTTATCCTTTAAATGCTCTGCTATAATTTCAGACATCAAAACTGACACCTCATGCGGTGTGTAAAATTCTCCAGCTTTTTTCCCTGCATTTGCTGCAAACATACTGATGAGATATTCATAAATAAATCCTAAAATGTCATAATCCTGTTTTCCATCCATAGGAATTCGTCTAATAAGCTTTAACAAACCCTTTACTGACTTGGTCTGTTTTTGAGCTGTATCACCTAATTTGGAAAGCCCAGACTGCAATGTCTTAAATATATTTTCAAAAATCTTCTTATAGGTTTCTTCTATGTTTAAGTCAAATGCATTTAAAGCATCGCGAACATTGGCGATATTGAAATCATCACCCTTTTCAAGCCATGTGGAAAAAAAGATTGGTATATGAGATAAAATAACCAATATTCTGGCGAATGTGCTTTGTCAGTTGAACATCCTCCTCACTAACCTTTTTAATATCGACATCTTTATATCCTTCATCTTTCAAGAACTGAATTTCACGTTCTGAAAGGTACTTATAAAACATAAAACCGAGGATGTAATCCTTATATTCATTTGCTTCTATCTTGGAACGCATTTGATTTGCTGACTGCCAAATTGTAGAAGCCAATTGCTGTTTATTCATTGTCGGTGTCCTCCCTTTTTTCGTAGATAAGCCTAATGTCATAACCTAATCCTTCCATCATTTGAATAAAAGTTTTATTTACAACACCATCATCTTTCTTTACGATACGATTTACATACTGTACGGTTTTTCCTATTTTTTCAGCTAAAGCAGCTTGTGTTGTATCAGCTTCAACACATTTTATTTTAATATCTTTTTCAATATTGTTTTTTATCATATAACCGTCCTCCGTTCTGTAAATTAAACAAATCCATTTAATATTATGGCATAAATAAGATGATTTTGTCAATATATTAGGTTTATATTTTAATAAATAGGTCTTCAATAAAACCCAAATAAAGATTCAACTAAGAATTAATGTTAAGGTTTTATTGATTTAGCACATTGAATTCAACATTTAAGTCAACCCAACCCCATTTTTACAGTAATTTTATCCACTCGCCACATTTTTGACAGTAATTTCGTCAACTCAGTAGGCAAATAGTAATAATGTCCACTCAACCCTTTATTTTTATGGTTTTGGATATGTTCTTACAATAAAAAATTCCGTGACCTTGAACCCAGCTTGAATATGAGTTCAAAATCACGGAAATCCCTTTATATCAAGCACTTTTACACTTTTATTTCTCAACCCTTGACATCAACGCGACTGTCTCAACGTGAGAAACTTAGGCTATTTCCAAATATATCTACAAGTACTATAAATCAGCTATTTTCTTATGCCTACAACCATTTTATCAACTCTACCATCTGATTTTTGACTAGGCTATTTTGCGATTTTTACAATAGTCTTATTTTTGCTCCAACCCAAAGCCTCTGCGATTTGTTTCTTTTCATCTTCTTTTTGAAGTTCTTCACTACACTTCTCACAGGCATTAAGCTGCTCAAAAGAACAAGCTCCAAATGCAGCATGACTCACATCTTCAATTCTATGTAAACTTTTGCAAACATCACAATACACATAAATCGCATCATCCAATAATGGAACAAGTTCCCCCTGCTTATAATCAGCATTTAGCTTTAAGTACATCATATATAATCCCTACCTTTCTTCTTTTGGTAGTACTATATATCACTCATAAGGCACATAATAGCAAGTCATTTATTGTACAAATATGATGCAGATTATCCGTCTACTTTTTCTTAGAACTATACTTATTTGCACTACGATGCTTTGTCCCATCTTCGTCAACAGTAACGTTGCTTCTCTGCGTTTTCCTTTTCTGCACTGCATCAAAAACTTCCTTAGAGATGATTGCAGGGTTATTATCGCTGACCAAATAATATGTACCTTTCCCATCAGATTTCAAAAGTTCCGCTTCTCCGATATACTTTCTTTTGGTTAGCATCAACTCAACTGTCCGTTTGTTCCACTTATCCTTTCCAGTTGGCGATTTGATACCTAGATTTTCTAGTTCTTTCAGAATGCCTATTACGCTTTTGCCACCCAAATACAAATTGAAAATCTTCTGAACAACAGCTACCTGTTCCTCATTAACAATTAATTTACCACTCTCATCGCTATCATATCCATAGCATTTTCTATCTGCTAATTTTGAAGTTCCTTGTTCTACCTTCTTCTTAATGCCCCATTTGATATTTTCACTTCTGCTTTCATTTTCTGCCTGTGCCAACGCCTCCACGATTGAAATCATAAGCTGGCTGTCGGTTTCAGAGGAATCAAGACTTTCTTGTTCAAAAATAACACGAACGTCAGATTCTCTTAATACTTTCAATGCTTCAAGTGTATCAACAGTATCTCTACCAAACCGACTAAGACTTTTGGTTATTACTATATTGATTTTCTGCTGCCTGCCATCTTCAATCATACGAGCAAAGTCTTTTCTTGGCGATTTTGATTTGCTTGAGACAATATCAATATAGACATCAACCAACCTCCATGTATCCACCGTAGCCGGAGAGTTTTTCCAGACGTTTAAGTACGGACGGCAATCGTTCGTTGCTAATCTCAATCGTGATTTTCTTTTGTGATTGCGTTTGAGCATTAACTTGGTAAGGCTGGAAGCACAATACGCATAGAAAACACACAATAAATAAGTTCCAATTATTTCTCATACGTTTGTTTTTAATAACACTATTTGGATATGTTTATATAACTAATGCGTATGAGAAAAGAAAATGGATACCCCTTTTGCGATTTATTTTTTAATAAAAGTGATATTTTGTTGTTTATTGCATAGATTTGTTATACTTATGCAATAAAAACCTAGTCTATGGTAAGCGTATTGCCTTGCAAGGTGACAGTGACTTTTTTCATTCTATTAAGCAATGAGATTGTATGCTCTAAATCTTTAGTGCGATCGGATATGAAGTGCATTTTATACGTCATTGCTTCTTTGTTTCTGAATTCTATGTTTACATTGTACCAGCGTCCTAAGTTTTGCATAATATCTTTCAATGTAATATTGTCAAAATAGAAATAGCCGTCCTTCCAATAGACGTAAGAGTCTAAGTCTACTTCTGTTAGAACGAAATTTCCATCAGATTGCAGGTGGGCGTCTTCTCCCGGATATAGTCGGGTATATGATCCTCCTTTTGTGTTACTTACTTCTACTTTCCCGTTAATAAGTACTACATGAGTATCTTCGGGAGTATAGCTACGTATATTGAATTCCGTGCCGAGAACGCGGGTTTGGACTGACTTGGTTTTTACAATAAAGGGATGCTTGGCGTCTTTGGCCACCTTGAAATAAGCTTCGCCTTCTAAAGTAACGATACGCTCGTTGCCAATAAAGGCTGTAGGGTAAACAAAATTACTATTAGCATTCAGCCAGACTTCTGTGCCGTCACATAATACCACTTTGAAACTTTCACCTCGTGGTACGGTAAGTACATGTGTCTGTGTAGTTGTTGAGATGACTTGCCTATAATCCAGCTCTTTCTTTTCAGACTTTGCAATGGCGGTTTTAGGCAGGACTTGATTGTTTGACTGCGGTTCGTCTAACACAACTTTTTCTCCGTCATCTTTTTGCAAAACAATATGTTGGGGAGTAGTATCAGCAGTGAATACAGTGATTGGTTCGAGTGCAGGGGTTGTCAGGCTATTAATTAAATAGTAACTCCCGAATAGAACGGTAATCATGGCGGCTATTCCGATAGTTATCTTCCAGAGATTGGAACGCATTCGTGTTGAATGTTGTTTTTTCTTAAATCGCTCCAATTCCATTTCTACATTAGGAAGCTCTATTCCTCCTTTTTGTTGTAGGAAAAGACTACTATCCATGATGTCGCGACAAGCTTGCAGGACTTCTTTATCTTTAAGCATCTCCTGCAGCTGTTCGTCGTTTATCTCTGAAGAACTCTCCATGATGTCGAGCGCCTTCTCTACAGATTCATCTGTATTATTTATATTGTCAATATCTTTATTCATCACTGTTTGACTGTATCATACTTATTTATATTACGTTTAATCATAAAATAAAGATACCTGATTTATGATTTTTTTGCACATTCTTCACGTATCACCTGTAATGCTTTCACAATATGCTTCCTGACTGCACTGACACTGATATTTAATTCTTCTGCCACTTCCTGATATTTCTTGCGTTGAATATAACATTCTTCTAAAATATGCCTGGTATGTGGAGTCAGTTTTTCCATTGCCTTGCTGATATGCATCATTCTTTCATCCTGCTCCAGATATTCCGTTTCAACATAACTTTTGGTCAGTTCGGAATAGATTTGTACATACTGTTCATGTATATTCTGATGTCGCAGGAAGTCAATGCTTTTGTTGCGAACGTAAATGTATAGATAAGATTTAGCCGTGGCTTTATCTATTTTTGCATAATTGGCCCAAATAAATTCGAAGGCGTCGCTTACGATATCCTTGCTAGCCTCCATATTATTAATCAGGTGAAATGCATAATAATAAAGTTGAGGATAGTACTCTTTAAAAAGAAAATCAAAATCGGCCTTATCTTCCACGTGCTTTAAAAGTGTTGAATAGTAAATAAATCGCGTTGCAAATAAACAAATAATAATTGAGAAAAGCAAAATGGCTTTTATTTTATATTTATCGTATCTTTGTGGCATCATATTTTTTCAATTAATATTCATGTAGGACCTGAAAAGTAATAATGGAGAGTATTTTAATTACAGGCGCGAGTGGTTTTATCGGCAGTTTCATCGTGGAGGAAGCGTTGAAGCGAAAGTTTGGTGTGTGGGCCGGGATTCGTTCTACGAGTAGCAAGCGGTATTTGAAAAACCGGAAAATCCACTTTCTGGAACTGGATTTTGCGCACCCTAATGAACTTCGTGCCCAACTCTCCGGGCATAAAGGCACTTACAACAAATTTGATTATATCATTCATTGTGCCGGTGTTACAAAGTGCCCCGACAAGCACTCTTTTGACTATGTAAATTATCTTCAGACCAAATATTTTATCGATACGTTGAAGGAGCTGAATATGGTTCCGAAACAGTTTATCTATATCAGTACATTGAGTGTGTTCGGACCTGTACGTGAGAAGGACTATACTCCGATAAAAGCGGACGACCCTGCGGTACCCAATACTGCTTATGGATTGAGCAAACTGAAAGCGGAGTTGTATATTCAGAGTATGCCCGGTTTCCCTTATGTCATTTATCGTCCTACAGGAGTCTATGGACCTCGTGAAGCTGATTACTATCTGATGGCAAAGTCTATCCGGAAACACGTTGATTTCTCGGTAGGTTTCCGTCGTCAGGACTTGACCTTTGTGTATGTAAAAGACATTGTGCAGGCTATTTTCCTGGGAATAGAGAAAAAAGTAGTTCGTAAGGCGTATTTTTTGACAGACGGGAAAGTTTATAAAAGCCGTGCCTTTTCGGATCTGATACAAAAAGAATTGGGTAATCCGTTTGTTCTTCACTTGAAATGTCCATTAATTGTGCTAAAAGTTATATCTTTGTTCGCTGAATTCATTGCTACACGTTCCGGGAGGAGCAGTACCCTGAATTCGGATAAATATAAGATAATGAAACAACGCAACTGGCAATGCGATATAACCCCGGTAATGGATGAACTGGGGTATGTGCCCGAATATGATTTGGAAAAGGGAGTTCGGGAAACCATTGCCTGGTATAAAAATGAAGGATGGCTTTAGACTTATTTAAGCGCGTAGAAACCCGGAAAGGGTTGTTTGCTGTGGAAAAGATTACATTGATTTATAATCTGTTGACTTCCATATTGATTCTGTTCCTGTTTCAGCGGATGGATCATCCATGGCACATGTTGCTGGATAGGGCTATGATCGCGGCTATGACTTTTTTATTGATGTATCTTTATCGTCTTGCTCCCTGTAAATTTTCGGCGTTTGTGCGTATTGTCATTCAGATGAGTCTGCTGTCTTACTGGTATCCGGATACTTTCGAGTTCAATCGTTTCTTTCCGAATTTGGATCATGTATTTGCAACTGCCGAACAGTTTATTTTCAATGGTCAGCCTGCTATTTGGTTCTGCCATACGTTTCCACATCTTATAGTCAGCGAGGCATTCAATATGGGATATTTCTTTTATTATCCGATGATGCTGATTGTGGCTCTATTCTATTTCATTTATAAATTTGAGTGGTTCGAAAAGATGTCTTTTGTGCTTGTCACTTCTTTCTTTATTTATTATCTGATTTATATATTCGTTCCTGTTGCAGGCCCTCAATTCTATTTTCCTGCCATTGGTATTGATAATGTATCTAAAGGTATTTTTCCTGCTATCGGTGATTATTTCAATTATAATCAGGAATTACTTCCCGGACCGGGCTATCAGCACGGATTTTTTTATAGTTTGGTGGAAGGCTCGCAGCAAGTGGGTGAACGTCCTACGGCGGCATTCCCCAGTTCGCATGTAGGCATTTCTACTATTCTGATGATTATGGCTTGGCGTGGCAGCAAGAAGTTGTTTGCCTGTCTTATACCTTTCTATATGTTGCTCTGTGGGGCTACCGTATATATTCAGGCGCATTATGTGATTGATGCCATTGTTGGTTTCTTCTCTGCATTCCTATTGTATGTAGTCGTAACCTGGATGTTTAAAAAGTGGTTTGCGCAGCCGATGTTTAAATAGAAACCAAAGACCTTGACGTTTTAATTAGATCATGTTATTCTTCAGGAACAAGTACAAGTTCCTGAAGAATAGATATAATAGGTGTTGATTTAAATTTCCGGATTTTCTTTGCGTTGGGAAGTGATTTCATCAAATATCCGGAAAAGCTCTTCTTTTGTTTCTGCCCGTAACATCGCAATACGTGTGTTGCGGAAGTTAGGGATTCCCTTGAATAGAGGGCTTGCGGCCAGATGACGGCGTACATGTAAAATACCTCTACGCTCATCGAGCAGATTAACGCTGTCTACCACTTCCTGACGAAGTACTTCCATACACCATTCAAAACTAAGTGGAGGTAATTCTTCACCTGTCTCTAAATAGTGTTTTACTTCCTTGAATATCCATGGACGACCGAAGCTGGCGCGACCGATCATTACAGCATCTACTCCATAACGGTCAAAACACTCCTTACAGCGTTGAGGGCTGGTCACGTCTCCATTGCCGATAATGGGAATATGCATTCTCGGATTATTCTTCACTTCGCCTATCAGTGTCCAATCCGCCTCTCCGGTATACATTTGTGCGCGGGTACGGCCATGTATGGTCAATGCGGCAATGCCACAATCTTGCAATTGTTCCGCTAATTCTACAATTACTTTATTGTTTGCATCCCATCCCAAACGAGTCTTCACTGTTACGGGTATTTTCACCGCATCTACGACAGCACGGGTGATCTCCAGCATCTTGGGGATATTTTGTAGCATACCTGCTCCTGCACCTTTTCCGGCGACTCTTTTCACCGGACATCCGAAGTTAATATCCAGAATGTCAGGTTGTGCCTGCTCTACAATCTTGGCAGCTTCCACCATTGTCTCTGTATCTTTCCCGTATATCTGGATGGCGACAGGACGTTCTGCGTCGCTGATACTTAGTTTCTGCGCAGTCTTGCTGACAGCGCGTATCAGTGCGTCACTCGATACAAATTCGGTGTACACCATGTCTGCTCCGAATTTCTTGCACATTAGGCGGAAAGCCGGATCGGTTACGTCCTCCATCGGAGCAAGTAAGATGGGATATTTACCTAGATCTATTTGGCCTATCTTCATATATGAATCTGCTATTTACTGTTTATGATTGAAGTAACTTCTTGTTTTCGCTGCAAAAATACGGAAAAAAGCCTACCTTTGTATCATTCATTTATTTAACTAATATGGAATTATGAAAAAAGGTTTGGTTTTAGTTGTGATGTGTGTAGCAATGTTGTTTGCTGCCGCACCTTCGGCTTCGGCACAAGCACCGAGTGATGAATACAAGGCTACATTGGAAAAAATGCTGGAACTATCCGGTTCTATGGCGTCGGCAAAGGCTATGGTGCCACAGATGATTTCTATGTTGAAACAACAATCATCGGCATCGGCTTCTTTTTGGGATGGCTTTCAGAAGAAATGGGAAGGAAAGTTTGGCAGTAAGCTGGCGGAACTTTACGCTCCCGTTTATCAGAAATATCTGACACTGGATGATTTGAAGAAAATTGTTGCTTTCTATGAATCGCCTGTAGGAAAGAAACTGGGCGCTTCTACTCCTGCCATGATGGCTGAGGGCATGCAAATAGGACAAAAGTTGGGCATGGAGATTGCCACTGAACTTCAACAGGAATTGCAGGCACAGGGAAAATAGTTACAAGTTACGAGCTACAAGCTACAAGGGGCTACGCTATATTCCGAAAGGTACTCGTAGCTTGTAACTTGTAGCTTATTAAATATATGATTTTATGGATTTAAAGGACTTTGAAATCATGGCCCCTGTCGGCTCGCGCGAATCACTTGCGGCGGCCATCCAGGCAGGCGCCGATTCCATCTATTTCGGTATTGAAAACCTGAATATGCGGGCCCGTTCGGCTAATACCTTCACTATTGAAGATCTTCGGGAAATAGCGCAGACGTGTGATGAGCACGGTATGAAGAGTTATCTTACCGTTAACACTATTATTTATGATCAGGACCTGGCATTGATGCGCACCATCGTAGATGCGGCCAAGTCGGCGGGTATCTCTGCGGTGATTGCGGCGGACGTAGCTGTGATGAGCTATGCGCGGCAGATCGGTCAGGAGGTACATCTCAGTACGCAACTGAATATCTCGAATGTGGAGGCCCTGCGCTTCTACGCACAATTTGCCGATGTTGTGGTGCTGGCACGCGAGTTGAATCTGGAACAGGTAGCGGAGATTTATCGTCATATCTGTGAGGAGAATATCTGTGGTCCCGGCGGAAAGCCTATTCGTATCGAAATGTTCTGTCACGGTGCTCTCTGCATGGCAGTGTCGGGAAAATGCTATCTTTCTCTGCACGAGATGAACCACTCTGCCAACCGGGGTGCCTGCATGCAGGTGTGCCGTCGCTCTTACACGGTGCGTGATAAGGAGACGGATGTGGAACTGGATGTGGACAACCAATATATCATGTCTCCCAAAGACTTGAAAACCATCCATTTTATGAATAAAATGCTGGATGCAGGTGTACGCGTGTTCAAGATAGAAGGACGTGCCCGTGGCCCGGAGTATGTACGCACAGTGGCGGAATGTTACAAAGAAGCCATCCGTTCTTACCTGGACGGTACCTTTACCGATGAAAAGATAGCCGCGTGGGATGAACGTCTGAAGACTGTATTCAACCGTGGCTTCTGGGATGGGTATTATCTCGGACAACGCCTCGGCGAGTGGACGAAGAACTACGGATCGGCCGCTACGGAACGGAAGATATATGTAGGTAAGGGTATCAGATACTTTTCTAATATCGGTGTTGCCGAGTTCCTGGTAGAAGCTGCCGAACTGAATGTGGGAGACAAGTTGCTGATTACAGGTCCCACTACAGGAGCGGTATTCACTACGCTCGATGAAGCCCGTGTAGACCTGAAACCGGTGCAAACCGTGAAGAAAGGACAGCATTTCTCGATGAAAGCGGACAAAATACGTCCCAGTGACAAACTCTATAAGCTGGTTTCTACAGAAGAACTGAAGAAGTTCAAGGGACTGGATATTGAGAAAACACGTGGATGATATACTTTTGATACAGTTATATTGAATATGGAAAAGTATATCTATGAGTTAGAGATGAAGGTGCGCGATTACGAGTGTGATCTGCAAGGCATTGTGAATAATGCAAATTACCAGCACTATCTGGAGCATACCCGTCATGAGTTTCTGCTATCTACCGGTGTCAGTTTTGCGGGATTGCACGAACAGGGAGTCGACCCCGTAGTGGCACGTATCAACATGGCGTTTAAAACTCCTCTGAAGAGCGGTGATGAGTTTATTTCCAAACTCTATATGAAGAAAGAAGGCATCAAGTATGTTTTCTATCAGGATATTTTTCGGAAGAGTGATGATAAAGTAGTCATAAAAGCAACAGTCGAAACGGTGTGTCTGGTAAATGGACGACTGAGTGACAGTAAGCTTTTTGATGAGATATTTGAGGCATACCTCTAATGTTTTCACCACAGATTACACAGATTAACACAGATCAAGAAGAATAATCTGTGTTAATCTGTGTAATCTGTGGTGAATTGAATTTGTACAACCATGAACAACGACGAACGAATTTGCAGTATAGCCCTCACGCTTTGCCCCGGTATAGGACATATCGGGGCAAAGCGTTTAATAGACGGTATAGGAAGTGCCGCGGGAGTCTTTTCTCAACGTAAAGAACTGCCTGAATTGCTACCCGGTGTGAGCCCTACTATAGTCACTGCCCTCGATAATCCTGCCGCTTTTCTGCGTGCCGAACACGAAATGGAGTTCGTGGAGAAGAATCGCCTCACTTGTCTGACTCTCAAAGATGAAGCTTATCCGTCTCGTTTGCGCGAATGTGAAGATGCTCCGGTAGTCCTCTTCTTCAAAGGGCATACCGATTTCAATCGCCTTCGCGTCATCAATATGGTCGGTACTCGCAATGCCACAGAGTATGGCAAGCAATTCTGTGTAGATTTTCTGCGTGATCTTTCCTCTCATTATCCTGATGTGCTGGTAGTCAGCGGTCTGGCTTATGGCATTGATATCCATGCCCATCGCGCTGCCCTGGCCAACAACCTTTCCACCGTGGCTGTTCTTGCTCACGGACTGGACCGTATCTATCCTTATGTTCACCGTAAAACTGCCGTTGATATGCTGGATAACGGTGGACTCCTTACCGAATTCCTCACCGAAACCACTCCCGACCGGCATAACTTTGTCAGTCGTAACCGTATTGTGGCAGGTATGACTGACGCAACCATCGTTGTGGAGTCTGCCTCTAAAGGTGGTTCGCTGATTACGGCAGACCTTGCTGTAGACTATCATCGTGATTGTTTCGCTGTTCCCGGTCGTACAACTGATTCTTTGTCTATGGGCTGTAACCAGTTGATACGTGATAATAAAGCAGCTCTCATTCAGTCTGCCGATGACTTTATGCTGGCGATGGGTTGGACTACGGAAGAGGGACCCGCCAAACATGAAGGCATTCAACGCAGTCTCTTTCTTGAATTGACGGAGGAAGAAGAACTTGTGGTCGGCATCCTTACACGTCTGGGCGACTTGCATATCAACGTATTGGTAGTGGAATCCGATATTCCGGTGAATCGTATGACAGCTCTGCTTTTTGAACTGGAAATGAAGGGCGTGGTGCGGGCATTGGTGGGTGGGGTCTATCATTTATTAACATAAGCCATCCCTTGGAATGATATTTTTTCATATCTTTGTTCCCACAACCAGTCATAATGCTATGAAGTACCTGTCCTTTTTTATACTTCTGTTTATTGGAGAACTGTCCGTAAGCGCACAGCACATGTTCTCCAGACAATTTCCATTCTTCAACCAACTCTCTTCCAATGAGATTTTCAGTATTCATCAGGATAGAGAAGGATACTTCTGGATAGGTACCACAAATGGTCTGGCACGCTATGACGGCTATCAGTTAAATACATTCCGTACAGACTATAAAAATCAGAATCTGCTGACTGACAATGGAATTACTGCTATTAATGACAATGATCTGTATGTATGGATCGGTACGTGGAAAGGGCTGAACCTGTATAATAAGCAGACCTGTCGGATTACTCCTTTCTCAGATGCACGGCTCCTGGATAAGGTGGTGGATGCTATAACAGTCGACAAGGATGGGAATGTTTGGGTAAGCGCCGGTGGAATGATATACCGATGCGATTCTACCGCGCATATTATAAAGGAGTATGAAGTTGGAAATATTCAGGAGGGATATGCTATTAGCAATATCTATGTAGATCAGCAAAAGCAACTTTGGGCAGTGGGATCACGGGGTATATTCAGGTATGAGCCCGAAACCGATTCTTTTTTCCGTTATCCGCCACTGGGTAACGGACATACCGCATATATTATGCATCAAGATAGTTCCGGTAACTACTGGATCGGTACATGGGGGGAAGGTTTGTGGCAATTCTTTCCCAATGCACAGAAAGGAGGACACTATAAGAAACATAATATAGCTGCTTCGAACAATAAAGAAACCGGTGTTGAATCCATTCTTTTCAGTATAGAGCAGGATGGTACGTTTGGCTATCTCTGGATGCTTTCGTATGCCGGGCTCCATGCGTTTAAATACACGGATGCGGGAATACTGGAAAAGGTGGATATAAATCATCTGGTTGATACGCACATGATGTATACCCGGATATGTAAGGACAGGGAGGGCAATCTGTGGTTGCCTTCGTATGATATGGCGTACACTATCTTTTTTGATAATTCGAACATTGACAATTATCTTCTTCCGCAATTGAAGGAAGAGATGGGATGGGATGCCAATGTCTTGAACCTTTGCCAGGGAAGCGACAGCACCATGTGGTTCAGGCAGGACAGGTATGAATTGTGTATGTACGATTTCTCACGGGATATGTTTGCCGGTACAGGCATAGGTGAGGTTAATACCATTATCAGATCTCTTCATAAACCCGGTGTCTGGGTCAACCTGAGTCAGACTCCGCATGTGATGAGGCTGACGCAACGGAACATGAAGGTGAGGGTAGAAGAAGACATTAATATAGGCGGAGTTACAGGATTGGTTGAGGATAAGGATGGTAATCTGTGGATATCCAAGTGGACGGATATAAATGTGAAACGTCCTGATAAAGATGACTTGGTAGTTTCGGGTAGTGACGTTCCGGTAATGACTTCTCTGTTCAATGATGTAAAGGGAGAAGTTTTAGGGTTGTCTCACGAGAGCAAAATCTATCGGCTGAGTTGTGCTGACGGGCGGATTACCTGTGAACTGAAAGACAGTATTTCTTCTCTTCTGGAAAAGGAAGAAGTGAACAGTGTCTGCATTGACCGGAAAGGACGGTTGTGGCTGAACACTACTTTGGGAAGAATATTGCGGTCTGACGAAACGATGCATAAGTTTGAAAATGTATCACTGGATAATGAGATAGATGATTGTACGGTATTAGGATTACTTTCCGATAAGAACAGTGTGTGGATTATCACCAATAAGAAAGTACTTCAATATAATATTGATTCGCAGACTTTTCAGCACTATTCTACTGCTGATGATAACATTATGGTAGATGTTTTCAGGTATAAGGCTATCAGCCTGGATGGTTGGGGCGGACTATATGTAGGCGGACATCGCGGATTCATACATATTCGTCCCGGTAATGCATCGGCGGTGAACTGGGCTCCCACGAGCTTGCATATCACAGATGTCAAAGTTGAAGACAAAAGTATCTTCTTCGGCAATGCGGAAGCCTCGGGAGAGAATACGATACATAAGATTTTCCTTGGTCCGGATGACCGGAATATTGAGATTTTCTTTTCTTCGCTTTTGTATTCGCTGAATGCGGGATGTCGCATAGCGTATCAGTTGGAGGGGGTGGATCATTATTGGATCTATTCGGATAACAACAGAAATTCCGCCTTCTATAACCACCTGCCGAAGGGAACGTATAAACTCCGTTTGAAGTTGGAATATGAGCGGGGTAAGTGGACTGAAGGCGAAGTATTGCTGACCATTGTGAAAGAGCCTGCCTTCTATGAAACCTGGTTTGCATATCTTGTTTATGTCATTCTCATCGGATTGTGCTTCTATGTGGTAATTCGGCTTTATATGCGTCGCATTAAACTGAAGAGTGAAGTGAGATTGCAGGAAGAACTGACGCGTACCAAGCTGACTTACTTCACCAATGTTTCCCATGAGTTGCTGACCCCGCTTACCGTCATATCCTGCATATCGGACTATCTGGATCAGAAGGTTCCTGCCGTGCGGCAACAGTCCGTCATGCTCAAGGCTAATGCGGAGAAGTTGAAGCGACTGATACAGCAAGTGCTTGATTTCCGCAAGATGGATGTGGGGAAACTGAAACTGAACGTTTCGGAAGGAGATATCCGTGAGTTTGTCCTGAACATCTGCCAGGTAAACTTCCAACCGCTTGCATTGAAGAAGAACATCACGCTGGATACTCGTTTTGAAGCGGAGGAAGCACATGGTTATGTGGATTTTGATAAGCTGGATAAGATATTGCATAATTTGCTGTCCAATGCCATGAAGTATACTCCTGAGAACAGGCGTATTACTGTTGATGTACGAGTAGTGAATGAAGCGGAACATCGGATATTGGTGTTGAAAGTGGAAGATGAGGGCGTTGGTATCTCTGAGAAAGAACTGGAACAGATATTCATCCGTTTCTATAACAGTAAGAAGAACCGGGGAATCGAGTCGAACGGAATCGGTCTCTCGCTAACGAAAGATTTGATAACCTTGCATCATGGCCTTATCACCGTGGAAAGCGTTTTAGGACAAGGCTCCTGTTTCACTGTAAAGCTGCCTGTTGACAAAGAAAGCTACTCTCCGGATGAATTGCTTGACGAGACGATGGTGTTGCAGACCGGTACGGATGATGTGCCCATGGAAGACTATGCCTCGTCTGATGAGGTGGATAAACCGGCTATCTTGTTGATTGACGACAATACGGAATTGCTGTTCGTTATGAAAGAGATGTTCAGGGAACGATATACTGTACTGACAGCCGCAGACGGGCAACAGGCCTGGGATAAGTTGAAGAATAATGAGGTGGATGTCGTCATTTGTGATGTCATGTTGCCCGATGCCAATGGTTGGGAACTTTGTGCGCGTATGAAGGGTGATTTGCGTTTCAATCATATACCTGTCATCATACTTACGGCTAAGAATGGTATTGAGGACCGTGTTGCCAGCTATGAAGCGGGCGCCGACGGATATATAGCCAAGCCTTTTGAGTTGAAGATACTTTTTGCCCGGGTGGATAACCTTATCCGATCTTCGAAGATGCGTCAGGCGGCTTTCCGTAAGGAGGAGAACCTGGATCTGGAAAGTCTGGCCTATCCCTCGGCGGATAAGCAGTTCCTGCAATCCATTATAGATAGCATCGAACAGCATTTGGAAGAGTCTGAATTCGACTTGGAACAATTGGCTGCGGAGAAGAATATGTCTAAGTCTACCCTTTACCGTAAGATAAAATCGATGACGGGAATGACCCCTTTGGACTTTATACGGAATATTAAGATGAAGCGTGCCTGTATGATGTTGTTCAACCGCTCGCATACTATATCCGAGGTGGCGTATGCTGTAGGATTCAACAGTCCCAAATATTTCACTCGGTGCTTCAAGGATGAATTCGGTGTGACGCCGAGTGAATATCTTCAGAAAAACACCCCTTAATTTTTAGTATATAGATGCTACATACAGGGGTAAAATCCTGTTATCAAGGGGTAAATTCGGGTCATGACAGAATCTCTCCCCTTCTATAAATGATTTCTGTACCTCCTTTTTCATAAGATATGAGTTGATTTGTTGTCAGATACCCAAACTTAAATCAAAGCATAGTTATGAAGAACCTCAGTATCCGTCATGGAAAATCATCCGGAAACAAATCAGTACTATTACTTACTGTATTAGCATTAGGCACCGGATTCTCTTCTTTGTCTGCCCAGACAAATGCCGCAAGTGACCAGATAACGGCACAACCAGCTGCTGACCGCATTGTACCTTTCCGCCTTAGTGAACAAGGAGTAGTCCGCCCTGTGGAATGGGGATTGGATACGGCTTGGGAAGATGAGGGAAATATCCGCCGTGGCCAGGGATTTATGGAAACGGTAGATATAGTGCGCGTTTCTTTTCGCCCCACCGATCCCATTGTGGATGGAGATTTGGGAGCTGATCAGAAAGAACATATACAAACACGACTTGGTTTACTGGACTTTGTCTCTCCTAAACCCAAGTTAGCTATAAATAGCGATCACCCCAAGATTGACGATTCTTATAAAGGTAACGCCCGGGCTTGGGCTCAGATGATGGATTTGCATACTCGTTATTTTCAGGATGCAGGATACGAGGTGATTTCAGTGGCTCCATTCAATGAACCGGATTACTCCTATACAGGACAAGGTACCCGGGAGGATTTCTACAAAATTGCTGTGGAGTTGAGAGCGAATCCCCGTTTCAAGAATATTCGGATTTGTGGGGGAAATACTCTGAATTGTGATGAAGCACTGCCTTGGTATAATTATCTCAAAGAACAACTTGATGAGGGAAATACCCATCAGCTTGCCGGTGAATTCAATGGTTACGCTGCTTTCTACGAGACGGTTCGCAAGGATGGAAAAATGGCCATGAATGATGAGATGCACAACGTGATGGAGGCGATGGTGGGTCTGGAGTATGGGTTGCAGACCGGTATCTGGTGGGGAAGTGCAGAGTATGCCCGTGGTGAATTTTGCAAGATTAGCCGGGGTGGAGAACGACTGGCATATACTGAACATCGTCCTAATTGGACGGCAGCTTCTGTCTATCGGTCTAAAGATGGCAGTAAGGTTCAGGCTTTTGGAGGCGTTTCGGAACGTCAGGCTAAAACGACAACTTATCGTTTTGTATCCAAAGAGAAGGATGTGTTCTATGATGGTTATGGTCCGCAGCGTGAGTTCTACTTGGAGATGCCCGGAGGAAATTCTTATCAGGACGATGAACAGCGGAATGCCGAACGGGTGGTCAATATTACTTGGGGAGAAGATATTCAGCCGGTGATAGACGGACAGTATGTGCTGATAAACCGGAGTACTCAGCGGGCAGTTGAAATAACCCAGGGCAACACGGCGGAGGGCACCAACGTGAAGACCGGAAAGTTTGACGCTTCCAAGGCTTATCAGCGTTGGTATGTCCGTCCGGTTTCCAGCCGTATCGGTGGAGATTTCAGCTATTTCTGTATTACGTCTCCCATAAATGGGATGTCATTCGACATCTGGAATTGGTCGTTGGAGGACGGCGGGAATATCGCCATCTATGGTGCCAGTAATGGCAGCAATCAGCAATGGGCATTGGAATATGCCGGGGATGGATGGTTTTATATCCGCAGTCGCCATAGTGCCTTGTATTTGGAAGAGGGAGAGGAAGCTTTCAATGTGCAGCAAGGTACGAAAAAGGGAAGTAATGATGAACGGCTGCAATGGCGTCTGATACCTGCTCCGGCTTCTAAAATTGAAATTAAATCTTTAGCTACTCCAACCGGACTGACGACGGAAGGGCAATCTGCATCCGTTTTGTTGAAGTGGAACAAGCAATCCGATGCTACAGAATACACTGTGCTACGTTCCGAAACATCCGGTGGAGCTTACGAGATTATTGCGCGTAATGTAAAAGAAACCAGTTTTGTCGATCATAAGGCCTTAGCGGGTAAGAGTTATTATTATACGGTGAAAGCCAATGATAATTGTCTGAACAGTTCGCCGAAGTCACAAGAAGTAACTGCCACTATTACTGATGTGCATGCCCTAGTAGCACATTATACTTTTGATGGAGATTTACTGGACGAGACGGAAAATTTGAATCATGGTGCATCCTTGAAAAAAGCAATGTTTACCGATGGAAAAATAAACAAAGCTGTACAACTTAACGGCTCAACGGAATTTCTGCAATTACCTACGGATATTGCCAATCATCAGAATCTGACTGTTTCTACTTGGGTGAAGTGGGATGGTGGTGCAGACTGGCAACGTGTCTTCGACTTTGGTAGTGGTGAAGATCAATATATGTTCCTTACTTATAGTTCCAATATACAGTCACTCCGCTTTGCAATGAAAAACGGAGCGGAAGAACAGGCCCTGGAAACCGCCTTACCCTCTCCCATACGCATTGACAATTGGGTACATCTGGCATTGACTATCGGAGATGCGGAGGTACGGATTTATGTGAATGGAGAACTGGCTGTTTCATCCGGGGATATTACTATCCGTCCGATGGATATCCGTCCCTGTCTGAACTATATCGGTCGTAGTCAGTTTGTAGCTGATCCGATGTTTAAAGGAAGTATCGATGATTTCAGAGTTTATAATTATGAGTTATCAGCAGAGGATATAAAGAAAGTAGCCCAGGGGGGATCGGTAGGTATCATTACTCCGCAGATTTCCGATGATGAATTGTTTATCGGCCCTTTACCTGCCGATCAGAAACTACAGGTTACTTATACACCTGCCCATTCATCGGGTAGAGTATCTCTCAGTATTTATAATATGCAGGGAGTTCCGGTACTTTCTCATGAGACGGCTGGTTCCGGTGTTACTACGCTGGATGTATCCGGACTCCCTACCGGTCTATATCTGTTGAGGCTTGTTGATAACAACCGGTCAGTTACACGTAAGTTTGCAGTGAGGCATTAATAAGTAGGGTATAAAATCCTTTCATCAGGGTATAAAAACGTTTCATGAAAGGATTTTGCCCCTTCGATAACCTGTTTTTGTGCCTATCTTCTAATTAAATATCACTTGCTTTGCCCTTGGATAATTAAACTTAGATCATATTAGTATTATGAGAACAGTAAGCAAATTACTTCTTTCTTGTGTGATGTTATTCACATTATTGCCGGACGCTGTGCTTCATGCATCCGACCGGAAGACTCTTTTTGACAGTAACTGGAAATTTCATTTAGGCATCGTAGCCAATGCCGAACAACCGGAATATAATGATAGTCATTGGAGAGTTCTTGATCTTCCCCATGACTGGAGCGTTGAACCATTGTCTTTTCAAAAACAAGGCATTACTACCGGTCCTTTCTCTCGCATGAGCGAAGGTGACATCGATACGGGACAGACCGTTGGTGGTGAAGGTTGGTACAGAAAAGAACTCACTCTTGCAGGAAGCGATGCCGATAAACGTATTGTTCTCTATTTTGAAGGAGTATACAATCAGTCCGAGCTATGGATCAATGGTAAGAAAGCTAATTATAATGTTTATGGATATACCTCTTATCGTGTAGACATCACTCCTTATCTGAATGCTCCCGGTACTCCGAACGTGATTGCCATGAAAGTGGTGAACGCCGGACGTAACAGTCGCTGGTATGCCGGTTCGGGTATCTTCCGCCATGTATGGCTGATCAAAACAAATAAACTCTATCTGGATAAATGGGATACTTTCGTCAACGCTTCCGAACTTCAGAAGAAGGAAGCTGTGATTCAGTTCTCTACTATTGTACATAACGAGGGCCTGCACAATCAATCAGGTAAAATAGGTATTAAAATATATTCGCCTGCTGGAAACGAAGTGTTTTCTACTTCACAGGACGTGATACTCTCTGAAGGAACGCCGGTGGCAACATCTTTCTCTCTTAAAAAGCCCGAGTTATGGTCAGTAGATACCCCTGTGCTTTATACAGCGGAAGTATCCCTTTCCTCAGACGGAAAGGAGTATGATAAGATATCTGTTCCTTTTGGTATCCGCACCCTTTCTTTTTCTGCTGAGAAAGGCTTTCTGCTGAATGGTAAGTCGATGAAGCTGAAAGGGGGTTGCGTACATCACGATAACGGACTTTTGGGAGCCGCCGCCATCGACCGTGCCGAAGAACGGAAAGTGGAACTGATGAAAGCTAACGGCTACAATGCCGTCAGATGTGCCCACAATCAAGTGTCCGAGCATTTCCTTGATGCTTGCGACAGATTGGGTATGCTGGTGATTCATGAAACCTTCGACCAATGGCAGAAAGCTAAACGCGAGCAGGACTATCATCAGTTCTTTGATGAATGGAGCGACTGGGATTTGGCTGCGTCTGTCCGCCGTGACCGGAATCATCCCTCTATCATTATGTGGAGTATCGGTAACGAGGTGGAGCAACGTGCTGATGAACCTGAGGGAGACTTGATTTCCAAAAGACTGGTGAATACCATCCGCAAGTATGATACATCCCGTTTCACAACCATCGGTTCCAATGACTTCTGGGACAGACGCCAGTTTAGTTGGGACAAAGATTCCTACCGGATTTTCAGGAATTTGGATGTAGCAGGCTACAATTATATCTGGTGGAAATATGAGAGCGATCATGCTGCCTATCCCGATCGCGTGATCTATGGTAGTGAGTCTTATCCGAAAGAAGCTGCCCAGAACTGGAACTTGGTAGAAAAGCATCCTTATGTAATAGGTGATTTCGTGTGGACCGCTATTGACTATCTGGGTGAGGCTGGATTAGCTCATGCCTTATATCTGAAAGAGGGCGAGCATGATACGCAGTTTATGGGTTGGCCTTGGTATAATGGTTGGTGCGGTGATATTGACCTTTGTGGCGACAAGAAGCCTCAATCTTATTATCGTGATGTGTTGTGGCGCGAGCGTCCCATTACTATGGCAGTCCATGCCCCTGTTCCCGAAGGCAAGAAAGAAGTGGTGAACGGTTGGGGCTGGCCCAATGAGTTGGTGAGTTGGAATTGGACGGGTTGCGAAGGAAAAGTGATGAAAGTAAACGTATACAGCCGTTCTCCGAAAGTGAAACTCTATCTGAACGACAAGCTTATCGGAGAAAAAGAAACGGGTAAAGAGAACTATACAGCTACCTTCGATGTGCCCTATGAACCGGGAACTTTGAAAGCGGTGAACTCAAAAGGTAAGGAGGAATTCGTATTAAAGACTGCCGGAGAACCTGCGGCTATCCGTTTGATTGCCGACCGCAGTAAAATAAAGGCTTGCAAGAACGATCTTTCCTACGTCAAGATTGAGCTGGTGGACAAAAATGGAAACGTAGTTCCCGAAACTTCTCTGCCTGTCAAAATCGAATGTACGGGCAAAGGAACTGTCATAGCAGGTGGAAATGCAGCCTATGCCGATATGGAAAGTTTCCGTTCACTTACTCCCAATACATTCCGGGGAAAGGCTATTGCCATTGTTCAGCCTGATGGAGAAAAAGGCGACATACAGGTGAAAGTCTCTGCAAAAGGGTTGGAAGATGCTTCCATAGTAATAACAACCTACTAAAAAGCGATAGTAAGATAAGTTTTGCGAAGAAACTGGCATAAACCTGCATAAGTACTTAGGTATACATTTTCTTGTATGTTATCTTTGCAGGGTTTATGCGATTTTTTCTGCCGCAGATATTATTATATATAGGTGCTATAAAACAAGATAAATATCAGAAAAGATAATAAAAGAAGCTAACTTAATTTTTTAACTTTAATCTAGTAAGATGATGAAATCAGTATTAGTAAGAAACAATCGGAGAGTCCTTGCCGGCCTGCTCGTTTGCACTGGTTTTATTTGCAATTATCCCTCTTCTGCCTTTGCGGAATCGGATAATTCTTCAGTGCAAATAACGACTCAAAGTACAACACCGCAGAAACGTACTTTGGTAGGAACTGTAGTTGACTCCTCTACCGGAGAGACTTTGATTGGTGTAAATGTGAAAGTGCAAGGTGAAGATGGAGGTACCATTACCGACATTGATGGTAAGTTCCAGATTTCTGTAACCAGCAAAACAGAGCTGATATTCTCTTATATCGGCTACAAAACACAGACACTGATGGTAGGTGACTTGGGTGTAATGACCGTGAAGCTTGCATCGGACAATGAAATGTTGGATGAAGTAGTGATTGTAGGTCAGGGTACACAGAAGAAAGTATCTGTGACAGGTGCCATTGCTACAGTGAAGGGAGCTACATTAAAAGCACCTTCCTCTTCATTGACCAGTTCACTTGCCGGAAAACTTGCCGGTGTGGTATCCATGGTGAACAGTGGTGAACCTGGTTCTACTTCCGAATTTTATATCCGCGGTATCAACACGTTCGGTGGTGTGGCTACTCCGTTGATTTTGTTGGATGGCATCGAAATTTCATCTGCCGACCTGAACCGTATCCCGGCAGAATCCATCGAAAGCTTTTCTTTATTGAAAGACGCTTCGGCAACTGCTATCTACGGTAACCGCGGTGCAAACGGTGTAATGCTGGTAACCACCAAGAAGGGGCAGGAGAATACGAAAGCTACTATCAATGTTTCATTGGAAGCTTCTTACTTCCGTCCGACAAATGTGCCGAAATTTGCTGATGGTGCTACCTATATGCGGGCTTACAATGAAGCGGAACAGGCCAGAAGTTTGACTCCGATCGCTTCTCCCAAGTATAGTGAAGACCAGATTCTGAATACGGAATTGGGTACTAACCCTTATGCATATCCCGATGTAGACTGGTTCGATCAGATATTCCGTTCGGGGAATTATAACCAACGTGCCAATGTGAATGTATCGGGTGGTGGTTCGCGTGTAACTTACTATATGAGTCTCCAGGCTAACCATGATACAGGTCTCCTCGATGCACCGGACTACTTCTATAATCCCAATATTAACCAGTGGCAATATAATTTTCAGAACAACATCTCCTATAAACTGACCAATACCACTACCATTGATTTGCGCATGATGGCACAGATCGGTAATATGCAAGGTCCTAACTATAATATAGGCAATGACTTGTACAAGAGGGTTATGCGTACCAATCCGGTGGAATTCCCCGCTTATTTTCCACAGCAGGATGGGGACGACGGTTTCATTCGCTTTGGCGGTGCAGAGATTAAACCGGGCGTTTTGGGAACCAATCCGTATGAATATATGATGAGTTCTTTCAAGGAAGTAAACTTCAATACCCTGAATACTTCATTGGCTTTGAATCAGGACTTGAGTGTTATTACCAAAGGATTGAGCCTGAAAGCACTGGTGAATTTTAAAAACTGGTCGGAAACTTCATATACCCGTAGTATCAAGTCTAATATATATAAGGTGAAAGATGGTTCCTATAATCCTGAAACCGGCGAATATGATTATCAGTTGTTGCAGACCGGAGATCAGTTCCTGAGCCAATCCGGCATTAGTCGTAATTCGGACCAGACTTTCTACTTCGATGCCCGTCTGGACTGGAAACGTAGTTTCGGTGATCACAACCTGACAGCAATGGCAATGTATATGATGCGTGAATATCGTAGTGATGTATTGCCGAACCGTAATCAAGGTTACTCCGGACGTGTGACTTACGATTACGCCAGTAAATATCTGGTTGAATTCAACTTTGGCTATAATGGTTCCGAACGCTTGGCTGCCGGTCATCGTTTTGAGTTCTTCCCGGCTGTGTCAGCAGGTTGGGTAGCAAGTTCTGAAAAGTTCTGGGAGCCGATAAGCAAGTATATCAATCACTTCAAGATCAGAGGTTCTTACGGTTTGGTAGGTAGT
>OHKJ01000191.1_pt1 | contig 43918 bp, 27 predicted proteins | sample 1568791 | NCBI WGS metagenome assembly OHKJ01 (sample SAMEA3879584, study PRJEB24766) | human gut metagenome | biome: human-associated habitat; feature: feces | place: USA | collected 1985/1987 | reverse complement strand
AAGACAGCTGACCTTCCAGGTACATGGTGCGATTGCCGCCGGCTTCTTTTGCATACTGCAAGTAATCATCTCCCTGGTTCGTGATACTGGTCAATAAATTCCCTTCTTCGTCACGTCCGGTTGCCATATAAGTAGTTTGTGTTTTTCTTCTCAAAAATGAGTTCCAAGCATAGGTATCGAATGAGAAAGTGGCTTTCGCTTTCAATCCTTTCAGTGGATGCCACAACTTGCCGATATCCTGTGTTACGGCAAATACAGATTGCAAACTGCTCTTGTAGCTTGAAATAAATCCTGAATGTGTAGCGGCTGCCCACGGATTAGTTTGTGATGTGTTGGCTGGAATCTGTCCGTTAGAGTAAACGGTGGGATGGACAATCGGAGTATTTTTAAAGGCCAGATAGATGATGTCCGTAAAAGGAGCGGCATTTGTCGAGAAGCCGGGTGTGCGCTGGTTCATGATGTATCCTCCCAAGCTTACGTTAATTTCAGTGGAAGGGGTTAGATTCATATCCAAATTGGTACGTATATTATAACGTGACAGATTATTGGATGTATTATATTCCACTCCCGGATCTGTTACTGTCATACCGGTCTCTCCGTGATAAGCCAATACCATACTATAGCGTAATCGCTCAGTACCTCCATTGATGTCTAAAGAGACACGTCCATTGGGTACATGGTCTTTGGTTATTGTTTTCAACCAGTTTACGTTAGGATATAAATCTGGATCGGTACCATTGCGAGTGGCATCGATTGCTGCTTGTGTATCCTTTCCAGAGGAAAACTGACTCGCCACATTCATAACTTCCATATATTTGGCTCCGTCTACAAATTCGGGAAGCATGGTCGGAGCAGAGAAACCATAGTCAGCCTTTATCTGAATGCGAGGCTTACCAATCTGACCGCGTTTGGTTTGTACCAGAATCACACCGTTAGCTCCTCTAACACCATAGACTGCTGTTGCAGTGGCATCTTTTAAAACAGAAAAAGATTCAATTTCTTCTGGAGAGATATTGCTCAGGCTACGCTCGATTCCGTCAACCAAGACTAACGGAGTTGTTCCCGCACCAAAAGAGGAGATGCCACGAATCCAAAAATCAGAAGTATCATTCCCAGGCTCGCCGCTTCGTTGCACAGCAATAACACCAGCTACTTGTCCGGCGAGGGCATTTGTAACAGAACGGCTTTGATTCACTTGTAAAGCGGCAGGTTTCATGGTGGTAATAGCTCCAATTACACTTTCTCTCTTTTGTGATCCGTATCCCACTACAACTACTTCCTCTAATCCTTTTATATCAGGGTCCAGCTTTACGGACATATTCGTTTGTTTTCCTACTACAATTTTTAATGGAACAAAACCTATATAAGTAAACTGTAAGACGGAGGAAGGACCTGACACATTGTAAATTGAGAAATTTCCATCCATATCTGTAATAACTACATTGTTGGTTCCTTCTTCTTGTATGTTTACCCCAATTAAAGCTTCTCCTTTTTCATCGGTTACGTGTCCTGTAATCTTTAATGGAGTTTTCGGGATGACCGTTTGAGCCTTCTTGCTTACTGTTATTTGTCTATTAGTTATCTTATAACCCAAACTTGTTAAATGTAAAACTTTATCTAATATTTTGTCCAGTGTTTGCTTATTGACATGGATACTAACTTTTTCGTTTAATTCTGTAAGTAACTCGTCCGAATAGATAAATACGTATTTGGTATTTTTTTCAATAGTGTTAAATACCTCACGTCTCGTTACGTTATTTAAATTCAGCGAAAGCTGCGGTAACTGCATCGTAGCGACTTCTGCCAGCGATGGAACAGTGAAAGTTACATATAAAAGGAGTAAAACTATGCGTTGAACATTCAACATCCTTTTATATAAATAAATATTCATTAATTTCAAATGAGCCATTTTTCTCATACATTTGATTGTTTTTAGAATTGCTTTTAATATTTTATTAGTAAGCTAAATTACGCCGGATAGTATTGCCGTATTATCCGGCTTTTTATTTCGTTTATTTTACCATAGGCTACACTGTTTTTAAGGGTTTATACTAATTGTTATCTCATTCTGATTGGGGGTATATTTCACGCCGAATATTTCCTCAATTATTTGCAATGTTTCATTTATGTCGTCAAACAGTACTAATTTACCGGTACATGATTTTGCTGCTGATATTTCATCACAATGTATTTTTATGCCATAATAGCGTGACAGCCGAAGAACAATGTTTTCCAACCGTTCACTCGTAAATTGCCATATTCCGTCTTTCCATGTAATATATTGAAGTGCATTCACATCAGTGACTTTGTTCCCGGGTTGATCAGTTTTGTACATTTGGTTCGGATGAAGGAATATTTCTTCAGCTTCTTTTTCTTTCGTCAATACTGACACGCTACCTTCCACCAACACGACTGACTTATTCAGATCTGCCTTGTAGGATGTGACATTAAACTTAGTTCCATATACCCTTACGTCAAATTCGGATGTGCGTACATAGAAAGGAGATGTTTCGTCTTTTGCGACTTCAATGTATATTTCACCATTGACGTAGATGCCGCGTCCTTTTTTCTCCATATTTGCTGGAAACCGGAGCTCGGTACCGGAATTTATCCATATTTTCGTGCCATCACGTAATGTTAGAAAAGAACGCTTGCCATAAGGTACCAGCAAAGTGCTGTATTCGACGTCTGCATCTATTTGTGATTTGTAGCTAGAATTTGATGAACGTCCATTTACTTCAATTTCGTCTTTCTTCGACCAGCTGATATCGGCATCTTCTGCCATTGTTATTGTTTTCTTGTTACCTATTATTAATCTTACATCCTGAATTGTATCCAACCTTACGGACTGAACATCCGATAGCATTACATTGATATTTTCTTCTGTTATGTTTGTTAATGGAGATACTGAAAAAAATAGTAATATCAGGCCTGCTGCTACACTGGTAGTCCAATAAATGAATCTGCGAATTTTATGACGGTGGTAACGTGCATATATATTCTTGAGAATTTCATCTTCTTTTTGGCAGGAAAGCGCTGAGCGATTAATAGCTATTGAATGTAACGTTCGGATAGCATTGGTAATATTAGCCTCTTGATGTGGATTTTCTTGTAGTACCTGTTTCCAATAGTTGTCTAATGTTTCTGTAGACAACAATTGCCACTGGAGAAATAAATCATCTTTCAAGAAATCCTTGACAGAGTAATTTTTGTATTTGGTATTGACAGGCATAGTTTATTTTCACTTTTAATCAGGTTAACAATAAACAAGTTTCGGACTTGTTTATAATAAAGACGATACCCAGATTTTTTTGCCATTAAAAAAGAGATATTTTTTTCATTTTTTTTTTTGAGAACTATTTTTGAGGGCAATTGTATAATAAATGCTGGAGGATATTGACTTATAATATAAGTATGTCGGCTGCAAAATTTGGCTGATTGTATAGAAAGAGTAAAATGAAAATGCCTGATTCTTCATTGCGTATATGTTCAAGTGCCCGAGATACCAGGTTTCTTGCAGATTTGGAGTTATTCATATTCAGCAAATCCGCAATTTCTTCGTATTCCATATTATATATATATCGCAAGCATACGGCTTCTCGTTGCCGGAATGTCAATTGTTCCAATAATAATTTGATTTTTTGGCTTAGTTCAAAGCGTTCTTCTTCTTCAATCAAGGAGTCCAATATTGTGACGTCATTTACAGTGAAGTCAATCCGTTCATATACTGCTTCTTTGTTGATTTCTGATTTAAGTATATCAATAAGCCTGTTTTTTAATGATTTAAAAAGAAAATATTTTAAGTTTTGTACATTTTTTAATGAGGAAGGATTGGATAATATTTTATAAAATACATCTTGAATTGCGTCTTTTAGTCGTTCATCGTTACTTGTTAAGGCTTTCCCATAAGAGAAAAGTTCTTGGACATGCTCTTTATATAATAGAGAATATGCTTCATGATCTCCATGAAGAAAGCGGTTTATAATATTTAATTCTCTATTATCCAAATTCTTTTTCATTTTGTATTCTTTATTAAACACTAAATGTATTTTGTATTAGCAAAATTATATTATAATTTGAAATTTTATGCATTTTAAAGTGTGTTTTTTGTGATTTCTCGTGATTTTTTTAGGATGAGTAGTTTACATAAAAAAAGATCTTGTATACTATATTTGATTTTTTAGTATATAAGAGTGATGGATGGTGAAAGATTGAAGATGTCTTTGCTTTCTTATCATTGTGGCGAGTCTCTATACGGCAAATCTTGTCACTGATACTTTTTGGAAGTTCTTTTACAAATTTAATCACATATAGATATTTGTAGATATTTTTTATATATTCGCGTGATTCTGCAATTCTTTAATTAGTTCTTCTTAGTCACTTGCTGATGATCGAATGTTTTGTACGTTCTCTGTTATTATTGCTCCAACTGAAATAACTGTTAGTCTCGTTTTTCATTCCTGCTTCAGAGTCTGTTCTGAATTTTTCTAATCTTGTTATGAGTGCTTTGGTCTTTTCTATTCCGTTTTTTTAATTTTTTTCTTTTGGCATATTGTTGATTGTTTGAGGCTTGGTAATTCGGTTAACAGGCATACCTTTCTTATTACCGGTTATTACAAACTCTCTTTTTGGGTTATATTGAATAAAAAGTTTCTATGTTTAAAATCGGAAGTGACGGATAACAGTAGATATCCCTGAAGAAAGTATGACATGTAAAGCGCTACCTGTCATCCTTTCATCAAAATAAACGAGAATTGGAGAAAATCTTGCCCTTGCTAATTTGATAATCTGAATTGTTTACATGCTCTTGATTGTTAATAGTTGATTCTTTTCTTCTTATTTGATCTTAATAAATGTCATTTTTTAAGCATTGTGTCTTCAATGTTATAAAATACAAAACCCCTATCGTGACTGACAGGGGGTATTATGTTTTTTCATTAGAGGAATGTAGAATTTAAAGCAAGTACTTATAAACTAGAATTGTCTATTTATCTAAATGATTAAAGTATTTCTAATAAGTTCTGCTACTGAAATAGATCTGAGGACAATCATGCTTTCGTATTGGGGTTGATTCTCTTCTTTGTATTCCAATTCACAGATTGTTTGTTTTTGGTGGATGATACCGGGGCTGATTCTTTAGATTTCATACAGTGCAGTATCATATATCAGATTAGTACTTATTCCGAGGATGTCATGAATGGCATTAGACTGTGTTTTTTGTACTATTGATAGTGACAAAAATAGCAATTTATTTCTAATATTGTTCTTCCGGAGGTGCATTATTTTATCTGTGGTGGGGATATTTTATATTTGATAGTTAGTGATGAGATATTCTTCTGATTCTGTTTTTGATAGCAGCTTGTTATAAGTCGCATTTTTAGGGCGTTATTTCTTTGTAGATACCTGGGGAATAATTATTTTTGTTCTCAGTTTAGTATCAGTGTGAATCTTCCGTCGTAGCTACTCTTTGTGAAAAGAGTTACGGCTTGTTATAGTTTTTTTAAGCGGTGTGAGTTAATACTTTCATCGCTTTGTTTGTTGTTTACGGTGGTATTATGTTTTAATGATATAACAATCGTCCCGTTCCACTTGGTATTGTGCCTGATGAGTAATTAAAGAAGAATTATGTCTACGACAGTTTTTCTGTATATCATATCACTGTTATCCAATACAAATGCTTTGTTTATTAATTGTGCAATTTTAATTGTTGTATATTGCAATAATACATCTTTGTGAGAAGGTGATTATTGCACACTAGTATTTTTTATGTTAAAGCGATGTGAGCTCCCCTAAAGAACTTTCATCGCTTTGTTATTATATTGGATTCTTTTGAAAAGTCGTATTGCCTTTCACAAGTTTCACGGCTTAGTAGCACGAAATAATACTCAACCATAAAGAATATCAATTATCGATGTTCGTCCCTATTCCTAATGTAAGCACATCCGTAGATTCTATTTTTACCATATTTCCAGATGTAATATAGTGCATGTACCTTTCCTTCGTTTTGAATGATAAAATCATGTAGTTGCCTGTTTACATCATTTTCCACACAAGCTATAATCTTCCCATTGTCTTTCCTCTTTATTATAACGGCATTGTCATATTGATTGTTTCCTTCTGCTATTGCATATCCGTGATGTACTCCATAATCAGCCTGCTTTAGGCATTTGTATTGCATCCCGGTAAGTTTGTAGCATCCGTATTTTTCATACTTAAGTAGCTTGACACATTCTTCGCTGAAAGTTTTATTGGATCTGTGCAGTCTGCTGGTGTTCTTGAGTTTCTTGTTTTCTTTTCGTATAATCCATATGGCAGCTACAATGGTAATGCCGATAAGTAAAAAGGTTTCCATGAGAGTCTTGTGATTTAAGATATTCTGTAACAAAAGTATTCAATATTTTAATTATTTGCAAATGATTCATACATCAATAGATTTATTCCATTGGATTTTTGAGTAGGATAAAGTTTATGTTGTTTCTTAAATTCAGGAAGAAGTTGTATTTTTGCTTGTCCTAAAAATAAAATGGAAAGTGATTCATTTTCTTTCTGTAGCATGCTCTTTGTGAAAAGGGTCTCATGCATTAAATTGTTTACAAGCGGTGTTAGTCGTTGGATTATCATCGCTTTTTTCTTCAGTTTGATGAATACTCCATAAGATATTAATGATGTCTTACTGAACGGTATACTTCAGAATTTGAGATGTATATGATGTTTTTTGTGTTAATAATTTGCGATATATAAATTTCCATTATAATTTTGCAGGACGTAAACATGTGGGTTGTGAAACTCAATAAATGGAATAGTTAGTAAAGTCAAAGTTAAGTTTTTGTATTAAGAAAGGGCTTCTACTTCAGCGGAGGGTTATGGGGCTCTTTTCGTGTTTTAGGTAATGCCAATGATGTTTCAGGTTATCTAATAATTTAGAGGTTGATATGGTCCTATGAGAAAAACGGCAAGATATAATATTGTTTTTATGATGCGCTAAATAAAATAGCCACAGTTTTTATTCAAAGGATGAATTTCTCTATGAAAGAAACGTTTTATTTGAGAAATTCATTTATGTGCACTCTTTTTTTGAATTCATTATGCTTTAAGAAGACAGCATTCAAAGTAAACAGCCTAGATTTTATCATCGAGTTAGCTGGAGGCAAATAGTCAGTAAACGAAGTGAGTGGTAATATACATAACTCCTGGGAGGAGACAAAGTGTTATAAAAAGTTGTGCAGATTGAGGTAAAATGTATAAAGAAAAGTGTTTTTTGAAGAATATTTTATAACACTATCCTGCCTGTTTGACTTTTGGTTATAGCTTCTCAATATCCGTAAGTTATTTCTTTATTACGGGTGGTATGGCGGTTCCTTATGTTACTCATATCGGTCAGTTTAACAGTCTATACATTGGATCTTTTTGTATAGAACCATATTGTCAAGAGAGCTTCGCACTAAACCATTATTGGTAATGCACGCTTTTTTAGGCTACTATTGACGGAACAATGAGTTCAGACGCAATGTTGAACAATTACTTGTGCGACTTTTTGTCACAAGAAATACTTAAAGATGCAAAAAAGTTATTAACTCGCGATGAATTAGTTGTCTTACATTTTATTATTTTAGGAATATTCCGATTTATTTTGAGAATATCCCTAATGTGAAATAAGAATATAATTCGAATAATTTTCTGCTAGTGTTCTGAAGTTCTATATCTGAATCTCTTCTTTTCTATAAGCTTGTGGAGTTACATGATATTTTTTTTTGAAACATTTACTAAAATATTTTGGAAAGCTGAATCCTGTTCGGTCAGATATTTCGGATATATTTAATTCAGGATTATTCTTTAGCAAATATGCAGCTCGTTTCAAACGGATAGTCATAATGAGGTCACTTGGAGTCTGTCCTGTTATTGCTTTTAGTTTGGTGAATAATTTAGTTCTGGCAATTCCCATTTGGGCAACAAGTTGGTCTACACTAAAATTCACATTATCAATTTCATTTTCAATAATTTCTGTGACTTTATCCATAAACTTTTTATCCAGGATATTATTGGTCAGAATTAGAGTATTTATTTGCGGTTGTTTACTGAATTTCTCCTGTAACATAATTCGATTATTAACGAGATTATTGCATCTTGATAATAAAATATTGATATTAAATGGTTTGGCGATATAATCGTCTGCTCCCATTTTCAAACCTTCCAGATTGTGTTCAATTGTAGTTTTGGCAGTTAACAGAACGACGGGAATATGGCAAGTATCGAAATTCTGTTTGATAGCCAGGCAAAGTTCTGTACCTGACATTTCAGGCATAATGATGTCACTGATAACAATATGAGGCATTTCCGAACACGTTTTTTCCAACCCTTCTTTACCATTAACAGCAGTAATTACTGTATAAAGTGATTTGAAAATGTTGACTAACATTTCTCTAAGCGAGTCATTGTCTTCTACAATTAGTATTTTGTATTTTCCTTCTTTTGGTATACTTTCGTTATCTATATTTTCCTTTTCCTGCTCTAGAGGCTGTTGATAGACTAAATTCAAATTAGTGACTTCATTTGAACAAGAAGTATTGGAATTTGTACAAATTTGGTCGTTTGTGAAATGCTCTTTTCCTGTCATTAGGTGGATGCGGAAAGTTGTTCCCTCTCCAAGCTCGCTGGACACATCAATATTTCCATGATGCAATTCGATGATACCCTTAGTGAGAGCCAGACCAATACCAGTACCTGTATGTGATGGGGAATCTATGTCTGCTTGATAAAAACGATTGAAGATCTTATCAATATCTTTTTCAGCAATGCCTGAACCATTATCTGTTATTTCAATTAACACTTCCTGATTTCTCTTCCTGACTGCGATAGATATTGTTCCCCCTGCTTTGGTATATTTGAATGCATTAGAAATAAGATTATTAATAGCTTTTTGCATTTGTTTGGCATCAAACCATACACTGATATTATTACTGCTTTTTTCAAAATTAAAAGTGATTTGGCGTTGTGCCGCGTATTCCAGAAACAGCAGGTAGTGTTCATATATAAAATGAACCATATTGTGTTCGCAGACTTTGATGGTCATATGTCCTTGTTCTTGTTTCCGGAAATCCAGTAATTCGGTTATAAGTTCTCTTAACTGCAGGCAACTTTTGTAAACTCCCAAAATCTTATTGTACACATTGGGGTTGAAAGAACGTACTTGCAGTAGCATTTCCATTTGGCCGATAATAAGTGTCAACGGTGTTCGGAACTCGTGGGATATGTTGGTGAAAAAACGTAGTTTTGCCTGATTTAGTTTTTCGATATCTTCGATATGTCTTTTTTCGTATTTAAGAGATTCCTGTAATTTTAGGCGATGATGATATGTATGTATGATATAATATGTAAGTATGATGATACTTATAATGTATGCTAAATAGGCCCATATTGTACGATAAAAGGGAGGTAATATTTCTATTTGTAATCGACTAGGGGGAACTAGCTTTTCGTTTACGTTTTCTGCTTTTACAATTAATGTATAATTGCCGGGAGCAAGATTAGTATAAGTAATAGTGTTTTGCTCCAATACATTCCATGTGTCTGAGAAACCTTCCAATCGATAAACAATTTTATTCTTATTGAAAGGTATGTAATCTGTAGTTGTGTATTCGATATTGAAAATGTTCTGAATAGATTTTAGGGTTATTTTTGGGGTATATGTAATATTCCGGTGTAATATTCCACTTTGGTCTCCAGTCTGAATATTTTCTCCGTTCACTGTTAGACGATATGGAAGTATGCGATAAGATCGTGGCGCCTGTTCCAAATCTTTTTCCTGGAAAGAAATCATTCCGGTGGTTCCACCAATAAATATTTCTCCTTTCCGGCTTTTATAGAGCGCATTTTCACTTATACAGCTTAAGGGCAATTCATCATAGTTCCTGAATTCTTTATGTTGATAATCTAATATTGAGAATCCTTTATCCGTTGTCACTAACAATTTTTCAGGTGATAGTTCGCAAATATTATATATTACATTGCTGGCAAGCCCGTTTTTACGTTTATCGAAATTGATAAAATCATCAGTCTCTTTTCTATATAAATCTAGTCCATTTTCGTTTGTACAAAACCAGAGCCTTTTTTGACTGTCCTCGTAAATGGAATTAATGCTATTGCTACTGAGACTGTGTTTATTACTGTTCTTATGTTTGTAAATGGAGAATTTTTGACTGTCAAAATGATAAGCACACGCTCCGCTGTTATTGTTGGCTATCCATAATGTACCTTCGTGGTCTAAAGTCAGCCCTATAGTGGATATCGTATTATAAAGCGCATTCTTATCCTGAAATAACAATTTGCATTTGCCTGTTTGTGGGTTAAATAGCGTGACTCCATTTGCTGTGGCCAATATCAATTGTTTCTGATAAGGAATAATATCCTCCACAAGATTGGACGGAAGAGAACTGCTATCTCCTTTTTTATTTTTATATTGAGTGAAATGCCCAGTCTTCATATCTAGTCTGTTCAGTCCTTTTAGATGTATACCAAGCCATAATACTTGTTGCAGAGAATCATAGTAGACAGCCCTCACATTATCATGTGGTAGATTACAGGAACTACTTTTGCTTAGATAACGTTTGTAAGTCCGGGTAGCAGGATTATATTTATTGATTCCTCCCCGTTCAGTACATATCCATAAGTTTCCTTCGCAATCTTCTAGCATACGTCCGATAATGGGAGAACTTAATCCTTCCTCCTCTTTGGAAGAGGCCTGATATTCGCGATAAATCTGTTTTTGTGGATTGAAATAATTGATGCCGCCGGAATAGGTTCCTATCCAGATAGTTCCTTGTTTGTCACAGTATAATCCCCAAATAGAGGAATGGCTTAAACTTTTGTTATGTTCCTGTTTAAAATATCTGTAAAATTCTCCTGTATTTTTATCATATTTGTTCAACCCGTTAAAAGTTCCTATCCATATGTTGCCTTCTGTATCTTCGCAACACCTGTGAGTAAAATTGGAACTGATTGTCGTCGGATCTTCCTCTTTACACTGAAACCTGTCAATTTGTTCGCCTTGAATGCGGTACAGCCCATGACCGGAACTTGCGGTTATCCAATACTCTCCGTTACTATCTCTGAAAATATCAGAAATATTCCCTGCTGTAATAGGATGGGTTAGTTCTTTTTGGGGAGTTAGTATATATACTCCCCGGTCACTTCCGATGAGTATGGAATCATTATGTATATATAATTTTCTGATATATCCTTCGTTATCCGGAAATTTATAGAAAGGCTCCAGCTTGTTGCCGTTGTATTTAAATATTTGTTTGGATGTTGCAGCGTATAAATAACCGGAGAAGAACTGCGCTTTCATATTATTTCTGGTTATCGTACTAAATAAATCTTTTTCTATATCATAAACGGAGATACCTCTGTTGGTCATAATAAAAACGTGTCCGTTCCGGTCACCGGTAATATGATATATATCATTGTATAAAATGCTGTTGGAAATATCTTTCTCCTTTTGATAGATTTTAATTTTTTTTCCGTTATATACGCCGATTCCATTGCGAGTACCGAACCACATGAATTCACGTTCATCCTGATAAATGGAAGAAATGGAATTATTAGGTAGGCCATCGTCGGTTGTCAGATGAAGAAATGATATGCTTTGTGCTTTTCCTGATAATGTGTATATTAGTAAATAAAAAATGATTATAATCCTGCTTTTCATATTCTAGATCTTATTATACAGATTACAAATATATCGTTTTTATTAAATAAAGAGTATGTGTGTATTTTCTTTTTTTGTCGTTTATTGTACATTTTAGGTCGTTTATTGTACATCGCTGCTTTTTGTCTCATTGTATATATTTGACATCCTCTTTCTGTACATATATTATCCCTTTTTTGTGATTAGCATGCGTATTTTTGTTTTCTCAAAATAATATGAATTATTTATGAAAACTATTATTTCAATTTGTATAGCCTTGTTTTTCACTTTTGTGTGTGCTTGTGAAAGGGTAGAGGAAAATTATCTTTCAGAAAACGTTGAGTATGCAGCGGCGCAATATGATTTGTTGATAGAAAAACTGGAAAAAAATGGTAAACCTTGGGCACCTCGTACGGTAGATACTAAAGGAAATATAGTATATGCCCGTAACGTATGGGACTGGACTTCGGGCTTTTTCGCGGGAAGCCTTTGGTATTTGTATAATCTTACGGGAGATGAGAAATGGAAAACATTGGCGAAAAAGTATACGGAAGCTCTGAAACAACAACAATATATAACTTCTCATCATGATATCGGCTTTATTATAGGATGTAGTTATTTAAATGGTATGCGTATGGGGCAGGAGGCATATGATACAATTATCGTGCAAGCGGCCAAGTCCCTTTCCACTCGGTTTCGTTCTGGAGCCGGAGTTATCCAATCATGGAATACCCGTACAGGATGGCAGGCACAAAGAGGCTGGGAGTGTCCTGTTATTATTGATAATATGATGAATTTGGAAATTCTTTTTGAGGCAACTTCTCTTTCCGGTGATTCTACTTTTTACAATATGGCGGTTTCACATGCAGATATGACTTTAAAGAATCATTTTCGTATGGATGGGAGCTCTTATCATGTAGTTGATTATGATATGAGAACAGGTAAGGTGCGAAGTCGTTGCACAGCTCAGGGATATTCCGACGAATCAGCTTGGGCACGTGGGCAAGCCTGGGGTATTTATGGATATACAATGTGTTATAGGTATACACGTCAATTAAAATATCTTGAGCAGGCAGAAGCTGCCTATGAATTCGTATGTACACATCCCAATCTTCCTGAAGATTTGATTCCTTATTGGGATTTTGATGCAGTGAATATTCCCCATGAATTAAGAGATGCTTCCGCTGCTGCTATTATGGCTGCCGCCTTGTATGAATTGAGCATGTATTCGAATAAAGCAAAGTATAAAGAGACGGCAGATAAGGTAATGCATTCTTTGTCATCATCGGATTATCGGAGTAAGATTGGTGAAAATCACAATTTCTTATTGATGCATTCTGTTGGAAGTTATCCGCATGGAAACGAAATAGATGTCCCTTTGATTTATGCAGATTATTATTTTCTGGAAGCATTGAAGCGGAAAAGGGATTGCGACATTGAAGCTAAGAGTAAATCAGTGCAGAAGTAGTGCTGTAATGGTGATTTTTTTGTACTAAAAGGGTGTTTTTTTGTACAATGATTAATAGAGAACTTGGGAGGATAATTTTTATACTTCTTATGTACGTTTTTGGTTTTTGTTTTTTTGGTTTTCTAACTATATTCGCAGTGTGAATAAACATTTTTGTCAGGTCGTTTTTTTTAGTCAATTTGATGAATTTTTAATCATTCTAGTAACTTAAATTTAAATGCAATGAAAGACTTTTTCACTCCAATGAAGATACCCCAAAAATGGGTATGTCTGCTAGCGATGTCTTTTGTGTTTGGACAACAGGCATTTTCTTCAGAGAACTATGTGACGGAAAGTATAGCTGTTTCGGCAGATATTATGCAGCAGAAAAGTAAGACGGTTGTTGGTACGGTAACTGATAATGGCGAGCCTATAATAGGTGCCAGTGTCGTGGTGAAGAATGCCGGTAAAGGTGTTATAACAGATATGGATGGGAATTTTAAACTGGATGTTCCTGTTGGTGCGACAATTGTCATATCTTATGTCGGATATGATAGTAAAGAAATTGTTTATAAGGGCGAGTCTACTTTAAAAGTTGAATTATCTGAAGATGTTTTGCAGTTGCAGGAAGTACAAGTTGTAGCGTATGGCGTAACGAAGAAAGTGACAGTGACGGGTGCTATTTCATCTGTGGGTACAGAAGAAATTCTTAAATCACCAGTCTCAAGTATATCCAATGCATTGACCGGCAAATTACCGGGGTTGTCTACTGTGCAGCAGACTGGGCAGCCGGGAGCTGATGATGCAACAATGTATGTCCGTGGTGTCGGTTCGTTGACAGAAGGATTATCGTCACCACTTGTTTTGGTAGATGGAGTAGAACGTTCGTTCAACCAACTTGATCCTAATGAAATTGAAGATATTTCTATTTTGAAGGATGCTTCGTCAACGGCTGTGTTTGGTGTTCGTGGTGCTAATGGTGTTATTATCATTACTACTAAGAAGGCGAAAGAAGGTAAGACTCAGGTCAGTATTAATGGTTCGGTGGGTTGGAAAAAGGTTACAGACCGCGTTAGCCTGACTAATGCAGAGCAGTTCAAAATGCTTTATAATGAACAACGCATGAATCAGGGTGGCGATCCGTACGATTATACCGTATGGAATGCAGATACTGACTGGCAGGATGAGATGTTCCAAACAGGTTTCCTTACTAACAATACGGTTAGCATTACAGCTTCGGGAGATAGAAGTAAGTTTTATCTGGGCTTGGGATATGTAATGGAAGAAGGTTCCATCAAGAGTGAAAAGCTGAATAAGTTTACTGTGAATTTGCATAGTGAACATAAAGTGACCGACTTCTTACGTTTTGGTTTCCAGGTGAACGGTGTACGTGCATTATATCCTGATGCAAAAGGTGTAGGCTCTGCTTTGAAAGCAGCTCCGATTGCTCCTGTTTATGATACGGAAAGCGGTCTTCTACATACTCTTCCTGATTTTCAGCGTGCTCAGGTTTGGAATCCTATGATTGAACCCGTGTTGAGAGGTGCTCATAATAAATCTGCAAATTATCGTATGGCAGGAAATATCTACGGAGAACTTGATTTAATGAAGAATCTAACCTTTAAGGCTACTTTCTCCCTGGATTATGCTTCCAGCCAGTCACGTTCTTATTCTCCGCTTATTTATGTGTATAACCCGGATGTAGAAGGTGGTAAAGAAAGATTGACGGATAAAGAAAGTATCAGTCAGTCGAAGTCTACATCAATGGCAGCACAGTCCGATTATGTATTGACTTATATTAATCAGTTTGGTGATCATGGTTTAACTCTGACTGCCGGTCTTACTACGAATTATAATGAATATTCTGATTTATCGGGTGGCCGCAGTCAATTGCCGGGTTATGGTGTTTCCATTGGCGAAGATATAGATAAGTGGTGGATTACTATGATTGATGATGCTACATCAGCTACTAATGGTGGATCCCAATACAAACGTTTTACAATGTCCTATCTGTTCCGTGCATTGTATAACTATAAAAATCGTTATTTGCTGAATGCTTCTTATCGCCGTGACGGTTCTTCCGTATTTAAGAGAACAGGAAATACATGGGATAATTTTTATTCATTCGGTGCCGGTTGGGTTATGAGTGAAGAAGCATTCATGAAGAAACAGAATGTAATCGATTATCTGAAGCTGAAAGGTTCATGGGGTGTTTTGGGAAGCCAGAATACAGGAGGTTCCCGCTATCCGGCCTACCCTAATATTACAAGTTCGGGTTCTGCTGTCTTTGGTGATAATGTTATTGCAGGTAAGGGACCGGATAAACTGATTTCACAGACATTGGGATGGGAGCGTAACTATTCATGGGAAGTTGGTTTTGATATGCATCTGTTGGATGGTCGCATGCAGATTTCTCCTGTTTATTACAATAAGACAACCAAAGACTTGCTGACAAGTGTTCCCGGTCTTTCAGGTACGGTTCCTGCATTGCAGAATACAGGAGAGATTCGTAACCGTGGTTTTGAGTTGGCAGCATCCTGGAGCGATAAAATCGGTGAAAACTGGCGTTATGGTGTTTCAGCCAATCTAACGACTATTGATAATGAGGTCGTATCATTGATAAGCAAGGATTATTCAATAATTAATGGCGTTTCCCGTGTATCTGAAGGATATCCTATCGGCTACTTCTATGGATACAAAGTGGCAGGTGTTTATCAGAATGAAACCGATATCGAAACTTCAGCACCTAACCAGGTAGCTTCTGTGAAGCCGGGCGATTTGAAGTTTGCCGATGTAAATGGTGACGGTATTATCTCAGAGAAAGACCGTACTATGATTGGTAATCCTACTCCGGATTTTACTTATGGTTTTAGCGTAAATCTGGGTTACAAGAATTTTGATTTGAGTGTAGATATGATGGGCGTTTATGGAAATGAGGTTTATCGTAACTGGGATAGTAGTGCCTATGCACAATTCAACTATCGCACAGGGCATTTGAACCGTTGGCATGGTGAAGGAACATCCAACTGGGATCCGATTCTTGATCCATCCCGTTCTGTAAACCTGGAAGCTTCTTCTTACTATGTAGAAGACGGAAGTTTCTTCCGTATCCGTAACATAGAACTGGGATATACCTTTGATCCCCGTTTGTTGAACCGCATCAAACTGCAATCTTTACGTATCTATGGTAATGTGCAGAATCCTAAAACATGGAGTCGCAATACCGGATATACTCCTGAAGTTGGTGGTAGTGCAACAGCGTTTGGTGTAGATGGTGGCGGTTATCCGATGCCTGTAGTTTATACATTAGGCTTTAACTTATCATTCTAAACATGAAATCTAATAAAAGAAAAACGATCAGTATGAAAAAGATATTTTATTATGTGATGGCTTTGGCATTGGGATGTTCCCAGATGTCATGCAGTGACCTGTTAGATCAGAAACCGCAAGGAGTATTGACTGAAGATGACCTGACTGGTGGTACTTACGAAACACAGATTTTTAACATGTATGCTTTGCTTCGTGGTTATCATATTGTTTCCGGAAATACGGCATTGGCTATTCATGGTATGCGTTCGGAAGATGCGGAAAAGGGTAGTACACTGTCTGACGGATCTGCAACAGGAAAAATGTTTGATGATTTTGAATATGCTGCAAGTAATGGCATGGTAAAAAGTTACTGGAATGCCAATTATACCTTGATTCATAAAGCAAATGATGTATTGGAGGAGATGAAGTCGAATCCTTCATTGACAGGCGGTGACTTAGTTAATAAGGGTGAAGCTTTATTGATGCGTGCTTTCTGTTATTTCAATTTGGTACGTGCTTTTGGCGAAGTGCCCTTGATTGATTTTAAAGTAGGGAGTGTAGCAGATGCCAATATTCCCAAATCTTCTGTAGATCAGATATATACTTTGATTGATGAAGATCTGACAAATGCAGAATCTTACTTGCCGAGGACTTGGGAAGCACAATATGTCGGTCGTCTTAGCTGGGGAGCGGCTCGTGCCTTACATGCCCGTACTTATATGATGCGTAATGATTGGAACAATATGCGTGCGGCAGCAGAGGACGTTATTTCTTCCGGTTTATATAATTTGAATACACCTTATGAAGATATTTTCCGTGAGAAAGGTGAAAACTGTGGTGAATCCGTTCTGGAACTTCAATGTACTGCTACTGCTGCTCTTCCGGGCTCCAACGAAATTGGTAGCCAGTATGCTCAGGTACAGGGCTGTCGTGGGGCCGGTGAATGGAATTTAGGTTGGGGCCAACATACGCCTACTCAATTATTGGCTGACGCATTCGAAGAAGGTGATCCCAGAAAGGATGAGACTTTATTGTATTTTATTAGAACAGGAGAAGATCCTTCGACCATTCCTGCAAACAAACCTTATGGAGAAAAGCCGATTGCCAATGCCGATGTGATAGCAAAGTACTTTAATAAGAAAGTGTATACAGATCCGGCTTTGCGCGAAAAGTATACGAAGAGTGGGTATTGGGTGAATATTCGTCTGATCCGTTATTCGGATGTCGTACTGATGGCTGCGGAAGCTGCTTGCGAACTGGGTGATAATACAAGTGCAAGAAGATATCTTGAGATGGTACGTGCCCGTGCCCGTGGTATGAATGCTAATATCTTGCCGGAGGTTACCACTGATAATCAGAGTGAATTGCGGGAAGCTATTCGTCATGAACGTCGTGTTGAGTTGGGTATGGAATTCGATCGCTTCTATGATCTTGTACGTTGGGGAATAGCGAAGGAAGTGCTGCATGCAGCAGGAAAGACCGGTTACCAGGATAAGCATGCATTGTTGCCTTTGCCTCAGGACGAAATTGACAAATCAAATGGCGTGTTAGTTCAAAACCCTAATTATTAATTCATATAGTAATGACCATGAAAAGATATATTAATTTATTGTTGGCATTTTGTGTGTCAGCACTCACTTTGCAATCTTGTTTTCAGGATATGGATCATCCGGCTTTTGATTATCCGGATAGTTCTGCTCCCAAAGTGTTCTCACCAATGAAATTGTTCTTGCCTTTTGAGAATGATATGCGTGATAAGGGTAATTACACCTTCCTCATGAGTGCCGGAGGGGATATTACTTATACTGATGGCATCAACGGACAAGCTTATCAAGGCACAAAAGATACTTATCTGTTAGCCCGTGTTCCTTCTTATCTGACCGATTCTATACCCGATTTAGGAAGTTGTACAGTGGCTTTCTGGATGAAAACAACGAGAAATACTTCCGCATATGGTGTCTTCAGTATTCCTAATACCAAGACTTTCTGGGGTAACTTTGATATCTATCTGGAAAATACAAGTAGTGAAACCCAGGCTTTCTTCAAGATGCATATGTATAACTGTACATCAGTGAAGGATAATGATGAGAGATGGGTAGAAGCTAAGATAGACAATGTCTTTGGTACCGAATGGGTTCATATGGCATTTGTTTATGATGGTAGTAATTCGACAGTAACAGTTTACCGGAATGGTGAAAGTGCATTTACAAAAGAACTGCCCGGTTATGGAAAGCTTAAATTTAAAGATTTGGGTACATTTGCTATCGGAGCATTTCAGTTTAGCACAAAACCCAGTTTGACAGAAGGTGCAGGAGCACAGAGTTGGGCATCCAATTTTCCGGGACAGCTAGACCAGTTCCGCTTCTATGACAGAGCTATATCTGCTTCTGATATCAAGCAACTTTATTCAGGTAAAGAATGATGATCGTTAGAAATAGAGTAAATATGAGAGCTGTTTATTTCATACTGTCTTTATTACTGATTTCTTGCAGTAAAGATGATGCTTCGGAAACACCCGGAAAATTTGAACTGCAAAGTATATCCATTGGTGAGAAACAGGATCAGAGTTCCTTTGAAAATGTAGCTCCTAGTGCCAGTATTGTGCTTACATTCACAGATGCAGTGGATGAAGCTACGATTCAAAGTAATATCATATTGAAACTGAATGATCAGGCGGTGGCGTATGATTCAAAACTACAGGGAAAGGAGAAACTCTCATTGACTCCAACAGGTGGCTTTAAAAGTTTTTCCTCATATAAACTGGTGATCAATCCGGGGGTGAAATCCACTTCCGGAGTATCTCTTACCAATGGCAAAGTCTATGAAATCCGTACAGGGATGGATGATTCGGATAAGTTTGATCGCATTCCTGACGAGGATTTATTAACTTTGGTGCAGAAACAAACTTTTAAGTATTTCTGGAACTTCGGTCATGCACATTCCGGTATGGCATGCGAAAGAACAACTTCCGGTGATGTTGTTACTACCGGAGGAACAGGATTTGGAGTGATGGCGATGCTGGTAGCGGCTGAAAGAGGATTTGTAACCCGACAGGAAGCTCTTGAAAGAGTGCAGAAGATTGTAACTTTCCTGGATAAAGAGTGTACGAGTTATCATGGAGCCTATGCACACTGGATTAACGGTGCAACTGGTGAGACAAAGCCATTTGGTGATAAAGATGATGGTGCGGATCTGGTAGAAACCTCTTTACTTTTCCAGGGACTACTTGCAGCACGTGCATACTTCAAGGACGGTTCGGAAGCTGAGAGTAAATTGCGTTCTGATATAACCCGCCTGTGGGAAGCTATTGAATGGACTTGGTTTCAGAAAAGTGGAGAGTCTGTTCTGTATTGGCATTGGAGCCCGAACTATGGATTTGAGAAGAATCTTCCGATCAGAGGTTGGAATGAGTGCCTGATAACTTATGTGCTTGCAGCTTCTTCTCCTACTCATCCTATCGATAAGGCGGTTTATGAAGCTGGATGGGCAAGGAATGGCGGTTTGAAGAATGGTAATACCTACTATGGATACAAGCTTCCGCTGGGAGCTGATAAGGGTGGACCGTTATTTTTATCTCAATATTCCTTCTTGGGCATTAATCCGAAAGGACTGAAAGATCAATATGCTGATTATTGGGAACAGAATCAAAACCATACTCTGATCAATTATAATTATTGTAAGGAGAATCCTAAAGGATATGCTGGTTATGGAGCCTCTTGTTGGGGGCTGACAGCTAGTGATGGTGATAATGGTTATTCGGCACATTCACCTACAAATGATAAAGGAGTGATTGCTCCTACGGCTGCATTGTCTGCATTTCCTTATACTCCGGAAGAGTCGATGTCTGCATTGCATTTCTACTATTATAAGATGGGTGATAAACTCTGGAGAGATTATGGTTTTGTAGATGCTTTCAACCTGACAGCTAATTGGTATGATAACCAGTGTATAGCTATCGACCAGGGACCAATCATTTGTATGATAGAAAATTATAGAACAGGAATGCTTTGGAATTTATTCATGGCTATTCCGGAAATTCAGCAGGGAATGAAAAAGTTAGGCTTTGAGAGCCCTGCACTAAACTGATAAATAGAATATATGATGAGACTTATAATATATGTGATGCTTCTGCTTTACCCGTTTAGCCTGCTGCCGGCAGCTTCTGGTGGTAAGAAGGAGAAGAACTTGTCTGATGAAGAACTGATGACCCTCGTGCAGAAACAGACTTTCCGTTATTTCTGGGATTATGGACATCCGGTTTCGGGCTTGGCACGCGAACGTAGTAACGGTAATGACGATATTGTTACCATTGGTGGTTCCGGCTTTGGGGTAATGGCTATTATTGTCGGTGCAGAACGTGGATTTGTAACGCGTGAACAAGCGGCAGAGCGTATGCTGAAAATAGTCAGCTTTCTGAATGATAAGAATACGGACAGTTACCATGGCATTTGGGCGCATTGGATAAATGGGCAGAACGGAGAAACCATTTCTTTCAGCAGGAAAGATGATGGTGCCGATCTGGTAGAGTCTGCTTTCATGTTCGAAGGGCTGCTGGCTGCACATCAGTATTTCAACAAAGATAATCAGGTAGAAAGACGTATCCGTGGTCTTATTAATGACCTGTGGCGTCAGGCTGAATGGAATTGGTTTACTAAAGGTGGTGAGGATGTACTTTATTGGCATTGGTCACCCAATAACGGTTGGTCGATGAACCATCAGATAAAAGGGCATAATGAGTGCCATATTACGTATATACTTGCTGCTTCTTCACCCACTTATCCCATTGCAGAGTCGGTATATCATAAAGGGTGGGCCAATTCTATCGTTTTCAAGAATGGTAAGAAGTATTACGATATAACCTTGCCATTGGGAAGTGATTATGGCGGACCTTTGTTCTTTACCCATTATTCTTATATGGGACTTGATCCGCGTGGCTTGAAAGATTATTATGCTGATTATGAAGAACAGATGAAAGCACATACTCTGATTAATCGTGCTTATTGCATAGATAATCCGAAGGGGTATAAAGGGTATGGAGAACAGTGCTGGGGACTGACAGCCAGTGATGGTGATAAAGGGTACTCTGCGCATTGTCCTGGTAATGATCGTGGTGTTATTACTCCAACAGCCGCCTTGTCGTCTATTCCTTATGCACCGGAATATTCATTGCAAGCCATGCGATATTTCTATGAAGAGCTTGGCGATAAGCTTTGGGGAGAATATGGTTTCAAGGATGCATTTAACCTGACTGCTGATTGGTTTGCGCCATCTTATCTGGCTATAGATCAGGGACCTATTATTGTTATGATAGAAAATTATCGTACAGGTTTAATATGGAAATTGTTTATGAGTCATCCGGATGTACAAAAAGGATTGAAGAAGTTAGGATTTAAAACACCATACTTAAATTAAAAAGGTTATATAATTATGAAAAACATGTTTTTTAATAGTGTATTAGTTGCTTTCGTTCTGCTTGTTGCTTCGTGCAGCAAGCAGCCGGAAGCTAAGGTTGATGTGATGTCATTCAATATTCGTCTGGACCATGTAGCGGATAGTTTGAACAACTGGAAATATCGTAAAGATGCTGCGGCACAAATGATCACTTATTATGCTCCGGATGTAGTAGGTATGCAGGAAGTATTAAAGAACCAGTTGGATGACCTGAAGAACCGCCTTCCGCAATATACGGTTTTAGGTGTGGGGCGTGCCGATGGAAAAGAAAAGGGGGAATACTGTTCCCTGTTTTATAAGACCGATCGTTTCGATCTTGTGAAGAGTGGAAATTTCGGTTTGAGTGAAACACCCGATTCTATAGGAATAAAAGGCTGGGATGCTGCTTGCGAACGCATTGTGACGTGGGCTGTTCTTAAAGATAAAGTCAGTGGTAAAGAATTGGCTGCTTTTAATACACATTTCGACCATATTGGTAAGGTTGCCCGTCGTGAAAGTGCAGTTTTGTTGCTTGCAAAGATACGTGAGATAGCTTCGGATTTACCAGTAGTTATTACGGGAGATTTTAATGGTACTGTTGATTCAGACCCGATTTCTGTTCTTACGGAAGGGGGGATGCAGAATACTTATTCCACATCTGACGTAGTTTATGGTCCTGCGTGGAGTTTCCATGATTTTGGGCGCATCCCGGTTGAAGAACGCCAGTTGATCGACTTTATTTTTGTCAATGGACAGGTGGTAGCCAATAAATTCAGAGTGATAGCAGACAAGCCGGACAATGGCTATTTATCCGACCATGCGCCTATTCTGGCTAATCTGACAATTCGATAGTATCATGACTTCTAAATTATCCTTGGGGCTTGTCGTTTTACCTTTTGTGCCTTCCTCCATTGTGCAAGGTCAAGAGCAGGAAGTCCGTAACGAACGCCCCAATATTATTTTTATAATGAGTGATGACCATGCCCGTCAGGCTATGAGTATTTATGGTCATCCTATAGGGAAAGTGGCGCCGACTCCGAATATTGACCGTATCGGGCATGAAGGAGCGGTTTTCCAGAATAACTATTGTTGCAATTCTATTTCCGGGCCGAGTCGTGCTGCCATACTTACGGGTAAACATAGCCATAAAAATGGTTTCATGAAGAACTGGGCGAAAGGTTTTGACGGTACGCAACAAACCCTTCCGAAGATATTACAGGCAAATGGTTACGAGACAGCTGTTATTGGTAAGTGGCATCTTATTTCTAAGCCTACAGGTTTCGATCATTGGATGATTCTGGATGATCAGGGAGAATATTGTAATCCTCATTTTATTACTGAAAATGATACCACACGTCATTTGGGATATGTGACGGATTTGATTACTAAGTACACGGAAGAATGGCTCGACGGACGGAAAGACAAGAACAAACCTTTCTTTCTGATGATGCATCACAAAGCTGTTCATAGAAACTGGGTACCTGCAGAAAGACATTACCATCTGTATGAGCATACTACTTTTCCACTTCCTGATAATTATTTTGATGTTTATGAGGGTCGTTATGCGGCACAGATGCAAAAGATGAATATCTATTGTGACATGTACGAAGGACACGATCTGAAGATGGTTACCGGTATGGATAGTGACAGTTTACTGTTCGACCCTTGGCCGCATGCTTTTCTGGGAACAATGGAACCGGATGAACGCTGCCGCTTTCTTGATGCATACCGTGATAGAAATAATGAATTCCACTCCAGAAAACGTTCATTCAAAGAAGTCGCGGAGTGGAAATACCAGCGTTACCTGCAAGATTATATGGGAGTTGTAGCGAGTGTAGACGAAAGTGTGGGAGAGATTCTTGATTATCTGAAACGTACCGGACTGGATAAAAATACGATTGTAGTCTATACTACCGATCAGGGCTTCTACTTGGGAGAACATGGTTGGTTTGACAAGCGTTTCATGTACGAAGAATCTTTCGGCATGCCGATGGTTATGCGCTGGTCCGGACATATCAAGCCGGAAACTCAGGTAACAGGACTGACGCAGAACATAGACTTTGCTCCTACTTTTCTGGATATGTGCGGTATCGAAGTACCACGGGATATGCAGGGTGTATCGTTCCGGGAGTTGGTAGAGACGGGAAAGAAACCGCGTGATTGGCGTAAATCGCTCTATTATCATTATTATGAATTTCCCGGATTTCATAGTGTCCGTGCCCATTATGGTGTAAAGATGGAACGCTACAAATTAATGCACTTCTATGTGGAAGACAAATGGGAACTGTATGATCTGAAAACTGATCCGACAGAAATGCACAATCTGTACGGAAAGCAAGGAATGGAGAAAGTAACTGCTGAACTAATGGCAGAACTTGCACGTTTACAAAAACAATATGAAGTTCCTCAGAATTTGTGCAAGTAATATAAAGAACGAAAGAATGAAACATCTGTTATTGACTATAGTCTGCCTGATTGCGTGGACTACTCTTCCGGCGCAGGATATGCGTCAGGATACATATTGTAATCCCTTGAATATAGATTATACCTATATGATTTATAATTCCGACCGGGATATTTCTTACCGTTCGGGGGCCGATCCGGCAGTAGTGGAATTTCGCGGGGAATATTATATGTTCGTAACGCGCTCGCACGGCTATTGGCGTTCCAGGGATTTATTGAACTGGGAGTTTGTACGTCCCGGTAAGAATTGGTATCCTCAAGGATGCAATGCTCCGGCTGCACACAATTATAAGGACTCTGTGCTTTATGTTGCAGGCGATCCTTCAGGTTCTATGAGCATCCTTTATACCGATGATCCTGCTTCCGGTGATTGGGAAGCTACGCCTGCCATTCTGCATAATCTGCAAGATCCTGATTTGTTTATTGATGACGATGGGAAAGCTTATATGTTCTGGGGATCTTCCAATGTTTACCCTATCCGGGGTATGGAATTGGATAAAGATCACCGTTTCACAAAGAAAGGGGAGACGAAAGAACTTTTCAATCTGGATATGCCTAAACATGGTTGGGAGCGTTTTGGTGAGAATCATACGGATACAGTATTGGGCGGTTACATTGAAGGACCCTGGTTGACAAAACATAATGGTAAATACTATATGCAATATGGTGCGCCGGGTACGGAATTCAATGTTTATGCAGACGGAGTATACGTAGCAGATCATCCGATGGGACCTTATACCTATCAGAAACATAATCCGGTATCTTATAAACCGGGTGGTTATATGAATGGTGCCGGGCATGGAAGCACTGTGCTTGGTCCCGGCGGACAGTATTGGCATTTTGCTTCGATGTCTCTTTCCATCAATGTGAACTGGGAACGTCGTCTCTGTATGTTTCCTGCCGGATTCGATAAAGATGGTGTTATGTATGTGGATACCCGTTTTGGAGATTATCCCCGTTATGCTCCTGCCGTGCCGGGTAAGGCAGGACAGTTCCGAGGGTGGATGTTGCTCTCTTACGGCAAGCCGGTTACCGCTTCTACTGTAAAAGGAGAGTTCCAACCTTCTGCATTGACTGATGAACTGACTAAGACATTCTGGTTGGCTGAGGCTAACGATGAACGCCAATGGGTAATGATCGATCTGGAAAAACCGGCTGCTGTATCTGCTATTCAGATCAACTATCATGATTACCAAAGTGATATGTATGGTCGTTATGAAGGGCTTCGCCACCGCTATGTGATTGAGGGTTCATTGGATGGACAGAATTGGGAAATATTGGTTGACCGCAAAGAAAGTTATAAAGATACCCCGAATGATTATGTTGAACTCGGACAATCCCAATCTGCGCGTTATATCCGCTATAAGAACATAGATGTACCGACCCCGAACTTGGCAATTTCTGAACTTCGGGTATTTGGATTGGGCATGGGGAAAACACCGCAACAGCCGAAGAAATTAACCCTTGATCGCCATGCGGACCGTCGTGATATTACTATCAGTTGGGAACCGGTCAAAGGTGCACAGGGATATAATGTGTTATGGGGTATTGCTCCCGATAAACTTTATAGCTCTTGGATGGTATATGGAAATAATGAATTACTTATGAAATCTCTTACCATCGATCAGGATTATTACTTCTGTGTGGAAGCATTTAATGAGAATGGTGTATCTTTACGTTCAGAAGTGAAACATGTAAAATAACAATGCTATGAAACGATTAATCAGTGCAATTTGTGTTCTTTTCTTCCTGTTACCTTTGTCTGCTCAGGAAACCTACCAGAAAGAAACCTTTATCTCCTCCCGGGGAGATACCTTGCAGTATCGCTTGCTGCAACCGGAGAATATGAAAAAGAGTGAGAAGTATCCTTTGGTGCTCTTTCTGCATGGTGCAGGGGAGCGTGGTAATGATAATGAGAGGCAATTGACCCATGGTGGACAGATGTTTTTGAATCCGGTGAACCGGGAGAAATACCCGGCATTCGTGCTCGCACCACAGTGTCCCGAAACGGGCTATTGGGCATACTCGGCACGTCCTGAATCATTTTTGCCGAATGAGATGCCGTTGAACGAACCGATAACTCCGATTTTTCAGACAGTGAAGGATTTGCTGGATACTTATCTGGCAATGCCTCAGGTTGATAAATCGCGTATTTATATCATTGGACTTTCTATGGGAGGAATGGGAACCTTTGACATGGCTGTCCGTTTCCCGGAGATATTTGCTGCTGCTGTGCCTATTTGCGGTACAGTAAATGTGGCGCGCCTGAAAGCTGCCAAGTCTGTAAAGTTTCGTATTTTCCACGGTGATGCTGACAATGTGGTTACACCTGAAGGTTCGCGTGCGGCATACAGGACTTTGAAGAAGGAAGGTGCTGATGTGGAATACATTGAGTTTCCGGGATGTAATCATGGTAGCTGGAATCCGGCTTTCAATTATCCCGACTTTATGAGTTGGCTGTTCAGTCAGAAGAAATAGTTTAAAGAAAAATGGCAAGTAGATTTATCCTGCTTGCCATTTTTCTTTAAACTATTTTTCTTCATAATCCCCGTTAGCTTTAATCAGCTCAATCAGCTTTTCTACAGCTTCTTCTTCGGGAATATTCTTTTCAATGCATTCTTTCTTCTTATACAGACTGATTTTCCCACGTCCGGCACCTACGTAGCCATAGTCAGCATCAGCCATTTCTCCGGGACCATTGACGATGCAGCCCATAATACCTATTTTCAATCCCTTCAGGTGTGAAGTAGCGGCTTTTACACGTGCTATGGTGCTTTGAAGGTCGAACAGGGTGCGTCCGCATCCGGGACAGGAGATATATTCCGTTTTGCTGGTGCGTATACGTCCTGCTTGCAGAATACCAAAGGCTGTGGCATCTACTACGGCATGAGTGAGATTTCCCTGGTTGAATAGGAAAATACCATCGCAAAGGCCGTCGAAGATAAGTGCTCCCATGTCAGCAGCAGATTTTATCTGCAAGTCCTCTGCTTCATTTTCAGCATAGTGCTGGAAGAATACAACCGGATTTTTCAATCCTTCCTGCATCAATTGGTGAACTAAGGCACGATGTTCCCCAAGTCGGTTAGGATGGTTACTCTGTGATATAATGACTACTTCCGGATGATATTTCAGACAAGCAATCACTTCTTCTGTTTGTGCCATATAAGGCATAAACATGAATTTCAAATCGGCTTGGCAATTGCCCATAAGTGGCATTTGCTGGTAATTGAAAGCCGGATAGGTTCCAGGCTCTTCTTCCCATACATCCGCATCCAGGATGTATTCCACTCCTTCTTCACGAGTTTCCGGTAAGGCACGTCCGGCGTAGATATAATCCGGAATGAATTGCGGGTTCGTATCAAATTTTCCGTCCATGCGTTCGGCAATGACTACAGGCAGGTGATTCCCACCTATGTTGCGTACGGCAGTTGTCTCACGTCGTACCGGAGAAAGATAGTTGAAACCTTCTGCTTCCACTCCGGGTATGTAAGGGTGATCCTGGTGCTGCATGATGTAATCCTCAAAGAAACGCGGATGGTATCACCCAGGCCGTCGGCTAGCAATGCACCGATGCCCAATGCAGACTTGATACGTCCGTCCTCACCATCCCCGGCTTCTGTAACGCCAAGGTGCAACGGGAATTGCATTCCTTCCTTTTCCATTACAGCAGCTAACAAGCGAACCGTTTTTACCATTACTACTGTATTGGAGGCTTTGATGGAGATAACAACATCTGTAAAGTCTTCTTTTACACAGATGCGCAGGAACTCCATGCATGATTCCACCATACCTTCCGGTGTATCGCCGTAGCGAGACATAATGCGGTCGGACAGTGAGCCATGATTTACACCGATGCGGATAGCTGTATGATTCTCCTTGCAGATATTCAGGAAAGGAACGAATCGGTCATGTATCTTCTGCAACTCTTGTGCATACTCTTCGTCTGTATATTCCAGATGCTTGAAGGTGCGTGCGGCATCTACATAGTTTCCCGGATTGATACGCACTTTCTCGACATACTGTGCTGCTACATCTGCTACCTTTGGGTTGAAGTGGATGTCGGCAACCAGTGGAACCATATATCCGTCCCGGCGCAAACCGGCATTGATGTTCATCAGGTTTTCCGCTTCTTTAATGCCTTGTGCTGTCAGACGTACATATTCACCTCCGGCATCTACAATACGTTTAGCCTGTGCCACGCTGGCTTCTGTATCCTGTGTGGCGGTGTTTGTCATACTCTGTATGCGTATAGGATTGGAGCCGCCCATAGGGGTGGCTCCAATATTTACTTCTGATGTTTCCCGACGGGAATAGTTGAATAAATCCACTAATTACTCCTTTTTAATTCGTTTTATACTCGTACTTTACTTCTTTCAGCTCCTCGTTCGCCTTTACGATTTTCTTTTTCAGCCCTTCTTTGTAGGCTGCAAAAGTTTCAGCGAGATCGGCATCGCTTAAAGCTAGCATTTGTATAGCAAGAATGGCAGCGTTCATGGCGCCATTGATAGCAACTGTGGCTACAGGGATTCCGGGAGGCATCTGAATGATAGAGTAGAGAGCATCTACGCCATCCAGCACAGAACCTTTAACGGGAACTCCGATGACAGGTAGTGTAGTGTTAGCAGCGATGACTCCGGGCAGAGCGGCAGCCATGCCGGCGGCTGCGATTATCACTTTAACGCCGCGTCCGCGGGCGTTCTTTGCAAAATCCTCTACAGCTTCCGGAGTGCGGTGTGCAGAAAGAGCGTTCATTTCGAACGGTACATGTAAATCATTCAGCAGTTGAGCGGCCTTTTCCATAACAGGAAGGTCGGAGGTGCTGCCCATGATGATGCTTACTAATGGAGACATAATTATTTAGTTATTAGTGTTTAGTGATTAGTGATTAGCAAACTTCTCAATATCAATGCTAATCACTAACCACTAATAGTTAATCGTTAATCAACGCTTTGTAGGCAGCAGCATCCAGTAATGAATCGAAATCTGCATCAGCATCCGGTTTCATTTTGATGAGCCAGCCTTCACCGTACGGATCTTTGTTAACCAGTTCCGGTTGGTCAGCAAGAGCCTCGTTTTGTTCCAGGATTTCTCCGCCTACGGGCAAGAAAAGATCAGAAATGGTTTTCACTACTTCAATGGTCCCGAATACTTCGTCGGCTGCCAATGTTTCACCCTCTGCTTGGATATCTACGAATACGATATCGCCCAATTGTGCCTGGGCGTAATCGGTGATACCTACATAAGCTACATCGCCTTCAAGGCGTATCCACTCGTGTTCTTTGGTGTACTTTACATTTTCTGGGAAATTCATGATCATTATTTTTAAAGGTTAATACTTATATAATTACAAATTACTAATTATAAATTACAATGTGAGCCCTTTTTACTTCTCTTAAAAGAGGAAAATACGGAACAGGATATTACTCAGTGGATGAAGCACTAATAAAGAGCAAATTAATCCTACGGCAAAACCTACCAGTACCTCTCCCAATGTATGATGCTGTAAAATAATACGTGCTGTGCCCAGGACACCTGCAATCAGGATGAACAGGCATAGCCACCATACCGGATTGTATCCGAACAAGGCACTGAAAGATACCAGCCCTCCTACAATAGCCCCTACACCTGCCATGTGCTCGCTTAACTTCCATTTCAGATTGACAACAATGCAGATAACCATCATGATCAATGCAGCAAGAATAATCCCCGTCATGTACCAAGGGATATTCAGGCGGTGCATCATCACCAGGCAGAATACGTATGAAGTAATAGTAAGCAAGAATGGCATAAAACGCCGCTTACGTTCACCCAAGTCTTCGGGACTGAAACCATTGATTTTACGGAACAGGAAGATGGTGAGCGTAGGCATAAGAATAGTGAAGCAGTACACTACTCCAAGCACAATCAGCTTATACTGTATAGGCATGATGCGCAGGTACGAGAAAAGGAACAGAATCAGAAACGCCAGGAATGGAATGGAAAACGGCGTGAATATAGCCGATATCACCCGGGCTGTCCGGATTAAGGTCCTGTCTGCTACAATATGTTGTTCTTCCATGAATAGAGTTCTCAAATTAATAATTACTTCCTCAGTCTTGCCACCGGTATGTTCAACTGTTGCCTGTACTTGGCTACCGTGCGGCGTGCTATAGGATATCCTTTTTCTTTCAGTATATCCGTCAGTTCATCATCTGTATAAGGTTTCTTTTTATCTTCATTGTCAATGCATTCTTTCAATATCTTACGAATCTCACGTACAGACATTTCCTCACCGTCTTCGGTGACGTATCCATCACTGAAGAAGAATTTCAGTGAATAGATGCCATAGTTGGTTTGCACATATTTGCTGTTGCTGACGCGGGAGATGGTTGAAATGTCTAATCCGGTACGTTCGGCAACATCCTTCAATATCATAGGGCGCAACAATGATTCGTCTCCTTCGAGGAAGAACGGGCGTTGCAGGTCGATAATGGCTTGCATGGTAGTCATTAATGTATTCTGGCGTTGCTTCACGGCATCAATAAAGCCTTGTGCTGCATCCATCTTCTGCTTCAGGAACATCATGGCTTCTTTCGATTCTTTCGACTGGTTAGCCCTGTTTTTGGTATGCTCTTCCACCATCTCGGTGAAATCACGGCTCATACGCAGTTCCGGAACGTTCCGGTTGTTCAGAGCCAGATTGATGGTACCGTCATCGTATGTATCTACAATGAAGTCGGGGATGATCTGTTGCATGTTCCGGCCGATGGCTTCACCCAGAGAGGCACCCGGACGCGGATTGAGTTTGCAGATCTCTTTGATAGCCTGTTCAAAAGCATCTTCTTCCAGTCCGAGCTTCTGCTGTATCTTGTCCCAATGCTTACGGGTAAATTCTTCGTAACATTCGGAGATGATCGCTTCTTCTATATAAAGTAGAGGGTTCGGGGTGAAGTGCTGTTGCTCTATCTTGCGATGAATCTGAATGAGCAGGCATTCTTGCAGGTTGCGTGCACCGAGTCCGGCGGGATCAAAGTCCTGGATGATCTTCAGTGCCTCTTCCAATTCTTCCTGGGTGCATTCGATGCCGGCGTAGATGGCGAGTTCATCACAGATGCTATCCAGAGACTTACGTAACAGGCCGTCGTCATCTAATGATCCGATCAGATATTCCGCCAGTTCACGCTGATGCTCGGTCAGGTCACGTTCGCTTAGTTGCTCCTTCAGGGTTTCGTAAAAAGAAGTGGCGTCGGAGAAAGGTATTTCTTCGGCCTGTTCACCTTTGCTACGGTTGTTTTCCTGCAATTTGTAGTCGGGGATATCGTCTTCGCTCAAATAGTCGCTTAATGAATCATATTCATTGGCTCCGCTGTCTTCTGCGGAATCTTCCGTATCGGAATTTTCAGAAAAGTCGTCACTTGCCGTATCTTCCTTTCCTTCTTCCAGAGCCGGATTTTCCAGAAGTTCCGCATGTATACGGTCTTCCAGTTCTACAGCGGGCAATTCCAATAGCTTCACTACCAGAATCTGCTGGGGCGACAGTGTCTGTACCTGTTGCTGCGCTTGAGTTTGTACTTGTCTGGAACCTTGTGCCATACTTATTCTTTTCTTTTACTCGCCGCAAAGATAATGCAAACGAGACAGAATAAAATGAACTCGTTCATTTTTTATGCCGAGGCGCAACTTATCTTCACACTTTTTGCAAAAATAGTGAATAGTTCGGGAACGCGAAATGTTCTCGGCATAAGTTTTTCATGCAAGCATGAAAGATTGGCGCCTAATTTACATTATCTTTGCTAAAAGTGAAGATAAGCTGTACATCAGCAATAAAAATAGGCAAGCTTATTTTGTGCTGCTTTCGGTTTGCATTATCTTTGTGCGTATCAACTTAAAAAATTGCAACGTTATGTTTGATAAAGAAACTTATGTGCAGCGCAGAGCCCTGCTGAAAAAAAATATTGGCTCCGGAGTGTTATTATTCTTGGGAAATGACGAACAAGGACTGAATTATGAAGATAATGCTTTCCGTTATCGTCAGGATTCTACTTTCCTCTACTATTTCGGCTTGTCGTTTGCCGGACTTTCCGCTATCATTGACATCGATGAGGACAAAGAAATCATTTTCGGAGACGAACTGACTATCGATCATATTGTATGGATGGGTACGCAGCCGACTCTGAAAGAGAAGAGTGAACGGGTAGGCATTCGGGAGACGCTTCCTTCCGTCGCGATTATCAGCTATCTGCACAAAGCCGTACAAAAAGGTCAGACAGTGCATTATCTTCCGCCTTACCGTCCCGAACATAAGCTGAAACTCATGGATTGGCTGGGTATTCCGCCTGCACGCCAGGAAGGTTCCGTACCGTTTATCCGTGCGGTGGTGGCACAGCGTAATTATAAATCTGCCGAAGAAATTGCAGAAATAGAAAAAGCATGTGATGTGACTGCCGACATGCATATCAAGGCGATGGAAGTGATTCGTCCGGGTATGTACGAATATGAAGTTGTGGCAGAGATGAACCGTGTAGCCGAAATGAATAATTGTGAACTTTCTTTCCCTACAATTGCCACAATCAACGGACAGACTTTGCATAATCATTATTATGGTAATAAAATTAAATCGGGTGACTTGTTTCTGATCGATGCCGGTGCGGAACTTCCATCGGGCTATTGTGGTGATATGTCGTCTACTGTACCTGCCGATAAAACGTTTACTTCGAAGCAACGTGCCGTTTACGAAATTCAAAATGCTATGCATCTGGAATCTGTAAAGGCTCTCCGTCCGGGTATTCCTTATATGGAAGTGTACGACTTATCTGCCCGCGTAATGGTAGAAGGTTTGAAAGGACTGGGTCTGATGAAAGGAAATGCGGATGATGCAGTGCGGGAAGGTGCTCATGCATTGTTCTATCCCCACGGTCTGGGACACATGATGGGACTGGATGTGCATGATATGGAAAATCTGGGCGAAGTGTGGGTAGGCTATAACGGTCAACCCAAGAGCACACAGTTCGGACGTAAGTCTCAACGTCTTGCCATTCCTTTGGAACCGGGCTTTGTACATACCGTTGAACCGGGTATCTACTTCATTCCCGAATTGATTGACATGTGGAAAGAAGGTAAGAAATTCACTGACTTTATCAATTATGACAAATTGGAAGAATATCGTGACTTCGGTGGTATTCGCAATGAAGAAGATTATCTTATTACAGAAACCGGTGCCCGCCGCTTAGGCAAAAAGATACCATTGACTCCGGAAGAAGTGGAAGCTTTGCGATAGTATCAATTTAAGAATGAGTCTAATGAAAAAACTACTATTCTTATTGTGTCTTTTGTCTTGGAGTGCATTGAATGCACAGAAGACGATTAATCGCCCTCCGTTTATAGCAAAGGCAACGGAAACCATTGAGATAGCTGCCGTTCATTTATCGGATACAGCTACCGTGATTGATGTGGATGCAAAATTTACTCCAAAGTACTGGATACGTATTGCCCCTGCTACTTGTCTGGTGGCAGATAATGGTGAACGTTATCAGGTGCGGCAGGGAGTAGGTATTGAGTTGGGACAGGAATTTTGGATGCCAGAATCCGGAGAGGCCACTTTCTCTTTGATATTTCCACCTTTGCCACCATCTGTAAAATCATTCGATTTTGTGGAAGGGGAAGGTGAGAGAGATTTTAATCTTTTCGGTATCAGCCTGACTGGAAAGTTGCCTAAGCTCCAATTGCCTAAAGGTCTAGAGAAAGCAGGAAAAATGACTGCTGTAGCTTTGCCGACTCCTGAAATCAAAGAGGGAACAGCTATCATTAGTGGTCGTATTTTGGATTATAAGCCTTCATTCCGGATGAAAGCTGAATTACATTCTGCTGATTTCTTATCTGCCTATGGACAAAAGAATACAGAGTTAGAGTTGGATGAAGTGGGAAATTTCCATACGGAAATATCAGTTTCACACCCTTCTGTCGCCTATTTAAGTGTGGGTGGATCTGTTGTTTCTTTTTTGTTGTCTCCGGGTGGAGAAACCAAGGTTACCGTAAATCTTCGTGAAATGACGCGTGCTTCCAGTCGTTTACAGAAAGACACGAAGGCTGAAGGGAAGAAGGTTTATTTTGAAGGACTGAATGCAGGATTGAATACGGAAATGAATTCCGGACTGGAAATTCCTCTTTGTTCTGTTGAGCTGAAAGACTTATATGACATGACTCCGGATCAGTATAAAGCATATTGCATGCGGAAATATGAAGAAGCGGACAATGTGATCCGTGCCAATAAGAAAATAAGTGCAGCTTATGCGGAATTGTTGACGGTGCTGAATAAAGATGCATTGTATGGACTGTTATGTGGATATGATTATCAGCTATTGCAGGCTTATGCTCAGCAAAAAGGACTGTCGTTGCGTGATGCCGGTAAGGAGTATCTCTCAAAAGAGCCGTCAGATGGCTATTTTGACTTTTTAAGTAAACTGGATTACATCAATTCACCCAAGTCTGTGTATTGCTTCAATTATTCCGGTATGGTAAGAAATACTGCATACATCCATTTGCCGTCTGTTAAGACCGTCGGTATCTTTGATTACCTGCTTGACTCATCCAAGGTAAGTCCGGAGGATAAGGAAGCAATGAAGAAATACCGTGATAATCCTTCGTCGCAGGATGCTTCTATAATGAGGGTGCTGAGAGATAAGTATGACAACCTCTTTCAGGAGTGTGGAAAAGTGGCTTTGGAAGCTAATCAGAAGGCGGTTGGAGAGCTAATAGGAGGTAAAGGTATCTATCATGATGTGCAGACAGCAATACAATGTGCTTCAAAACTGGAAGATTTTATGCCTTTGTCTGAAGACGATTTTGCTACATTACGCACGATTGAGAATCCCTATTTCATGAACCAATTGACTGCAATGAATACGGAGCTGCTTCAGAAGATAGAAGAAAATAAGAAGAAGCGCAGTTTTATGGTTCGTACTCTGCCCGAAGATGTGAAGGACGATGCCCTTTTTGAAGCTATTGTCGATCCGTTCAAGGGTAAAGTAGTGCTTGTTGATTTCTGGGCCACCTGGTGCGGACCTTGTAAGATGGCTATGAAGATGATGAAACCCATGAAGGAGGAGCTGATAGATAAAGATATCGTGTATGTCTTTATTGCCGGTGAAAATTCTCCGGAGACAACATGGAACAATATGATACCCGATATTCATGGTGAGCATTACCGGTTGACCAATGCTCAGTGGGCAGCTATTTGTGATAAATTCGAAGTCCGTGGCGTACCTACTTATCTGGTGCTCGACCGTGCAGGGAAACAAAAGTACCGGTCGGTAGGTTTTCCGGGAACGGATACGGTGAAAGGTGAGCTATTGAAAGCATTAAATTCTTCCGCTGATTGATCATATACTAACGTCAGTTCTAAAAGATTTCAAGTTGCCCGTCATTGATAAGGTTGACATCAATGGCGGGTTTACTTATCAGGGAGTTTCTCATATTGTTTTTGATCTTGGTGATGAGTGGTATACCGAATTTCTGAAATTCACTTTGCCTGTGTTCCTCACGTTCAACCAAGTAAAGGAGGAAGAGGTGAACATTACGAGGGCTTACTTACAGATCAAGGTCAATCACTATCCCTCCTATGTTAGAATAGTGTCTTTATCATAATTGTGTTTTTTATGCGATGATTCCCTGATATTCAATTTGGCATCCAGTACAATTTTTTTATTGAGCAATCTATTTGTACGAATCTTGTCCAGCATGCAGCTTGCTGCAATCTCTCCGATTTCGATACGCGGCTGTTCTATAGACGTCAAATAAGGTTCGACGACAGTGGCCATATCCGATTCTGAAAAGCCGACAAAAGCGACATCATACGGTATCCTCAATCCGTGCCGTTTCAAGGCTTTCATCGCTCCGATAGCAACAGGATCGTTAAATGCAAATATAGCATCCGGTTTTTCACCGTTTCCGGACAGTATATCTTCCATAGTCTGTTCTCCATCACGAATAAAAATACCGGAATGAATGATGGTAGAGTCTGAAATAGGGAGATTGGCATCCTGCATGGCCTCTATATATCCGTTCATACGATCTTTCGTTATATCCAGTTTTTCTGGACCCGCAAAATGAAATATTTTCCGGTATCCCTCACCTATAAGATGAGCCACTGCCGAATAGGCCATTTTCTTATCGTCAATAATAATTTTTGTAGTATCAATGTTGGAAGGCACCCTGTTGAAAAACACAAGTGGAATCCCATTATCCTGTAGGCTTTGATACATATCAGAGTTGACGAAACTGTCAGATGTCGTGGATATTATTATACCGTCTACCATGTGTTGTTCTAAAAGACTCAGATTGGTACGCTCTGTTTCAGCGGATTCGTTGGATTGAGTAATGAGGATCTGATAGCCCTCGTGCATTAGTATTTTTTGTATTCCGGATATAATCATAGGAAAAAAAGATGTGACCAATTCCGGCACAACGATTCCGATAGTATAACTTTTCTTTGTGACCAACCCTTTTGCCTGCGTGTTCGGATGATAGTTCAGTTCTGCAGCAGTCTTGATAACCAGCTCCTTGGTTTCTTTCTTTATTTCCCAACTGTCCGATAAAGCTCTGGAAACTGTGGAGGTGGATAACCCGAGTTTTTTTGCTATGTCTTTTATTGTAATTGGCTTTTCCATAACATGAATGATTGTAGGTTTGTCTGCAAACTTACAACTTTTTAGACATTCTGCAAAATCCAAACGTTCCCGGGAACGTTTCCGTTGATTTTTGAGGCATTATGCTATTAAAATTGATTGTACTTATATAAATTTGCTTGCGTTAAAAGCTATTATAATAGCCCAGATCGAAACATTTCTCAATATATTAATTCTAATCATTTTTATAATGCCAAAGTATGTTAACATTAAATCGTATTCAATCAAGATCAGGAAAACAAATTGTTTTTTTTCTGATGTGCCTGCTGGTTTCATTTGCAGGCATCATGCCAGTCCGATCACAGGAAAAAACTAAGATGGTTACCGTTGAAGGAACTGTCGTTGATGAAACCGAAACTCCTGTCATAGGAGCTAACGTCTATATCAAAGGCAGTACCAAAGGTGTATCCACAAATGTAAATGGGAATTTCATTTTTACAGGAGTACCTGTCGGACAGACTGTCACTGTCTCTTTCATTGGTTACAAAGATTATCAGGTGCGGGTTACAAAAGGGGGAGAGAAATTGAGAATCTCTCTTGAACCTGATGCGAAAATGCTCGAGGAAGTGGTGGTGGTTCCATACGGAGGTCCGGTAGCAAGAAAGGATCTTACCGGTTCCGTTGTTTCTGTCAACGTTGAGGATATGAAGGCGCTTCAGGCAGTGACGTTTGAAAATGCTATTGCCGGCAAGGTCGCCGGTGTACAGGTCAATGTCGGGGATGGACAGCCTGGAGGTCTTCCGGACATTCTGATTAGGGGTAGCAATTCTGTAACCCAGAGCAATGCTCCTCTTTATGTGGTAGACGGTATTCCACTAGAGTCTCCCGATAACTCGTCAATTCCTACTCAGAATATTAAAAGTATCGAGATACTTAAAGATGCATCGGCGACAGCCATATATGGTGCACGCGGTGCTAATGGTGTGATTGTTATTACTACCGATTCCGGTTCAAAGGGCGCTCCGAAAATTAATTTCGAGTACCGTTATAGCTTGTCGAAAGACTATAATAGGTATGAAATGATGTCACCTTATGAATTTGTCAGACTTCAGAATGAACTTGATGCGGCTTATGGCTCTATGTATCTCGATGGTAGGGATCCTCATCCGGATGGAACTCCATGGACACTCGATGACTATAAGAATGTGAGACCTATTGACTGGCAAGATGAGATCAGTCAGCTCGGACAGATGCACGAATACAGCGTAAGCGCATCTGGCGGTACTGAGAAGACCACATATATGGCTTCATTCAATTATGCCAATCAGAAGGGTATCATTCTCAATACCGGTATGAAGAACTATGTTGGCAGCATGAACATCACCCAGAAGATAGGCAATCGTATGCAGCTTGTCATGAGAGCGAATTATGCGGAGAAGGAAAGAACTGGTATGCAAGTTAACTATGGACAGGGATCTTCTGCTTATATGTATAAAGTGTGGTCATACAGACCTATTTCCACAAACGGTGTGGACTTGACCCATGAACTTGAAGATCCTGAAAGGCCGGAAAGTGGAGTGCCGATGTTCAACCCATTGCTCCAGACGCAAAATACTGATCAGAAATATATCACAAGACAGTTGAGAACCAGTGCCATGTTCAATTGGAATATTCTCAAATGTCTGAAATTTACTACTTCGATTTCTTATACGAGTACTGAATCCCAGACTGATATATTCAATAATTCCAAGACAGAAGCCGGAAGTACACTTCCAGGAAGAAATGACGGAATTAACGGTTCGAGAAGAGTAACAAGAACTAACAATGTCTTGAATGAGAACACTTTGAACTTCAACAAAAAGTTCGATAATATTCATGACCTTGCCGTAACTGTCGGTTGTACTCAGCAGAAAAATGTTTCGGATATCTTCGAAGCAAAAGCTACACAGATTCCTATTACATCAGAATGGAGAGGAATAGAGGCACTTGATGAAGGGCTGTCTCAGAAAATCATGTCCAAGAAGTTGACAGAATGGGCAATACAATCTTTCATTTTTAGGTCGAATTACAACTATGACAGAAAATACTATCTGACGTTTACGATGCGTGCGGACGGTTCTTCAAAATTTGCACGTGACAATAGGTGGGGCAAGTTCTATTCAGGAGCCGTTCGGTGGAGATTCTCAGATGAGAATTTTGTCAAGAACAATATCGGATCATGGTTTAGCGAAGGATCGCTTAACTTGAGCTATGGGTCTACCGGCAATAATGGTATCGGAGAATACGCTTATCTTCCGCAGATGGGATTTTCTTCCGGAGGGACATATTATGACTATTCATTCAATGATGAATATCCTACAACGGGAGCGATTGTCTCATCGATAGGTAATTCTAAATTGAAATGGGAGACTACATATACCTTTAATGCTAGAATGGATTTGGGCTTCTTCGACAATAGAATATACTTGACCGCCGAGTATTATAAGAAAGATACTAAAGATCTTCTGATCAATGCCACATTGCCTGCCCATATCGGCTATGGTTCAGCATATAGGAATATAGGCCGGGTGGAGAACAAAGGTTTCGAACTGTCTCTAAACACTGTTAATATGAAGAGAAGACATTTTAACTGGACTACCGATTTCAATATTTCATTCAACAGGAACAAAGTGCTTGCACTTGCCAACAACCAGAGTGTGCTTCCTGCTGATAATCTGAAGATTCCGAATGGGGCTGCATTGTATATTGCGAAGGTGGGCCAGCCTATCGGTATGATGTACGGAGCCCTTACAGACGGTCTTTATCAATATGAAGATTTCCGTAAGGGAAGCGATGGCAGCTGGATATTGAGAGATGATGTAGTTTCACAGTCAACTCATGCAAATAGAAAGGGAGTCTTTCCCGGATATCAGAAATTCAAGGATTTGAATGGCGATCTTCAGATTACTCAAGAAGACTTGACGATTATAGGTAATCCGAATCCTGATTTTACGGGCGGTATAACAAATACTTTCAGATTCTATAATTTTGATATGTCATTGTTCTTTACATTCAGCTACGGCAATGATATCCTTAATATGAACCGTTATTATTTAGAAGAAGGCAGATCATTGAGTTCCAATCAGTTTGCTTCGTATGCCGACAGATGGACCGTGGACAATCCTAACGGAAAACTTCCGCGTGCAAGATCTGCAAACAATACGGCTTGGGGCAGTGACCGTTATGTAGAGGACGGCTCATATTTGAGACTGAAAAATTTGAATATAGGATATACTCTGCCTGTTCAGGTGAGCCAGAGGTTTTTTGTTAGCAACATGAGGATTTATTTCTCTGCCCAGAATTTGTTTACGGTGACGGGATATTCGGGACAGGACCCTACCGTCAGCACGATGTCGAATGCAAGAACTCCAGGTTATGACTATTCGGCATACCCTGTACCACGTACATTCATATTTGGTGCACAAATTTCGTTTTAATGTGATATAATAATTTATATGGATATGAATAAGGTTATTAAAAGTATATTGTTCGGAATTGCATTTTTTCCTCTTACAGGCTGTTTGTCTAATTTGGATTTGCATCCGATAGATTCGGACACTCCGAATACATTTTTCAAAGATAGTGCGGCATGCGCAAAGGTTTTAGTGGGTTGTTATGACGCTCTTAGCGTACCGGGAGGAGGACTTTTTGATGGAAGCATGAACTCTCAGTTCGTCATCTGGAATGTGACGGATGAAATGTATAATGCAGCAGCCGGAACAGGTCCTAAGGTGTATAGCTATACTTCCGGATATGCTCCTAATGCTACTATGTACAAGAATCTTTATGCGGCGATTCAGCGTTGCTGTCAGTTCCTTCATTATCTTCCTGATGCCAAGATGACAACAGAAACAAAGCTCGCCATGGAAGGTGAAGTGCAATTTATAAGGGCATTCTGTTATTTCAATCTTGTACAAAATTATGGAAGGGTTCCTCTTGTAACGGAGGCATCTTCGGATGTTAATAGTACTTCTGCAAAGCAGGCAGAGGAGGCTGATATATACGATTTTGTAATTCGCGAGATGGAAGAGGCAGAGAGTAAGGTCTTTCCGATTACCAAATTTAACTTTGGAGGAAGAATCAATAAGTCTGCTGTCAGGGGAGTGCTGGCAAGGGTCTGCCTTTTCAATGCCGGATTCCCTTGCTACAACACTGAAAGGTACAAAGATGCATACAAATGGGCAAAGATGGTCATCGACGATCCTGCTCACAGCTTGATTCCTAATTTTGCAGAAGCATTCATTCCGCTTATTCAGGACAAGTATGATATACGTGAAAATCTATGGGAGATAGAAGCGTATTGTAAAAGTACGTCTGACGGACTGAAAGAATATTTTCCTTCATTGTCGACCTCGCTTGGTACCAATTGCAGCAAAGCTGTAGCAAATGTGTCCTTTATGGTTAATAATACAATGAAGATCACCAAAAGAATGTTTTCATATTATGAGCAGGATACTGAGGCATTGTTAGGCTCTTATGATGAAAGACGTAACTGGGCTATCGCTCCGTTTACCAATGCCCCTACGAAGCTTGATGGTGCCGATCGTCTTGTTCTTACTTATTTCGGCTCGCATAAGGATCCTGATAATGACAGATTGGTTTATGATCGTCAGGTCAACAAGTTCAACCGTCAGTATGCAAAGATTTGGCCTGCATATCAGAGTAATACAGGAACCAACCTCTGTATAGTACGCTATTCCGATGTATTGCTTATGGCAGCCGAAGCATTGTGTCAGATAAATAATGGTTCGACACCTGAGGCTATAGGCTATGTCAACGCGGTGAGAAAAAGGGCATACGGACAGATGGACGGTCGCAAGTTTATTGATCATATTGAACTTACCAATCCGGGAGAAAATTATACCATTGATGAAGTTTGTGTGGAAATTGTAGATGTTACCGACAATACTGCATCTGTCACATGCACAACGGAAGAGAACAAATCTCCCGAGGCATATCGTGTCGGAGACGTTAAAGGTCCTCTTACAATTGCTACTGCCAAGTTGCCTGAGATTCTTGGTTCTGACGGGAAACCGGACACTAAAGCCACCAGACCTATTGAGTCAATAGTATTGCTCGACAGGGGACATGCCTACAGTGAAACTCCGAAGGTGGTGATCAGGTCACTCGAGGGCGGGAAAGGTCCTAAGGGTAGCGGTGCTACGGCAATCGCAGTGATGAAGGATGAGAGTCCGTCTTATGAATTGCCTGCTGAAGCTACAGACTCAAAGGAGGCATTCCTTCAGACTATTATGGATGAAAGAGCAAGGGAGCTATGCTTTGAAGGCTGGAGACGTTTAGACCTCAAACGTTGGCACAATCTTGTGGAGGTGCTTCAGGCTACGAGGGATGATGGCAGGAATGCAAAAGGAGTCAATGGAGCGCAACTTGATTATATCATGACTCCTGGCAACAATGTGTCCGATGTTCATTATTACCTTCCGATCCCTTCCGGAGAAATAATGCTTAATCCTGAATTGAAACAGAATGAAGGCTGGTAATTGTATATTTAACATTATTAAAAGTATGAGACAATGAAAAGAAATATAATTAGAAACCTGTTTCCCGCTTTAGTCGCCGCTTTAGTCGTTGTGTCCTGCCAAGTTGACACCGTGACCGAATCAACTGTTGTGACTAGGCTTGAAAAGAATGTATACGAAGTTGGAGAGAATGTTCGCTTCCACTTCTCAGGAGAAGCTGATTTCGTGACGATTTTTACCGGAGTTGATAATTATAATGGCGGAACGATGGGAGGAACTATAAAAGGGTCGCGTTATATCTATAGAAATCGCGGAAGGGAGAATGGTTCTCCAGTCCTGTCTTTCAATTGTAAAAAAGATGGAGATAACTTGGAGGAGTATGCCGAAATCAAGCTTCTTCTTTCTACTGACTTTGACGGTGACATCACCATGGAGGGAATAAAACGTGCCACTTGGCTGGATATTTCTGAAAAAGCGAAATGGCCTGTTGAGGGGACTAAAAAAGGTGTTAATGTTAATTCCGGAGCAATAGATTTGTCAGAATGGAACGGACGGGATATCTATCTTGCTTTCCGTTATACTGCGAAAAAGGGACAGAAACAGGAAGGATATACAATCTCTTCATTCAATCTTAATAATACAGTTGAAACGGATGCTCTTCCTTATACGATATGGACAAATGCTTCTTTTGCAAAATGTGGTACAACTACGAATAAACTGCAGGAAGATCAGACCGGTGCTATTTTCCCCGCTTATCAGTGGACACTTGGAACATCGCTTACTTGTGCAGGCATGCCTGACGGTAAGGAGGATTTTGAAAGCTGGGTAATTACTTCTCCTGTCGATCCGAGCCAAGTGATTCCTGATTATGGTACGCTTATTAAGTCGTACAGCGAGGTTGTTCCGGGGTTCTATGATTACACATATTACAAACCGGGTAAGTTTACGGTGACCGTAGTGTCGCGTAATGCTACCGCTTTTGGAACTGAAGAATCTGTGCAAAATATAGAAATAGAAATAGTTGAAAAATAATTTTCTGAAAAATACATTTATGAAATATTTGTTTTCTACGTTACTCATTGCTTGTGTGAGTGTTTTGATGTCCGCTCAGCCCAAACTGAATCTTAATACGGGCAGTATTGATTTTGAATGGCAACAGGAGGAGGATGGCTGGCATATCTCGTGTATTAAAATCGACGGGAAGCAGATTCCTGCCCCCAAGGGATATTACACGGTTTTGTATATAGATCGTAATCCGGCAAAGGATTTGGTCGATCAGGATCTTGAGGGAAAGGATTTTACGTTCTATCCGTCAAAAGCAGAAATGCTTCCCGATGGTACTCTGAAATTTTCTCACAGTCTCCGTTTCGGAGACGTTGAAGCAATATGGAAGGTAGATCCATTATTTCCGTCTGATATAAAGGTCGATATGAAGGTCAGACTGTCGACGAACGGTTCCGTATCC
>OHKJ01000173.1_pt1 | contig 47138 bp, 37 predicted proteins | sample 1568791 | NCBI WGS metagenome assembly OHKJ01 (sample SAMEA3879584, study PRJEB24766) | human gut metagenome | biome: human-associated habitat; feature: feces | place: USA | collected 1985/1987 | reverse complement strand
TGACTTCCGCGGTTCCTTTGACAACGGATCAGAAGAGCCAGATTGAACAAAAACTTCTGGCAACCACTTCCTATGTGCAGTTCGAGATGAACTATGCGGTGGATGAAAGTCTGATCGGAGGCATGGTGATCCGTATCAAAGACCGTGTTGTGGACAGCAGTATTAAGACAAAACTTTATGAATTGTCTAAGCAGTTGAGAAGTATTCAGATATAAAATATAAAAGAAAGGTGGATTCGCTCCATGAATTTAAGACCAGAAGAAATCAGCTCTGTCATTAAAGAACAGATTAAGAGATATGCGTCAGATATGGAAGTATCTGATGTGGGAACGGTGATTCAGGTAGCCGATGGTATTGCGCGTATCCACGGTCTAGAAAACGCAATGCAGGGAGAACTTTTGGAATTCCCTGGAGAAGTTTACGGTATGATCCTCAACCTTGAAGAGGACAACGTAGGTGCCGTTCTGCTGGGACCTACCGACAGAATCAAGGAAGGCTTTATAGTGAAACGTACCAAGCGTATCGCCTCAATTCGTGTAGGTGAAAGCATGCTGGGACGTGTCATCGACCCGCTGGGCGAACCGCTCGACGGCAAAGGATTGATTGGCGGCGAACTGTATGATATGCCTTTGGAACGGAAAGCTCCGGGAGTAATCTATCGTCAGCCTGTGAACCAGCCGTTACAGACTGGACTAAAAGCTGTGGATGCCATGATACCTATTGGTCGTGGACAGCGTGAGTTAATTATCGGTGACCGTCAGACGGGAAAGACAGCTATTGCCATCGATACGATCATCAACCAGCGTGCCAATTATGAAGCAGGCGATCCTGTATATTGTATTTATGTAGCCATAGGGCAGAAAGGTTCTACTGTAGCTACTATTGTGAATACCTTGCGTGAGAATGGTGCGATGGATTATACAATTGTGGTTGCCGCTACGGCAGGTGACCCTGCGGCATTGCAGTATTATGCTCCGTTTGCAGGTGCTGCCATTGGTGAATATTTCCGTGATACCGGTCGTCATGCACTGGTGGTTTATGATGACCTTTCCAAGCAGGCGGTAGCTTATCGTGAGGTATCACTGATTTTGCGTCGTCCTTCAGGGCGTGAAGCCTATCCGGGTGATATCTTCTATCTGCATTCCCGTTTGCTGGAACGTGCAGCACGTATTATCAATCAGGAAGAAGTGGCACGTGAAATGAATGATTTGCCGGAAAGTCTGAAAGGCAAAGTAAAAGGTGGTGGTTCGCTGACTGCACTACCTATTATCGAGACACAGGCAGGAGACGTATCTGCATACATCCCAACAAATGTGATTTCTATCACTGACGGACAGATTTTCCTTGATACAGACTTGTTTAACCAAGGTAACCGCCCGGCTATCAATGTGGGTATCTCTGTGAGTCGTGTGGGTGGTAATGCTCAGATTAAGGCGATGAAGAAAGTGGCTGGTACATTGAAGATAGACCAGGCACAGTATCGCGAGCTGGAAGCATTTACGAAGTTCAGCGGCGATATGGACCCTGTTACTGCATTGACCATTGATAAAGGACAAAAGAATACCCGTTTATTGGTTCAGCCGCAATACAGTCCGATGCCGGTAGAAAAGCAGATTGCCATTCTGTATTGTGGTACACATGGCTTACTGCGTAATGTTCCGTTGGATAAAGTAACAGATTTCGAAAGGAGTTTTCTTGAAGCGCTTGAAATGAACCACCGCACTGATGTGCTCGATGTACTGAAGAGTGGTGTCATTGACGATGAAGTCTGCAAGAAGATAGAGGAAACAGCAGATATGATGTCGAAACAATACTTGGAGTAGTGATTAACGTTGAGTGACAAGTGATTAGTGGCATGCGTTCATTTGCCACTAATCACTAATCATTAATCACTTACCACTAAAAAAAATGCTATGGGTTCTTTAAAAGAAGTAAAAAACAGAATAAACTCCGTCAAGAGTACGCGTCAGATAACATCGGCGATGAAGATGGTGGCATCCGCTAAGTTGCACAAGGCACAGACACGGATTGAGAATATGCTGCCTTACCAACAGAAACTGAATGAAATTCTGACTAACTTCTTGTCTACAGATGCTACATTTGAGTCGCCTTATACCGAAGTGCGTCCCGTAACGCGGGTAGCGGTCGTAGTTTTCTCATCCAATAGTTCACTGTGCGGAGCTTTCAATGCGAATGTGGTAAAAAAGCTCGGAGAAACGCTGGAAGAATATAAATCACTTGGTAAAGAGAATATTCTGATATATCCTGTAGGAAAGAAAGTAGAGCAGGCAGTGAAAAAGTTGGGCTATACATCGCAGGGAAGTTATCAAGGGATGGCGGATAAACCATCATATATGCAAGCGTATGAACTTGCTGCATTGTTGATGCAAGAGTTTATGGAAAAGCAAATCGACCGTGTGGAACTGATTTATCATCACTTTAAATCAATGGGTTCGCAGATATTGATGCGTGAAGAATATCTTCCTATTGATTTGAGTAAGGTGGCAGCAACAGCTGCAACAGAAGGATCGGGAAAACGTGGTTTTCAGAATGATTATATTGTAGAACCATCCGTCGGACAGCTGATTGCTGATTTATTGCCGAAGGTGTTGAGTCAGAAACTATTTACTGTGCTTCAGGATTCTAATGCTTCTGAACATGCTGCGCGTACACTTGCCATGCAGACTGCAACAGATAATGCGAATGAACTGATACAGGATTTGACGAAGCAATATAACAAGAGCAGACAACAGGCAATTACAAATGAACTGCTGGATATTATAGCAGGAAGTCTGAAGTGATAAAGCTAAAAGCTACGAGCTACAAGTTACGAGTGGCCTTCGGAACATAGCGTAGCCGCTCGTAACTTGTAGCTCGTAGCTTGTCACTCTTATAGCTTTTCCTTTTTTTTGCAAAAAGATGTGCCAATGGAGGCTTTAGCTCTTTTATTTGTGCTACCTTTACACCTCCAACCAACATTGATGAAATAATGGAACAGAATCCTGAATTGGCATTAGCGTGGCAATTTATAGAAAATACAGGCACACATCTCTTTCTGACCGGTAAGGCAGGGACCGGAAAAACTACATTCCTGCGGCGGTTGAAGTCCGAAAGTCCAAAGCGTATGGTTGTTCTTGCCCCAACAGGTATTGCAGCTATCAATGCAGGCGGCGTAACCATTCACTCTTTCTTTCAGTTACCTTTTGCCCCGTACGTACCTGATACTTCATTCAGTGCGGATGGCAAAGCACAATATCGTTTCCGTTTCGGAAAAGATAAACTCAACATCATGCGTAGTATAGACCTGCTGGTGATTGATGAAATCAGTATGGTGCGTGCTGATCTTCTGGATGCGATAGACGATGTGCTGAGACGTTTTCGTGATCGCAGTAAACCTTTCGGTGGTGTGCAATTGCTGATGATTGGCGATTTGCAGCAGCTTGCCCCAGTGATAAAAGATGAAGAGTGGCAGATGCTGAACAGCTACTATGATACTCCTTATTTCTTTTCCAGTCGTGCACTGAGACAGTCTGAATATTGTACGCTTGAATTGAAAACGGTGTATCGTCAGAGTGATACTCACTTTCTGGATATGCTGAACCGTATTCGGGAGAACCGTTGTGATAAAACTTTGCTGGATGAATTGAACCGTAGGTATATTCCGAATTTCAACCCTTCGAAAGAGGAAGGATATATCCAGTTGACTACCCATAACTATCAGGCGCAACGCATCAATGAACATGAACTGGCACAATTACCCGGTCGTTCCTTCACCTTTCGTGCCCAGATAGATGGAAAGTTTCCTGAATATTCTTATCCCACAGATGAAGTGCTTGAACTGAAACGTGGTGCCCAAGTCATGTTTGTGAAGAATGATTCATCCGGTGAGCACCGTTATTATAATGGTATGATCGGTGAAGTGGTCAATGTCTCAGCTTTGGGTATAGAAGTACGCAGTAAAGGAAGTGAGGATGCTTTTATGCTGCAAGAGGAAGAATGGACGAATGCAAAATACGTGTTGGATGAAGAGACTAAGGAAATCACCGAAGATATAGAAGGAGTCTTCAAACAATTCCCTCTGAAGCTGGCATGGGCTATTACTATCCATAAAAGTCAGGGACTGACATTTGAACGTGCAATAATCGATGCCAGTGCTTCTTTTGCACACGGACAGACTTATGTAGCATTAAGTCGTTGTAAAACATTGGAAGGGTTGGTATTGAGCGCTCCACTGTCGGCAAGAGCGGTCATCAGTGACAGTGCTGTAGATACTTTTACGGAAGATGCGCGTAGAAACGAACCTGATGAAACGCGTTATAGGAGATTGCAACAAGCATACTTTCTGGAATTGCTATCGGGATTGTTTGATTTCTTACCGTTAGAGTTGGCATTGAAGCGTTTTGTGAGATTGGTGGATGAACACTTGTATAAGCTCTACCCCAAACTATTGACTGAATATAAATCAGAAACGGAACGTTTTCATGAGAAGGTAACGAAAGTTGCCCAGAAGTTCAGCCTTCAATACACACGCCTGGTTGATGGTGCTGAAGATTATGCAACGGATAAAAGCTTGCAGGAACGTATTCATTTGGGGGCGGAATATTTTAAAGAACAGTTAGAACCTTTGGATGCTATCAGGAGTAGTACCATTGTGGAAACAGATAATAAAGAACTAAAGAAACAGTTGAAGACTGCCAGTGAGGAATTGGATGATCTACTTCTGTTAAAAGTTGACTTGTTGGAATTTGTTATCAGCAAGGGCTTTCATGTAGGAGAGTACCTGAAACAAAAGGCGGTACTTTCCATTGACGATACGGCATCGACTAAAGGCAAGGGGGAAAAGCGTTCCGGTAATTCTACCGAAAGAAGAAAACGGAAAGGCGGAACCGAAGAAAGTGGAAATACCCCTGCACGGAAAAAAACGGCAGCAGTGGAAGTTCCTTCGGATATTCTGCATCCCGAATTATACAGACGTCTGGTAGCATGGCGTAATGCGGAAGCGTCTCAATTAGGATTACCGGTATATACCGTAATCCAACAGAAAGCTATTTTAGGTATCACCAATTTATTACCGGAAGATAAATCCGCTCTTCTCCGAATCCCTTATTTTGGTAAAAAAGGAGTGGAAAAGTATGGGGATGAGTTGTTGGAGATGGTGCGGGTGTATAAGAAGGAGAGTGGGATTGCAGAAACGTTGTTTAGTGATTAGTGGCACTCACCACTAATCACTTATTTAAAGATTGAACATTAGTTTTATTCCTTCTTCCAGAGTATGTGGTTGGTATCCCAGTTCTCTGCGTGCTTTTTCAATGCTTAATCCGCTGAAACGGGGACGGGGAGTTGTTTCTCCCATTTGCTTGGTAGTGACTGGCAGAATTAATGAATAATCCAGATTCAAAGTATCTGCTACGCGATAAGCAATATCGGCTATAGTCAGACATTCCGAGCCACAGATGTGATAAATACCATTATTGGGATGATTTATCAGTTTCTCTATTCCTTGAGAAACATCGCCTACATAGGTTGGCGTGCGCCACTGGTCGGAAACCACCCGTATTTCTTCATTATTTCTTAAACGATTGGCTACCAATTGCAGAATATTCCCGTGTTGCCCCGGCAAGGCGGCACCATAGACCACTACCACACGTGCGATGGCATAATTGCTACAGAGCTCAGTTACCCGTTTTTCACCTTTCAGTTTGGTTGCCCCATAATAGTTGACGGGGTCAGGAGTATCTTCTTCTGTATAAAGCTGCCCTGTATCTCCATTAAATACAAAGTCAGTAGATAGATGTATAAAGCGCGCAGCGGATGCTTCGCATCGGAATGCCAATTGTCCCACAGCATTGACATTGATACTGTCTGCCTCCTCACGGTGTGCTTCGCAATAATCAGGAACGGATAATGCGGACGTGTTGATCACTATATTCGGGCGTACTTCCCGGAACAATGCGCTTTGTTCCCCCATCTGGCAGATGTCTGCACTGATGAAACGATAATTCCCGGAATCGGGAGCAATGTCGTCATGCAGAGAACAACCTGTTACTATGTACTCGTCATTGCGTGACAAATCATTTAAGATCCGGCGTCCTGTGAAGCCATTGGCACCTATTACCAATACTTTTTTCTTCATATTCATATTATTTCAGTATATAATCCCTTGACTGTAGTCTTTTTTAGTAAGGTCCATTCCTTCCTTGTTGTACTTCGATTCTAATTCCGAATGATCCGTTTGCCGACTTCAGTTCGAAAGCGCCTTTGAAGTTATTCCGTTCCCACGGCAGGGCAGAAGGATTAGGGACTTTTCGTCCGTCCTTGTCATACTCTCCATAAGTATTGATGCGCATTCCATTCTTCAGCCGGAAACTTCCCATTTGCAGGTTTTGGGGAGATGATCCGAAACCTGTCAGTCCGAAAGGGTTCATACTGTATATGGTGGAGCTACCTAAACTGAATAAGTGTGAGTAGCCTTGTGAGTAGGTCACATTCGGGTCCAAGCGAAACAGAAAACTATAATCTTTGCTGGCATCGGGAATGTCTAAAGTCATTTTGGGCATTTGAGGAGCTGCCATTTTCATCAGGTTCATATCCAAAAGGAATCCATCAAAATTCTTTGTTGCCGGCATATTCATACTGCGAACACTGTCAGCGGGTACTTCATTCTGGGCATTTACCCTGAAAGAAAGGAGACAGAAAAGTATGATTAGTCCTATATATTTCATCACTTAATGGTCTTTATTTAATGGCGAATATAAGAAATAAGTATGAATTATGGAAATATATAGCATTTATTAAAATAAAACTTGTATATTATATGCTGATATTTGAGTATTGTTGCTATCTTTGGAGCGTAAATAATTGAATTGGTTTTATAAGCAATCTATTTGTTCCTCTCTAACCGGTAAATGAACGGGCTGTATCTCGTGTGGAAATGCAGCCCGTTTTCTATTTCTTTTTTCTATTGAGATGAATCACCGGAGCAAGTATCGGTACTGTTTCCCACTTCATTTTCGAAGCATTGTACGCTCGTTCCACGCCTCCCTGTATTTCCAGATAATCGTTGATTTTCACTTCCATGACTACACCGTAGTGGCTTTGTGGATACATCGGATTCATATATCCGTTCAGAGAGTTTTGTTTGCCAAAGCCTGAATATTGCCCGAAAAAGCGGATACGAAGGAAATTGTTGATGCGATAGGCGGCAGAAGCATCCAAGCCAATGTCGAATTGAGAACCATGCATGCGCGAAGGGATGGTGTACTTGGCGGTATACATGCCCCCTGTCAATTCCCAGCGTTCATTAGGGCGATATATAAAATCGGCGCCTGACTGGATAATTGTTCCCATAGTAGGGTAGGTATTGTAGGTGCTGAATGTGCTCAATATACTATTGGGGGAAAGCTGAAAAGCACCGTAATGCTCGTAATCCATCACGAAAGGATCGTAACTGCTGACCATCTTTCCCATTCTGATATCCATCCACGGAAAGTTGGGATAATAAGTCGGAAGAGTGATGTGTAAGTCCGTACTATCCGTGCTGAGAGAAGTCTTTACCGACATATCCCGATTAGGAGCAGCAGCTGTTCCGGGTGGAGGAGACAACGGCTCTTTTCCCATTTCCGTGGGAAAACGATTCAATAATGTGCTGTCCTTTGTTTGCTCGTTTTGTGCAGCAACGCGAAAGGAAACAGTGAGAAGGAACAGAATGATGAATAGTTTTTTCATAAGTCGTTATGTGTTAACGGAAGTTTCAGTTGATGATAAGTTTGTATCCGATACCTCGGACATTGACAATGCGGATACGTTCGTCCTTGGAAAGTTTATGTCGTAATTTAGTGATGAACACGTGCAGGCTGCGCGAATTGAAGAAGCTGTCGTCCCCCCAAAGATCGAGCAGGATATTCTGGGTATTCACTACCTGATTACGGTTTTCGCACAGGCGTTTCAGAATTTCGGCCTCGCGGTGGGAGAGTTCCTGCTCTATTCCGGTATGGGACAATATCTGTGTGACAGAGTTGAAATGGTAATCGCCTATTTCGAAACAGGTCTCTTCCTTCTTTGGTTCCTCTCTGAATGTAAACGCTTTGCCCACCAGCGCTTTAATGCGTACGATAAGTTCCTGCATACCGAAAGGCTTTTTCAGATAGTCGTTGGCCCCGAGTTCAAAGCCTTCTACCACATCATTGATGGAAGAACGAGCAGTGAGAAAAAGTACCGGAGTTCGTTTGTCGGTTTGACGGATGTGGCGTACCATTTCAAAACCATCCATACGAGGCATCATAACATCGGCTACCAGTACATCAGGGCGTAAGTCGAAGAACATACGCAGACCTTCCTCGCCATCGGCAGCAGTATGGATGATGAAGTTCTGGCCTTCCAGCGTATCTTTGATAATCATGGCGAGGGTTTGTTCATCCTCAACCAGCAGTACCTTGATTTTGTCCATATCTTGATTCATTTTCATAATAAGCAATGTTATTCAGATTCTTATTGTAAAAGTACTTCCTTTTCCCGCTTCACTTCGTACGGTTACCATGCCACCGTGTTTTTCTACCATTGTCTTTACATAGAAAAGCCCCAGTCCGTAGCCTTTGGTATTGTGGATATTTCCTGTCGGAACCCGGTAGAATTTATCGAAAATGTGAGGCTGTTTATCCGTAGGGATACCAATACCGTGGTCTGTGACCGAGATTTCCACTTGTTCCGTTTCCTTTTTCCGGCAACAGATCATTATATCGGCTTTATCCGGAGAGTATTTGATGGCATTATCTATCAGGTTACTCAGAATATTACTAAAGTGTGTACGGTCGGCAATGATTGTCAGATCTTCCGGTGCAATGTCGAGATTGATTTCTACAGGCTTGCCCGCTTTCAGTTTATGCTGTTCGATGAGTGTCGGGAACAAATCGTGCAAGCTAAGGGTCTCCGGATGCAGACGGAAGGTTTTACGGCGTTCCATACTCATAGAGAGAATTTGTTCCACCAGTCCGCTTAATCGCTGTAACTGTTCCTGGCAGATACCCAGATACTTATCCCGTTGTTGCTTGTCTTCTGCCAGATTAAAATTAAGCAAAGCATCGTTGGCGGCATACGCCACGGCAATAGGTGTTTTCAACTCGTGGGTGATATTGTTGGTAAAGTCGCTCTTCATCTCTTCCAGTGTTTTCTGCCGCAAAATGGTGCGGATAAGAAACCAGAAGGAGAAACCTAATATAATAAGGATAACGAATGATGTGGTAAGAATACCGCTCATCTGCCGCAATACAATCTTATAAATAGGTTCTATTGTGAGGCGGTAACTTTGATTGGAGTGAATGTCGAAAGCATAATTATATTGTTTTGCTTTTTCACTGGGCATGTATCCGGGAGTTCCGACAATGGCGAGCGTATCAGTGTAAACCAGCGTTGAGTCCGGATCGGCACCGGAATGAAGACGCTCCAATCGGTAGGGAAGTTTAAGCCCCCGTTCTTGTAGATAGGCATTCAGCAGACTATCATAAACGGCTATATCAGGTTCTATAAAAATATCCAGTCCCGAGTGCATTCCACGCTGGATGAAAGTGGCAAGTTCCACCATACTGCTTTGATCGCGCAACATCATATCTATTCCACCTTCGGCTCTTAAAGAAGCTTGAGGTTCATCCTCATTAATCACTGTATCTTCCAGGACCTCTTTTACTGAATCTTTTTCTGCCCAGACTGAAATGTTTGTGCCTTCCTGTCCCCGTGTGAAAAGGATATCTCTTGTCGAGTCATTCGGGTAACTCACTGAGACGCTATCATACTTCATAGGGATACCGTCTTTTAAAAGTGAAAGACTTCCGGCACTATCTGTTTGGTTAACAGTTGTACTGCTGCGGACAAATGATTTTCCGGAATCGGAATTGTACCCTGCTGAAACCTCTACGGAACCGTGGGCTTTATTTTCTTTTTGCATTGCTTTTACACGAAGCATCATCTCATTATAATCGCTCATGCCCATGGCTTCTACGATGCTTTGTTCCAGTTCGTGCTTCATCGTTTTGTATAGTCCCGTGATCCAGTATGCCTGGTAAATAAAGATACCCAGCAGAGAGATTATGACTAATATGGCAATAGGTTTGAATGGCAGTTTCATGTAGCTCTTGTATTTATATGGACAAAGATAGGAAAGATAACCGGTACATGTATGGACGGTAAGACTAAATAACACTAAATGGTGGAATTAACGGTCTTTCGTACAGATACTTATAAACATTGAAAAAACAGTAGGTAACGAGTTAGTAACAAGCTTTTTCATTAACAAATTTATGCCTGTGATAATCGTTGTTATTCTCGTTAATTTGCTTATTATTAAGCTATTATCTTTTGGGATTCTCCATTTTACTTCATTTCTTTCATTTTATCAATAACACTAAATAAAGTATCTAATATTTTGATAATGTGATGTTTATAAAGTTATAGGAAATAATAAGTAACGTTTTAGTAACGATTTTATTTTTAGAATTCGTTTCATAGTTCTGCTTTGCTTTTCAAAGAGCTCTCCTTTTGCAAAGATATAATTTTTTTGTGTAATTATAGTGTTATCAGGCATTAAAATAATTCCCCGATGCATTTGTTTGATAATCTGACTGTTGTATAAATAGGTGTTGAATAGGTAACGAATATGTAGTCCGAATAGACTTCATTATATTGCTTTGCTTTTCCGTGATTTATAGATTGCAGGATGGTACGTGTTTTATATTTCAATATTGTTGTAAAAGGAATTTGAGATAGAACTTTATTTTTGCTTTTAATTGACCGGATTTGTCTGTATATAAACAGAGTTTCAGAATAGAAAATTTATTTCTTGAAAAATACCATTGATAATCTGTCGCTTACTTAGGTGCAAGGTGCAATCTATATTTATATATAGAGTTGCACCTTGCACCTAAACTCTGTCCACATTAGTTTCTTAGCTATTTCTATTATCTTTGTTTATATTTATCTGTGAATGTATGCGGAATGAAATAAATATTCCCCTTTGATCTAGTACAAGCTACATAGAGTTTGTTTCTTGTTGAAGGAACTAAATCGCAAAGACTGCCTTTTAGATAGACCTTCAACGTGCTAGCATTTAGTACGATGCAAATATCCTGAAAGTCATCGAGTCCTTTTGATGCTCCCCAGTTAATGCCATAGCAATTGTATTTATTGCTTTCCTGAAGAAACAACTTAGCTTTTGTTCTGTCTGAAAATAAAGCATCTGCATCCGCTTGATTATCTATATAGTAGATATTTGTTGTGTCTACTCTGTATGACGCTATGTTTATACCTATATTTTCTGTAACGTACTGGCATATAGTTGGTGAACAACGATGGCTATTGGATAGCGTTTGTGTGTCAACTGCTATGCCAGTTATTTCCCATTCTTTAATATATTTATTCAAGTCCTTATATAACCCCTTATGTAAATTACCATCAAGGCTTGTTTCAAATGTATGCTGAAAAAAATCTCCGACAAATAAACAATCCTTATTCTGCGGTACAATCATACGAATAAGATCAAAATCATGTCCTCCCAGGTCTTGGACTTCATCAAACATAAAACAGTCATAGTACTTCTCAATTCTTTCCCTTATGTACTCAGCCTTAAATTGGCAGAGCTTTGCAATCCGGTTGTAATGCAGGTATTTGTTCTTTGTAATGTAGAATGTTAATTGATTACGATTCAACTTCTGAGTCTTCGGATCAGGCATATTCCACGATACTCCTCTGGCTCTTACCTTCTCTTTATAGAATGGACGGTAACATACACGCAACAAAAATTGAAAGTACGAAAGCAAGGTGATATTCTCTGGAACATAACCAAACTTACGTATTACGCATTTTCGAATATGTATCAGGTTATTCTCAGTATAAGTAACAATCAGACAGTTGCGCTCTAGATTCAGATGATTGATGAGATAGGTTGTTTTGCCCGAACCTGCAACTGCTAGTATTAAGCGTCTATCCATGTTATTGCATCTTGTATGTATTGAGGTACAATAATGCTGTTTGCTTTAGTTGAAAGCAACTCGTATGCAACCTCTGCTTTGTTTGCGGTCATATAGCCTAACACTGTGTTAGTTCTCAGTCGAGGTCTAATCAATGTATCCAGCCATTCTTGATTCTCTGCGTAAATACAAACTTCAAATGTATAATGTTCGTTGTTTGTATCTGAGTAAATTCTGATATTGACAAATTGATCCTGTGTATAATCTGAATAGTTGTCTGTAATATTGTTCACATAATCATGGTCATTATCGGTAATGACAGCCACTTTAATATGTAGGATTCTTGCTATTTCAAGGTAACGCTTAAAGCATTTTCCGTCAACAGCTATCACACCAATACCACTGCCTGTCATTTCCTTTTGTAAAGTGTTTCTGTATAAAGCTTCCATTAGTATAAACTCTGCATCTCCCTCTACCAGAATAACTTTCTTTGAAAGCACGAACTGTAGCATATTATTATCAGGAGCCTTCATGAAAAATTCAGCAGTCTCTGTTGTTAAAGCAGACAATTGTGCGAAAGTTTGAGAAGTACTATTGAACAGGATGCATTTTTGTAAATTCAATCGAGTACAGATCAGATCACTATGAGTAGAAATGAACAATTGTCTATTCTCTGTTTCTTTGATCATATCTATCAATTTGAGCATATTCATATAACTCAGATGAGTCTCTGGTTCCTCAATCAAAACCGAGTCAATATCGTTTATTGCTCTTTTCAGTGACATTTCTGTTTTAATGAAACACTGCAAGCCTGTACCTTTATTCTCAATCGGTATATTGTTGTGAGTGAGGGTTATATCTGTCTCTATATTGTCATCAGAAGATTCTTTCACAGCAAATGTGTAAGGAGCAATAGCAGCACTATACTGAGCTAATACAGTTTGTTCGAACTGGTTCTTGCTATCGTGATAAGCATGTTTTGTACTTACACGAGCCGCTTCATTCAAACTTCCATAATATATATCATGAACGTATTCACGCATTGCGTATGGACTACCAATCTGGGAATTGTCTATCATAATGGTGTTCAATTTCTTATTGTACCCATTGTATGGGTCACCAGAAAAGGTGTAAAATTCAACGGTGTAGTACTCTAGAGGAAATACTGCATTCGGTTGCGTAAGAATACGATGTATTTCTCTGCTATATGCAGGTGCTTGATTTGCTCGGCAAATCATTTTTATGCCACAAGCGTTATGTACTCTCTTGCTGTTATTTCCTCCCTCTAAACCTTGATCTAGTACTGGATTAAAATATAGTTCAACAAACATTTCTGGTAGATTTTCCATGTTAATGTTTGTCATGAAAGATTTGATTGTTTCTACATTGAACAAACGATCTATACCTAAATTTTCAATGCGGGTTCTGCTACCACGAGCCACAAGATCGATAGCTTGCAGTATAGTACTTTTCCCTGATTCATTATCTCCAATAAAGATATTCATTGTAGGGTCAAGATCAACTTCCAAGTGTTGGAAGCGCTTAAAGTTGTGGAGTATGACTTTCTGTATTATTATCATAATTATTTTGATACAAGATATAATTTGTGATTTAATGTTTATTTTCCCATTAATGGTAATCCAAGGTTTACTACAAAAGTAGTGATTTGTTTGAGATGATGAAAAGTCGTAAGAGTAAAAATATGAATTTAGCTAGGAAAAAGTTCGTAACATTAATGATATTGGTTTTGTGTTAGGGTCAAACTTTAAGGTTGTTTCTCGTTTTTTCTTTTATCAGTAATTTGGGTTAGATAATCTGTGATTTATATACCTTTATACTGGGTACTATTCTGTAATTTTGCATCATAAAAATCAAAATCAAAATTATCCATGGCAGCAATTAAAGTTAAAGGTATGATTATTGTAGTGATCATGATGTTATGTATCCCCATAAATGCACAGGCGCAAAGTGATAAGATATTGGTTGCTTATTTTTCGGCAACAGGAACAACGGAGAAAGCAGCTAAGTTGATTGTAGAAGTTACAGGTGGAACGCTCTACGAAATACAACCTGAAAAAGAATATGTCGCTGCAGATCTGGATTGGCATGACAAATCCTCACGTAGTAGTGTAGAAATGTCAGATGCCAAATCACGCCCTGCATTGAATTCAAAGCCTGATAATTTTGCAGATTACGATACCATTTATATAGGTTTCCCTATTTGGTGGAATTCTGCTCCGAGAATCATCAATACATTTATTGAGAGCAATGATTTTGCAGGCAAGACGATTATCCCGTTTGCAACATCGGGTAGCAGCAGTATTTCTAATGCAGAAAAAGAGCTGCAGGAAACCTATCCTGATCTGAAATGGCAGAAGGGCCGACTTTTGAATGGTGCGACAAAGGAAGATATTAAGAAATGGACTAAAAAATAAATTATTATGAGAAAGAATTTTGGGGCAAAGCCCTTTACTTATCCGCAGCCGGTATTTATTATCGCTGCTTATGATGAAAACGGTACTCCCAATGCTATGAATGCCGCCTGGGGTGGTATCAGCGAGATGCATGAAATTAGTATTTGTATCAGTGAGGGACATAAAACGACTGCAAATATCCTGAAGCGTAAAGCTTTTACCGTGAGTATGGCAGAAGTCGGGCAGGTGGTTGCCTGTGATTATGTAGGTATTGTTTCCGGTAATAGGGTTCCGGATAAATTCGCCCGTGCAGGTTTTCATGCTACCCCTTCGGAGTTTGTGGATGCACCGTTGATTGACGAATTGTCTGTAGTGTTGGAATGTAAATTGAAGGACTATAACCCAGAGACCTGTATTTTGCGAGGTGAAATAATAAACGTAAGCGTAGATGAGCGCGTTCTTGACGAAAACGGTAAAGTGGATGCATCCAAAGTATCTCCCATTATATTTGATCCGTTCAATAACGATTACCTGGAAGTGGGTAAAAAGGTAGGTAATGCTTTTTCGGATGGTAAGACACTGAAATAAGGAGTAATAATATACATGAAAGAAATAAGAATAGACTGTGCACATCTGAGTGAAGCAGACCTTGCTTTGGCGAAAGAACAAGCACAATTAGTCTTTCGCCTGAACCATACTATGCCGATGACGAACGAATATGATGAACTGCTTCACCGACTTTTCCCGAATATGGGAGAAGGCAGTCGTGTGAATACTCCGCTTACAGTTGTTCGTCCCCATGAAGTGAGGATTGGTCGCCATGTCATTATAATGAATGGTTGCCTGATGATGTCTGCCGGAGGCATTACAATTGACGATGATGTTCAAATAGCAGCTAATGTGCAACTCATATCGAATAATCATGATCTCGACAATCGATCGATAATTACTTGTAAGCCAGTACATATTTGTCGTAGGGTATGGATAGGAGCAGGGGCTACGCTCCTTCCGGGAGTTACAATCGGTGAGAATAGTGTTGTAGGAGCGGGTAGTGTTGTGACCAGGGACGTAGAACCGAACACGATTGTGGCAGGTAATCCCGCCAGAGTAATTCGGAAGATTTAGATTTTTCGATTATTGGTTATGGAAAAATATAAGAATAAAAATGGAAGGGATTGATTTCTCTTCCGTTTTTATTTTTGTGAACCCTCGTTTGTTACTTGTGGAAATTCAGACAATATTCCTCTTTATATATGTTTGTGTGCTGGGACAATGCACAAGGCATTTCAAACAGGTACTACATCCATGTATGTTAACGATTTCATCTCTTGAAACAGATTTACTCCAAATCTTACCTTTAAGGACTTTTCTCTCGCAGATATTGACGCAAGTAATGCAATTTCCGCATTTTGGAGATAGAGGTTCATGCAATACCGTTTCCAGTGGAGCATCAGTTAAAACCGTACCGAGACATTGTGCTGCGCCATATTCAGGGGTAATTAGCAGGTTGTTTTTTCCAATCCACCCTAATCCACCAAGTAGTGCAACGGTTTTATGGGGCAATACTGATTCTTTTGTTTCATAATCGAATACGCCGTCGGCTAATAATCCCGTATCGGATTGCGAAATGGCTTTATAGCCCTTTCCGGTGATGAACTTGGCCAATTCGTCTGCTATTTCTCCCGCCTTATGTTCGGTTTGCGAATATTCATCATCGTCGAAATTGTAATTATCCGCTATCCGTACTTGTACGTAGTCGGGAATATTAAATACCATTTTAGCATATTCTGCGGTTAGCGGAAGTGCAAAAACAATGGCGTTCGGGAGTTGTCTGTTTTGCTTTTCGTCTAAATGCGATATACTGACAAAACGTATCAGTTCTGCTCCTTGATTATTTAATTCGTTTTCTATTTCTTGGTTTAAGTATTTCATGTTTCCATTTTCTTATTTGCAGTAATTATTATCAATGCTTGCGGCAAAAACAGCCAAAAACCGGAAATCGGCTCTATGATACATCCAACCACAGCAAACGCCAAAATACAATACCCCAAAACCAGAGGTGCGGGTTTCTGCTCTTTTTTGATATAGCATTGGAGTGTTAGCCCCCAAAGAATAAGTATAATCCCACATACTAAAAACCAAAGGGCGAAAGCACGGCTGTAACTGTCATCTGTGGAGTTTATTAATCCATCTTTTAACATGTCCGTAAAGTCCTCTTTCCCAAGTAATAGTGCATATACTGTGTGGATTACTCCTGGTTATAACAAGAAATGTCCCACTGTATTTCCAAAGTTTCATATTTTCATTCATTGTCATAGATAATATTTTATTAATGTGCTTTTATAGTCTTTATTACTTTCTCTTTTTCTTATAGTTCTGATGGAGTTGTGTTTGCCAAATTTTTAGCTTCTTTTACAAAATGGGAAAAGTCGGTATATCCTAATTCGTCGTATAAATCATAACTACCATTTGCACGATAGTTCTTCAATGCAGTTTTAAAGCGTAAAGCTTTAAAGCATTGTTTGGGTGATATACCTAATACTTCTTTGAAATATCTATTGAGTGTAGGATTTGACACACCAACTTTTGGCTGGTCTATCTAATCAGAGAATCCACGATGCAAAATTTCACATTGTTATTTTTCTTCTTGATTTCTTCTCCAATCAGCCATGTAAAGCGTTCCCGGAGAAAATCTTCTGATTTATCCTGATGGCAAGTCCAGTTTTTCTCTTTCTCGTATTCTGCGGCTTGTTCTTCAAGGATAGGTAAATATCCGGCTGTCGCGCTATCCATTTGCAGATAGTCTTTTGTTCCTTTGTGATTGAAGGAAACAAGGCAGTAATTTTCAGGATATAACCTTATTGTTTCGGTTGATTTTTCATAGAAACATACAGCTAAGTATTTGTCCTCGACTGGTTCATAGCAAAAGTTGTTATAACAGTACATTTCTATCGTATCTGCAATGATAATATCCTCGAATAAACTCTCTCGGATTTCTTTTTCTATGTGCTTGAATACACTCGATAACGATGGAGCAGTTATTTCAATTATTATTGTCTTACTTTGTTCCGTATCTTCTTTTTGCTTGCATCGTGATGCGATTGTTATGTGGTATTTATTATTACGCATCGGTTCTATACCAATATAAAATCCCAGTTGACTGTTGATACTGTTGTTGGTATTGTAACTATGGGTACTACCTTGTCTTTGCAAATAAATTGTTTTCATAATGCTTCTTTCTGATTGATTGTGATTTATATTCCGTATTTGTAGCATAGGTTGTCAAAATAGGCATCTTCCTGTGCCTGTATGTAGGCTGCGGTTTGCTCACATTCCTTTTCTGCCTTGTATTTTTGTGACTTAGAACAGTAGGCCTTCCGACTGGCTGTGTCATACAGTATGTGCTCACCTTTTGAAATTACATTCCCTGTTTCATGGCAAGTACTCTTGAATTTTGAAATCATGAATTTGTTCATCTTCTGTTTTTTTAATGTTGTTAGATTTGATTTTTGTTTTAATATCGCTTGTCGCTCTTCCCCGAACCATTAAAATTTCCCTTAACTGACTGGGAAGAACATCGGCAATAAGAAGGTCTGTTGCTGTTACAAGGCAAGAATTATTTTATAAATACTAGCGCCCGGAGGGAGGTCTGGAGATTTTTAAATAATTATTAAACAGTAACCGCCACGGATATACCTTCGACGATGTTTTACCAGGCAGTAAAGGAATTTTTCCAATCAATTAAAAAAGGTATATTTGGTGAATAAGAATTAGATGAAAGTGGTAATGACATTGATCCTAAAGTGGAAAGTTGATCAAGCGGGAAAAGAAGTGTAAAGCAAATGAACGTAAAGGAATACGCTTCATCCAATTAGGAAAGCCGGAAATGATATCGTAAACCAATGGATTGAAAAATAATAGATATGGAAATCCTAAAAATAATTCCATATAAAGATTAAAAATACTAATTTTGTTAAAAGAGAATATTTCTAGCTTTATCAATTATTGATTACGAAGATTAATAACTTAAAATTTATGCATATTATAGGAATACGTTTAGATGGTGGAAAAGAGAATGTGATCAAAAACCTTCAACCGGGTTGGTATCCGTTCGGTGACTTTGTTGAACCTGTTTGGGAAAATAATTATGAATGGCGTAAGCCAGGATCAATGGCCGAAAACTTATATCAGACCTGTGATCCATTGCCAAGAACTATAAGTGTAAGTTGTGTAGTCGGTGCGAACGGTTCAGGTAAATCGACACTACTTGAAATGCTATTCCGTATCATTAATAACTTCGCCAGTGAATTATTGCCTAATAGTGAGGACTATAAAGGACGTAAATTGACGTTTGCTGAAGGTCTTGATGCGCAACTGTATTTCGAAACGGACGGAACAGTGGGTTCCATACTTAATAAAGATGACTATGTTCGCTATTTTTATGGAACCAATAAAGACAGGCAACCTAACGAGATTAGAGATCCATTACGTAGAAACTATAAAATACTAGATAACTTCTTCTATACCATCAGTACGAATTATAGTATTTACTCACTAAATGATGATGACTATGATTCTTTAGATATTCAAACTGGTGAAAAATCAAGTAATGAGGGCAAATGGCTTTATGGGCTTTTTCACAAGAACGATGGATATCTCGCACCAATAACAATGACTCCGTATAGACAAGAAGGTGGAATTATTGATGTCACTAATGAAAAAGAATTGGCACGTCAACGCCTTATGACACTCTTTTTACTTTTTGAATCCCAAAATAAGGCATTTATCAATGGCTACAGACCATTAGAACTGGAATATTGTTTCAATCAGAATTATAAAAATGATACCCTAAAAATTTATAAGGACAAAGTAAGGAAAAAATTGAGTTCTTCTAATGTGGATTCTCTTATTAATGCATTTTCCAAACGTTGGAAAGAGATTATAAATAAGGAATTTAAATGTGCACATAATAACCCCATTGTTGAAGAAACAATATTATTTTACCTTGGGTACAAAACTCTGAAAATATGTATGACTTATGAGAGTTTTGGTCGAATAATAAACATTGAATCATTCTCGGATGCATCTTTTATTAGTAAAGAACAAGTTAATACGATAATTGAAAAGATCCGCTCTCTTGAAGAGGATAATCATATTACACTAAAAATCAATCAGTGTCTTACCTTTTTAAAGCGGGGCTATTTGGCTGTAGAAAATCCAATAACAGTTAATGCAAAGGAATTTATTAAGCATAACCTTGATTTTGATAATCAGTTTTTATCGAGCGAGGATAAAAAAAAGACGAAATATGACACTTACGATCAGGTTTTCAAATTATTGCCTCCTCCTTTTTTCTTTTGTGACATGACATTACACCGCAGAGTTCAAGTTAGTGAAACAAAGAAGAAAATAAAAGAAGAGATTAGATTATCCCGGCTCAGTAGTGGGGAAAAACAAATGCTGTTTAATCTAAGCTATGTGATTTATCACATAAAGAATATACAAAGTGTCAAAAAGGATGAATATAGAATGCCTTATCGTCATATAAACTTGATATTCGATGAAGCAGAGCTTTACTTCCATCCAGAATTTCAACGTAGCTTCGTCTCAGAGTTATTAAAAATGATTTCTTGGTGCCATATAGATCGCCGTAAAATACGTTCTATCAACATTATAATTGTGACACATTCCCCCTTTGTCTTGAGTGATGTTCCGCTTGAGAACATCCTCTATTTGGAAGATGGGCGTCATGTTAAAAAGATGCAGCAGACATTCAGCGCAAATATTCATGAAATCCTCCAAAGCCATTTCTTCATGAAATACCCAATGGGGGAAATTGCTCGTGAAGTGCTTGATCGTATTATCACACTTTATGGCAAAAGAGATGAAGATAGGGAACGTGCCCTAAAGGACTTGTCTGACAATAAAGATTATTACTATTATGTGGAAAGTATCATAGCAGATCCCTATCTGAAATCAACTATTCATAGAATGCTCAATGAATTATATTCACTTGATGAAACTCCATTACAGAAGTTGCATCGTGAACGTGAAGAAACTGAATCTAAATTGAAGAATATCGACAACCAGATAGCTGAGTTAGAAAAAGATGAGAAGAATTGAATATAAACTAGAAGATATTACCACTTTGAAAAAGGAATATCTTCAAATATTTGACAAGGAAAGAAGTGAGATGCAAAAGCTATGGGAGCCATTGCGAGATAAATTGCGAAAAAAAAGCTCTAAGCCTGATTTGTATAAAGACAATATAGATGATATTCTGATCGCTGACTTTGATTTTTTGGCAAAATTGTATTGCGATTTCACAAAGCTTGTAGAGACAAAACAAATATCATCAGAGGACTGCAAAGATTTAGAAATGATTTTTCACTATTCCAAAACTACCAAGAAAAAGAGCGGTGAAGAAGAAGATGATGATGAGATAACGAGCAAGATCAGAATGTTTCAACCAGATATTTCCGCTTTCTTTATGAGACGTGCGGATAAATTGAAAATTCATACCTGTCATTATTGTGAGATTTCTTATATAAATGCCTACGGATATAAAATGTTATTTCAAAATGTGGAAGAATTATTAGATAAAGCCTCTCTTGAGGATTTGACTTATTTTATACCCAAAGCAAACGGAAAGCCTATTTCCTTGAAAAGTGCAAAAACAGTGATTATAAATCGTCCTTATTCCGGTAATATAGGAAAATTTGATGCACTATCAATTTGGCACTCTCCGGCTATTAAGAAGAGCCAACAAGTAGATAACTATAAAAGAAATCATTACGATCTGGATCATGTGCTGCCGAAAAGCAAATGTCCGATTGTAGGGCTTTCGTTATTTAACTTTGTGCCAAGCTGTCCGATATGTAATGAGCGACTAAAGGGTACTGATGTATTGGGTACTGATGCAACGGAAATGAGTTTGCTTAGCCCGACTAGTTCCACTTATAATTTTGACAATTCCGTTGAAATCTCTATAACCCCCAAAGACACATTCGCGATACTTAATAGTCAGGCGCGTCCGGATGATTTTAAAATCACGTTTCATTATAATAATCCCTTATATCAAAAATCTGTCGATATGTTTCATCTTCGGGAACGCTATAACTATCACAAAGGAGAAGCGTTGCGTTTATTTGATCTTTTACAAGATTATTCTCCGGCACAAATAAAGATGTTGCACAATGTTTTTGCCGAAAGTGATCCTAGTACCCGCTATACGGAAGAAAAAATAAAAGAGGATCTCTTCGGTGAGAAATTTATATCCGATAATAACCGATGTTTCGCTAAAATGAAAAAGGATATAATTAAAGGGTTCAAGAAATAACCTCGACCCCATAATCTTATATCTGTGATAGTTTTCCTAGGGGAAGGGCTTATTCTTCCTCTTTTGTTTTTACCAGGAAAACCCCAATGACTGACTTTGCGCCTAAGTCGATAAGTTTTCTTTTGATCTGGATAAAGCCGGTTCCGGAATTAAGGACATCGTCGATGAGTATAACTTGTTTGTCGCTGAATAGTGATGGATTGAATTTCAGGTTGAAAATTTTATCTACGTTACGGACACCTTTGAGCTCAGCCCGATCGGATTCTATCTGGATGGCATTGTAACCGTTCCTGATGCCCGTCCTTTCGGACAACAGATGGCAGAAATATGAAAATCGTTGCATGTGCCTGTCGCGGGTGGATGCCGGGATCGGAATTAAAATAGAATTGCCTTTCTTATCGGTGATGGTATAGATGCGGCTCATTGCTAACGAAAAGAGTTTCGCTGTGAGGGAAACAACATGACCCTCTTTCATACGGAAGAGAAGATTGGTCGTTTTCTTTAGATCTGTACTGGCTTTCAGAGAACATAATCGTACAGATAAAAACAAAGGCTGTTATCCAACTTCAGACAGCCCTTGAAATAATTCTCCATAGGAAAGAATACCCGATGAAAATCACTGCGGAAGACGAAGTCTAAAATGTCATTCCACATTCTTACTTTATCCTTGTCTTCAAAGGTATGTAGATAGCCGGCATAGGTGGTGCTTTCATGTAACCCCTGGCCAATAATTAATTCATCGTTAAATGGATAACTATAAGTAATTAACCAGCCGTTATCGTTAGTATAGTGCTGCTGAAGATTGCTATCTTTAGAACAGAGGAAATAAAATTGTCCACGTTCTTCGAACTGTACGACTGCATCGCCGTTAAAATATGTATTTTGTCGGAAAATTCTTTCAGCAAGTTCACCTGGTCAGTTGAAAGCGAGCACTGGAAAACGAATTTATTCATATTTGATGTATCTAAGGTTGCTATTCGTGGGCAAAAGTAAAGAGAAAATCTGAAAGGTTGGGAAAAGCGGGGATAGATAATTGAGAATAAACTTTCTAAAGATGTCATTTTTAATATCTGCGGCCTTGTGCCAGCGGGAGGCAAATTCCTGAATTTTTCCATGTATTCCTGCAATGCGGAGTTTTCGGATTTCGTTATAGCTATATTTCAGTTCACAAGAAGAATATAAAACTCAAAGTGCCAATCACTGCAACAAGCTTCTCACATAATATTGGAAAGCGAAACTGAAATCAATGAAATAATTTAATATATACAGACATTTTTTTGCTCCGGAAATATATTGTAAATTTGCATATATAAAGCAGTTAGACAGCATGAATATACCTAGTATTTTTAAGAATATGACAAATAGAATTATGCAACAAGACTCTACTGACATTAATGTCCAACAACAGACAATGATGCCCACGATTATAGATGAAAAAGAGCCGCAATATCTTCCCGTCAAGGAGATAGGAGATAAACTTAAGTCTGATAGTAATTTACGAAATATAGCTTTGACCGGGCCTTATGGCTCTGGAAAAAGTTCAGTGCTATTTACTTTACAGAAACATTATCCGAATCATCACTATTTGCAGATATCTTTGGCAACATTGGAGTCATATGATATTCCTGACGGGGACAAGAAGCAGAAAGAAGAAGTCGAGAAGCTAAACCGCTTGATCGAGTACAGTATACTTCAACAATTGATATATCGTGAGAAGTATGAGAACCTACCAAATTCCCGATTCAGAAGAATTTTTCACTTTGAAAAAGGGAAGTTATGCAAATGGACTTTGGGCATTGTCGGATTCTTTATTGCTTACCTTATTGCGTTTGAACCTATGTGGTTACGTGTAGATGCGATGTATAAGGTTTTTGATTGGGGTGTGACTACCAATACAATATTTGATATAATTAGTGTCTTATATATGCTTGCCTGTTTGTTTATCTGCGTCCGGAAGGCGCTTCTGACCTATTGCGGCTATAAACTTAGCAAACTCAATCTGAAAGATGGAGAAGTTGAGTTACAAAAAGAAACATCCATATTCAACAAACATCTGGACGAAATCATTTATTTTTTTCAAGTCACGAATTACGATGTATTAATTATTGAGGATCTCGATCGTTTTAATACGTCAGACATATATCTTAAACTTAGAGAGTTGAATCAACTGATTAATGACTCCAAAGAAATCGGACGACATATCACTTTTATATATGCAGTTAAAGATGATGTATTCAAGGATTCACAAAGAGCTAAATTTTTTGATTATATATCTACTGTTATCCCTGTGATAAATCCTTCAAATTCAAAAGATAAGCTCAAAGAGGAACTCCGCATACGAGGATATGAAGATATACCAGATGATGATTTGGAAGAGATTGCTTTTTTTATTAACGATATGCGTCTGTTACGCAATATTGCAAATGAATACCAGCAATATCGTAAACGACTTTGTGTTGCCGGAAAAATATCGTTGAATCCGACAAAACTTTTAGCAATGATTGTTTATAAGAACTATTTCCCAAGAGACTTTGCATTGTTACATAACCGTGAAGAAAAAGTATATCAATGTATTTCATCAAAAAGTAAATTTGTGGCATATGCCCAACGGACACTTGATAATCAGAAAAAAGCCTTGGAAGAAAAAATTAAGCTACATACTGAAAATGCCCATCTTTCTAAAAGAGACTTAAGAAGTATAATAGCATATCAGATTATAAAGGAAATGTATCGATATCCTAAATTAATAATAACAAACGATAACCAGTCTGATATTCAGGTGATTATAGATAACGAGACAATCTTTGAAAATATATTATCATTGAAAGAAATTGAGTATGTATATGAAGATTATAATCACCTAAATGGTAGACGCGTTTTAAATATACCGGAATCTATCTGTAAGTCTTACTGGGAACGGAAAAAGGTTATTGAAGATTTTCCTAAAGAAATTATAAAAGAACGGAAAGATATAATATATAAGGAAAGACGTATCAAATCGTTAAAGTTATCACAGTTACTTTCTGCATTTGATTTTACTCAGTGTGAAGATTTTACTCGAATCCAATTAGAACCGTTGATGAATGTCTTTATACGTCGGGGGTATATTGATGAGGAATACTATGATTATATCTCTTATTTCTATCCGGATATGGTGTCACAGAATGACAGGGATTTGCTGCTGGCCATGAAACAGACGATAAAAGGAGATTATCAAGCCCATATTGATAAAGTCGAAAATTTTGCCAAGAAGGTTCCATTGTATGTATTCAATCATGATTGCGTTCTGAATAATGATTTGGCTGATTTTCTAATATCTTCTTGTCAGAAACCTGCCTTCCAGGAGAAATACGAGTTGTTGGTGAAACGGATTGAACGAGCAGATGTTCCTTTAGATTTTATGATTCAGTACTATCAGAACAGTAAATATGCCAGAAGTCTATTCAAGTGTTATATAGAATGGAGCATAAAAGATAGTTGGACGACAATCATTGAATACGGTGATACTGTAGGACGTACAGTCCTTATAGAAGGTTGGCTTAGATTCTGTGATGCCGCTAATTTACTTGATGAACAAAAAGAATGGCTAAATGACAATTATACTTTCTTGACGGATCATATGGAGGTAATCGGACTGGAGCAGACAAAACGACTGTCAAAGGAACAAAGATATGTTATCCTTAATACGGATTCCCGTGAGCTATTGGATTTTATAATTGCCAATAATTTCTATTTACCGAATAAGGAGAATCTGTGCATAATAACAAACTATTTGAATAAAGATGATGATGTCAATGCCGGTAATCTTAATTTGTCACGCATAAAAAGAACGGGAAACAATGCTTTCATCTTGTATATAGAGAATAATATTGATTACTGCCTGGAGCAGTTCTCCGACACAGTTAATGATGAAGAGGAGGACTCTCTCTTGTACATTTTGAATAATGAAAATATAGATGAAGAGGATAAGATCAATTATCTGACAAATCAACGTAATCGAATAGAAAATATAGAGGACATAACAGAAAGTTTTAGAGATATGGCTGTTAAGCTTTTCCTGGTAAAGCCAACCTGGGAGAATGTTGCGTCATATTTCTGTTCCTCTGAAAAATCTGTTTCAGAGAATCTGATATCATACATTGAACATTATGGAGATGATTTAGGATATTTAGAATGTGTTGATTCGATAGAGGTCAAATATCTGTTGTTTAATTTACTCTTGGTTTCAAATAAATTGAATATAGATACATTCAAGAAGTTATTTAATTCGTTTGATAATACAATTGACGATGGTGATTCTCTCTTTAACCTTGAGCCTAGACGAGTTGATTTTCTAATTGATAGAAATAAGATTAAATATACGAATGAAAATACACTTGCATTATTTTCATATAAGGTACCAATAATGGCAAAATACCTAATTAGCCATAAGAATGATTTTTTACAGGAAGTAAAAACTTTCAAATATACGGCAGATCTTGCGATATGCCTTTTGAAATCGAGTGCTTTTACGATTCATGAGAAGTCTCAAATTGTATCAGCACTGAATCTTGATACAATAAAGGATAATAGCGATTTGGCGACAGAGATTTGTTCTCTTCTTACAAAGGAACGGATAGACTTGAATGAGAATATTCTTTATACAGTCCTAAGGATAGCCAGTAACATCAACGACCGGATTACTGTCGCTACTTACACCATTGAGAACGAAGGTGATAATATAGACCTTATTGAGAATTTATTATGTCAATTACCATCTCCTTATGCGGATATTGCGAAACATGATCAAAAACATCCTATTCTTGAAAATACCGTTTTTAACTCAAGACTACTCGGAGTTCTTAAAAGTGTTGGCTATATTTCAACTGTAAGTGATACTGATAAAGGGTTAAAAGTAAATAAGAAAATGTCATGGTAATTATATTTTCTGATTAAAGGAAGAGAAGAATTTTTAGGTTTCATCTTTTTGTTTTTGTCACAGACTGCTGGGAAAGGTAATATTTGCCTGCTGATTTGAATGTGATGGTTTTGCATATATTGCTCTTTAAAGCGATGATATGGAGGACTCGATTGATTAATTGTATCGTTGGTATTTTGTTGAATAGTAGCTGATCGTTACTGATCTTTGATATCTTATTAGATATCTGTTTCGACAAGTCGGGTAGGGGAATCTGTTTCTCTTTCAGAAACAGCCATAAAGAACCGTCGGACATTGTTCGTAATTGGCGACACGTCAGTTGCTTGATTGAAGCATAATTCAAACCAGTGAAGCAACTAAATATGAAAATATCCCTTATGGCTGCATAGTGGCAAGGAAGATGGACTTCCTGAAGGTAAAATACATCTTCCGGTGTGAGTTCTTCCAGAATGTTATGTAGAGTCAGTTGCTGATTTAAAGGATCGGATAGTTTGATATTGCCTTTTCGGTATTCTTTCAATAAGATGGTGCGGATCAACTGTACTTGTTCCCGGCTTCGGTGCTTCTCTGTCGAATGATTAGCAAAGAATGCTTCTAACTGGTCTAAAAATGTATCAGGTAGTGCCAATATGGATATCTCCGGGATTCCATAGGTTAGTTGGCAAAATATAGGTATGGACTTTATGGTTTTTAATTGGAACTGATATTGTTCAAAAGATATTGTTTTACCAATACTGAGAAAATGAGAAGTACAGGATCGATATATGGTGTCATATAATAACGAAGGAGTGGAGGTCGTAAACTGCTTTTTCAGTTCTTTAGCCGTAATAGGCTTGTGCTGCAATAGTGACTCTTTGTAAATACGAAACAGGGTTGATGATAGGGACATCAGTTCTTCCTGGAAACCGGACGGAATTATATGCTTCAAGGTCATACGAAAACGTGTGCCGTTTACGCTAACCGTCATGCGAGCGTAATTTGTAGCCGGAACAGGCTTGAACGATACTCTTAAATCACCATTCATATTTGATAGACTTTGTTGAATGCAAAGTTAAGGTTGTTCTTCCGGAACTGCATAATTTCGTTACAGACAAAACGGGACAGAATTTAGACAAATTCAGCCAAATGGTAACCGATGTAAAATGGAGGGTAGACAAGTTATACATTAGTTAAAGAGAAGCATAAATGGATCAAAACAGCATGATTTTACCTTTGATTTGTATAACGTGGTGGCGACGGATTGGAAAATAGAAGCAAAGATATGCAAACAGTGACACAGCAGTCTATACATTAATATAATACTTTGCCATTCCATTTATATTTGTCGTATGAAAATTAATAGGATGAACATATGGAAGTAGTTACAATAGAAAAAGCAACATTTGAAGAAATTCAAAATGAAGTCATTGAGGCGATCTCAATGGCTGAAAGTTTATTAAGTAAGTTTAAGCCCAATCATCCCAAATGGTTGGATAATGAGAATGTGTGCATGATGTTGAATATCAGTAAGCGTACGTTACAAAATTATAAGGATCAGGGTATTTTGCCTTATAGTTATGTTTCTCGGAAGAGTTATTTCAAATTGAGTGATGTAGAGAACTTATTGAAAAATAAAACAAAAGACAACAATGGAATTGATAACAAAAGACCATGAGGTAACCCAGAAATTGTTCTTGATAATCCATCGGTTGAAGGCTGAGATCGAGAGTATATCAATTACATGTAGACCCTCTATGAATGGAGAGGTTTATTTGGATCATGAACAGGTGTGTAAAATACTGCATGTCTCAAAAAGGACTTTGCAATCTTACAGGAATGATGGTTTTTTACCATATATTCAATTACCAGGAAAGGTAATTTATAAAGAATCGGATATACAGAACTTATTGGAAGAAAACTATATAAGGAGTAGACTGGACGTATTAGATTAGGAATAAGAAGAGTCCTATCGAGATTAAAAAAGTCTGTTAGACAAATGGTTGTCTAACAGACTTTTTTATTATATTTTATCAACTAGCGCTTTCTCAAAATTGTGTAATGTTTCAGATAGTTTCTGCATGTCATCACTTATTTTTTGATTGGTGATCCTTGCATATATTTGTGTTGTGGTTATATTGGAATGACCTAACATGTGACTAACGGTTTCGATAGGAACTCCTTTTGACAACATCATCGTTGCGAAAGTATGGCGGCTCATGTGAAATGTCAAGTGCTTATCTATACGGGCAAATCCAGCAACAATTTTTATAAGGTTATTACACGGATCGTACTCAGGGACAGGGAAAGCGCGATTTCCTATTTGATAATCACGATATTTTTCTAAGATCTTCTTTGGAATCTCTAATAATGGTATACTAGATTTTATATCGGTCTTTCTTCGCCTATATATCAACCAATTATTCCCATCAAAGAAGTCTTGAATATTTTGCCTGGTGAGCTTTTTCAAATCAGTATGAGAAATACCGGTGAAGCAACAGAAGACAAACATATCCCTGACAATTTCTAATAATTTAGTCGGTAAATCAGCGGAAATCATAGCTTCAACTTCATCCATTGTAAGATATCCTATATCAACACTTTCTTTTTCTGCTACAAAATGCTTGAATGGATCAATGGCTATGATGTTATCATCCTTTGCCATTGCTGTGAGTCTTTTCAATGGAACCATATAGAGGCGTACGGTATTGGCCTTGAAATTCTTTTCACAGCGTAGATAGAAGTCAAAATTTTTAATAAAACTTTCTTTGAGCTCAATTAATGGGATATCAGATAAATTATATTTCAACTTCAGGAAATTGGATACATGATTATATACATCACAGTACATGCGATGGGTATTTTCGGCTCTGGTCCTTCCTACCTTCAACTTAAATTCATCATTGTGTTGTTTGAAAAATGTTAAGAGAGTCATTTTCTTAGCATCTGTCCCCATTACTGCATTATCCACTTTCTCAGCAGTAACATATCCCTCATAATGGAACAACGTATCATATTTGGCTCCAATGTTACGTTCCCAGAGATCTAGCGCATTGTTGATTTTTGTAGCGTAGGCGTCCCTTCCTGTTACTCTCATTCTTGCTTTATCCCACCGGTCGGGATTTACACTAACTTTTGCACTTCTTGTTTTCTCAACTCCATCAATAGTGGTACGGATCATGATGGGTACTGTCCCATCTTTTTTAGGTGCATTTTTCTTTAAATAGAATAGCACTTTGAATGTCGATTTCTTTTCTTCCATAAGAACATTTTTTTTGGTGATAAAAATAGTACTTTCTTTTCTGTGGTTCTCTATGAAAAACGAAGCAGTGCTATGAAATATCATCTTTGTAATATGCTGAAATACAACTTATTGCCTATTAGTTACCGGTAACTAATTTTTTGAAAATAGGTAACGATTTGGTAACTAAAACTTGTCCGAAACAGGCTTGTTGGGGGCTTTTAAAGCCTATCTTCACAAAATCCCCAAATGAGATATAAAGTTATTAATCAGCTTGTTAGTGATAATATTACCTTATTTTTCTTTGTTTTGTTTGGTAATTGGCGATAAGACTAAATAACACTTCAGATAACACTAGATAAGACTACGTAAGTTCCGGATAACACAAAGTCCGGAAGATTTCACCGTACTTTGCAGTGCAAGAGCTTAAGGGATGATTCGGTTTTGCACAAGGCATCTTTTGCAAAAGGTATAGGGAGAATCTTGTGCAGTCCCTTGCATAATTGGGTGTCAACCTTGGTCAACCGGCCTGTCAACTAAGGTTAATGGATCTGTCAACCAAGCTTAATCGACCTGTCAACCAAGGTTGACACCCAATCATCTCTAAGTCTGAACACATTTATGTCGTATCTAAAACAAATGAACATGAAGTCTTATTACTATCTTTCCCTGATGCTATGTGCATTGAGTGCAGGAGTTTCCGCTCAGGAAATAACGAAGAGTACAGATGTAGAGAGCGAACGGACGCTCAGCGCGGACAGTATTATAACACAAGACAAGCAGCTGGACAGTCTTTACCAATCTCTTCCTGAAGTAATGATTACCGGACAACGTCCCATCGTGAAAGCGGAGCAAGGCAAACTGGTGTACGATCTTCCGCGTCTTATCGGTAATCTACCCGTAGATAATGCTTATGACGCTGTGAAGGAATTGCCGGGCGTAACCGAGATGAATGGCGGGTTGATGTTGGCAGGGCAGGGGGTAACTGTAATATTGGATGGCAAAGTTACCACCATGAGTGCCGAACAGCTTTATTCTTTATTGAAAAACATCCCGTCCAGTCGCATTGAGAAGGCGGAAGTGATGTACAATGCTCCGGCACGCTATCAGGTGCGGGGTGCACTCATCAATATCACACTGAAACAAAGCACCGGAGGCCCGTCTTCCTGGCAGGGAGAGCTTTATGGCAAATATAATCAGAAACATTACGAGGGCTTCAACGAACGTGCCAGCCTGATCTATAACGGAAATAAATTCTCAGCAGATTTTCTTTACTCACACAACCACGGACGGGGATATTCTTTAACCGATAAAGAAGCTATGCACTCTCTGGCGGACGGTTCGGTTCATCACATCACAACCGATGAGATGGGCCGAAGCCGTTCACATACTCATAGTTTCCGGGTAGGAACGGATTATAATATTGCCAAGGACCATCAGTTGAGCTTTGTTTATAATGGAAGTTATTCGACTCATCATAGTCTGATGGATATTTACGGTACGCAGCAGTCCAATACCCGTAGCAACAGTACCGATTGGCTGCACAACGGGCGTCTGGATTACCGTACACCTTTCGGATTGAAAGCCGGTGCTGAACTGACTTATTACCGTTCTCCGTCCGATCAGTTATTGCATAGCAGCATGCAAGATGAAGAGCTTGCCTTTTATACCGAAGACTGTCAGCGCATCAATCGCTGGAAATTCTTCCTTGCCCAAGAGCATAATCTGGGGGTCGTGGATGGGGATTGAATTATGGTGCCGTTTATACGACCAGTATCGACCATAGTTATCAATATTATTATGATACGGAGAAGGATGCGGGAACAAAGACAGGTGTGAGTACAGGTATTCCCGATAATATGCAATCCCGCCGTCGCGAACAAACTCTGAACTTCTATGCGGGTTTCAATAAAAGTTTCGGTGATAAACTTTCCCTGGACGCTTCACTTGCCGTAGAACATTATAAGACGCCGGTATGGAATCAGTGGGATTGGTATCCTACCATTAACCTGAGTTATATGCTTGCCCCCGGCTATGTCTGGCAATTGGCTTTGAGCAGTGATAAGGACTATCCTGATTATTGGGCGGTGCAGGACGCTATCTCTTATCTGGGCGGTGGGTATTCTGAAATACATGGGAACCCGTTCCTGAAACCGGCTCAGGAATATCAACTTCAGTTGACACATATTTTGAAGAGTAAATACATCTTTAGCGCATGGTTTGCCCATACGAAAGATTACTCTACCCAGACTCTTTATCAATCTTCCGAACGTCTGGTGGAAATCTATAAGCATTTGAATTTTAATTACCAGCAACAAGCAGGAGTACAAGCTTCTATACCATTTGATATAAAGCAATGGTTAAACTCTCGTTTAACTTTGATTGGTGTGTGGCATCATGAGAAGGATGATGATTTCTGGGATATTCCTTTTAACCGGAATATTTGTTATGGTATTGCCGTACTGACAAATACTTTCACTCTCTCTAAGAAGCCTGATCTGAAACTGACACTGACAGGAATGGCTCGTAGTAAGGCGACTCAGGGAATTTATGATTTACCGTCTTCAGGGTATGTAAATGCTGCTTTGCGGTATGGCTTTGCCAAAGGAAAGGCTATTCTGAATCTTTATTGCAATGATATTTTTGAGACGGGACAGATAAAACCACGTATCCGCTTTGGTACACAGAACGTGACGAATCATTATGCTTGTTTCAGGGAAATCGGGGTGTCGTTTACGTATAAATTCGGAGGATACAGGGAGAAGAAGAGAGAGGAGGTGGATACGTCGAGGTTTAAATAGTGACGAGCTACAAGCTACCAGTGACAAGTACCTTTCAGTGTGATAGCTGGGCGAATAATTATTAGCCTACGAGTACAGCGCAGCAATTCGTTACTGGTAGCTCGTAGCAAATTTTAACGTATGTATTGTCCTTCCTTGTGATTGTTTGTTATATACTTAACCAGAATACGTTCGTCTTGTTTAATGAAAAAGATATACCATGTTGTACGGGGTGACTTGCTTCTTTTGAAAAAAGTGTATTGCATATTTTCTCCGTAACGGGAAAAATAGCTTTCGGCTGAAGGGCTGAGGTGGTAATGAACTGCTGTTGGAAGTTCCTCTAAAAAATCTGAAACAGAAGGGTGTATAAGGATTTTAGTTGCGAGCATACATTTCTTTTAATTTGCGTTTACACTGCATGCGGAAATCCTCAACGGTTAGTCCCTGTTCCCATTCCTGCTCAAATTTATCTTTTTGTGCAATAATATCTCCGTAGATACCTAACGGTTCGGAAGCGTTCGTTTGTTACACCGGAATATCAGAATATTTTTTGGTCTCTTTCTTTCCCATATCTATCGTTTTTAATAATCGTTTCAATGATAGTACAAATATAGCATGTTTGCTTTATCTTTCAATGATTTGCTGTCATTTAAATGAAGAACTTATTTTTTATGATTACTAAAAACATTCCGCATACTATAAAAATCAGAATCTTTTGTCCCTTCCTCCTCTATATTTCTTAATTTTGTCGGAACAAAATGAAGTATCAACCTTCCGCACACTCAATCTCAAAATGACACTGCGGAACCTAAATTATCGTATTATGATTAACAGATTCGTCTTGAACGAAGTATCCTACTTCGGACCGGGTGCCCGCGAAGTGCTCCCACAGGAAATTAAACGTCTCGGCTTGAAAAAAGCCTTTGTATCTACCGACAAAGATCTGATTAAATTTGGTGTAGCTGACAAGGTGCTTTCCGTACTGAATAAGGCAGGCATACCCTATGTTGTATTCAGCGATATTAAACCAAATCCTACGGTCAGTAATGTAAATGCAGGTGTGAAAGCGTTTGCAGAATCCGGTGCCGATTTTATTCTGGCTATTGGTGGTGGTTCTTCCATCGATACATCAAAAGCTATCGGCATTATCACTAATAATCCGGAATTCAGTGATGTGGTTTCTCTGGAAGGAGTGGCGCCGACTCAGAAGAAATCCGTGCCTATCATTGCTCTGCCTACTACAGCGGGAACGGCTGCCGAAGTGACTATCAACTACGTGATTACCGACGAAGTGAATGAAAAGAAGATGGTATGTGTAGATCCGAATGATATTCCTGCCATCGCCATTGTAGATGCCGAATTGATGTACACTTTGCCTAAAGGGCTGACTGCTTCTACGGGACTGGATGCATTGACACATGCTATTGAAGGTCTGATTACTAAGGGAGCTTGGGAAATGAGCGATATGTTTGAAATTAAAGCTATCGAAATGATTACCCGTTATCTGGAAACGGCTGTGTTTGAGCCAACAAATGCAGAAGCGCGTAATGGTATGGCGGTAGCACAATATATTGCAGGTATGGCTTTCTCTAATGTAGGTTTGGGCGTTGTTCACGGCATGGCACATCCGTTGGGTGCTATTTTCGATATACCTCATGGTGTGGCTAATGCGTTGTTGCTGCCTATCATTATGGAATTCAATGCTCCTGCTGCGCTTGATAAGTATGTGGAAATTGCTAAGGCGATGACAGTATATAAAGAAGGAATGAGCCAGGAAGAGGCTGCACGTGCTGCCGTGGATGCGGTGAGAGCACTGTCAGTAAGAGTAGGTATTCCGCAACACCTTTCTGAATTGGGTATCAAGGAAAGCGATCTCGATAAGCTGGCTACGGCTGCTATTGCCGATGTTTGTACACCGGGCAATCCTCGCGAGGTGACGAAGGAGATTATTCTGGATTTATACAAAAAAGCGTTGTAGAGTGATTCGGAATTAATCATTTATGCGAATCAGTAGTTGAATTAACGTCTTTAGGACGGGTTATGAATTAAATGCTAATTCCAATATTAAGTAAATTGAGATAGTATTTCATCATTTTATTTATTACTTTTCCTTATAAAGGGTAACTCCTGATTCGCATCATTTATTAAACTATCGGGAACAGAAGTGTGAACATACTTCCTTCTCCCACTTTTGATTGTACTGTAATGCTGCCATGATGCTGGTGCATGATTTGGCGGGAGATGGTTAACCCGATACCTGAACCGGTAGGTTTTGTGGTGAAGAATGGAATGAAAATACGTTCCTGAACTTCCGGATCGATACCGGTTCCATTATCAGTAACACGCAGGAAAAGGTGATCTCCTGGGGTGATGCCCGCGGAAAGAGTGATTTGTGTCGCTTCGTTTTCGCGGGCATTCCGTATCAGGTTGATAAGTACTTGTTCTACTTGCTCTTTATCTGCAATCAAGCGCAACGGAATGTTGGGAAGAGAGAGGTGTAGATCATTTGTATCATTTTGCATTAACTGAACAACTTCTTTCAGTAATTCTCCGGCATTATAAAGTTTCAATAAAGGGTGGGGCAGATGCGATACTTCCCGGTAGCTATTCATAAAGCGTACCAGCCCGTTCCCTCTGCGACCAATGGTTTGCAGCATCTGCCTGATTTCCGTTTTGGTATCTTCGTCACCTTCCAAGTTGTCGGCATATTTGGTAAGAAGCTCTGTCAGCGAAATAATGGGAGTGATGGAATTCATAATTTCATGTGTCAGCACACGGATTAGCTTTTGCCAGGCTTCCGTTTCACGGTTATCCAAGGCGGAATGGATATTTTTCATTCCCGCAATCAAAAGCTTCCTACCCTGGATAATAAATTCCATACTGGAAAGGGCGAATTGTACGGTCTCTTCTTCCTGTTTGATTTGCCATACAGACAAATCGCCAGCTTTCAGTGTACGCAACTTTGCCGGGAGCTCCGGATGAAAATCTATAAGATCATTTACCGTATGCGGACGATTGATATGTATCAGGCGTTTGGTCGCATCATTGATCCACTCTATTTGACCGTCGGGCGTATAAACAAGGATGGCCATATCTATATGATTGGCAAGAGCCTGGAAATACTGCAATTCGCTTTCCTTCTTTTGTAGATTGCTCCGATAATATTCAAGAGCATCCTGCATCTCGGTCAGCAATTCTTCGGGAAGGGGTGGTGTGGCATTCGGATTGGAAGTAGGAGAAGACAGGAACTCAGAGTAGCGCACAGACCAGATAAACTGAGCCATGGCGCGGGCTGAGCGTAAGATATACCTATATATGGCATAAGCAACGAATGCTGTGAGGCAGAGCGCCACGAACAGGCTATAATAAAACCCATGCACAGCCAGCCAGGCCGTAATGAGGCAGCATATTAGTAATGCGATAGTGAGCCAAAGTGGCGTTCTTACCCAAGTTTGTCTTTTCATAATCTGAACTTTTCAATCCTTCTATAAAGTGAAGTTCTTGTGATTCCCAGCATTTCTGCCGCCAATGTAATATTACCACCACACATTCTCATTACCTCATTGATTGCATCCTTTTCCATTCGTTCCAGATTATACTTATCTTTCTCAGAAACAGTATTGGAAGATCGGGGGCTGCGTAACATGAAATCATCCGGAGTCAGCATGGTTCCGGTGGAGAGGATGACGGCACGTTCGATGGCATGTTCCAGTTCGCGCACATTGCCCGGCCAGCGGTAAAGTTGCAGCATCTTTCGTGCTTCTCTGGAAATTCCCCGAAGTTCTTTCTTATACTTCTTCCGATAGCGTTGCAGGAAGAAATCAGCCAAGAGGAACAAGTCATTTCCGCGTTCCCGCAGAGGCGGAATACGGATTTCAATCGTATTGATGCGATACAATAAATCCTGACGGAATTGTCCGTTGTCGATAGCGGTATATAAGTCCGTATTCGTGGCGCAAATCAACCTTACATCTACAGGATATGAAGTTGTAGAGCCGAGCCGTGAACTCTTTCTCTGTTCAATGACTGAAAGCAACTTCGCTTGGAGTGGAAGACTCAGGTTACCGATTTCATTCAAGAACAACGTTCCGCCTGAAGCCACTTCCACACGTCCCGGCTTATTCTTGCGGGCGTCGGTAAATGCACCCTTTTCATATCCGAACAATTCGCTTTCGAACAATGTGTCCGGAATACTTCCTAAATCGATAGGTACGTATATCTCATTCTTGCGGGGGGACTGTTCGTACACGTAGCGGGCAATCAAGTCTTTTCCCGTTCCGTTTTCTCCCAGGAGCAAAAGGTTCGCATCTGTTTCGGAGAACTTTCTTATCGTTTGAAAAATAGTTTGCATGGCGGCAGATTCACCGATGACGCGCGTTGGCTCAGGGGGAAGAGTCAAAGCTTCTGTTTGTTTTTTCAGAGTCTCCTTCTGTTGTTTCAGGGTTTCTACTTCCGTCCGGCTGAAACTGAGTTGCAGTGCGGAGGAGACGGTGGCTATCAGTTTCTCGTTTTGCCAGGGCTTGGGAATAAAATCTGTGGCACCTTGTTTTATAGCTTGTACAGCCTTCTCTGTATCTGCATAGGCTGTGATAAAGATAACGACTGCTTTTGCATCCAGCTTTAGTATCTCTTCCAACCAATGAAATCCTTCTTTGCCACTGACAGCATCCTGACGGAAATTCATGTCGAGCAAGATAACATCGAAACGGGTTCGTGAAATGATAGGTAACAGTTCTCTTGGGTCATTTAGAGTGGTTATGCTTTCTGCAATAGGGCGCAGCAGCATTTTCAGGGTGAAGAGGATGTCTTCATTATCATCTACGATTAAGATTTTACCTCGTTTCATCATAATTCGAAAGGATTGGTTTGACTTGTTGGTGAAGATTGGTACGCATACCCATTGCAAAGATATAGAAAGTTTTCGAGATAGTAGTGTACGAAAGCGTGCATTCGGTGTACGATATCGTGCAATTTTGCGTAGAAAGTATTTAGATAAATCTTTGTATATTAACTATCTAACCATTTGGTATGGTTGTTGCCATCTATATTTAAAGTAAACGAATACGAAAAACATATGCTACACAAAAAACTGATTTATATTGTATTAATTGTTTCTTTTATAGCTTGTAGCTCTAAGAATCCGGGTATGAATAAGGATGAAATTGTCCAGACTTTGGACGAGCAAGCCATGCAACATGAAACCGCCGTGAAGGCGGCTTCTGCTGCAATGCCGGAAGTTACGGAAGATTATACACCTCCTGCCGGAATAAAATATCGGGCTAAAATAGAAACTGCCGGAGTGAAAACCCTTGATGTACAGGCTGCGTTGAAGAATGTACGTTCTATGAAAGTTAGCGAACTCGGTACACTTCGTATCCACCGTACAGGAGCATTGGTACCAATGGGCGGTAGTTTGATATCAGTGGACGAGGGTTACTTATTGAATAGTTATCAAGGAATTTACTTGTTGGATAAGGACTTTAAGCTTATCAAGCAGTTGTTCAAAAATGATGTTGAATTTCAACGCAATGGGAAAAGATTCTTTTTTCAATTGAACGCCCTGTTGCAGAGTGTCTATTATAATGCAACTCACAAGCAAGTTCAGGGGGCGTATACAGCATATAAGCATGAGAGGAATAGTTCCCGGACTTTTCTGGCCTTTCTTCCCTGGGATGTTTTAACAGCTGCCACAGAGCCTTTGATAGAGAAGGATATAACAAACAGTGTCCCTCTACAGGGGAATCTGGGCCATAGGGTTTTGTTTAAGTTTACGACGGAGGGTTTCATGCGTGGCATACCTTCTCCAGTCGTTTTTACACCAATGAACTAAAAGGAGATACCTTGTGCTATTTTGATCCTACCCATTTGCCTGACTATGCCCCTTCGGGAAGATCCGGTTCGGTACGGAGCGGAGAACCATGGAATATTTATGATTATCAAGGCAAAACGCGGATACGCCTGGCTTATGATAATACGCTTTACCAATTGGAAAACGCTTCCACGCTGAAGGCTATTTATCGATTGGATTTTGGCTCTTTGCAGCGTGCCGTTGGACAGAAGGTTATAGGTGGCAGTAATGTGGATGATTTTTATTTTGTAGATCAGTGGTTGGAGACGGATCGCTACCTGTTTATCAGGCTTACGAAAGGATACGATTCGCCTAACGCACGAAAAGCGAAATCGGTTTCTCTTTATTCGTTGATATATGATAAAACATCCGGAAACTTCTTTTCCCTGCCTCATGAAGCTGATAAGGTAGAACTCGATTTTCCGTGTTTCCCAGCCGATGGCGAGCAGAATGTGTCGTTCTATCCCAAAGGAGCAGTAGGAAATATACTTTTCACCTGTCTCGATGCAATGAATATGAAAGACAAATATCCGGATGCTCTGAAAGGGCAGGACGTGCCGGATGATGAATTAATAGTGTTAACCATAGAATAATTAAAATAGGAGAATAACAGATGATAAAGCATTATGTGAAAGTTGCGCTTCGGCTTATAAAGCGGAGTTTCTTGTTTTCTTCCATCAATATGCTGGGTTTTGTATTCGGCATGGCGGCGGCGTTCCTCATCTACCTTTGGGTAGTAGACGAACTGACGTATGATGACTGCTTTCCCGAGGTGAATCGCGTTTACCGAACTATTGAGGTGAAACGGGAGCCGAGTGGGGAAATAAAGGAGTCTCCTTCGACGATACGTTCGCTTACTAAAGTCTTTCGTGAAGACTTTCCACAAGTAGAGGAAGCTACAGCTATTAAGTATGGAGAGTTGCATACATTTGAGACGGAAAGTCATAAAAAAATCAGCGGACATGGGCTATATGTTGATTCTGCATTCTTTCGAATATTTCCTTTTCCGGTGTTGGAAGGAAATCCGGAGTATATAAGTAATAATCCTGATAATGTCGTTTTGTCGGAATTGACGGCACAGAAAATGTTTGGTAAGAAACCGGCAGTAGGACAGAAATTAACTTATAGCGGATATGGAAGAGAAAGAATCTATAATGTAGTTGCAGTGGTGAAGATACCTTCAAAGAGCCATATCCAGTTTGATATTGTTTATCCGATGGAGGCTTATGGCATGGGGATGATGGGCCATAATTGGGATCATTTTCGTGAGAGTATCCATGTATATGTAAAGATGAAGGCTGGTGACGAAGGAAAAATGTATCAGCAGGAATTGAAAAGCATGAGTCGGGCGCTTAGTAAGTTTGGGGAAAAGCGAACTTTGTTGCGTTTTCAATCAGTCAAAGATATTCATCTGAATACTACTTTTCCCGATCCTTGCGTAAAGAATCATGGTAACATGGCCACTATTTATCTGTTTACAGCTCTGGCTATATTAGTTATCTTTATGGGAGCCTTCAACTTTACAACACTTTCTACGGCACGGGCTTCCATGCGTTATAAAGAAATAGGGGTACGCAAAATAACAGGCGCCAAGCGAAAGACTCTGATCTCACAGTTTCTTTCGGAAAGTCTGGTACAGGCATTTATATCTCTGATATTGGCTTTAGCTTTGACAGAATTGATGTTGCCGTTATTCAATAAGTTCATGGATACGGAAATCTCACTGCGGCTGAGTTGGGCTGTCTTCTTTTATATATTGTTCGGTATAGTGGGAATAGGCTGTCTGGCAGGAAGTTATCCGGCTTTTTATCTTTCTTCCATCAATCCATTACTTGCTTTTAAAGGTGGACAGAAAACAGGAAAGAAAGGAGGACTTATCAAAGGATTGGTGTGCATACAGTTTTTTATAGCTCTTACGCTGATGTTGCTGACTGCTATCGTCTTTAAACAGCTCCACTATATGCAAAACAAAGATTTGGGACTTGACAAGGAAAATGTGGTATCCGTCTATACCAGTTTGTGGTATAATGTGGCTGGATTCAAGCAAGAATTATTGAGAAATCCAAATGTGAAAAGTATATCTATGGGAGCACCTATCGAGAGCCTTGGAGAAGGTGAAGCCCATGGAGACGGTAGCCTATTCCGTTGGACAAATATAGACGGGCAGGAAGATTCACTAAAAATGGTAATAGTATTTGCCGATGGGGATTTTAGTAAGACATTTGGTTTGGAGTTGATAAAAGGAAAATTGCTGGAATCTGATTTTGGAAAATACTGGGGAGACAGGAATCCCGGTATTGTAATTAATGAGGCTGCCTGGAAGGGTATGAAGGTAGCTGATCCTATCGGTATGGAGTTACAAATGAATACCTGGGGCAAGATGCATATTGTAGGAGTGGTGAAAGATTTCAATTTCCAGTCTCTGCGCGAAAAGATAAAGCCTGCTATTCTTTATTATTCTCCAGAAGCATTATCGTATATGCATATAAAGATAGCTCCCGAACATCGGCAGGAGACTCTGAAATTCATTCAGAGAAAATACGAAGAGATGGCCGTACAGGATGATTTGTTCGTAAAGGATTTCAGTTATCAGTTCTTTTCCGATGCATTGAATAAGAACTATACCAAGGAACATCAACAAAGCCGGATGTTACTATTCTTCACTGTATTGGCCATCGTTATAGCTATGCTGGGTGTATTTGGACTGGTTGCCCTCTCCACGGAACAGCGGACAAAAGAAATCGGTGTGCGTAAAGTGAACGGTGCCCATTCCAACCGGATTGTAAAGATGTTCTGTATGGAATATCTGAAATGGGTGGGAATTGCTTTTGTTGTGGCATCTCCCATTGGATATTACCTTATGTACCGTTGGCTGAGCGAATTTGCTTATCAGACTGCCATAAGTTGGTGGTTGTTCATATTGGCAGGAGCAGTCATTACAGGAGTTACTTTGCTTACGGTCATTGGGCAAACCTGGCGGAAGGCTTCGCAAAATCCGGTAGTGTCCTTGAGATATGAATAAATAAATGTTTAAGATAATAACAATACAATATACGATTATGATTAAGATAATTAACCTCACCAAAATATTCCGTACGGAAAGCGTACAGACCACTGCATTGAATGAAGTAAGTTTAGAAATCAGTCAGGGAGAGTTTGTTGCCATTATGGGACCTTCCGGTTGCGGTAAATCTACTTTGCTGAATATGATAGGTTTGCTTGATAACCCCACTTCCGGCGAGCTTTGGTTTATGGATCAGGAAGTTTCCCGCTATTCTGAAAACGACCGTACAGACCTGCGTAACGGAAATCTTGGTTTTGTATTTCAGAGTTTCAACCTGATAGACGAACTTACAGTCTTTGAAAACGTGGAACTTCCTTTGCTCTATGCCGGAGTTTCTACCCGTGAACGTGTGAAGCGTGTCAATGAGGCTTTGGAGCGCATGCAGATAGCTCACCGCACCGAGCATTACCCGCAACAACTTTCCGGTGGACAGCAGCAACGTGTGGCTATAGCGCGTGCCATTGTTACCAACCCCCGCATTATCCTTGCCGATGAACCTACGGGAAATCTGGATTCTACGAATGGTAATGAAGTGATGAATCTCCTGAAAGAGCTGAATCATGATGGAGCTACTGTTGTTATGGTAACGCACTCCGAAGAGAACGCCCGTGAAGCAGAAAGAATCATACGGATGATGGACGGATATATATTGACTGAAAGTAAAAATACTCGGTAATAGATGCTTAATATTAAAGAAAACAGGTAATTACGAAATAATCGTAATTTTATTTGCTGATCTCGGAGAAATCATATAGTTTTGTGCGTAGATATATAATTTTATAACTAAACAGCACGTATATGAAAAAAGAGATTGTAACGCTGTTCTTAATGACAAGTGTTTGGGCGGCACAAGCTCAAGGGACTTTTACAATAGAAGGGCAAGTAAAGAATGTAGAAGACGGAGCTTTAATCACTTTGTTTCGTTTAGATGGAAATGTGGGTAGCAGTATCGGTGTTGATACGATTCGTAACGGACATTTTCGTTTTCAGGCAGAAACATTGGGGAACGAAACAGAAATAGTGGATATGATGGGAAGAAGTGACAAGTTTCCTTCCATGAGTTTAAGGCTTTGGGTGCGTCCGGGAGATAATATACAGATAAGCGGTGAAAACACACTGATACGAACTTGGGATGTGAAAAGCACTGTTCCGGAACAAGTGGCTAATCAGGCTTTTATAAACGACTCACGCGAATTGTGGAATGAATATCAGCGCAATTCTTTGTTGCAGCGTGCATATCGCCGGAAGTATGCAGGAAGTGCGGTGGACGAAGAAAGACAGGCGATACGTGCACAAGCTGATAGTTTACGGAAGCTGGAAGATGAAATTACGATCCGTATTGATGCCAACACTATAAAACGTATGAAGCAGATTCCTGTTGACGATATTTGGCTGGAGCAACTGGAGAAGTTGGCAATGTCAGCAAAGTATACTGAAAATTATCCTTATAAAGAAGAAGTGATTGCTCTTTATGAAGGGCTGACCGATGAAGAAAAACAGACCGATTTGGCAATGAATACATATACATATCTCTTTCCTCCCCAAGTAGTGGAAGTGGGTGATGAAATGGCAGATGCTGATTTGTACGACTTGGAGGGAAATGTACACCGCCTGGCTGATTTTAAAGGTAAATATATCATGTTGGATTTCTGGAGTCGTGGTTGCGGTCCGTGCCTTATGGCTCTACCCGAAATGAAGGAAGTGGCTGAGATGTACAAAGATCGCCTGACAATAGTAAGTCTGAGCATCGATACCAAGAAAGGTTGGGAAACTGCCTCTAAAACGCATGAAATGACTTGGCAGAATCTGAATGAATTGAAAGGAAGTAATGGATTATTTGCCAAATATGGAGTACGTGGAATTCCAAATTATGTCCTTATTTCACCTGAAGGACGCATTGTAGAAAAATGGTTCGGATATAGTGCACACAGCTTGAAACGAAAACTTCGCCGCCTACTGAATGTAGACGAATATGTGATGAGTTTAGGGGAAGAGAATGGACATAAAGTGGTGAATTTCCCGACGGTGAAGAAAAGCAATAACGATATTCCTGAAATCCGCCAGGTAGTATTGACGGATACTGCTACGGTCTTGCGGATTCGTGCCTATTATATACCCAAATATTGGATACAAATTATGAAGAATATCCAGTTAGTAGCGGACAATGGAACTGTATGTCCGGTTCTTCGTTCGGAAGGTATTCCTTTAGGGGAGAAATTCTATATGCCGGAAAGTGGAGAGGCCGATTATACTCTTTATTTCGCTCCACTGCCTGCCGGAACACGTTCTTTCGATATGGTTGAGCCGGAAGGTTCAAACTCGGATCGTGTAGAAGGTATCGCTTTGACACTTGAATAAGATAACAGAGGCTTTCTTTCCCTAAAATCTTGCTATCTGCACTCTTTTTCGTACTTTTGTAGCTTTCAAAAAGAAAGTTTTATTTAAAGAAGTTCTCTGTATGAAATCAGACATTGAAATAGCCCGCAGCATAGAGCTGAAGAAGATTAAGCAGGTAGCCGAGAATGTAGGTATTCCACGTGAAGAAGTAGAAAACTACGGACGGTATATTGCTAAAATCCCTACACATCTGATTGATGAAGAAAAAGTGAAGAAAAGTAACCTGATTTTGGTAACTGCCATTACTGCTACCAAAGCAGGTATTGGTAAGACTACGGTTTCCATCGGTCTGACATTGGGGTTGAATAAGATCGGCAAGAAAGCCATCGTTGCTTTGCGTGAACCTTCGTTAGGACCTTGTTTCGGCATGAAGGGTGGAGCGGCAGGTGGCGGTTATGCCCAGGTGCTTCCTATGGAAAAGATAAATCTGCACTTTACAGGAGATTTTCATGCCATCACTTCGGCGCACAATATGATATCCGCATTGCTCGATAATTATCTTTATCAGCATCAGGCGGACGGATTCGGGCTGAAAGAAATCATCTGGCAGCGCGTGCTCGATGTGAACGACCGCTCTTTGCGTAGCATTGTCACCGGTTTAGGCCCCAGTACGAACGGTATTACCGAAGAATCCGGCTTCGATATTACCCCTGCATCCGAAATTATGGCTATTCTCTGTCTGGCAAAGGACATAGACGACCTGAAACGACGGATCGAGAATATCATCCTTGGTTTCCGTTTTGATGGTTGCCCGTTCACTGTGAAGGAGTTAGGAGTAGCAGGAGCCATCACTGTCTTGCTGAAAGATGCTATCAATCCGAACTTGGTTCAGACAACCGAAGGATCGGCAGCTTTTGTTCATGGCGGTCCCTTCGCAAATATTGCGCATGGTTGTAACTCTATTCTTGCAACGAAAATGGCAATGACTTTCGGAGATTATGTTGTAACGGAAGCTGGTTTCGGTGCCGATCTTGGTGCGGAGAAATTTTATAATATCAAATGTCGCAAAAGCGGGTTGCAACCTAAACTGACAGTGATTGTGGCTACTGCACAAGGCTTGAAGATGCATGGCGGTGTCAGTCTGGATCGTATTAAAGAACCCAATATGGAAGGATTGCAACAAGGCTTCGGCAATCTCGATAAACATATACGCAATCTACGTTCATTCGGTCAGACGGTGCTGGTTGCCTTCAATCGTTTTGCCAGTGATACGGACGAGGAGGTAGAAGCAATCCGTCGGCATTGCGAAGAGAAGTTAGGTGTAGGGTTCGCTGTCAATAATGCCTTTGCAGAAGGAGGAGAGGGGGCTGTGGAGCTCGCTAATCTGGTAGTGGATACTATTGAGAAGAAACCTTCTGAACCCTTGAACTTCAGTTATAGTGAAAATGACAGTGTAGAACAAAAGATAGAGAAGATAGCTTGCAATCTTTACGGTGCCAGTGTGGTGACTTACAGTATCCATTCACGTAAAATCATCAAATTGATAGAAAAGATGGGCATTGGTCATTATCCCGTTTGCATTGCCAAAACACAATATTCTTTCTCTGCCGATCCGAAAATATACGGTGCGGTGAACAACTTTGAATTTCATATCAAGGATATTGTAATCAATAACGGTGCGGAAATGATTGTTGCCATCGCCGGAGAAATTCTGCGCATGCCGGGGCTTCCCAAAGAGCCGCAAGCTATGCACATCGACATTGTAGATGGAAATATAGAAGGATTGAGCTAACCATCGGAAATAAATATAGAAATAGGGGATGCCGGTATATACTTGCATCCCCTTTCCGTTTATTTCAAATCATTCAACATGGCTTTCGGGTCTTTGGCTAACTGTTTCCAGTCGTAGTTTCTCAATAGTCCTAGAAGTGTAGCAATCACGATAACAATACGTGCTGCCCAAAGAACGATGATAACAGCCAGTGCAATAAGACCGAACTTCATGGCATAGATAATCATGCTATCATCATCACGGGTTTTACTTCCATCGCTCCATTTAGTTATGGTGGTGGTCACATATAAAGCGCCGGCAGCACCCACTAAAGCTCCTGCAATGCCGAATAATATCTTTTTGAGACCGGTAGCCATTTTGTCTTCACGGCGACGTTTAGTAATCATATATCCACGTGGACGGCAGGCGAAAATATAAAGCACGATCCAGATAAAACACCAGATCGCTTCCCATCTTTCACGCCATACTCCGGCATCGGCACGATCTACCAGGTGCTTTTTATAAGTTTCCACATTATATGCTTTCAGTTCTTTTATTTCTTCAGTGGCATTTTCCATATATTTTTCATAAAGACTGCGTGTTTCTTCAGAAATGGTATCTACTGCCAACTTTTGGCTATAAGTATCAATGTAACTTTGTTGCCGGGTGATGGCTTCGCTAAGTTCAGTCTGCACTTGCTCATCAGTCAGCGCCTGTCTCTTTGCTACATAATCCTGTTCGCTTCCGGCCTGATAGAAATAATAACATCCCATAATGGCTACACAGATGATGATCCACCATGCGAATGTCCAATGCCGCTGTTTGGACCATTCCAGCACTTCGCGCGTATCAGCCATTACCTCCATTAGTTCGGTATCCGACGGGTCATCAATGGCTGCTTCCGCTTGTGTCAGCAGATCTTCCATATCCCTTGTTTCCTGGGCTGTTCGAGGATAATAATCTTCATCCGGCTGTCCATGATATCCGGCTGTTTCCCATGCCTGGAACAATAGTTCTTCCGCTTTTTTGTTTCTTTCGTCTTCAGTATTTACATTGCTGTATGTGGTGTTCATACCACCCTGCATGTGTTTCTTGTTTGCTGAGCTCATAGTATTGCAGAATTAAATAGTTTGGGAATTGTTGTTTGCTTGTACCTGTCTTAACTGTTCACGCATTTCGGCGTCTTTTTTGTCCCGGTGACCTTTGTAAGCTCTAAACCCGAAGGTCAGTACATTCCATACACCTTTAAAAAGAGCGATAACAATTTTCAGCATAATCTTACCTGTAGCTACTCCAATGTTTTCTGACATAGTAATTAAAGTTTTAAAGTGAATAATAAATGTAGTTTCCAAAAATAGGGAAATGCAAGCAGGAGTATCCTTTCAATACAACAAAAATAGTGTCAATGCGTAAAAAAAAGAGGTCCGTAGCCTTTATCACAAAGGCTACGGACCATTTTACAATTTAACTATATATTTAATCATTTATATACATAC
>OHKJ01000164.1_pt1 | contig 48502 bp, 34 predicted proteins | sample 1568791 | NCBI WGS metagenome assembly OHKJ01 (sample SAMEA3879584, study PRJEB24766) | human gut metagenome | biome: human-associated habitat; feature: feces | place: USA | collected 1985/1987 | reverse complement strand
TCTGAGGTGAGCATATCACCTCTGTTCAGGTGGCCAAATTCAGTGTGCCACTTCAAAACTAAGTTAAATGACTTTAATAGAGAGGCGAGCAAGAGCCTATATGATTGGTCAGATGCCACCGTTTGGGGTTATTCGAATGGCTGGGCGCGGCATGAGATAAAAAAAGAAACACTTTCTATCACTGGCTTTCATGCTGTAAGACGCATACTAAAAGCCATTCAGGCATCAAGGAAAGACAACTACAAAGTTAAGCGACAGATACAGCGTACATTGAAACGACAAGACATAAATCGCTCACCAATCACCCCATTCCAAGCACCGTTAATTAGCAAACACGATTGGGATTTATCAGTGATAGCGGTCACCAAAGAGGCAGAGACAGAGCGCAGGGAGTTACTATCCTCACAGATAATAAACTCGAACAAAGTACAAACCTACCCGCTGTTAAGGATGTTAAGAAAAGCACGAGTGAGAGCATCCAGAGCCAGAAGAGAAAGCGGAGGTTATGACCTTTACTACTAGTAGTGACAGATCGTGACAAGGCTGTATAAAAAACAACCAATAATAAGAGAGATATGCCTGCCAAACCGCCAAAAGCGCGGAGCGCGGCAAACGCCGCGAGAGGCGGAAGAAGGCGAACCTATCCATTGAAACGGTCTGAAGAGCGCATCGCGCTCGATGACCGAAGTCCCCACTAACACCGTCAACTAAAGATCAAAGTCTTAGAAAAAATGATGTTCCTTTGATGGGCTTCCATCCGTAAAAATCAAATTTTGAGAAAAAGTACTTATAGAAATCAATCACTCTATAAGTGATAAGTTGACGTTAGTTTGAAGTGAAGAAACCATTAAATAAACAGATAAAAATCAAATATATAACTGTGAAAAGTAGACGAAAAACACCAAGAAGCAACGTCAACGTAACGTCAACTCTGTAAGCCCTTTTTTGGTCACTTTTTGGGTTAATAGCACGTAGAAATCCCCAGCCGTGAAATTTTAGCGCGTAAGCATGACTCTAAGGGGTTTTTTGTCTGTAGGTTAGGCATCTATGAGTGCAGCTTCAACCTCGTAAGCGATCTTTTCGTCAGCCATATGGTACAAAGCCTTCAAGACAAGTGGGATTTAGTCAGCAATGAGAGAGGAGCGGAAGTTCACAATCGTTCTAATACTAATTAGGATACAGGCGCTAGAAACCTCCGGTTTTTTGTTTTTTATCAATATTATTGACGCATTTTATCCATAAATTTCCATTACCATACTGATTGAATTTTGGTAACTTTAGAGATTGGAATGATGTCTATCTGATAAACAATCAACTTCACTGGGAAAAATGAAAAAATCAATTGAATGCCTTTACTGTGGCAATGAAAAAAATATTGATGAGATGTCCTTAGAACATGCAATTCCCCAGTTTATGGGGGGGGCATATGCTCCAGAAAAATTTAAACTGAGCAATGTGTGTATCAAATGTAATAACATTTTGGGACTTTATGTTGATGCTGGTTACGCGAAGTCATGGATGGTTTCCATGGGTTTGGCTGAATCAGCAAGAAAATACATGACGTCATATCAAAGTAATGGGTTGCCTCTTCGTTGCCTTGGGAGAGTGGAAATAGATGGAGTAATAAAGCCTGATGACTATATCATTGAATACTGGATTGGACCTTCTGGAGAATCAATTTTTTGGGTTCGATTTGATGATCTAAGAATGGAAACTTTTATGGGAGGAAATCCAACCGACAAGCGAAATAAGAAGTCTGTTGCTTACTATTTTCCAGTTAACACTACATCAGAAAACCAAATTTTTGGCATGCGCAGTTTTCATCAAGGCATGGGTAAGAAAAATAAGGTCAGGAAAGTGCTATGTGCTCAGGTTGCTGATGAAAATGGTGTTATTTTGGATCCGAAATATTTCGGGTTCACAACCCCCGAGGAGTCAGATATTGTCAATGAACGCCTGCTTTTTAATGCAATAAACTCTGGGGATTTTTTACGACTGAGTTTTAAGTTGCATACCGGCTTTGACAAAAGATTTATCAGCAAACTGGGATTAGGTGTCGGCTACTCAATTTTTAAAGAACAGATGAATGATCGATTAAAACTATTCCAGAGGGGCATTTGGCCAAAACAGGATGATTCAGAGGTTGGTATTAGCGGTTCATCTACATTGAACATGCTAAAAGGCGATGAGATTGCGAGCTTCCCGGGTTACCCTGGAGCAATCTCAATCTGCATTATTAATGACAGCAGAGTATGGATGATGTGCGTTACCATAGATGAACAACTTCCATTTGTGATTGAGTTATGTGATGGTTCTGCTATAGCTGAAGGAATAAACCGAGAAGAAGGTTATCAGCTTTTACTATTTCCTTACCTTCAAAAGTGCATTGAAACTAGCTTCCCTGAAGTCATAGCACATCGGCATGGATATGTTCTGAACCCTCTTCTAACTGAAATTGATGCTATAAGAGATGCTGCAACGAAATTTGGTTTCAAGTTAAAGATGAAAATTGATTGAAAAGATTTTCATAATTAACCGATGATTTTCAGACTAGGATTGGGGTAATACAATAAAATTAGCACTAAACGTGCGTAGCAAGGGGGGTGTGAATAGTGCATTGAGTCCCTAGTAATTGGGGACCAACTCCCCGTTGAACAAAACAGATTATTGTTAGCTACTTCCACTTCTGGCAGAAACGTGATGGTTTAGTTGGGTATAGCACTGATGGGCAAACGTGTCAGCTCATATCTGAGTTAATACAATTGATGAGCAATTAGATGGTATAAGTAGAACTATGGGGAAAAGAGAAACGCGCCTAGCAAAGGCGCGTTCTACATCAGGTGATGGTATCCATCCAATCTGAAGCTATTCCCAGACGTTCCGCAATCTCTTCGTTGGTCAAGTCTTCAGTTGATAAATCCGCCAGATAATCATTAACTTCAGGGTAGTCAGGGAGAAGTAACAGGTATTCTCGCAACGCTTTCATGTCTTTTTCCATATTAACACTCCTTGTTAATAGTCCGTCGAACGATGATACAGATTTGCATCATCCCAAGTGCAGGCAAGCCCCCCACCAGCACAACAAATTATCTCATACGGTAAAAACGGTGTCGGCTGTTTCTTTCGACTAGCTCAATATTTCTCCTTAACTGCCAGCCATTAGCTTTGTCTCAATTGGGTATACCGTAATGACAAGGTGACACAAAGTCTCAATAGGGTTGTATAGGAACATTTTGACTACACAAAATGCATTATGTATCATTTGCACTTATATTCACAACCCTATTGAGACAATGCAATGAACGTTAGAATTTACTGCCGAGCATCAACTGAGGGGCAACACGCTGATCGAGCACTTACCAGCCTACGTGAATTTTCAAAATCAAAAGGCTGGCAGATTGCAGGAGAGTATATAGAAAATGCTAGCGGGGCGAAGCTTGAGCGCGTAGAGCTTATGCGGCTATTGTCTGAAGCCCAGTCCGGCGATCTGTTGCTAGTGGAAGCTATAGATCGTCTGAGTCGCCTAGAACATAGCGCATGGGTCGAACTGAAAGATACGCTCAACCGAAAAGGGTTAATCATCGTATCAATGGATTTACCAACGAGCTGGCAGATGGTCGAGATGGCAGGCAATGACCTAACCAGCGGCATCCTGAGAGCCGTAAATGCCATGTTGATTGATATCCTTGCCACAATGGCACGGCAGGATTACGAAACACGTCGTAAACGCCAACAGCAAGGCATTGAGCGAGCTAAAAGCGAAGGAATATACATTGGCAGGGAGAAAAATCAGGAAGCCCGAGAGATCGTTAGAGAGATGTTGGAGCAAGGAGTAAAACCTGAACTCATCATGAAGGCAGCAGGAATCAGCCGAGCGACTTACTACCGTATAAAAAGTGAACTGTCAGTCGTAAAATCAGAATAACCTTTGAAAGGTCGTCAGGCTTGTTTCATCTGCTAAAAGCCAGCATTTCTGACCACAATACCTGGGGGCACATACTGGGGCACCCACCAAAATCGAAAGACAAATAAGTTATAATTCAAGCTGTTAGTTTACTTTTCGATTCCTGCAGGGGACACCAGATACCCTTCAAACCAAATCTACCTTCACCCCGTAAAAGATGGGTTTGGCAGCACACTTGCCCTATATCTACTCATTTTTACTGCAACAGGTTGAAATCTCAGCACTGTCAGAAAGCGCTGATGACTAAACAGCCCTGGGCCGGGCGATGTAACCATCATACAGAATCCTGATAGCGAAATATGGCGTGACTCGATACTTCACTCTGCAATGCGTTCCTTGATGAATTCGCAGGCCCGTGATACACGGGACAAGTCGCTGAATGACGACAATGTCCTGGAAATCAGCGAACCGCGTATCCGGAGTACATTTGAGCGACTGTACCAGAACATGAATGAGGCGTTTGGATTAGGTGATTATTAGTTGGGCTAAGCATTTTTGTATTATTATTTTCCGGTTGAGGGATATGGAGATATCGACAACAACCGGAAAAAGTTTACGTCTATATTGCTGAAGGTACAGGCGTTTCCATAACTATTTGCTCGCGTTTTTTACTCAGGAAGAAAATGCCAAATAGCAACATCAGGCAGACAATACCCGAAATTGCGAAGAAAACTGTCTGGTAGCCTGCGTGGTCAAAGAGTATCCCAGTCGGCGTTGAAAGCAGCACAATCCCAAGCGAACTGGCAATTTGAAAACCAATCAGAAAGATCGTCGACGACAGGCGCTTATCAAAGTTTGCCACGCTGTATTTGAAGACGGATATGACACAAAGTGGAACCTCAATGGCATGTAACAGCTTCACTAATGAAATAATCCAGGGGTTAACGAACAGCGCGCAGGAAAGGATACGCAACGCCATAATCACAACACCGATAAGTAATGCATTTTTTGGCCCTACCCGATTCACAAAGAAAGGAATAATCGCCATGCACAGCGCTTCGAGTACCACCTGGAATGAGTTGAGATAACCATACAGGCGCGTTCCTACATCGTGTGATTCGAATAAACCTGCATAAAAGACAGGAAAGAGTTGTTGATCAAAAATGTTATAGAAAGACCACGTCCCCACAATAAATATGACAAAAACCCAGAAGTTTCGATCCTTGAAAACTGCGATAAAATCCTCTTTTTTTACCCCTCCCGCATCCGCCGCTATGCACTGGTGATCCTTATCTTTAAAACGCATGTTGATCATCATAAATACAGCGCCAAATAGCGAGACCAACCAGAAGTTGATATGGGGACTGATACTAAAAAATATACCGGCAAAGAACGCGCCAATAGCATAGCCAAAAGATCCCCAGGCGCGCGCTGTTCCATATTCGAAATGAAAATTTCGCGCCATTTTTTCAGTGAAGCTGTCAAGCAAACCACATCCCGCCAGATACCCCAGGCCAAAAAAGAGCGCCCCCAGAATTAGACCTACAGAAAAATTGCTTTGCAGTAACGGTTCATAAACGTAAATCATAAACGGTCCGGTCAAGACCAGAATGAAACTCATACACCAGATGAGCGGTTTCTTCAGACCGAGTTTATCCTGAACGATGCCGTAGAACATCATAAATAGAATGCTGGTAAACTGGTTGACCGAATAAAGTGTACCTAATTCCGTCCCTGTTAATCCTAGATGTCCTTTCAGCCAAATAGCGTATAACGACCACCACAGCGACCAGGAAATAAAAAAGAGAAATGAGTAACTGGATGCAAAACGATAGTATGCATTTCTGAATGGAATATTCAGTGCCATAATTACCTGCCTGTCGTTAAAAAATTCATGTCCTATTTAGAGATAAGAGCGGCCTCGCCGTTTACTTCTCACTTTCCAGTTCTTGTCGACATGGCAGCGCTGTCATTGCCCCTTTCGCTGTTACTGCAAGCGCTCCGCAACGTTGAGCGAGATCGATAATTCGTCGCATTTCTCTCTCATCTGTAGATAACCCCGTAGAGGACAGACCTGTGAGTAACCCGGCAACGAACGCATCTCCCGCCCCAGTGCTATCGACACAATTCACAGACATTCCAGCAAAATGGTGAACTTGTCCTCGATAACAGACCACCACCCCTTCTGCACCTTTAGTCACCAACAGCATGGCGATCTCATACTCTTTTGCCAGCGCGCATATATCCCGATCGTTCTGTGTTTTTCCACTGATAAGTCGCCATTCTTCTTCCGAGAGCTTGACGACATCCGCCAGTTGTAGCGCCTGCCGCAAACACAAGCGGAGCAAATGCTCGTCTTGCCATAGATCTTCACGAATATTGGGATCGAAGCTGACAAAACCTCCGGCATGCCGGATCGCCGTCATCGCAGTAAATGCGCTGGTACGCGAAGGCTCGGCAGACAACGCAATTGAACAGAGATGTAACCATTCGCCATGTCGCCAGCAGGGCAAGTCTGTCGTCTCTAAAAAAAGATCGGCACTGGGGCGGACCATAAACGTAAATGAACGTTCTCCTTGATCGTTCAGATCGACAAGCACCGTGGATGTCCGGTGCCATTCATCTTGCTTCAGATACGTGATATCGACACCCTCAGTTAGCAGCGTTCTTTGCATTAACGCACCAAAAGGATCATCACCGACCCGACCTATAAACCCACTTGTTCCGCCTAATCTGGCGATTCCCACCGCAACGTTAGCTGGCGCGCCGCCAGGACAAGGCAGTAGCCGCCCGTCTGATTCTGGCAAGAGATCTACGACCGCATCCCCTAAAACCCATACTTTGGCTGACATTTTTTTCCCTTAAATTCATCTGACTTACGCATAGTGATAAACCTCTTTTTCGCAAAATCGTCATGGATTTACTAAAACATGCATATTCGATCACAAAACGTCATAGTTAACGTTAACATTTGTGATATTCATCGCATTTATGAAAGTAAGGGACTTTATTTTTATAAAAGTTAACGTTAACAATTCACCAAATTTGCTTAACCAGGATGATAAAAATGACGCAATCTCGATTACATGCGGCGCAAAACGCACTAGCAAAACTTCACGAGCGCCGAGGTAACACTTTCTATCCCCATTTTCACCTCGCGCCTCCTGCCGGGTGGATGAACGATCCAAACGGCCTGATCTGGTTTAACGATCGTTATCACGCGTTTTATCAACATCACCCGATGAGCGAACACTGGGGGCCAATGCACTGGGGACATGCCACCAGCGACGATATGATCCACTGGCAGCATGAGCCTATTGCGCTAGCGCCAGGAGACGAGAATGACAAAGACGGGTGTTTTTCAGGTAGTGCTGTCGATGACAATGGTGTCCTCTCACTTATCTACACCGGACACGTCTGGCTCGATGGTGCAGGTAATGACGATGCAATTCGCGAAGTACAATGTCTGGCTACCAGTCGGGATGGTATTCATTTCGAGAAACAGGGTGTGATCCTCACTCCACCAGAAGGCATCATGCACTTCCGCGATCCTAAAGTGTGGCGTGAAGCCGACACATGGTGGATGGTAGTCGGGGCGAAAGATCCAGGCAACACGGGGCAGATCCTGCTTTATCGCGGCAGTTCATTGCGTGAATGGACTTTCGATCGCGTACTGGCCCACGCTGATGCGGGTGAAAGCTATATGTGGGAATGTCCGGACTTTTTCAGCCTTGGCGATCAGCATTATCTGATGTTTTCCCCGCAGGGAATGAATGCCGAGGGATACAGTTATCGAAATCGCTTTCAAAGTGGCGTAATACCCGGAATGTGGTCGCCAGGACGACTTTTTGCACAATCCGGGCATTTTACTGAACTTGATAGCGGGCATGACTTTTATGCACCACAAAGCTTTTTAGCGAAGGATGGTCGGCGTATTGTTATCGGCTGGATGGATATGTGGGAATCGCCAATGCCCTCAAAACGTGAAGGCTGGGCAGGCTGCATGACGCTGGCGCGCGAGCTATCAGAGAGCAATGGCAAACTCCTACAACGCCCGGTACACGAAGCTGAGTCGTTACGCCAGCAGCATCAATCTATCTCTCCCCGCACAATCAGCAATAAATATGTTTTGCAGGAAAACGCGCAAGCAGTTGAGATTCAGTTGCAGTGGGCGCTGAAGAACAGTGATGCCGAACATTACGGATTACAGCTCGGCGCTGGAATGCGGCTGTATATTGATAACCAATCTGAGCGACTTGTTTTGTGGCGGTATTACCCACACGAGAATTTAGATGGCTACCGTAGTATTCCCCTCCCGCAGGGTGACATGCTCGCCCTAAGGATATTTATCGATACATCATCCGTGGAAGTATTTATTAACGACGGGGAGGCGGTGATGAGTAGCCGAATATATCCGCAGCCAGAAGAACGGGAACTGTCGCTCTATGCCTCCCACGGAGTGGCTGTGCTGCAACATGGAGCACTCTGGCAACTGGGTTAACATAATATCAGGTGGAACAACGGATCAACAGCGGGCAAGGGATCCGCGTCACTCTTCCCCCTTCACGACCTTCAATAATATGCAATGCAGCTTCCCGCCCGATAATGTCATGTGGAAGCTGAATTGTGGTCAGCGGCGGTAAAAACAGATGCCCGACGCCAACCAGATTATCAAAGCCCATTACGGCGACATCCTGCGGGATACGTACCCCCTTCGCCAAAAGAACCTGATAAGCCACAAAGGCTGCGCGATCGTTACCACATATCAGAACATCAAAATCTGGTTTGCCCGATTTGAAGTGGGCATTGAGTAAACTTGCGAGATCGGTGTAGTGATCATCACCTGTTGCCATGTGAAATTGTTTCACCTCAGCCAGATCTCGTCCAGCATCACGCCAGGCCTGCTCAAATCCCTGCCGACGATACCCTGTTGCCAACGCACTTTCCGGTAGCCAGAAGCATAACGGTTGACGATAGCCCGCCGCGAGCAAATGCTGTGTTGATTCATATTGTGCAGTGTAATCATCAGGGATATAACTGGGTAACGCTGGGTCATCCGCCACACAGTTCGCCAATACAATATTTTCACCATACAGAGACTCAGGCAGCGTGATATGTCGCAGCCCCATTGTAGTATAGATAATGCCATCCGGACGGTGGGCAAGCAGCTGACGTGCCGCGCGGGCAGCGTCATCTTCAGAAAAAATATTGATTAAAAAACTATTCCAGCCGAACTCGCTGGCGGTTTGCTCAATGGCAAGCAGAATATCAACAGAGAAAGGAGTGGTAGCAGTGTCCTGCGCCAGCACGGCGAGAGTCGACGGCTTACGTCCTTGAGCGCGCATCTTACGGGCGGAAAGATCAGGAACATAATTCAGGGTCTGGATTGCCTGCAATACGCGGTCACGCGTTGCAGGACGCACAGATTCTGCATTATGCATCACCCGGGAGACTGTCATCATCGACACTCCCGCCAGGCGTGCGACATCCTTTAATGAAGCCATACCCAAGCCGTTTGCCGTAAAACGGGCACTGTAGCAGAAACAGACGTCACTGGCGAGATCCAACGATATTCTCAACGCCCTATCACCCGATACGGCAATACAATAAAAAATAACAATAATTCCCGGACAATTGTACCCAATTCCGCCTCTGTTCTCGCCAACGAGTAACCATGTAGGCAAGTAGGTAAAACATGCCAACTGGCATCGCCAATCTGGAGAAGAAAATATAAATATGGATCATTGTGCTGCCGCTGTATCCCGACATCAGCCCGGAAATTATTGCGATTGCTATCGGTTCAGGTGCGATTGGCTGCACGATCGTTACGGACTCGCTTTTCTGGCTGGTGAAGCAATATTGCGGCGCTACGCTCAATGAAACATTTAAATACTATACGACAGCGACATTTATCGCTTCAGTCGTCGCTCTGGCGGGCACATTCCTGCTGTCATTTATCATCTAAGCGCAAAGAGACGTACTATGGAAAACGCTAAAATGAATTCGCTCATCGCCCAGTATCCGTTGGTAAAGGATCTGGTTGCTCTTCAAGAAACCACCTGGTTTAATCCTGGCACGACCTCATTGGCTGAAGGTTTACCTTATGTTGGCCTGACCGAACAGGATGTTCAGGACGCCCATGCGCGCTTATCCCGTTTTGCACCCTATCTGGCAAAAGCATTTCCTGAAACTGCTGCTACTGGGGGGATTATTGAATCAGAACTGGTTGCCATTCCGGCTATGCAAAAACGGCTGGAAAAGGAATATCAACAACCGATCAGCGGGCAACTGCTACTGAAAAAAGATAGCCATTTGCCCATTTCCGGCTCCATAAAAGCACGCGGCGGGATTTATGAAGTCCTGGCACATGCAGAAAAACTGGCTCTGGAAGCGGGGTTGCTGACGCTTGAAGATGACTACAGCAAACTGCTTTCTCCGGAGTTTAAACAGTTCTTTAGCCAATACAGCATTGCTGTGGGCTCAACCGGAAATCTGGGGTTATCAATCGGCATTATGAGCGCCCGCATTGGCTTTAAGGTGACAGTACATATGTCTGCTGATGCCCGGGCATGGAAAAAAGCGAAACTGCGCAGCCATGGCGTTACGGTCGTGGAATATGAGCAAGATTATGGTGTTGCAGTCGAGGAAGGACGTAAAGCAGCGCAGTCTGACCCGAACTGTTTCTTTATTGATGACGAGAATTCCCGCACGTTGTTCCTTGGGTATTCCGTCGCAGGCCAGCGTCTTAAAGCGCAATTTGCCGAGCAAGGTCGTATCGTCGATGCTGATAACCCTCTGTTTGTCTATCTGCCGTGTGGTGTTGGCGGTGGTCCTGGTGGCGTCGCATTCGGACTTAAACTGGCGTTTGGCGATCATGTTCACTGCTTTTTTGCCGAACCAACGCACTCCCCTTGTATGTTGTTAGGCGTCCATACTGGATTACACGATCAGATTTCTGTTCAGGATATTGGTATCGACAACCTTACCGCAGCGGATGGCCTTGCAGTTGGTCGCGCATCAGGCTTTGTCGGGCGGGCAATGGAGCGTCTACTGGATGGCTTCTATACCCTTAGCGATCAAACCATGTATGACATGCTTGGCTGGCTGGCGCAGGAAGAAGGCATTCGTCTTGAACCTTCGGCACTGGCGGGTATGGCCGGGCCTCAGCGCGTGTGCGCATCAGTAAGTTACCAACAGATGCACGGTTTCAGCGCAGAACAACTGCGTAATGCCACTCATCTGGTGTGGGCGACGGGAGGTGGAATGGTGCCGGAAGAAGAGATGGAGCAATATCTGGCAAAAGGCCGTTCATAACGTTTCAACGCAGCATCGCCATCCTTTCCCTGGGTGAGCGATGCTGCCGATGGCGCAGACTTAAGATTCTACCGTCTTACCTGCTATAGCTCTCTCTTTTTACCATCACCCAACGCCTTTCGCTGTAAACGGCGGTTTCGCAAACCAAACCAATACCGTAAGTAAGATAAAAGCAATAGCCGCCATACGGAAAATCTCATTTGCAGAAATTGAAAGTGACTGCTGAGTTATTTCATTATTAATTTCATTAAGAACCCCTGAAAGCGAACCATAGTATTTATCCATAATTTGTGACGATGAATTAAACACGGGGTTAAATTGATCGATTGTTGCTGTCAACTGACTATGGTGTAATGATTCTCGGCGTCCCCACAGCGTCATTGTCAACGACGTACCAACTGATCCTGACAAGGTACGAAAAAAATTACTCATACTCGAGGCATTGGCAAATTTATTATCTGGCAAACCTGAAAACGAAATCGTTGTTAAGGGTAAAAAGAAACAGGCGACGGCGAATCCCTGAAAAAACTGTGGCAAAATGATGCCTGTAAAATCAATCGTTGGCATAAATGTCACAGAACGCCAGTAATAGCAAACCGCATACATTAAAAAACTAAATGTCACCAACAACCGCATATCAATTTTGTTGCCATAACGTCCTATCAAAGGTGATATTAATAGCGGCATGATGCCGATGGGCGCATAGGCAAGTCCGGCCCATATCGCATTATACCCCATCGTTTCCTGGAGTAACTGCGGCATAAGGACTATCGCCCCAGAGTAAAATAAATACGCGCATGTGATACTCACAATACCAATGGTGAAATTACGGGACTTAAACAAACTGAGATCAAGAATCGGGTTCTCTGAGGTCGACTCCCAAATGACTAAAGAAATCAGAGAAATAACTGACACTACTGTTAGTATTATTATTGTACTCGAGTTGAACCAATCCAGGTCGCGCCCTTTATCAAGCATTATCTGCAAGCCACCAACACCGAGCACTAACAGGGTCAGTCCTAGTAGATTCATTTTGACCGGTGAAGTCTCAGTTTCTCTTCCTTTAAGTAAGGTTAAGCATAATGTCAGAACGATAATCCCCATAGGGACATTGATTAAAAATATCCAACCCCAGCTAAAGTTATCGCAAATATAGCCGCCCAATATCGGCCCACATATCGGAGCGATAATTACGGTCATTGACCATAATGCCAAAGCAAATGTTCTTTTTTCTGGCGGATAATTCCTTAATAATAAACTCTGTGACAGTGGAATTAACGGCCCCGCCATTAACCCCTGAACGACTCTAAAAAATATCAGCACATCAAGATTGGTCGATAGGCTACACATTAAGGAAGACAGCGAAAAAAAAGTGACTGAAAGTAAAAATAATCTTAATTCGCCTATTCTTTGTGCCAGCCTGCCGGTAACAGGGATCGCAATGGCATTTGCTACGCCAAACGAAGTGATAACCCAGGTGCCTTCGTCTGTTGATGCTCCCAGAAAGCCAGATATTGTCGGTATTGCGACGTTAGAAATAGTGGAATCCAACATTTGCATAAACGTCGCTAATGACAATGCAATAGTGACGCACCATAACGTCCCACCGGTTAATGGTGCCGGAGTTGATTTAGTGATTGCCATTAAAGTTGTCCATTATGCGAAATAATGTTGCTAATTTCTTTTTCTATCGGACTGGTATCGATAACTAAAGCCTTACTGGTATAAGCAGGCATGGACGTCACGGTTGAAGCCAGCTCAGGCATCTCGGCAATGTCTTCGTTCTTCGTATCAATAGTTGCTGTCATCGATAAACCAATACGTAAGGGATGTTCCATGAGTTCTTTTGGATCAAGAGAAACTTCAACCGGTACACGCTGAACGATTTTGATCCAGTTCCCTGTCGCATTTTGTGCAGGTAATAAGGAGAACGCATTGCCGGTTCCCATATTGATCCCTGTCACCCGACCATGAAACACAACATTTTCACCATAAAGATCGCTGATAATATTGACCGATTGACCAATCCGTACATCCGTGAGTTGTGTTTCTTTAAAGTTAGCATTAACCCACATTTGACGTGCCGGTACGACAGCCATTAACGATTGTCCGGGACTCACTGTTTCGCCGACCTGAACGCTTCTCTGAGCAATATAGCCGGTAACAGGACTCTTAATATCCGTACGTTTAAGCGCTAACCAGGCTTCTTTGGTTGCATCCGCCGCTTCAACGACTTGTGGCTGACGGTTTAATGGTGTGTTCATTACTAAAGCTTTATTCGCTTTATAAGCCTGAATAGCAGCATTCAATGCCGCTTTGCTACTTATTAACGTATCTTTGGTATGCTCCAGCGTTTCTTTTGAAATAACCCCCTGCTTCGCTAACGGCACTCGACGGTTATAATCTTCTAAAGATTGTTGATACTGAATACGTGCTGAAGCGACTTCGGCACTGTATTGTTTATCCTGTAAGTACAGTTTATTCGTTTGCCGAACAATATTGGCCAGATTATTTTTAGCTTTATTGAGTGCGATAGTGGCATCAGTCTTATCCAGTGAGACTAAAATGTCACCCTGTCGAACGTAGTTCGTATCTTTATGATTAACGACAGTGACGCTGCCTGAAACTTGTGCAGAAATTGGATCTGCATTCCCCGTGACATAGGCGTCATCTGTACTAATCATGTCATCTAATTCCATTGACCAATAGGCATAGGCACCTGAAAACGCAATAAATAAAACTACCGCCAATAAAGAAAAGTATTTTCTTCTGTTAGAATGTTTTTTATTTGAATCAATCTGTTCCACTATTATCTCTCATTTCGCATAGATGAAATTTATGAATTGAATGAAAAGAGTATTCATTCTTCATATCAAACACAGTGCATGTGTTGCACATTATCCCAGGAACGTTGGAGGCCTAATTTAAATGAGGTGCAAAAAAAACAACAGAGGACTAAACCGTGGCTTTTGCAATACAATTCTTACGCCTGTAGGATTAGTGAGAAGACTTATAGTGCTAATGTGAAACTATAAATCATCGGTACAATCCCTGATTTTATTGTTGACATTTCATTTATGCCGACTATTTATATGGTATACTTGTCGAATTATCTTAAAGGAAGCTCAAATTTTCTTATTTTTATTGAGAAAATGAGATGATGCCTTATGTCTGTATTACTACAGGGAGAAGGGAGATGCTTCATTGCAAAGGGAATAATCTATGAACGCAATAATTATTGATGACCATCCTCTTGCTATCGCAGCCATTCGTAATTTATTGATCAAAAACGATATTGAAATCTTAGCGGAGTTGACTGAAGGGGGAAGTGCCGTTCAGCGGGTGGAAACACTTAAACCTGATATCGTCATCATTGATGTCGATATCCCCAGAGTTAACGGTATCCAAGTGTTAGAAACGCTGAGGAAGCGCCAATATAGCGGAATTATTATTATCGTCTCCGCTAAAAATGACCATTTTTACGGGAAACATTGTGCTGATGCTGGCGCTAATGGATTCGTGAGTAAAAAAGAAGGCATGAACAATATCATTGCGGCTATTGAAGCTGCAAAAAATGGCTACTGCTATTTCCCCTTCTCTCTCAACCGGTTTGTTGGAAGTTTAACGTCCGACCAGCAAAAACTCGACTCCTTATCGAAACAAGAAATTAGTGTCATGTGATATATTCTTGATGGCAAGGATAATAATGACATTGCGGAAAAAATGTTCATCAGCAACAAAACTGTCAGTACTTATAAAAGTCGCCTGATGGAAAAATTAGAATGTAAATCACTGATGGATCTTTACACATTCGCACAACGTAACAAAATCGGCTAACCACATGAAGTTTTTACCCTATATTTTTCTTCTCTGTTGTGGTCTTTGGTCGACCATAAGTTTCGCAGACGAAGATTACATCGAATATCGTGGCATCAGTAGTAACAACCGTGTCACGCTTGATCCACTACGTCTGAGCAACAAGGAATTACGTTGGTTAGCGAGCAAAAAAAATCTTGTGATTGCAGTACACAAGTCCCAAACAGCTACTTTGTTGCATACCGATTCGCAGCAACGGGTTCGTGGTATTAATGCTGATTATTTAAATCTGTTAAAAAGAGCATTAAATATCAAATTAACACTACGGGAATACGCAGATCATCAAAAAGCAATGGACGCGCTGGAAGAAGGTGAAGTCGATATAGTGTTATCACATTTAGTTGCTTCGCCGCCTCTTAATGATGACATTGCTGCAACCAAACCGCTGATAATTACCTTTCCGGCGCTGGTCACCACCCTTCACGATTCAATGAGACCGCTTACCTCATCAAAACCAGTAAATATTGCTCGGGTAGCAAATTACCCTCCAGATGAGGTAATTCATCAATCATTTCCAAAAGCAACAATTATCTCTTTTACAAATTTATATCAGGCATTAGCATCCGTCTCAGCCGGACAGAATGATTACTTTATTGGTAGTAACATTATTACCAGCAGTATGATTTCCCGCTATTTCACTCACTCCTTAAATGTAGTGAAATATTATAACTCGCCGCGTCAATATAACTTTTTCTTAACCAGAAAAGATTCAGTCGTTCTTAATGAAGTACTCAATCGATTTGTTGATGCTTTAACAAATGAAGTTCGCTATGAAGTATCACAAAATTGGCTTGATACAGGAAACCTGGCCTTTCTGAACAAACCATTAGAACTCACTGAACATGAAAAACAGTGGATTAAGCAGCATCCCGATTTAAAGGTGCTGGAAAATCCTTACTCGCCACCCTATTCTATGACAGATGAAACTGGCTCAGTTCGGGGCGTGATGGGTGATATTCTTAATATTATTACCTTGCAAACAGGTTTAAATTTTTCTCCGATCACCGTTTCACACAATATTCATGCGGGGACACAGCTTAACCCCGGTGGATGGGATATATTGCCCGCCGCTATTTATAGTGAAGATAGAGAAAATAATGTTTTATTTGCTGAAGCCTTCATAACAACGCCTTACGTTTTTGTCATGCAAAAAGCGCCTGACAGTGAACAAACATTAAAAAAAGGAATGAAAGTTGCCATTCCCTATTATTATGAGCTTCATTCGCAATTAAAAGAGATGTATCCGGAGGTAGAGTGGATAAAAGTCGATAACGCCAGCGCTGCATTTCACAAGGTCAAGGAAGGCGAACTTGATGCTCTGGTCGCGACACAGTTAAATTCACGTTACATGATCGACCATTACTATCCTAATGAACTTTATCATTTTCTTATTCCCGGCGTTCCGAATGCATCGCTTTCGTTCGCTTTTCCTCGCGGAGAACCGGAACTTAAGGATATTATTAATAAAGCACTGAATGCAATTCCCCCAAGCGAAGTTCTGCGCCTGACGGAAAAATGGATTAAAATGCCCAATGTGACCATTGACACATGGGACCTCTATAGCGAGCAATTTTATATTGTCACGACATTATCCGTTTTATTAGTTGGCAGTAGCCTTTTATGGGGATTCTACCTGTTACGCTCAGTTCGTCGTCGTAAAGTCATTCAGGGTGATTTAGAAAACCAAATATCATTCCGAAAAGCACTCTCGGATTCCTTACCGAATCCAACTTATGTTGTAAACTGGCAAGGTAATGTCATTAGTCATAATAGTGCTTTTGAACATTATTTCACTGCGGATTACTACAAAAATGCAATGTTACCATTAGAAAACAGTGACTCACCCTTTAAAGATGTTTTTTCTAATGCGCATGAAGTCACAGCAGAAACGAAAGAAAATCGAACAATATACACACAGGTATTTGAAATTGATAATGGCATCGAGAAAAGATGCATTAACCACTGGCATACATTATGCAATCTGCCAGCCAGCGATCATGCTGTTTATATTTGTGGTTGGCAAGATATTACCGAGACGCGTGATTTAATTCATGCACTCGAGGTAGAGAGAAATAAAGCGATCAATGCAACTGTCGCAAAAAGCCAGTTTCTGGCAACAATGAGTCACGAAATAAGAACACCAATAAGCTCCATTATGGGCTTCCTGGAACTTCTGTCGGGTTCTGGTCTTAGCAAGGAGCAACGGGTGGAGGCGATTTCACTTGCCTACGCCACCGGACAATCACTCCTCGGCTTAATTGGTGAAATCCTTGATGTCGACAAAATTGAATCGGGTAACTATCAACTTCAACCACAATGGGTCGATATCCCTACTTTAGTCCAGAACACTTGTCACTCTTTCGGTGCGATTGCTGCAAGCAAATCGATCGCATTAAGTTGCAGCAGTACGTTTCCTGAACATTACCTGGTTAAGATCGACCCTCAGGCGTTTAAGCAGGTCTTATCTAATTTACTGAGCAATGCTCTCAAATTTACCACCGAGGGGGCAGTAAAAATTACGACCTCCCTGGGTGACATTGATGACAACCACGCTGTTATCAAAATGACGATTATGGATTCTGGAAGTGGATTATCGCAGGAAGAACAACAACAACTGTTTAAACGCTATAGCCAAACAAGTGCAGGTCGTCAGCAAACAGGTTCTGGTTTAGGCTTAATGATCTGCAAAGAATTAATTAAAAACATGCTGGGTGATTTGTCATTAGAAAGTCATCCCGGCATAGGAACGACATTTACGATCACAATCCCGGTAGAAATTACCCAACAAGTGGCGACTGTCGAGGCAAAAGCAGAACAACCTATGACACTCCCTGAAAAGTTGAGTATATTAATCGCGGATGATCATCCGACCAACAGGCTATTACTCAAACGCCAGCTAAACCTATTAGGATATGATGTTGATGAAGCCACTGATGGTGTGCAAGCGCTACACAAAGTCAGTATGCAACATTATGATCTGCTTATTACTGACGTTAATATGCCGAATATGGATGGTTTTGAGTTGACTCGCAAACTCCGTGAGCAAAATTCTTCCTTACCCATCTGGGGGCTTACAGCCAACGCACAGGCTAACGAACGTGAAAAAGGGTTAAATTGCGGCATGAACTTATGTTTGTTCAAACCGTTGACCCTGAATGTACTGAAAACACATTTAAGTCAGTTACACCAGGTTGCGCATATTGCACCTCAGTATCGCCACCTTGATATCGAGGCCCTGAAAAATAATACGGCGAACGATCTACAACTGATGCAGGAGATTCTCATGACTTTCCAGCATGAAACGCATAAAGATCTACCCGCTGCGTTTCATGCGTTAGAAGCTGGCGATAACAGAACTTTCCATCAGTGTATTCATCGCATCCACGGTGCGGCTAACATCCTGAATTTGCAAAAGTTGATTAATCTTAGCCATCAGTTAGAAATAACGCCCGTTTCAGATGACAGCAAGCCTGAAATTCTTAAGTTGCTGAACTCTGTTAAAGAACACATTGCAGAGCTGGACCAGGAGATAGCTGTTTTCTGTCAACAAAATGACTAAATAGCGGCTCCCACAATATTCAAATGTGGGAGCTATTTACCAGCACATCTTACATTTATGATGAGAACTCCTGGCGAATTTGTTCCCCATGCTGGTCGAGCGTTGCCGCTCCCGGCATAACATGCGGGTCCGCACAGCCGCTGATTTTTATCGGATTACCTGGCATCATTATTCCCCCGGCTTCAATCAACATATTTCTCGCCTGAGTTTGTGGCAAATTAATGGCCTCAGCCACACTTAATAACGGCGCGACGGGCACACCAACTTCATGTATTTTGGCTAACCAAACTTCAGCTGCCTGCGTTTTTAACGTTCGCTCAATATATTGTTTAAGAATAGCCTGGTTTTGTACGCGTAAAATATTGCTGCTAAATCGGGGATCATTAACCAGTTCCGTAAGCTCCAGTGCCTGGCATAACGCAGAAAAAAGCTTGTCATTACCACAACAAATAGTAATCGGCTTATCCTGAGTATCAAAAACATCAAAAGGTGCCATGTAGGGATGGCGATTTCCCAGGCGTTGTGGTGACTTCCCTGTCGCAATATATGCCATCAGACCATGCTCCAGAAAACTCAGCGTGGCATCAAACATCGCTATATCGACATGCGCCCCTCTCTGGCTCTTTTCGCGGCCATAAAGTGCACTCACTATTCCGCTGAATAAATAGACACCGCCACATAAATCCGCAAGAGAGGTACCCACGCGCACTGGCGGAGCATCAGGGTACCCTGTTTCCATCATTATCCCGCTCATTGCCTGAATGATGGTATCGTAGGCTGGAGCATCTTTTAGCGGGCCGGTATGCCCAAAACCTGACGATGAAGCATATATGAGACGCGGGTTGATTTCTTGTAGCGTTTCCCATGAAAACCCCAGTTTTTCCATTGTACCTGGGCGAAAATTCTCAGCTAATATATCAGCTTGTTTAAGCATATTTATAAATATACTTTTATCGTGATCATTCTTTAAATCAAGAACCACACTCTCTTTGCCATGATTAATAAAACTGTAATAGAGTGACTGTCCATCCACATAGGGACCAAATGTGCGGGTATCATCACCATGACCCGGCGGCTCAACTTTAATTACCCTTGCGCCCATATTACAAAGAAGTTGAGTTCCGAAAGGTCCATTAAGGACATGTGTCATATCGATAACTAATAAGCCTTCAAACGGCCCTTTGCATTCATTATTTGTCATTTGCTTATACCTTGAAAAAAGCCGAAGGTGAAAAGACACTTCGGCATTTATGTAAAATCAATAACATGATTAATTATGAAACCAGTCGACTGACATAAATCCACAAAGGAGCCGTGACGACAAAGCCCAGTACGCTCACAGCCAGTGACGCTGTACCAGTGCGGGTGTAGACATTAAACCGGCTGGCAATAATGATTCCGGAGAATGCCGGCGGTAAGGCACCTGCCAGTACCATCATCTGCAAATGTTCGCTGTTCAAATGACATGCCATACCAACGAGAAGCAGCGCCAGTGGCATCAGAATTAGCTTCAGGAAGGTGTTATAAGCAATTTCGGCACTGAACTCGAATTTATGTGCAGCCAGAGTCAACCCCGCAGCGAATACCGCTACCCCTGAGTTAGCCTTCGCAATCAGATTAAAGGTTGGGTCCCATGCTGCCGGAATTTTTACTCCAACCAACACCAGGATCGTTGCCAGAACAGGTGCCCATACTACTGGCTCCTTTGCCGCAGAAATTAATGCGCTCAGATTACTATTCTTCTTACCATCCGCTCCTGAGGAGGGATTCAGCAAATACAGACCAATAGGAATAGTAATTGCGTTAACGATAATTGAAATAATTGCTACCACTAAACCTGTTGATACGGAATCACCATAAATAGGATCGAGAACTGCAAATCCCAGGAATCCGATGGTAGGTGAACCTGCAATTAATGCACATACTGCTGCTTCTGCATGAGTACGTTTAAAAAATTTGTAGCAACCAAACCAGGAGAAAAAGAAACATCCGACAATAACCACAAGTGATACAAGGGTCAGGCGAGTGTCCGCAAAAATCATTTCCCTGTTTGCCCGGGTAATAGAAACAAATAGGGCCGCAGGAAGAGCGTAGTTTAATACCAGTTTATTAAATGCCCGGGCTTGATCTTCTGAAAAAGTTTCTCGTCTGCCGCTAAAATAACCCAACAGCATGATTACGATAATAGGCAATAAATCGCCAATAAAAAATGTTAGCATAATAGTATTTCCGATAAGGGTCCCCTCACCATCGATAATGAGTTGGCAAGAGGAGACGATGTCAGTATTTAATTACCAGCGACTTGTTTTGGGTTAAGTTTGGTAATATGGCCACTTTCAGTTCCTGCTGCAGGGTCGATGACCACATTAATAATGGTCGGTTTGCGCGACTGAATACCGGTGGTTAAAGCATGACGAAGTTCATCTGTCGTAGTGACGTTATAGCCAACGCCACGAAACGCATCCATTAATTTGTCATACCTTGCATGGTGCAATAGATCTGTTGGTGATGGTGCACCAGCGCCACTGAGATCAACACCGTCTCCTCTGTAGATGCCGCCATTATTAAAAATAACGATCGTCACCGGCAGGTTATATCGACAAATCGTTTCAATCTCCATCCCACTGAAACCAAAAGCACTATCACCTTCAATGGCGACAACCGGAGAACCAGAGGTCACGCTAGCACCGATGGCATAGCCCATACCGATGCCCATGACACCCCAGGTACCACAATCCAGACGGCGACGTGGTTTATACATATCAATAATATTTCGTGCATTATCCAGGGTATTTGCACCTTCATTAACTAAATAAATATCCTGGTTCTCGCGCAATACATCGCGCACAGCACTTAATGCATTAAAGTAATTTAATGGTTGAGTATCTGTACTTAATTTTTCATGCATTTTTTGTGCATTTTGCTGCTTGTGGATATTTAAAATATCGCGCCATACCAGTGGAGTCGTAAATGTGTTTTGTTTCAATTCTGCCAGCATACCTTGCATACTGGATGCAATATCGCCAACGACTGGCACAGCAATGGGGCGGTTGCTGTCAATTTCCTGCGGTTCAATATCCAGTTGAATAAACTGTGTATCTGCCGCCCATCCTTTTTTACCGTGTGCCAGTAACCAATTCAGTCGTGCACCGACAAGCATGACAACGTCAGCATTTGCCAGGGCAAACGAACGCGCAGCTGCCGCAGAAAGTGGATGCGTATCTTCCAGGATCCCTTTCGCCATAGACATTGGCAGGAATGGAATCTGGGCACTTTCAATAAATTCACGAAGCTGTTCATCCGCTTGTGAATACGCCGCGCCTTTGCCAAGGATAACTAATGGTCGTTCAGCTTTTGCTAAAAGCGAAATTGCGCTAGCGACTGACTTCGGGCATGGCAATAATGCTGGCGACGGATTTTCAACTTTTACAATCGTGGTTAACGCTTCGTCTTTTTCCATCGTCGCGGCCAGGACATTTGCTGGCAAATCAAGATAAACTCCGCCAGGGCGACCCGATACTGAGACCCGGATAGCGCGTGCCAATGCAATGCCAAGATCCTGCGGCTGATTAACGCGGAATGCTGCTTTGGCATACGGTTTTGCCGCATTCATTTGGTCCAGCTCTTCATAATCACCTTGCTGGAGATCGACGATCGCGCGGTCGCTGGAGCCGCTAATCATGATCATCGGAAAACCATTTACCGTTGCGTTGGCCAATGCGGTCAAACCATTGAGGAATCCTGGCGCAGAAACTGTCAGGCAGATCCCCGGTTTTTGGGTAAGAAAACCGCTTGCCGCAGCGGCATAGCCTGCCGACTGCTCATGACGAAAACCAATATAACGAATGCCTTCCGCCTGGGCATGGCGTGCCATATCCGTCACAGGAATACCTACAACACCATAAATAGTGTCAATATTATTCTGTTTTAATGCTTCAACGATGATATGCATACCATCTGTCATTTGAAGTTGATCTGACATGATTAATAACCTCGAAATTTTTATAAATTGGGAGCCAAAAGCCCCCGTTAATATCAGATGGCGTGGTTTTGCTTCATTGCAGCAATTTCATCGTCGCTATAACCCAGCTCCTGCAATACCACAGCGGTATGTTCACCTAATAGCGGCGCAGCTTTAATATCCGGCGTAAAGGCAGAGAATTTCATTGGACAACCAACTGTCAGATATTTTCCACGCAACGGTTGTTCCACTTCAACAACACTGCCACTTTGGCGCAAAGAGGGATCAAGTGAAATTTCTTTCATACTTAAAACCGGTGCACAAGGAATATCAAACTGAGTCAAATAGGCCACCGCTTCATGTTTATCAATAGTGACAGTGTATTTTTCGATTTCAGCAAAAATATCGAAAATATGTGGCTGTCGGGCATGGGCTGTACTGTATGCCGGATCGGTAATCCAATCTGGTTTGCCGATGGCTTTACAGGTGTTTTCCCAGTTTTGCTCCTGAATAGTGAAATAAATATAGGCATTAGGATCGGTTTCCCAGCCTTTACATTTCAGGATCCAGCCAGGCTGACCGCCACCACCCGCATTACCACCGCGGGGAACTGCATCACCAAATGTGCCATTCGGATACTGCGGGTATTCTTCCAGATAACCCAATTTATCGAGACGCTGCTGGTCGCGTAATTTCACGCGGCAAAGGTTCAATACGGCATCCTGCATTGACATGGTGACTCGTTGCCCACGCCCCGTTTTTTCGCGATGCAGCAAAGCAGCAAGTAAACCGATCAGTAAATGCATTCCGGTGTTGCTGTCACCCAACGCTGCAGCGCTTACCAGCGGCGGACCGTCCCAAAAACCCGTAGTGGATGCCGCGCCACCCGCTGCCTGAGCAACGTTTTCATAGGCTTTTACATTCACATAAGGCGAACACTCATCAAACCCTTTGATCGAACCAAAAATCAGACGTGGATTGATTTCTTGAATATGCTCCCAGGTGAAGCCCATGTGATCAATAGCCCCAGGATGAAAGTTCTCGACTAAGATATCAGCTTCGCGGATCAGCTTTTCCATTACCTCTTTGCCTTCCGCTGTTTTGGTATTTAATTCAATAGAACGTTTGTTACTGTTAAGCATGGTGAAGTAAAGCGCATCGATATCAGGAATATCTCGCAGCTGGTGACGCGTTACGTCACCAACGCCGGGACGTTCAATTTTAATGACGTCAGCGCCAAACCAGGCCAGCATTTGAGTACAAGATGGGCCAGATTGCACACCGGTGAAATCGAGAACTTTAATTCCTTGAAGTGGAGTTGACATAGCAATACCTATTAGTTAATTAAATATGTGTTAATTTAGCGTTTATTTAAGGCATAACGCCCTCTATAAATAATCCGCAAAATATCGTCGTAGCTGCACTCGATATTTTTAAATTCCTGTATCAAGTGCTGAAAATCATTTCATCGCCACTTCCAATTCCTTTCTGCATGGTAAGTAGTGAGGACGAAAAGAAGAATATGATAAATATTGGTTCGCGGTAATCAGAGAGAGCCGCGACATTTGTGATGTTATTCTTACAACTGTAAGAAGCGCCGGTGATTTACAAGTAAGGGTATGATTACGCCTTTTAAAGCGTACCATAAAACATAACATAATAAATGATTTGTGATGACACGGGATTATTGCGGTTTACTTTGAGGAAGATAAAATGCGAGTTTATAGAACCGCGAGCGCCAAATAATTTTATGACCACAACCTGTCGTATTGTGGTCATAAAAAATTGTCGGCTGGAGGGAGTTAAATCCTTTACCTCAATATACTGCCTGTCAGCGTTAGTTCACAAACAGTGCTTCGCTATCGACGATGATTCCATCTTCCGCACCTTTAAGCGCCAGGTTTGCCTCGTAGTATTGCTTTTTATCAAGCAGTTTCTGCGCATCAGCAAGTGCATTACGAGTCTGTTTGAGCGGCATCAGATATTGGTTTTCCATTACGCCAACACCGGCCAGGCGAAGCTCTTCCATTGCGCCCTTTTTATCCCCTTTCGCCATTTTTTCGTTGGCAATTTTTATCGCGGCTTCTTTTTCGGGTGTCGCTACATAACTCTCAGAAATTCCGACAGATGCATTAATGACAATATATTGGTCATCATTGACATTGGTCTTTTTACCTGGCTTTGCGAACTTTGCCCATTCGGTACTGTCATCTGACAGCAAAGCGGAAGCTTCATTGGTCAGTTCTTTTGCCTTTTCCGGATCGCCATGAAACAGAGCCAGGCGCGCTACCTGCACGTCACGCATCGCATATAAACCTTGTTCAGAGATACGCTCTGCTGCTGCCGTTTTCTGGGTTTGCTGAACTTGCTGAGTTTGCTGTTGTGCCGCTACCGGTGCATTATCAGCAGCCCATACAGTTGAAGATGCCAGAACTGCTGTGACCATCGTAGCCATAATTAAACGTTTCATACTTACCTCATTCTTTAACAGTTTTAGAAAACGCCGCCATCATATTGGGTGAGCATGAAATGAGAAATCAGAGAGCAACGGTCATTTTGAAAGGGTTATCTTACAGTTGTAGTTATTATCGCAAGAAGTATTTTAGTCTTACAATTGTAGGAATATGCTTCCTGTCGCAGAGAACTATTCTTATATACCACAAAGAGATGTTATTTATTATATCGATGTAAATACTGATTAATTAAATGTAAATACAGCCATAACATCGTAGGTTCTCAGTGAGCCATTCTCAGGATAACTTTCTATGAAAGTAAACTTAATGCTTTTTAGCTTATTTTTATTGGTCTCTATTATGGCATGCAATGTTTTTGCATTTTCCATTTCTGGTGGTGGAAGTGAGACGAGCTATAAAGAGACAGAAAAAACGTCAGTGATGACGACAACTCATTCTACAAAACTTCAGCCATCACAGGCGATTTTGTTTAAGTTGAGAGAAGATGCGCCACCATTAAATCTCACAGAAGACATTACGCCCCCTTTTTCGACAAAGGCGAATTATCTTATTCATCCTGTGCGATAGCGTCTGTCACATGGCAGGTGAACAATCATGTCTGTTGATGATGTGAGCACCTGCCCAAATGATCCATCCTGAACTACTACCGCCTGCCATACCCCACCATAAAGCGAATCATCAAGCCACAAGCCGGGGCAAGAAACATAAATATCCCCGTCACTAGTTCATTACCGCCAGTTAACCACATGGTGAAGTAGTAAATGAGTGCAGCGAGGATCACCATGCCGAAGAAAGAAGAGACCGCCGAGACCACGTTCAGTACCTGACCGATGTATCCGCTTACGCAGACAATACACAGGGCGAAAAACATCCATAAATAAATCATAGCTCAACCTCCTGCCGCGCTAAAAAACCTGTAACTTCAGTCACTTTAATAGTAAGACAATCCTTAACCTCTGGCAATTTTTGCTAAGCATCAATGAAAACAGCATGTTAAATGCAAGACTGTTGCGTACGGTAAAATATTTACTTTGCACGATTAATAATCAGTAGCTGAAAGCAGTCAGCCAGTGATAAAGTAGAGCCACCGCATTCATGCTCCTCGTGGTTATGTCCTGACTAGTCTTTACACTCTTTACAGGAACCATTGTCGTACATGATGGCCCAACCAATTGAGTGTACCGCTGTCGACATGGAATCTTCTGCGATACAACAATTCGTATCTACAGAAGGTAACTATGTTTCCACAATGCAAATTTTCCCGCGAGTTTCTACATCCTCGCTACTGGCTCACATGGTTTGGGCTTGGTGTACTCTGGCTTTGGGTACAGCTTCCTTATCCTGTTCTCTGCTTTCTCGGCACGCGTATTGGCGCAATAGCGCGACCATTCCTGAAACGGCGTGAATCTATCGCCCGTAAAAACCTGGAACTTTGTTTCCCACAGCATTCTGCGGAAGAACGCGAGAAGATGATTGCCGAAAACTTTCGTTCACTCGGCATGGCGCTGGTAGAAACCGGCATGGCGTGGTTCTGGCCCGACAGTCGCGTACGTAAATGGTTTGATGTTGAAGGGTTGGATAACCTTAAACGCGCACAAATGCAAAATCGCGGCGTAATGGTTGTCGGCGTCCATTTTATGTCGCTGGAACTGGGCGGCCGCGTGATGGGACTGTGCCAACCAATGATGGCTACCTATCGTCCACATAATAATCAGCTGATGGAATGGGTGCAGACCCGTGGGCGCATGCGCTCTAACAAAGCGATGATCGGCAGAAATAATCTGCGCGGCATTGTCGGTGCACTGAAGAAAGGTGAAGCGGTATGGTTTGCTCCCGATCAGGATTATGGTCGTAAAGGCAGCTCCTTCGCGCCGTTCTTTGCGGTGGAAAATGTTGCCACAACCAATGGTACGTATGTCCTTTCACGTCTCTCTGGCGCAGCCATGTTAACCGTAACGATGGTAAGAAAAGCGGATTACAGCGGATATCGTTTGTACATCACCCCAGAGATGGAAGGCTACCCGGCAGATGAAAATCAAGCCGCTGCCTATATGAACAAGATTATCGAAAAAGAGATCATGCGCGCACCGGAGCAGTACCTCTGGATCCACCGTCGCTTTAAAACGCGCCCGGTGGGAGAATCGTCGCTATACATTTAACAAACTGCTCTTACTCTTTCCCTCCTCAAATCAGCCATAATAACCTCATGGTTTTTATGGCTTTTTTCTTAAGGTTTTTTCCTTCGCTGAATCTCTAATTATTACCGTCAGAAATTAAACTGTCGCCGATATGAGACACCTGTAAGTTACTAAAAGTAAATAAGAAAATGCCTCTTGTCTCGTTTCAGTTTTAGGCGTACATTAGCGCCGTCTGGAGCAGTTTAGCTCAGAATTCTGGGGTGATGCCCACGGTAAAATACAGGACTTTTAAGGTCGTTTTGCCCGGTGTCAACTCACTGTATCAGGTGTAATGAAGTCATTCAGGCGTAACAGTAATTACGCGGAGAGATGTAAAGTGAAATATTTCTTTATGGGCATTTCTTTTATGGTCATCGTTTGGGCCGGTACTTTTGCCCTGATGATCTAAAAGCAAACTGTGCAATGAAAAACAGGAGCCATCTGGCTCCTGTTTGCATTTCTGGCGATGGTGTTTATTCCGCGTTTTCGTGAATATGTTTGCTGCTGACGGGTAGTAAACCGTCGGCACGGAACATCGCTTTAATCCCACGAATCGCCTGACGAATACGGTCGCGGTTTTCAATCAGTGCAAAGCGCACATGCGTGTCGCCGTAGTCGCCAAAGCCGATCCCCGGAGAGACACAAACCTTCGCTTCGTTCAGCAGCTTCTTGGCAAATTCCAGCGAGCCCATGGCAGCATACGGTTCCGGGATTTTCGCCCAGACATACATCGAAGCCTTCGGCATTTCGACCATCCAGCCCGCTTCATGCAGCCCTTTTACCAGTACATCACGGCGGCGTTTGTACTGTTCAGCAATGTCGCGCACGCACTGTTGATCGCCCTCCAGCGCCGCAATCGCTGCCACCTGCAACGGCGTAAAGGTGCCGTAATCGTGATAGCTTTTAATACGTGCCAACGCGCTGACCAGCGTTTTGTTGCCAACCATAAAGCCGATACGCCAGCCCGCCATGTTGTAACTTTTCGACAGGGTAAAGAACTCGACCGCCACGTCGCGTGCGCCCGGCACCTGCATGATTGACGGCGCTTTCCAGCCATCGTAGACGATATCGGCATAGGCCAGGTCATGGACCACCAGCACATCGTAGCGTTTTGCCAGCGCCACAACCTTCTCAAAGAATTCCAGTTCCACGCATTGCGCGGTTGGGTTCGACGGGAAGCCGAGGATCATCATCTTCGGTTTCGGATAACTTTCGCGAATGGCGCGTTCCAGTTCGTTGAAGAAATCGACACCTTCCACCAGCGGCACTGAGCGTACCTGCGCCCCGGCAATCACCGCGCCGTAAATATGAATCGGGTAGCTTGGATTAGGCACCAGTACAGTGTCACCATGATCCAGCGTCGCCAGCATCAGATGCGCCAGTCCCTCTTTCGAACCAATGGTGACGATGGCTTCTGATTCCGGGTCGATCTCGACGTCGTAGCGATCCTGATACCAGTGTGAAATGGCGCGACGTAGCCGCGGAATGCCGCGTGAAGTGGAGTAACCATGCGTGTCCGGGCGCTGGGCCACAGTACATAATTTTTCGACGATGTGCGGCGGAGTCGCACCGTCCGGGTTACCCATACTGAAATCGATAATATCTTCGCCGCGCCGACGCGCAGCCATTTTCAGTTCAGCGGTAATATTAAAAACGTAGGGCGGGAGACGATCAATGCGCGTAAAGCGACGTTCAGGGCGAGTGTCAGCCATAATTTCCTCAGATTAACGTTAGCGCCCGGACCGTCCGAGCGACGCTGCCACGATGGTGGCTGTTTTGAAAATAGCCTGATTAATTTCTGTCTGTCCAGCGTTTTAGAACATTTTTATCAATGGCTTTAAATGAGGAACTCCACTTCAAAAACAGGAAATTTATCTGCGCTAACAAGAAAATTACCACTCATTTTATTAACATTATAATTTCAATAAATTTACCAAGCAGATGTGCATTATCAAGAGATGCATTGCTAATACACCATTTATCTTTCAATCCCCTTTTAAAATTGTGGTTTTTCCTCAAAAACGGCCTGCTGGTCATCAGCCTTCAGGTTACCTATCATAGAGGTTTAATCCTTATTCAGAGTCACCCGTGCACGAAATATTCAACATGCTGCTGGCGGTCTTCGATCGGGCAGCGTTAATGCTTATCTGCCTGTTCTTTCTCATCCGTATCCGCCTGTTTCGCGAACTGTTGCACAAGTCGGCACACTCACCGAAAGAGCTGCTCGCCGTTACCGCCATTTTCTCGCTGTTCGCCCTGTTCAGCACCTGGTCCGGCGTTCCCGTAGAAGGCTCGCTGGTGAACGTACGTATTATCGCGGTGATGTCAGGCGGAATTCTGTTTGGCCCGTGGGTAGGCATTATTACCGGCGTGATCGCAGGTATTCACCGTTATTTAATTGATATCGGCGGCGTGACGGCGATCCCCTGCTTTATCACCAGCATTCTGGCGGGTTGTATATCGGGCTGGATCAACCTGAAAATCCCCAAAGCACAGCGCTGGCGCGTCGGTATTCTCGGCGGCATGTTGTGTGAAACGTTGACCATGATTCTGGTGATTGTCTGGGCACCAACTACCGCGTTGGGGATCGATATCGTCTCTAAAATCGGGATTCCGATGATCCTCGGTAGCGTCTGTATCGGCTTTATTGTGCTGCTGGTGCAAAGCGTTGAGGGCGAAAAAGAGGCCAGCGCCGCGCGGCAGGCCAAGCTGGCGCTGGATATCGCCAACAAAACGCTGCCGCTGTTTCGCCATGTCAATAGCGAGTCATTACGCAAAGTTTGTGAAATTATCCGCGATGATATTCACGCCGATGCGGTGGCGATTACCAATACCGATCATGTGCTGGCCTATGTTGGCGTGGGTGAACACAACTATCAGAATGGCGATGACTTCATTAGCCCGACTACCCGACAGGCGATGAATTACGGAAAAATCATCATTAAAAACAATGATGAAGCCCACCGCACACCAGAGATTCATTCCATGCTGGTGATCCCATTGTGGGAGAAAGGCGTTGTGACCGGAACACTGAAAATTTACTACTGCCACGCGCATCAGATTACGTCATCATTACAGGAAATGGCGGTCGGTCTGTCGCAAATCATCTCCACGCAACTGGAGGTTTCACGCGCCGAGCAGCTACGTGAAATGGCAAATAAGGCAGAGCTTCGCGCCCTGCAAAGCAAAATTAATCCCCATTTTCTGTTTAACGCTCTGAACGCTATTTCATCGTCAATCCGTCTGAATCCGGATACCGCTCGCCAGCTGATCTTTAATCTGTCGCGTTATCTGCGCTATAACATTGAATTAAAAGACGATGAGCAAATCGATATCAAAAAAGAGCTGTATCAAATTAAAGACTATATTGCCATTGAGCAGGCCCGCTTTGGCGACAAGCTGACGGTTATCTATGATATTGATGAAGAGGTGAATTGCTGCATTCCCAGCCTGCTGATCCAGCCGTTGGTGGAGAATGCCATTGTCCACGGTATTCAGCCTTGCAAAGGTAAAGGCGTTGTCACCATCAGCGTTGCAGAGTGCGGTAATCGGGTACGCATTGCGGTGCGAGACACCGGGCACGGCATCGATCCAAAAGTCATTGAGCGGGTCGAAGCGAACGAAATGCCGGGCAATAAAATTGGTCTGCTGAATGTCCATCATCGCGTGAAGTTATTGTATGGCGAGGGACTGCATATCCGCCGCCTGGAACCAGGAACGGAAATTGCGTTTTACATTCCTAACCAACGCACCCCAGTCGCCTCACAGGCTACGTTATTGCTTTGAGCCGGAGTGATATTGTGAAAGTCATCATTGTTGAAGACGAATTCCTGGCACAACAGGAACTGAGCTGGCTAATTAAAGAGCACAGCCAGATGGAGATTGTCGGCACCTTTGACGACGGTCTGGACGTGTTGAAGTTTTTGCAGCATAACCGCGTCGACGCCATTTTTCTGGATATCAATATTCCGTCGCTGGATGGCGTGTTGCTGGCGCAAAACATCAGCCAGTTCGCCCATAAACCGTTTATTGTGTTCATCACCGCGTGGAAAGAACATGCGGTAGAAGCATTTGAACTGGAAGCGTTTGACTACATTCTCAAACCGTATCAGGAGTCACGCATTACCGGGATGCTGCAAAAACTGGAAGCAGCCTGGCAACAACAGCAGACCAGCAGTACGCCTGCCGCGACGGTAACGCGTGAGAATGACACCATTAATCTGGTGAAAGATGAGCGAATCATTGTCACGCCAATTAACGATATCTATTACGCCGAAGCGCACGAGAAAATGACCTTTGTCTATACGCGGCGTGAATCCTACGTAATGCCGATGAACATTACCGAGTTTTGCAGCAAGCTGCCGCCGTCGCATTTTTTCCGCTGCCATCGCTCATTTTGTGTCAATCTGAACAAAATCCGCGAGATCGAACCGTGGTTTAATAACACCTATATTCTGCGGCTGAAAGATCTGGATTTTGAAGTGCCGGTCAGCCGCAGCAAAGTTAAAGAATTCCGCCAGTTAATGCATCTTTAATCGGGAACTTTCATGAAAGCACCAGGCTTGCCCGCCGATCAACAATTTTTCGCCGATCTGTTCAGCGGCCTGGTGCTTAACCCGCAACTACTGGGGCGCGTCTGGTTTGCCAGCCAGCCTGCCTCATTGCCAGTGGGCAGTTTATGTATTGATTTTCCCCGTCTGGATATCGTGCTACGCGGCGAATACGGCAATCTGCTGGAAGCAAAGCAGCAACGTATGGTGGAAGGAGAAATGCTGTTTATTCCGGCACGCGCGGCTAATTTACCGGTCAACAACAAACCGGTGATGCTGTTAAGCCTGGTGTTCGCTCCGACCTGGCTTGGGTTATCGTTTTACGATAGCCGCACCACGTCGTTGTTGCATCCTGCTCGCCAGATCCAGCTTCCCAGCCTGCAACGCGGTGAAGGTGAAGCGATGCTTACCGCCCTCACCCATCTTAGCCGTTCACCGCTGGAGCAGAATATCATTCAGCCACTGGTGTTAAGTTTGCTGCATCTTTGCCGCAACGTGGTGAATATGCCACCGGGCAATTCGCAGCCGCGCAGCGATTTTCTCTATCACAGCATTTGTAACTGGGTTCAGGATAATTATGCCCAGCCGCTCACCCGCGAGAGCGTGGCGCAGTTTTTTAATATCACGCCCAATCATCTGTCAAAACTGTTTGCCCAACATGGGACGATGCGTTTTATCGAGTATGTTCGCTGGGTGCGAATGGCGAAGGCGAGGATGATTTTGCAGAAATATCATCTGTCGATTCATGAAGTGGCGCAGCGTTGCGGCTTTCCGGACAGCGACTATTTTTGTCGCGTCTTCCGGCGTCAGTTTGGCCTGACGCCAGGAGAGTACAGCGCCCGTTTTCAGGGCTAACGTCAGAAGGTTAATTCTGTTTCCAGCAGCGTCAGGATGCTTTGTGCATCTTGCGCGGCGAACAGCGACTGGCGGAAGTTTTTATTCACCAGTTTGCGCGCCAGCTGCGAGAAGACTTTCACATGGTTCATCCCTTCGTTAGCACCCAACGTCAGCATGATCACCAGTTCGACTTCGCCCATTTCTGACTGCCAGTCAACCGGTTTCACCAGCCGGGCAATGCTGATACTGGAATGACGGATCCACTGAGATTTGGTGTGCGGGATCGCTACGCCAAAACCAACGCCGGTGGTAACAATCTCTTCCCGTTGCCAGACATCCTCTTCCAGCTCGAACGGATGTTCAGTGCGCCCGTTAACGCCGAGGTTACCGCACAGGAACTGGATCGCCTGCTCTTTATTGCTAAAGGCCTGATCAACGAAGATATTCTCCAGCGCCAGCAGCGGGCGAACGTCTTCTTCCGGCGTAAAGGCGGTGAGTAACGCTTCAATCTCCTGCGCGCTGCGACATTCACACGCCTGACGCGCCAGTTCCCGACACGCCTCGCTATCCAGTTGACGAAGCTGGCTTTTCACCGCCGGAATGCGCGGGCTACTCATACTCAGCTCGTCCAGGCCCAGCCCAAGCAGTAGCGGCAGATAACGACTTTCACCGCCCAGTTCACCGCAAATACCTACCCATTTTCCGCGCTGATGCGCAGTGGTAATAATCTGCTGCAACATGCGCAGGAACGATGGCGTAATCGGGTTATACAGCGGCGATACGCGCGGGTTATTACGATCGACCGCATACAGATACTGGGTCATATCGTTAGAACCGATACTGAAGAAATCTACCTCATCGCAGAAGTGGTCGATGATGTAGCACACCGACGGCACTTCCACCATGATACCCAGCGTAATCGTCTCTGCATGACGCAGGCCATCGCGCTTAAGCTCAACGATCGCTTTTTGGATCTCGCCCTTCACCCATAAGATCTGATCGAGGCTGTGAACCATTGGGATCATCAACTGGGCGTTGCCGAAACTGGCGGCGCGCAAAATGGCCCGCAGTTGAGTGCGGAACAGGCCAGCAAATTCCGGGTAAATTCGTACCGCACGATAGCCGAGGAACGGGTTCTCTTCCTGGGGAATATTCAGATAAGGAATGCTTTTATCGCCGCCGATGTCCATTGTGCGGAAGATAATCGGCTTGTCGCCCGCTGCCAGTAGCACCTGCTGGTAGGCTTCAAATTGCTCCTGCTCGTCCGGCGCGCTGTCGCGCTCCATATAGAGCATTTCGGTACGGAACAGCCCGACGCCTTCCGCGCCGTTGGCAAACGCGCCTGGCGCCTCCAGAGCGGTGCCGATATTCGCCGCAATATCAATACGCTTGTTATCACGGGAATAGGCCAGCTGCGCGGCAGCCTGCGCCTGTTGTTTTTGGCGTTTATCCGCCAGCGTCTGCGCGACCTGATAATAACCGCTCACCGCGTCATTCGGGTTAATCGCCAGCACACCGCACTGGGCGTCAAGCACCGCCGGTTGCCCGGCATAGCGCGCGATCGCATCCAGCGGCAGGCCGCTAAGAACCGGGATCGCCGAGGCACGGGCCAGAATCAGGGTATGCGAGGTGCGCCCGGTTTTCTCCAGAATCATGCCCGCAAGATTTTTTAAATCGAGGCTCAAAAACTGGCTTGGGGTTAAATCCTCGGCCACCAGAATAGTCGGTTTTTCCAGCACCAGATTGTTGCGCGGCTTCAGTTCCGGCCAGGTGATATGCAGCAACTGTTCGCTGATATCGCGAATGTCGCTGACCCGCTCGCGCAGATAATCGCTGGCAGAAGCAGATAGTTTGGCGCAAACCTGCTCCATATTGCTGATGATCGCCGCCCCCAGCCCCTGATGCTGTTCTGCCATAAGGCGACGGATATTGCCTGCAAATTCATCATCCTGAATCAGCGACAAATGGGCGCTGAGGATAGTTTTGCTTTCGCCGTCACGCTCACGCAGCTGCTGGTTCAGTTGCTCGGCAAGCGTTGCCAGGCTGTGCTCCAGCCGGGTGGAGTCTTGCGCACTGGCCGGGATGGCCCGATAACTGTCGAGGCTGTCGCTCTGTAACAGGGTCAGCGTACCCACGCCGACGCCGCTTGCCAGCACATTGCCGTACAATAAATCAGGATTCAGACGGCTTAATGAACGCGGCAGCGGATGCGCCGTCAGTTCTGCCTGCGTTGGCTGGACGCTGTCGCTGTCGATAAAGCGCACCTGGATGTACTCTTCCAGCACGCGCCGCGCCTGCTCTTCATCGCTGCCGCTAATGTTCAGGCTGCAACTGTCATTAAATAAAGTGCCGGTGCCAATCAGCGCCAGCGAACTTTTCGCATCGGCCTTTGCGTTCTGGCGATGGTTAATAAAAGTGATTTCGCTTTGCCACTGGCTGCACTGTTCTTTAAGTTCCCACGCCGGACGAGCATGAATACCGTTAGGCAAAGGACAGAGAAATTGAATCGTTAACATAACCGCTCCGGGTTAATCAGGAGATCATCTGAAATCCGTCAGTTGAACAACCGTCTCACGCGTAAGACGTTGAATAAGGGCAGATAAAAGCTGCTGCATCTGCAAAATGTCACGGCAATCGGCAATCGATGCCGCGCAATGTCCGTGGCGGGTGGCAGGCCCCATCACCACTGTGGGTACGCCAGTGCCGGTTAAGTGCACCGCCCCACCGTCCGTGCCACCGTTGCTGAACATATCCGCCTGCAACGGCACGCCAATTTCTGCCGCCACGGTTTCAATCCACGCGGTAAGTTTTGGCGGCGCAATCAGCGACTTGTCGCTTAATACCAGCATCGGGCCGTTACCAATCTGGCGATGGTTAGCCGCGCCATAATCAAAGTTTTTCGCCCAGCAGGCGGTATCCAGCACAATCGCAACGTCCGGCGACACCGCGCGGGTAGCGGTTTGCCCGCCGCGTAATCCCACCTCTTCGCTGGAGCTGGCCACCAGCCACACCTCCGCAGGCAGTTCGGCGTCGTGCAGCTCACGTAGTAACGTCACCAGCAGATAGCAACCGAGGCGATCATCAAAGGCTTTCCCCATCACCCGCTGGTGAGGGAGAACCTGAAAAGTTGTATCAAAGGTGACGCGATCGCCTGGACGAATTCCCGCCTGCATCACTTCGTCATACGAGCGCGCACCAATGTCCACGCGCATGGCGCTGACGTCATTCCCCTGCCGGTCGCCGTCAAGCAGGCCTGGAATTTTGCACTCTTCACGGGTAGTGATACGCACCGACTGAAGCTGGCGGGCAGCCATGCGTACATTGCCAACCGGCAACACATCGATCGCCCCTTCGCGGGAGATGCTGCGCACCATAAATCCCACTTCATCCATATGCGCACAGATCATCACCTTCGGACCTGTCGATTCATTGAGGCGGATCAGCACCGATCCCAGGCCATCAAATCGCACTTCTTTTTGCAGGCGATCCGCTTCTTCCAGCAGGATCTGCCGTACTTCCTGTTCCGAGGAGGCGATCGCATCTGCCTCGCTCAACGCTTTTAATAGCGATAAATCCATTATGCCTCTCCCGTGAGCAACACTGTTTTCGGCATGGCATAGAGCACTTCTGCTCCTTGCGGGGTAACCAGCACAACATCTTCGATGCGCACGCCCCCTTGCCCTGGCAAATAAATCCCCGGCTCCACGGTCAGCAACATGCCTGGCTGTAGCGTCGTGGTGTCCCGCGGTGAAAAGCGCGGATCTTCATGAACTTCAATGCCGATAGCATGACCGGTGTTATGGCCAAAATAGTCACCATAACCTGCCTCGGTAATCACCCGGCGCGCGGCGTCGTCAACCTGCTGGCAGCGCACGCCGGGGCGAATCGCGGAGATTGCTGCGAGCTGTGCCTGCAAAACAATCTGATAGACGTCAAACAGCGGGTGAGATTCGGCGCTCACCCCTTCGCCATTCACCAGCAAGGTACGCGTCATATCAGAGCAGTAGCCCTGATACAGCGCACCGAAATCGAGAGTGACAAACTCGCCCGCTGTAACAATCTTGTCGCTGGCTTTGCCGTGCGGCAGCGCCCCACGCCAGCCGCTGGCGACAATGGTATCGAAAGAGGCTTTTTCTGCGCCCTGCTGGCGCATAAACCACTCCAGTTCAGCGGCTATCTCGCGCTCGCTCATCCCCGCCTGAATAAAGCGGCGAATATGCTCAGCACCGCGATCGGCAATCCCACAGGCGAGGCGGATTTTCTCCACCTCCTCTGGCGTTTTGATTTGCCGCAGCACATCCGGCGTGGCGCTAACCAGTTTCGCATTGAGTTCAGACTGCCAGCGGTGCGCGGTTTCCCAACATACCTGCTGGCCTTCAAAACCGAGCGCTTGCAACTGCTCATCGGCAATGATTTGATTGACGATAGTGGTAAGCGTGTTCGTCGCGTCAAGCAAATGCAGCTGGTAACCTTGCGTGCGGGCTTCTACATCCGCGTAATAGCGCGAGTCCACCAGAATGTGCGCACTTTCACGGCTAATCAGCACATAGCCTGATCCGGTGGAGATCCCCAGATGCGGCTGTTTGTTCTGCCGTGAGGAGAGAAGCACCGCATCCAGTTGTTGCGCCTTAAGCCAGTCGCGCAGCGAAGCGAGTAATGTCATCAGGATTGTCCTTCTTACAGGCTATCGATTAACAATTTGCCTTTGCGATACATCATCAGACGCAGGAACACCACCATCAGCGCAGTTATGACTGCCCCCAGCGCGATCCCCGCCATGTAGACGCCGAGGTTAGTGACCAGCGGCCATGCCCAGATAGCGGATTCCGGGAACCATTGCACTGCGCCCAGCCAGACAGCGGCGGTTGAGCCGACAATCGCGCCGACCATATAGGACGGAATGGCGGTGATGGGACTTTCCAGTGCAAACGGAATCGCACCTTCACTGATCCCCATAAAGGCCAGGAACATGGCGGTTTTACCCTGCGGATAAAGCTGAGCGTTGAACAGGCGTTTGCCGGTTAAACGGCGGTCGATAATGGTCGCCAGACCCAGACCAATCGGCGGAATAACGATAGCGATAGAACGTGCGGTGACCGGTAATACGTGGTCCGTGGTAAAGCTGAAGGCAACGAAACCAGCTGCTTTGTTGATCGGGCCACCAAGGTCGATTGCTGTCGCCGCGGCGATCCCCATCGCGTACATCAGCGCGCCCTTCTCACCTGCGGCAGTCAGCACGGTACGGATACCGCCGTTGATCCAGCCGCCAAAGGGGGTGATGACGTAGTACATCGCCAGCATGACAAAAATGGCGGAAAGAATCGGTAGCAAAAAAGTGGTTTTGAACGCTAACAGGAAATCCGGTAACTGGATTTTCTGGTTCATCCATTTCACAAGGTAACCAGCAACGATAGAAATAATCAGGGCACCAATGAAGGTGGACGGCACCGGCGAAGAGGTCGCCCATTGCATAGTGCTGGGATCGAAGTTCAGCAGTTGCGTCGGCTGGGTAGACATCAAGCCGCCAATAAAACCAGCCGGGAACGCCAGTTTGCCGCCGATAGAGTTCGCCACAAAAGCGGCAAACATCGGAATGGCGAAACCAAACAACACGCCGCCGAAGGACTGCGACAGCCAGGCAAATTTCAGTAAGGAAAGGTCGAAACCGGAGAATTTCCCGCTATTAAGAGCATCCATGATGCCGATATCAGCAGGAATTTTAAGCCAGCTATAAGCAATCAGCTGGCTGAAAGCGAGGATCACACCGCCCATAATTAAGGTCGGCACCATGCGTGAAATCCCTGACATCACATGCTGCGGGAGTTCACCCCAGAAGCTGCTTTTAGAGGCCTGCGGATTCTTAACTGCCGCTGCCGCACCGGATGCGCCAGGCACAACGGTTGCACTGCGTTTTTTAATGGCCATAACAATTATCCCTGTCGAATATTACTGTTGTTCAGAGGCAATCATCTCTTCGATTTCTTTGATGATGCCCGCAGCGTTTTTAATTGCGTCCTGCAAAGTGATTTCATAAACGTCGCGTGATTCGAAACGTTCGTTATCTTCCGGGGTAACCGCCACGGAGTGGATGATGATGGTCGCTTCGGCGATATCCTGCGCGGTCAGACGATTCTGGATACCGTCCGCACCCTGGGTTTCAATTTTCACTTCATAACCGGCTTCTACCGCCGCTTCTTCCAGCGCCTGAGCGGCCATAAAGGTGTGAGCCAGGCCCATTGGGCAGGCACATAAGGCAATCAGTTTCTTACTCATCGTTAATTCCTCGTTCAGTGATAGTTGACGAGTGAAATTATGAACGTGCAAAACAAATCGCCGTTACCAGACAAATAATGCATTTACTGGAGAATTAATCCCGCTGCACGGAAGTGTGACGCAGGTCGGCCTTGTGAGGGGACACAAAGGAAAATTGAATTAACTGTATGATTTAAAAGATTATCGGGAGAGTTACCTCCCGATATAACAGGAAGGAGTTACAGAATGTGGCCTAAGGTCTGGCGTAAATGTGCGCCGGAACCGAGAAGGCCCGGATTGTCATGGACGATGAGATACACCGGAATATCATGGACATATTCTTTAAAGCGCCCTTTATCCTCAAATGCGGCACGGAAACCGGAGGCTTTGAAGAACTCAAGGAAACGTGGCACGATGCCACCTGCAATATAAACCCCACCGAAAGTTCCCAGCGTCAATGCAAGGTTGCCGCCAAAACGACCCATAATCACACAAAATAGCGACAACGCGCGGCGACAATCGGTGCAGCTGTCAGCCAGCGCGCGTTCAGTAATATCTTTTGGCTTGAGATTTTCTGGCAGGCGGTTGTCGGCTTTCACAATCGCGCGATACAAATTCACCAGCCCAGGACCAGAAAGCACGCGCTCTGCCGAAACATGACCAATTTCTGCACGCAGTATTTCGAGGATAATGGCCTCTTCTTCACTATTCGGCGCAAAATCAACGTGACCGCCTTCGCCTGGCAAACTTACCCAACGCTTATCGACATGGACCAGATGCGCAACCCCAAGCCCCGTTCCGGCACCGTAAACCGCAATAGGCTTACCTTCGACCGGTTCTGCGCCACCAAACTGAATCAGATGCTCTTTTTTCAGCATCGGGATCGCCATCGATACAGCGGTAAAATCGTTAATAATTTCCAGATGGCTAAAACCGAGATTCTTTTTCATTTCGGCAATGGAGAACGCCCAGGTATGGTTGGTCATTGCCACCCAGTCACCGGTAATTGGGCAAGCGATGGCAATACAGCCGTCTTTCACCTCGACCTTATGTTCTTCAAGATAAACGCGAATGACCGCTTCGAGGCTGGGGTAATCAAGCCCTGAATAGGTCTTAGCCTGCGAGATTTCACCACTGGCAATATCACACAGAGCAAGACGTGCGTTGGTGCCGCCCACATCACCGACTAATGCATACTTTGTCATTCTTCAACTGCTCCGCTAAAGTCAAAATAATTCTTTCTCACACTGTAAATACCTGGGGGCATAACAACAACGCCGGAAAGGCAGGCTCCCTGTAAATATCGATCTGGGTCACACAATTACTTTATCGTTTCAGCACCAATTGCAGCGATGCCTTTTTGCAAGCTGGGCAAACTAAGTATCTGACCCCGCATAAGGAATAGAACATGCTCCATCCGCGAGCCAGAACCATGTTGTTATTATCGCTCCCCGCCGTGGCAATTGGGATTGCGTCCAGTCTTATTCTGATTGTGGTGATGAAAATCGCCTCGGTATTACAGAATTTGCTCTGGCAACGACTGCCGGGAACTCTGGGGATAGCCCAGGATTCACCTCTCTGGATCATCGGTGTATTAACGCTAACGGGTATTGCAGTGGGGTTGGTTATCCGTTTCAGCCAGGGTCATGCCGGACCAGACCCCGCCTGTGAACCGCTGATCGGCGCACCAGTTCCGCCCTCTGCGCTACCAGGACTTATCGTAGCATTAATTCTTGGTCTTGCTGGTGGCGTCAGCCTGGGGCCAGAACATCCGATCATGACCGTCAATATCGCCCTTGCGGTTGCCATTGGCGCTCGTCTGTTACCGCGCGTCAACCGAATGGAGTGGACTATTTTAGCCTCTGCCGGAACCATCGGCGCGCTGTTTGGCACACCTGTTGCGGCGGCGTTGATATTTTCGCAAACCTTAAATGGTAGTAGTGAAGTTCCGCTATGGGATCGTCTTTTTGCGCCGTTAATGGCGGCAGCAGCTGGTGCACTTACTACCGGATTATTTTTCCATCCCCATTTTTCACTGCCCATTGCGCATTACGGACAAATGGAAATGACCGATATTCTCAGCGGTGCAATTGTCGCGGCGATTGCCATCGCAGCAGGGATGGTCGCCGTATGGTGCTTACCACGGTTGCACGCGATGATGCATCAAATGAAAAATCCGGTGCTCGTGCTGGGTATTGGCGGATTTATTCTCGGTATTCTGGGGGTTATTGGTGGACCAGTTTCGCTGTTTAAAGGGCTGGATGAGATGCAGCAGATGGTGGCAAATCAGGCTTTCAGCACCAGCGATTACTTTTTGCTGGCGGTGATTAAACTTGCCGCCCTGGTCGTTGCTGCCGCCAGTGGCTTTCGCGGTGGGCGAATCTTCCCGGCAGTGTTTGTCGGGGTGGCATTAGGGTTGATGCTGCATGAGCACGTTCCCGCCGTTCCAGCGGCAATAACCGTTTCCTGCGCTATTCTCGGCATCGTGCTGGTGGTAACACGCGATGGCTGGTTAAGTCTTTTTATGGCGGCAGTCGTTGTACCCAATACCACATTGCTACCGCTGCTCTGTATCGTCATGCTTCCGGCATGGCTGTTATTAGCAGGTAAGCCGATGATGATGGTCAATCGTCCGAAGCAACAGCCACCCCACGATAACGTTTAGCAAAAAATGCTCTCCTTTATGATTTAAGAGTTATGGCGATGATACGGGGCTTTACCTCCCCGTAATATTGCGTTAACAGGCCGCTGACGGCTTCGATCGTGAAGGAGAATAACAATGTTCAGGTCACTGTTTCTGGCGGCCGCCCTGATGGCATTTACCCCGCTTGCGGCAAACGCAGGTGAAATCACCCTACTGCCATCAATCAAATTACAAATTGGCGATCGCGATCATTACGGTAATTACTGGGATGGTGGTCACTGGCGCGACCGTGACTACTGGCATCGCAATTATGAATGGCGTAAGAACCGCTGGTGGCGTCATGATAATGGCTACCACCGTGGCTGGGATAAGCGTAAAGCGTATGAGCGTGGCTATCGTGAAGGCTGGCGCGATCGTGACGATCATCGCGGAAAAGGCCGCGGACATGGACACCGCCATTAAACACATTCGCCAATGGAGCACAATGCCTGATGCGACGCTAGCGCGTCTTATCAGGCCTACAAACCGGCTCTTTAACGCGTAGGGCGGATAAGGCGTTTACGCCGCATCCGCCAATAGTGCCAGATGCGACGCTCATTCAACTACAATCCCAGCGCCGTCCCCACCAACAACCAGATATTCAGCGCCACTACCAGCACCACAATCACCCAGCCTGTCTGTTTTACGCGTTTACTGTTCACCAGATCGCCCATCAACTTACTGTCACTGGTAAAAATCAGCAGTGGAACCAGCGCCAGAGCGATACCAAAACTTAACAGCACCTGACTCATAACCAGAATCCGTGTCGGATCTAATCCCATCAGAATGACAATAAATGACGGCAGCATGGTGACTGTACGACGCACCCACAGCGGGATATGAAAGCGAATGAAGCCCTGCATCACCACCTGCCCCGCCAGTGTCCCCACCACCGTTGAGGACAGTCCGGCAGCAACCAGGCTTAATCCAAAGACCGTTGCCGCAGCATGGCTTAACAACGGTTGCAGCGTCAGGTAAGCCTCATCAAGATCGGCAACACCAGTATGACCTGAAAAGTGGAACGCCGCCGCAGCTGTAGCCATCATCGCCAGATTGACAAAACCGGCAATAGTCATGGCGATAGCCACATCCCATTTGGTGGCGGAATAACGTTGTTGACGAGAACCGCCATGTAAATGTTGAGTGAGCGAAGAGTGCAAATAAATCACATGCGGCATAATCGTCGCCCCTAACACGCCTGCTGCCAGGAAGACCGCCTCCGAAGTAGGTAAACTCGGGATCACCATTCCTTTACCCAGCTGCGCCAGGTTAGGCTGGGAGAAAATCAACTCGACAATGTAAGCCGCGGCAACAAACAACAGTAACCCGCCAATCACTTTCTCCAGTGGTTTTTGCCCGCGACGTTGCAGCATTAAAATCAGGAAAGTCGCGATCCCCGTCAGCACCGCGCCCTGCAACAACGAAACACCAAGAATGAGTTTAAAACCGATCGCCGCACCAATAAATTCCGCCAGGTCGGTTGCCATCGCAATAATTTCTGCCTGAACCCAATAGAACCACACTACGGGACGCGGATAGTGATCACGAATCTGCTCCGCCAGATTTTTACCGGTGGCAATCCCCAGTTTGGCAGAGAGGATCTGAATCAGCATCGCCATCAGGTTGGCCCAAACGACAACCCACAGTAGCTGATAGCCGAAGCTGGCACCCGCCTGAATATTGGTCGCAAAGTTACCGGGATCGATATAACCAATCGCCGCAATGAACGCAGGTCCCATTAATGCGAGCCTCATCTTGCGCGCCGCCCGTCCGCTGCTACTCTCAACGCGATAGTTCGTCATCTTGTGCCTCTAAAACATAGCCTTTGCTATGTTTCATGCTATGCCAAACGAGAATGATTATCAAATTCATTTAAATGGGTTGTGGTGATTTCTCTGATAGACCAGGATTATGACTACGAAAAGATTGATGACTTGAATGTTATGGTTATGTTTAATGTTAGCACATTTACATAACTTTCAGCTTCCATACACAACATAGCAGAAATGTATGACAGCTCACTATTTTTGAAGCTTGTCACAGGACGTCATTATAGTGTGTGTCAGATCTCGTTTTCCTTAACCATGTTACATAGAATGTGCACGGAAATTTAACCTGCCTCATATTTGGAGCAAATATGGACCGCGTCCTTCATTTTGTACTGGCACTTGCCGTTGTTGCGATTCTCGCACTGCTGGTAAGCAGCGACCGCAAAAAAATTCGTATCCGTTATGTTATTCAACTGCTTGTTATCGAAGTGTTACTGGCGTGGTTCTTCCTGAACTCCGACGTTGGTTTAGGCTTCGTGAAAGGCTTCTCCGAAATGTTCGAAAAACTGCTCGGATTTGCCAACGAAGGGACTAACTTCGTCTTTGGTAGCATGAATGATCAAGGCCTGGCATTCTTCTTCCTGAAAGTGCTGTGCCCAATCGTCTTTATCTCTGCATTGATCGGTATTCTCCAGCACATTCGCGTGTTGCCGGTGATTATCCGCGCAATTGGTTTCCTGCTCTCCAAAGTCAACGGCATGGGCAAACTGGAATCCTTTAACGCCGTCAGCTCCCTGATTCTGGGTCAGTCTGAAAACTTTATTGCCTATAAAGACATCCTCGGCAAAATCTCCCGCAATCGTATGTACACCATGGCAGCAACGGCGATGTCCACCGTATCTATGTCCATCGTTGGTGCATACATGACGATGCTGGAGCCGAAATATGTCGTTGCGGCGCTGGTACTGAACATGTTCAGCACCTTTATCGTGCTGTCGCTGATCAACCCTTACCGTGTTGATGCCAGTGAAGAAAACATTCAGATGTCCAACCTGCACGAAGGTCAGAGCTTCTTCGAAATGCTGGGTGAATACATTCTGGCAGGTTTCAAAGTTGCCATTATCGTTGCCGCGATGCTGATCGGCTTTATCGCCCTGATCGCCGCGCTGAACGCACTGTTTGCCACCGTGACTGGCTGGTTTGGCTACAGCATCTCCTTCCAGGGCATCCTGGGCTACATCTTCTATCCGATTGCATGGGTGATGGGTGTTCCTTCCAGTGAAGCACTGCAAGTGGGCAGTATCATGGCGACCAAACTGGTTTCCAACGAGTTCGTTGCGATGATGGATCTGCAGAAAATTGCCTCTACACTCTCTCCGCGTGCTGAAGGCATCATCTCTGTGTTCCTGGTTTCCTTCGCTAACTTCTCTTCAATCGGGATTATCGCAGGTGCAGTTAAAGGCCTGAATGAAGAGCAAGGTAACGTGGTTTCTCGCTTCGGTCTGAAGCTGGTTTACGGCTCTACCCTGGTGAGTGTGCTGTCTGCGTCAATCGCAGCACTGGTGCTGTAAGACCATACATAAAAAAGCCGGGGATAATTCCCCGGCTTTTTTACGCCTGTTAATCAGCTAATGGCTGCGGGCGACCAATCAAATACCCTTGCAGATATTGCACCCCGAGCTTATGCAATAGCGCCTGCTGCTGTTGCGTCTCGACAAACTCCGCGACCACACTCAATGACTTCGCTTTCGCCAGATCGGTAATTGATCTCACAATCATCGCATCCAGCGTATTCGTGACGATATCTTTCACAAAGACGCCATCAATTTTGATGATATCAGCCTGCAAACGCTTTAACCGTTCGTAGTTGGCATAACCGGTGCCAAAGTCATCAATCGCAATCCGGAAACCAAACTTATGCAGTTGCTCGATGTTGTACATGCTGCTTTCTGCGTTAGAAAACGCCTGCTCCTCGGTGATCTCAAGAATGACCGCCTGCGGGGAGATGTGATAACGCTTAAACAGACAAATAATCCGCCCGGCAATATTCTTTTGCAGCAGCGTGAGCGGCATTAAATTGACTGAAAAGCGCGGGCCTTTTTTGTCGCAAGGATGTGTTGCCAGCCACTTCAACAGGGATTCCAGCACTTGCAAATCAAAACGCGCGCTAAGGTTAAACTGAGCAATAAGGGGCAGAAACTTATCCGGGGTCATAATGCCGCCGTCATATTTCAGTCGCGCGAGGATCTCATCATAACCTTCACCCTCTTTGTTGCGAATTGGCTGGGCGTAGAGCAGCAAATCACCCTGATCTAACGCCGTGCGAATGGTATTCAGCAATAGCACCTGTTTAGTGGTCTGCCCGGAAACCATCTCCTCTCTGCTATCCAGCGCCAGCACATGGTGATGTGCGCAGGATTGCTCCGCCAGCCAGCTTAACTGCCCCAACAAGGGTTGCAGGGTTTCCTGATTTCCATCAAAACGCCCCCAGGCAGCACCATAGCCCATATCCAGCCCGGTATTGTTCCAGTGAATTTGCCGACTATTCAGGATGTTAACCATATGCTGGAGTCGCCCTTCCGTTTCCGGTCCACTCAGCACTAACAGCAGTTCACTACCCGGCAATTGATACAACTTTTCGTTTTCCTGCATCAACGGCAGCAGCGTACGGTAAATTGAGCGGATACAGTGAACGCGCATCATTAAGCCGTAATGACGACTCATAAACTCAAGATTATCAATGCGCAGGCAGCAAAAACTCTTGCCCGCCTCTTGCTCCGGCGCTTGTTCTAACGCACGAAAGTTGGGTAGAAGCGTTAACGGATCGGTCAGCGCCTGCAAATGCCAGCGGCGATTAAGCCATTCACTGCGATGATAAATGCGCACCATATAGAGCAGGCAAACGCTAAAGGAAATCAGCACCGCGAGAATAAATGCCAGCGAATATTCGGTTAGTACCCCTTGCAAAAAGTTCTGGTTGTAATTCAGAAGGCAAAGCGTTGAAACAGCCCAGGTGAGATTTAAAAACGGATAGCGAAGCTTACCGACACCGAGGGTAAAGATAATGAAGAAAACAGGTACCAGGTAACCGGCAATAAAGTCATTCTCATACGGTGTGCACATCAGAAGTAGCAGCACGCTAAGAGCTGCCAGCCAGCTTAAGGTAAATGCGCGTTTCTCTTTGCTCAACGACGGAGCGATATCCCTGCGCCACAATATCTGCGCAAAGTGGGGACTTACAATCATGCGAGTGAGATAGTAGAAAAGCATGTTGTAAATCAGCACAGCGGTGAAAAGGCTTAGTAAATCAACGACTGTGAAAATGGCATCCGCATCGCCGAAAAAGGTGGATATCTTTAGCGGGAAATCAAAAAAGCTCCCCACAAGATACATGCTGCATTTGATGCCGATCGGCGTCACCAAACCAAGCCAGAAAAGACGTTGCCAGACATATCGGCTGGTCAATCCATAACGCCAACGCGTCCCCAGCTGCCAGCGTAATATTGCGCAGGCACACAGCACAACAAACGTCTGGCTGCCGAGCATGACCGCGGTCTGTAAAAAAGAGAGATGAAAGTTCCACAGATTGGTGCAAAACATCCCGCATAAAACGGGAACGACACCGCGCCAGCCAAAGATAAACAAGATTGACAGCATTACGCACAGTGGCATCCACGCCAGAAAGATATAACTGGAATGGATAATGGCAAGTGGCGAAATAAAACGGGATAGCTGAATAAGTACCACGGTGAGCGTAAACGCTAGTGTGAATATCTTGATATTTTTTATCAGGTTATGCTCCACAAACATGAGTACACTACTCTCACTGATCGGGGTTTTCAGGCACACAAATAATAAGTTTATTCGCATCGCGAAGCAAACAGGGGCCAGCCTGTTGCCGATTTTTCATCCAATGATGCTTTCACCAGGCGGCGCTAACCCGGACGTAGACTGTATTACAAAAGCGGCAAAAAGCAGAGACAAAAAACCCCCGCTTTACAGCGAGGGTTGGAAATTTGGTGGAGCTAAGCGGGATCGAACCGCTGACCTCTTGCATGCCATGCAAGCGCTCTCCCAGCTGAGCTATAGCCCCGTCACGTAAAGCTTGTCGAGTTGACGGGCGGCATCATATGAATTCCGCCCGAATGTGTCAACGGCAAATTGCAACGTGTAGTTTCAATCGCTGAAAAATCAGGCAAATGAACAATTTTGGAAAACCGCTCGCATTCAGTAGTTATTCATGTCACGGTTTCCTGTAAAGTGGTGTTATAAAATGAACTACTAATAGACCCACATACATTCAGGGAATTGTTATGTTCAAGGAGAGGATGACACCAGATGAACTTGCCAGACTGACCGGCTATAGCCGCCAGACCATTAATAAATGGGTACGCAAGGAAGGCTGGACAACGTCACCAAAACCAGGCGTCCAGGGTGGCAAAGCCCGACTGGTTCACGTCAATGAACAGGTTCGTGAATATATTCGCAATGCTGAACGTCCAGAAGGTCAGGGAGACGCGCCTGCCCTGTCTGGTGATGCGCCGCTTGAAGTGTTGCTGGTGACACTGGCGAAAGAGATGACGCCAGTTGAACAAAAACAGTTTACATCCTTGCTTCTGCGGGAAGGGATTATCGGATTATTACAACGCTTAGGGATTCGCGATAGCAAATAATATGAAAAGATTACGCAATAAAATGACCACCGAAGAACTGGCTGAATGCCTCGGTGTGGCTAAACAAACTGTTAACCGTTGGATCAGAGAAAAAGGCTGGAAAACGGAAAAATTTCCTGGCGTGAAAGGCGGTCGTGCCAGACTTATTCTGGTCGATACGCAAGTTTGCGAGTTTATTCAGAACACGCCAGCCTTCCATAACACGCCGATGCTTCTGGAAGCCGAAGAACCCCTTGCCGAATACGCACCGGGGATTCGCACTCCTGCTTATCGGCAAATCATCAGCGCAATAGACAACATGACTCACAGTGAGCAGGAAAAAGTTGCGCAATTTTTGTCACGCGAAGGAATTCGTCATTTCCTTGCTCGTCTCGACATAGATGAATCAGCTTGACATCCTCCACGCCCTGAATGACGAGGATCCCTGCTACGTTCAGGCTGTCGCCTGAATCATTTCGGTGGGTTCCTGCTTC
>OHKJ01000122.1_pt1 | contig 61533 bp, 108 predicted proteins | sample 1568791 | NCBI WGS metagenome assembly OHKJ01 (sample SAMEA3879584, study PRJEB24766) | human gut metagenome | biome: human-associated habitat; feature: feces | place: USA | collected 1985/1987 | reverse complement strand
GAATGTACCAATATTACGAGTCATCTCCGTAAAATTGTAGATAGTCATATCTGCGTAATGGTTCAACTCGTCCAACGCATTATTGACCTGGTCGAGAGTTGTTCCTTTTGAAGAGGTATTCGCGAGGATTGTCTGAACAGCATTGATCTGGGTCTCATACTCCTCAAATCCGGACTTAATCGGATCTACCGTGAACGCAGAAACAAGATTTTTTCCGGCGGCAAGTGCAGAGTTGGTAATGTTCTGCAAAGCCGTAATTGCCATCACTTCTAATGCGGAAAATCGCACTCGTACAGTCTCGACAGCATTTGTGAGCGGTGACATATTGCATTTCTGTGCGGCATCGTTTACGGTTTCTAAGCCTTTTGCTGCGCCTTCGAGATTAAGGCTTCTCTTTAACTTGTCGATGCTCGATAAACTGGTCTGAATATTTTGTTCAAACTGCTTGTTATCGAACCGCATTTCGACGACACGTTCGTCAACGGTTGTACTCATAGCTTAGTAACCTCCTTCCATGCCGCATCTGCAATTTTGTCAAAAATAGGCTGGATAGCAGGATTGATGTAATCTCGCCCCTGTACCCAGCCGCCGTTTCTTGTTGCGTGTCCATACTGCAAAATAACTGCAATAGGAACTCCATTTTGAATATTTGTGTTGTAAAAGCTGATCGATACGGAACCTTGCTTCTGTTCAATCTTGTAGTGCCACGAATTCGCCGTCCGTCCTGTATCAACTGGCGTTGCAGACGCAAGGGCGGCCACGCCTTCCCGGCCAAACTTGTCCAGATCGCCGAGATGGACCGTCTCCTTTGCTCTTTCCAGAAATCGGGTCAGCTTGGAAAAATCGCCCTTGTGTCTGAAACGAATCACTGCCGTCTCCTCCCATCATTCCGTTTTCTTAGGCCAATTCTTGAATGTCTCAATCAATTTGTCGTAGCCTACCATGGCCGCGTAGGCGGACAGAAGCCCGACCACGACAGCCGCAAATACCAGATACCAGGTAATTGCAATCCCTTTGATTTGTGCATAGGCGGCGCCGGCGGCCAGTGTCAGCGCCTCCGACACCATAAGCGCAAGGAAATTTGTGGGAATCTTGTCCCAGGTCACAGTCTTAACCACCTGGACAATGATGTTGGTCAGGATCGTAACCCCGCCGATAATCATTAACAGCGTCGAAACAATCTCCGTATAATTCATGATGCGTCCCTCCTTAAATCGCCGGGCTCTCCACGGAGCCGACGGGTGTTTCCGAAACATTTACATTGAAATTGGAGGCCTTCGCCGTCTCAAAGGTGATTCCGCCCTCACGGTGATCGGACTTGCACAGGTTCAGATAGAAACTGCACACCACGCCATGGGCCGTCCAGGGAAGACCGACCATAGCGCCGATCCAGGGCAACGCTCCCATATACCCCTTATAGACACAGTAGAAGGCCAATAAAAAACCGCCGATTGTCACAATCCACAGCAGCGGACGGATATCGGCGATCATCCATTTTGAAAATTGCGAAAGGTCAGGTTTTCTTCCAGATTTGCCTCTGGTCCGGCTTCTCCTGCTTTTCATCACGCAAGCCCCACCATCTGGGCGAACCGATAGAAGAGCTGGGCCGCCTGCTCTCTTGTCAGACCGGACGGCCACATCATGTTCGGTTTGCCGTCAACCGCGGTTCCGTTCCCGGCAAAGAGCCCCACACTTTCAACCCAAACCCGGGCCTCTTCGGACCAATCGCCGCAGTTGTTGTTCTGAAGACCCTTAAGGTAATTCGTCATGGCCGCGCCGAACATCTCATTGAATTTCGCCTGATCCATATCGTTGTCCTCCTCCGATACGATAGAATAGTCGGGGCGGCCGTAACCGCCGATCTTGTTGTATGCCAGGGGATAGCTCTTATCCCGGACACAGCCGCCGTTTTCCACGACGCCGGCCGCGGAGCTGGTGTTCCCCTCGATGGTGTAGACCCGCCCGCCGGACACCTTCTCCACGATACCAGTGTGGTAGAACGACTTACCGCCGTCCTTCGTAAAGAAGATCTGGTCGCCAGGCTGGGGACCTCCGGTGTAAAACCGTCCCTTCTGCTTATAGTAGTTGGCGGAACCGGTGCATCCAGCCCCCACGCCGTTCTTTGCCTGGCAGAGCAGTTTCAACGCCAGCTCCAGACCGAACGTATGGATGTGGCACCAGTCCACAAAGATGTCGCACCATGAATAGCCGTTCTTCTTTCCGTTATAGACGACCCCCAGCGCGTCCAGGTCCCTGGCGTACTTGTTCCAGTTTTTATCTCCGGCATTGGCCGTCTTATGATCGAGCTGGGCATTGGTTTCTTTCTCGATATAGCCGATCTCGGCTCTGGCCGTGGCTAGCACGCGCTCCACAGCCGGCAGCATCGTTGTAGAAGACATCGTTTCGCCTCTTCCTGCAAATTGGTCGTAATACTTCTGCCCGTAAGCGGCCCGTCTGGCCTTGGCCGTCTCGCTCTGGTCTGTGGGGCGCTCAAACTGTACCAGCACGGCGTCGGAGGCCGCCCGGACAGATGTGGCGGTCTTCAAGATGTTGACCAGAGAGGGATAGCTCTCGGTCAGTTCCTTCCAGAGAAAGTCCAGCTGCATCTCCAAATCCCCGATGCTCTTGCCGCGGCTCAGGGCAAAGGCGAACAGCTTTTGCTTCCGGCTCCAGAATGTCCACTGGGCAAGGCCATATCCGGCGCTGTCGTGGACAAAATCCTGATAGATTCCGGCGTCCACCTGGGCGGTATAGTCCGCGTCGGACAAGCCCAGCTTCTTTTCACAGGTGTTCTGGAGATTGTCCGGCTTCAGACCGCTCTCGGCATAGAGATTCCCCATCAGTCCGGCCGCTCCGCAATCCGAGAGGCCTTTCTTCTTGAAGAAACTCCAAATCATTGCTTCGGACATGTGCATCATCCTCTCGAATTGGCTCTCTTTCTGCGTGCCGCATTCAGCGCACGGTTCTGTGCAAAGATTTCCTTCTGGCTCATTTTCTTTTGAGGGCCGTTCTTTGCGTTGCAGACGTTAATCAGCGTCATAAGCCGGTTCAAATGCCACTTCTGGCACTCAAAGGGGATCTGGTGGGAGAGCATCCAGTAGTAGATGATCTCCGCCGTGACGACCTCATTGGCCGACCGGCCCTTCCGGCCTTTGGCAAAGGTGGTCGCCGTCATGGAATCGTCGATGTAGGCGTCGACTGTTTTCAGCATCTGGGGGGTAATAGCGGTGTAGACATCGGGGTCCACGTTCTGGGTCAATGTCATGCACCGGACATAGTCGATCCGCTCCTCCCGCGTCTTCGGCTTTCGGGAAAGGTAAGGCTTATGCCATTTCGATTCCCATTTTGAAAGGGAGACCAGAGAGTGTTCCAGCCGAAGCACCTGCTTCTTGGTCGTGATAAAACGGTCGTTCGCCTCGTCATACTGCTCGGTCTCCGGTATCACAAGTTCCAGCATCTCTGATCTCCCCAGCCGCCCTTATGCCTGAGGCGCGGGGGAACCGGAAGAAGCCGGAGCCTTCTTGCCCTGGGGGACGATGCCGTTGATGAACCGGGCCGCCGCTTCCGCATCGGTGGCCAGCTCCATGAACAAATCGCTGTACGCCTCCGTCTGGGCGAACGCGTCCCGCAGCTCCTGGTTCTTGATAAAGCGCTTCCCGTCAGGGGACTTCTCGCCATAGGCCCGCAGAATGATGTCCTTGAAGATGGCGATGATCTGCTTCCCATCCTGGGCCGCGACAATGCGGTTGATCATCTCCACCAGACCGCCGTCCACGGAGAGCTCCAGCTCGGTCACCTCGGCCTGGGTCAGATTGAAGTAGAAATCCTCCGTACGGGAAACGCCGTTATAGTCGTTGTAAGTCCTTGTCAGCTTCAGCATTGCAGTTTTCTCCTTTCAAAAATAAAAGAAAGCGGAGCCCTCGGTGAAGAGAGCTCCGCCTTGCGGATTCGTTGTCTGGATTTCAGTCCCCGTTTCTCAGGATTCCAGAGTCAGGCCGGTCAGAGTATAAATCTTGGTAACAGAGGAGCTGTCCTTGGTGGAGATCACCTTGACGCTCTGGGAATTGTTCTTGATGAGCAGAACAATGTTCTTGTCCTCATCCAGAGCCACAGGCCCCTTGGTGCCGCCCACCAGCTCCACAGTGGTGGTGGCGTCGGCCGGAGTGACGTCGAATTTCAGAGCCAGATAGTGCCCCTTCTGCTCAGAGGGCTCGCTGCTGAACCCGGTATAGCCGGTCACATTCTTCAGGCTGCCGGTGATGGCGCTCTCGCCCACTACGACGTTGCTCTGAAGTTCGGAGACCTTCTTGCCCAGCAGGGTGGCGGATGGGCTCTCCGGGGCGACGGCCACTGCGACATCGTTCGCCAACAGCTTGATGACTTCCTCGGGCAGAGGCAGCCGGGGCTCCGTTTCCTCGGTGCCGTAGAGAATGTCCTCCAGCGCCTTCAGCTTGGCGGGGTCGGCCTTGGTGGAGGTGATGATCAGACGGGCGGTGGGCTTGAAGCCGGGTACGTCCACGGGAGTGGTCGTGATCTCCCAGCTGGGGTTGATGGGTTCGGGAGAGTCGTTGACAGTCTGATAGCCCCGCTCAGAGGGAGAGGCCAGGCCGCCGTAGACCAGGTGCAGCTTGTAGCCGTGGTCCTGGCCGTCCACATCGTTGCCCACCTTGGTGCGGTAGCTCAGACCGAAGACCTTGCGGGTCTGCTGGCCGGCCATCACGCCGGGGGCGATCTCCGCGGAGCCGTCGCACTCCTCCCACTCGTCGGGGTAGGTGTAGGCTTCGATGGTCAGGCCGAAGTCCTCAGCGCCCACCAGCACCAGGTACTTGATGTTGTCGGCGTACATGTTGTTGGGCTCGGCGCCGGAGGGGCTCTCGTTAATGGCGGTGATGCCGCTCCAGGCTACACCCCTGTCGTAGACGCCGGCGGCGCTGATGGGGTAGAGAACGGCGTGATCGACGCCGGTTTCGTAGAAACGTTCCCCGATCTTGTCCCATACGAGTTTACTCATTTCGGATTTCCTCCTTTTAATAGTACAGGTTGAAGATGTCGTGGTTCAGATTGTCGGCCGTAAAATGACGGTCGTGGGCGCACATGGGCAGCATGGCAAGGCGGTGGGGCAGATCGCTGTCCGGGTTCTTGTAGATGGCCGTCACCTGATACCGGTCCAGCAGTCGGTAGGGGGCGTTGTCAGCGTGGATGGCGCTGATTTCGCTTCGCTCGTAGACGATGCAGGGGTACTGGATTTCCTTGCTGGCCGGAGGCTGAAAATAAGCCCGGCACGCATCGCCGCGTTCCGGACAGCCAAGAATCCCGCACAGAAGGGTATGAAGTTGAATCCTGTCACCCATTATAGAGCCCCCCAATCGTCAGGATCAGGCGGGGATATCCCACTTCGACCTTGGAAATCTTCCATTTCGCGCCCATGTACGCCACATACCGCATCTTGTGGAAGTTCTTCCTGGCGAACGGATCGGCGACTATGCTGATCTCATTCGCGATATTGATGTCGTCGTTCAGGGTCTCCCCAGACTGAAGCTGGCGTGTATTCCGAGTCAAATCGCCATAGTACGGATACTCAACGATCTTCTCTTCATACACGCCAGGGGCAGTCTCAACGGTATCAGCATAGCCTACCGATCCATAAAATTTCGCCATTTTGAAGCTTCTCCTCAGGGAGTGCCGACGCCGGAACCACCGCCGGAGCTGGCGGCCACAGGCTCCTCCAGCGCGATGGCGGAGTAGACGCGGGTCAGCGCGCCGGACAGGCGGGTCTCGATCAGGTACTTCTGCTGGTTGAAGTCGATGTCGAACTGGTCAAACCGGGTGATCTCGCCCCCCTTGGTGGAGCCCACGGTATAGTCAGCCAGGTTGACAAAGAGGCCCAGCAGCTTGTGCTTGGTGCCCTCATCGTCCATACGGACCAGGCCCTCAAACTGCTCGGCAGTATAGAGCTCGCCGATGTTCAGGGCGGCGGCCAGGTCGGCCTTGGAGTTGTAGATGCGGCGGCCGTTCATGTCCCGGGCCAGCAGCATCACGTTCACCAGATGGGGCGTGCAGAAGAAATCGGGGGTGCCGGTGCCCTTGTACTTCTCCCGGGCATAGAGAGCGGCGGTGATGATGGCCTCGGAGTAGATGTAATTCTCGCCGAAGCTCATATCGGTCTTGCTGCCGTTGAGCTCGGCGCGGGCGGCCTCAATATCCACGTCGTAGTGGATGGTGTAGAGGTCGTTGTCGTTCCAGATGGAACGGATGTGGTCCTCGGAGATCTTCATCTCGTCGTCCGCTTCGCGGCCGTCGCCCACCATGATGGCGGTAGCCACCTCTTCGTTGAGGTTCTCCCGCATCACGGCATACTGGTACTCCACCACATCGAAATCAGTGATGTCGACAATGTCGTCCCGGTGCAGGGCGTCGGTGCGGTACACCGTCTGAGGGTCAGTGGTCCGGGTGATGACGTTCATGTTGCCGGACAGAGTCTTGCGCTTGCCCTTCTGATAGCCGTGGGCCCGGATGGAGTCCTTGCGGGTGTCCATCTGGCGGGTACGAATGCGGCTGATGGGGCTCTTGTGGACCTTCTGCATGACAGCAGTCACCCAGCCCTGGTCGCGGGTAACGCGCTCAGGCGCGCCGGGGCGCAGGTCCTTGAAGTCCGGGAACAGGCTCTCGATATTGTCGATGCCGTGCTTGAGCTCGTTCTGCTCAGCGTAGATCTTCAGAGCGGTCTGAAGGCTGCCCACGCTGTTGCTCTTGGCCAGAGCAAGAATGTCAGCGCGGTCGGAGTGGCTCAGAACGGTGTCCTGAGTGTCTTCGTTCTCGAAAACATTATGCTTCATGGTCTTGTTTCCTCCCTTGGTTTTGTCAGATTTCTTGTCGGGGTCGTCGTCATCGTCGTCGCCCCCGTCCCCCTTGCCCTTCTGGGAATCCAATTCCTCCATGGCCGCGGCGATCAGGGCATACATGACCGTTCTCTGCTCCTCGGTCATGCTGTCCACCACGTCCTGGACGGTCTTCTCATCCTCAGGCTTCTCCTCTTTTCCGTCACCCTTGGGCTTGTCCTCCTTCTTGCCATCCTCAGAGCCGGCCTTGTGAACAAGAGGGGGTTTCTCGTCGGGGCGGAACAGGGAAATGGGCTCGTAAGCGGACAGGATCATCTCCTGCTCGCCGCCTTCGCCATGGGCCATATCCACAAAGTCAATAAAGGCGCCGGGATTTGCCCCGGCGACCACCAGGCTGACCTCCCGGATGACGCCGTGCGTCACATCCTTGCTGGGGGTCTGCTTCAGCCCATTGGCGTAGATGGACAGGGACGCAATGTCCCCATGCTGGACCAGCATCTTGGCCGCCTTGCCGGCGTCGGTCTCGTTGAATGTGCAGTAGGCGTAAACGCCGTCCTTCCGGTTCTCCAAAAGGGCGTGGCCCAGGATGTTGCCAGGTTCGTCGTGCTGGTGGTTCCAAACCAGGGGAACCGTCTTCCCGTCGCAATCCTCGAATGCGTTATGGCGGATGGTTCGTCCGTCCGCGCAGACAAGGTCGTTCCGGGTCGCCCAGCCACTAAAGTCATACTTCAGGTTCATTTTGAACGTTTCCTCCTTCAGATGTTGATGGTGGCTGATTGCCCTCCTCTTTCGGGGCGCTTAGGTTGCTGTTTCGGAGCTCGTCCGCCTTGGGGTCCTTCGACGGCTTCATGCCGATCTTCTGCCGGATCTCATTGGAGGTCATGATCTCGTTGCGGGTCATCTTGTCGGCAATTTCGGCAATATCGTTGATGGGCACCAGCCGGAACGGGTCTCTGAAGAAGAGGATCGACTGCTTCTGTGACCGAGCAGTTTTGGTGAGGAATTTCCTCTTCATTTCGTCAACAATGGCTGATAGGATCGGTTCAATCGTCCGGTTGTCGTAATTCAGCTTCGTCCGGTCATCGGCAGTCCCGTCCAAAATCCCCTGCGTGATCCCCAACTGGCTGTAAAGCATGCTCGTCAGGTATTCAATCTGGGACATCAGATTGTTGTCGATGGGCCGGTTCAGCTGGACCACATGCTCCGTGCCGTCGGTGTAAGCGACGCCGTACTTGGAGCCGGACAACTGTTCCTCGATATCTTTACGGCGTTTTTCCGCCTGTTGACGCCTCGCTTCCGTCTTGATGACGTAGGGCAGCTGAATGATCAGGTTGAGTTTTCCAGAACCGCTCTGCTCGTCGATTGCGTCCAAAATATTGAGTTTTCGGATCAACCGCTGCATGGTGGAGTTGGGCTCGTTCATCACCGCAAAAAACGGGTTCTCAATGATGGCGACCCCGCTCTTCGGCAGGATGACATCCTGCTTCTCACCCCGGTTCTCATTGTAGACCCGGACCTTGACGTGCTTGGGATACCACTCCACGATTTTCCCGGTACGCATCGTTTCGATCTTGAATGAGCCGGTCTCCGGGTCGAGGTCGGTATCCGTGGGCACGATGGCCACGCATCCCTCGTCCAGCATGGACATGACCACGTCCTGGATAAAGGCCCGCCCGGTCTGGTCCAGATTTGCCTCCAAAGTCAAACAGCCGTTCAAACTTGAATTGATCACCTCTGTAAACCGGCCGTCGTCATCCAGGCGGACATGCTGAATCCCAATCGACGCCGCGTCCAGCGCGATCCGGTTGTAGACGGAGGTAATGATGGAGCGCTCGTTTCCCCGGCTGAAAATGGGCCGGTCCGGGCGGTAGGAGTAGCTGGGACCAAGGGAATAGCTGTACTTGAAAAACTCATTGCCTAAAAAAGCGTTCCAGGCGTGTTTCAGCCTGGAACCAACTGACATTTCCACTTTTCTCACCTCCTACGACAGCAGATCGGCGTACATCTTCTTGAGCAGCTCGTCGTTCTGCTTCATCAAGGCCGCGAAGTCGTAAGCCGGAGGAGGCTTTGCCGCGGATGCCTGCTTTGTGGCCGAGGCAACGGTTTTTACCGTCTGCTGGACACCGCCGCCCGGAGACGGCCCCGGAGTCCGAAGCTGGCTGACCGGCATCGAGAAGACGGAGGCGCTCTTTTGAAGCTGCTCCACAGCCCGCTTTCCCTGCTCTGCCTTTGCGGCCAGCTCCGCCGCCTTTTTCGCCCCGTGCCGTTTTACCAGATAAGCGGTAAGAACGATTCCTGCGGCTGCCGCCGCTCCCACGGCCGCTTTTCCGGCTGCGGGCAGCTTCTTCCGCTCGGGTCCATCCTCACCGCCGTACCGTTTCCGGCCCTGGGGCGTCAAGCTTCCGTCCTTCTGCTGAAATCTCCGCACGCCCCACTTCATCCCACGGATGCCGTAGTGCTGCAAAACATCTGACAATCGCGGTCACCTCCTATCTGTGATAAAATTTGTAACAACTGTCCCGTGTGTATCTAATTTAGGTCAAAAAAAAAAACCACAGACCCGGTTAAGAGTCTGTGGTGAGGTGTTTCGCCGCTTTGACAGGGCGAATGCTGTGTAGTATAATGCGGTAAAAAGTGGCCGCCAGTAACGTTCGAGTGCAAGTCAGACATTACTGGCGGCGCAGTGGAAAGAAGGACGGAGAATATGAAACCCAATGAAAAGACAACAATCCTCGATCACAACACCCTATTCGATCTCGCCGTTAAATCCGCTTATGTCATAGCAAAAACATTGGATGAACGGTATGCCGATAGGGATCGGCCGGAAGTCACGCCGGTTATTCACTGGTATCATTGATTCCGATAGGAGGAGGGCGGCGCCATGCCGCTCTCTTTTCTTCTTTCCTGTAAAAACCGATGGTCGACCATCGGAAATTACCAAATGTAGTCATAAAATCCGCAGGGCCCGGTTAAAAACTGCGTCAATGAGCATAGTACGCCCGCAGCTTTCTGTTCTCGCTGATGGCCTTTCCAGCGAGCAAAGCGTTCACGATTGTTCCGCCCACTGCGATAGCTGAGCCCGCAAGTTGTGCCGTCCGCTGGTCTTCCATCCCTTTGGATAAGAGTGAACTTACCGCATAGGAACCAACTACTATGGCCGTTTCCGCTAAATAAGCAGTTCGGGTATTCCCGGTAATGGTCTTGCCGCGCTGATAAAGTTTCTTGCCTTCATCCGCTAACTTGTCGGTCTTCAGTTTACCATAGGCATCTTCCATCCGACGTTTTTCGGTTTTGACGGCCCGATTAGCGTCCTTGACCTGCTGCCGGGTAGCCTGCCCGGATTTATGGGCGGCTTTCGTTTCTGCCGCTTTTGATTTGGCACGTTCATAGTCCGATTCGGCTTTGCGATAGCGTTCCAGTCCTTTTCGGGTATAGGAACCGTCATAGTTCTGATAACGCCTAACGCCCCATTTCATGCCTTTAATACCATGATGAGCAAGGCAATCCTGGGGAGAAGGTTTCTCATAGGGCTTCACAAGTACCCCCCCCCTTTTTTTTTTACTCAAATGCTTCCGGGTTGTGTTTATAGGCGACGTAGGCGTCCATCATGGCCGCCACCGCGTCGATCTTCTGGTCAGACCGCTTTTTCAGCAGCTTGCGGTTGCCGTTGGTGTCCTCCATCGTGATGCAGTTGCCCATAGAGAAGGTGATCAAGTCCTCGTCAAAGAGCAGCATCCGCTCTCCGGCCAGCTTCTTCAGCTCGCCCAGGGGGACGGATTCCGTTCTCGCGCCCTGCCGGACCACCTCGACCCCAAACGGGCCGTTCTCATTGACCCAGCGTTCCACAAATTCCTTGGCGTTGTAGGGGTCATATCCAAAGCAGCGCACATCGTAGCCGCAGTTGATGATGTGGTCGTCCAGATCCTCATAGACCTGCATCATGTCGAGAACTGTCCCCTCCATGACGATCAGACTGCCCTCTGCCATAAAGTCCTCGTACTTGACCCGCATGGCCGCCGGGAGCTTATGGAGCGTCACCGATGTGATGTAGTTGCGCGACTTAACGCCAAAGGAACCATCCCGAAGAGGGAACAGGAACGTAAAGGAGCAGAAGTCGTCGCCCTGGGAGAGATCGGCGCCCATGGAGCAGGGCATCTGCCAAAACCGCTGCCGGCGGTGTGGCAAAGTCTCCTCGTAGGTGAAGTAGTAGGTGTACCCCTCCATAGGGAGGCCGAACCGCTTTGCCAGCATGTCATTCCGCGTGGCGGGGGCGGTTTCCGCCCGATCCACATCCTTCTGATAGGTCTCATAGGTGACGGTCTTTCCCAGATTCGGGTTGGCCTTGGGCCACATATCGGGGTAGGCCACCTCCTCAACGGAGTCCAGCTTGTACCACCAGATGGAAACATGCTCCTGCGGGGGCCCAATACCCTGGAGAATGTTCATCAGCTCCATTTTGATGGTATCACCGGCACCGTTGCGGACTGTACCCTCGGAGCTGGTGGCTATAATAAGGTAGTCGTCCAGCTTGGAGGCGCCCTGCTCCACCGCGCCGATGACGTCCTCCCGGGCGTCGGCGGAGGACAGCCACTCGTCCACGGTAGCCACTTTGCAGCGCAGACCCTGGAGCTTGTCCACCGACATAGGACGGATTTCGACCAGGGAGCCTGAAATGAAATTCTCAATGCCCTTCTTGGTAGAGGCCAGCTTCACCCGGTTGGCCCGGGACCCGGTGGTGTTCTGCAAAGACCCCTCAGTCATGAACTGGAAGACGGGGCCTCTGGCCCGGGTGATGGCGGTCTTGATGGGGTTGATGATCTCCTCGGCCTGCTTCATGGTGGGGGCCGTGGTGATCTGATGGGTGGTGGAGCCGTCCACAACGCAAAAGTATGCCTGAATGCAGGAATCGTAAAGCGACTTCGCCGCGCCTCTCCCCACGATCAGGTACTGCTTTTTGGTCAGCCGCTGCTTGATTCGCTTGGTCACATAGCGTCCGCCTCTGCCGTCCGGATTGGGCACATAGACAGAGCGGTCGTCGAAATAGTACCAGCCAAACACCTGTTCCCCCCAAAGCTTGAAGGTGTCCAGAAGATGCAGGTCGGAACCATCGGTCAGGGTCAGCTCGTTCTCGCAGAACTCGATCCAGCCCTCTACCGCCCTGTCGTCATAGTAGTAACTGGGCGACTCGATCAGCCGGTCGATCCGGTACATCTCCATGGCAACTTCCTTGCAGACCGGAATATCGCCGCGGATGACCGCATCGCGGAATGCGCCGTAGTAACGGGGGACGGCGGTGTTGGATAACATCGGTTCACCAGCCTCCCGTTACAGCCCCAGCGCTTTTCTGCCAAGGAGAACCAGGGTGGAGAACTTCTGCTCGCTCAGCTTTGTCCGGTAGGTATCTTTTGGAATAACCTGCTCCATGTCGAACACGATGATGGGCGATTTGGCCTTGAAACCGCCGTAAATGGCGTCGTTCGTGTCAAGGAGCGCGCCGTAGCCCGCCTTTTTGCATTCGTTAAAAAACTTGGTGCGCTGGACATAGACGTCATGCCCCTTCCATCGGTCACCCTGTCCGTCATATGGAATCACATAATTGAACATCCGATAGACTGTCTGGAGATCTTTGGCCGAGGGCGTATAGTCCGGGTCCTTCATCCTTTCCAACACTGCGGCAGCTTCCCGATACCCCTTGAATTTGTACTTGTCTTTCACGAAATAGCTCTGCATCCGGTCCTTATCCGTTACAAAGTTATAAAAATCCCGATCTTTTCGATAGAGATTCATGAAGACCTCTGCGCCGGAGTCCTCGCTCGCCACCTTCAAGTCGGTTTTAAGCGAGTTGTCGATCCGGTACTTCATAAACGCGCCGGTTCCGATTTGCTTCCCATTCTTGTCATATACCGGCTGCGGGATCGGCCGGTTGAACAGTGCGTTATACTGGTGCTTGTCCAGGGAATTGTGGGTTGCGTAGAACATATCGGTGTTCTTGGTCCGGTCCTTGTCATAGGACAACGTGCTCAGGGTCGTCTTATCGGCGTTCAGCACTTCGTCAAAGTGCTTCTTGTTGTAGATACTGTTGCCGCTCTTCCGCTTATTGCGGATGGCTTTTTTCTGAGCCGGAGTGTAGTCGCCGCCCCGCAGGGGATAGGGAGGACCGTTCCGAACGCCCCACTTCTGTTTCAGAATTCCATGGTGATACAGTTCCATAAACAACTACCCCCGCAATTCCTTGATTGCAAGGGCAATGCTCAGGGAAGACCCTGCGATCGCCAGAACGCTTCCCGCCACTTCCAGCGTATCCCGCAATGCCTGCCGCCCTTTGGAAACCTGAGCCGGGGAGGTGTCCGCGAACAGCTGATTGTATTGCCGCTCCAGAAGCTCCCGGTTGATCTTATCCCGCATCTCCTTGTCGGTCATCTTGCTCAGATTCATCCGTTTCGGAGCTGGCTTGGACGTGCTGGTCTGCTCCAGCTTTTTCATCTCCTTCACCAGATCCGAGCTGGAGTCGACGGTTTTCTTGGTCCGCTCCAGGTCCTCCTTAGCCCAGCGCTTCGGGTCCGGGTTGGACAGGTCGATGCGGTTCTCCTTCTTCTTGGCCGCATTTTCCCGCTTATCCCGGTCATAGCGTTTTTCACCGGCGGCGGTCAGGGTGCCGTCTTTGTTCTGGTAGCGGCGGACGCCCCACTTCATGCCTTTGATGCCGTAGTGCAGGAGCATGCTATTCTCCATTTTGACTTTCCTCCTTCCCGCTGGTGTTCTTCACGGGGTCCGCTGCAACAAAAAGCCGCCACTCAAACTCGCTGATCTGCCGGTTGATGGACTCAATGGCAGCGGAGCTGAGAGGCGGGTCAAATAGCAACCGAACCTTCATGTAAACGTAGGATTTGACTAAGGAAAAGATGTTCGGCTTATCCTGAATAAATCCGGACCAGACTTCATCTTTTCCTGAGATTGAGAAACCGTTGGCAGGTCCAACGCCCATTTGCGTCAGGATGGAAAACACGCTGTTGATGTGGATGATAATGTCCGGGTCAAAGTGCGTGTAGCTCTCGTCGATGCCCAACAGTTTCTTGATTGATATCAGGATGCTTTCGGAAATCTCCATAACAGCCTCCTCACCGGCGGACTGCGATGAACTTCTTCATGCAGTACCCCTGGGTGCCATTGGAGGTCGATACTTTATAGAAAGCATCTGTTGACTCGTCTATATTGACGGAAACTCTGGTCAGAGCCGTAATGACTGTAAGGACTTTGGAATTTGCTCTCGGCTCTTGATAAAGCGCCGCTCTCAGACAATTCGTCACAACACCGGCAGCATGATTCTCCATATCGAATCCCCCTTTCTACTTTTTCCAAGGACAGGTATCATTGGGTCTGCGTGTAATCGGCTCCTTGAACAACCGGTTCTCGTCGCCATAATGGATGGCCAGATGCGTCTCATGAATTGTGGTGATCAGAAACTCGGGATTGAGGATCATCCCTCTTCGCTCCCGAATGTCCTCCGGGCGGATCGGGTTCATGTGGTGGATGAGTGGCCGACGGTAAATCTCCCGTCCGGCAATTCCCAAATCACACCCCATGTCCCGGGCAATCACAACATCCCGGATCTGCTTCCACTCCGTGGAGCGATAAAAGACCTGATTCATGTACCGGTCAAAGCCGAAGGTCTCCTCTCCGACAGCACCGTTCAAACGAAGATAGCGGTAACGCTCCTCGAAGGTGGGGAGAAGGATCAATTCCGAGTAACATCTAATACTCATCCCCGTCCTCCTCGTCCTGCCCGCTGTACCGCTTAAAGGCGGCCATGGCCTTTTCGTAGAGCTCATCCATCCGGACTCCGGACTTGTACGCCTCGGTCTTGGCCTGGACCAGCTCCACCTCTTTGGCAAGCCGTTCATTTTCCAGACGTGCCCTGGTGGTTCCGAGCTTCAGGATGGTAGTGACCTCCTGGGAAGAAGCCGTCCCCTCCAGCAGACGCTTTTCAATCAGGTTGACAGCCAAATCGATCAGCTGGTTCTCTCTGGCCTCCGGTGTCAAGGCGGCCCGACGCTTCCTCGGTTGAATGCCGGAAGGTTTCGTTGCTTTTGCCACACTTGACACCTCCTCTCACTTAGAATTGTGGCAGTTTCTGTGATGTTTGGACCGGTTTTCAGCGGCGCTTGAAGAAGCCCGCATAAGTAGCTTACCGACAAGTGGAGAAAAACTCGCGGCAATGGAGGTAACGCATTGCGTACTCAGCCGGAAAGGAGATCACGGCTGAACGAAAAAGAGTCCTCGCCGGTAAATGCCGCCCTGTGGGCTTGTTCAAGCACCGCTGAAAACCGAAGCCATTTTCCAAAAATATCCCCCGGAGAATTTTTGAAGACCACCGCGATGCATAGGGGGTGGTATTTTTAAGGGGTCCCCCTATACCCTTTAACACACTTTGAACCCTAAATCTGGTCGTCATTTCAGAATTTTTTCTCTAAATGACAAAAAGAAATGCGCTCTGAATCAGAGAACATTTCTTTTTCCTGGTTTTATAGGCTTTTGGGGGTCACATGGTCACGGCAGGCTCGGGTTTCAGCTTCCGCTTCACCTTTTTATAGATCCCCAAGGGGTCATACTTGATGATGTCGTTAATGGCTCGCTCGATTTCTTCCATGTTCTCCTGCTCAGAGAGCTGATCGGAAGTACGGGCGATACGCGCCAAGAAAGCGCAGGAGTGATACCCGTTGTCTTCGTCAAACCGATACCAGGCTTCATACTGGGTAAAGGGGTCATACGGGTTGTCGGTCGTTGTAAGCATACACGTTTCCATTCGCTCTCACTTCCTTTCTTACTCATTGAGATACTTGGAAACAACAGAAGATGAAAGGTTCAAAGCATCAGCAATCTCGGCATTGGTACAGCCAGAGTTTGCCATTGCCTTGATGCGATTGATGCGAGCAGTCGACAACTGCGTCGATGCTCTTGGGGTTGCGCGTTCCCGGACGACATCGGGATCAGAGTAACGAAGAATCTCTTTCAAGGTTGTATCAGAGATTGCGCCAGCCTGAATTGCTTCCCATTCTCCATCAGAGATTGTAATGCGCGTTCCTTTCCCGCTTGCTCCAGTCGTCACACGAGCGTCGCTAATTGCGGAGCGACGAATCTTTGAGATTTCATCTTTGTCGGTAATGTTGTTAGCCTGAATCTTTGCCTTAACTTGCGCATTGGCAATACGCTGAGCCTCACGTTCACGAGGAGCGTTAAGCTGAGCAGTCTTCAACGCACTGGTCAATCTGGTAACTTCAGGCGCATAAGCCTTTGCTGCACTGGCATTACGAACCAACGTGGGCGTCGCTAAGTATTCAAGCCTTGCCCGATTGGCAAGTGCCTTCATACGATTTGCGTAGTCAGCATAGGCATCTTCCTGGACAGTGCCGGAAGACAGGGTCCGAACATCGTCGACCTTCTCCAAGAGCTTAATCTTTGTCGTGGCCGGAACTGTTTTACCAGACTTCGGGTCCACATAAGTACGCCCGGATTCCTTGTAGATGACCTTTCCCGTCTCCTTGTCGATACGGCCGCTGCCCTGACGCTCCGGAACGTCGACGCTCTGCTTCCGTCTGGAGAGCAGGGTGGATGCCCCGCCCACTTCCTTTCCGGTTTCGGGGTCCGTGTACCCTTGCCACCGTTTGCGGAGGGTGGGGATGTCGTTCTCTACTTCCGACCGCTTATAGTCAAGCTTATGCTTAGCCGCATCGATGACCACCATGCTATGCTTGACGGCCTTAGTAATTTCCTCCTCGGGGGCCCCTTTTAAGGTCATATCCGTGATGAGGTTGGAGATTTTACCCATCTCTATCTGGGTGGCGGCTTTTGAGAGAAGGCGGACGCCAGTCTTCCCCTCGGTGGAGTATTCAACTTTTGGGTCGAAATTCTTCAAACCATCTAGGGCGGGGGTGGATTTCACCGACACCTTTCCACCCACGGGGATGACTACCACCTGGTCGCCGTCAAAGTCCGCTCCGGACAGTCGCTCCGCCACCTTCGGATTGATGCCGACGGCGTCACGGATGTTCTTGCCCAGAATTGAGATCGCCGACTGATTTTTATTGTTGACCGTCAGCTCCGGGATCTCGAACGTGCCCCCATGAGGGTAACGAATCAGAACGACTTTCTCTCCGTTCCGGTAGTTGGGGGCATAGATCTCCGTCTCCTTCATTTTTGTGATGGGGAGGATCACTTGTGTACTCTGCCGGGGGAGGGCCGCCGCTTTCAAATGGACAACTGCGGAATCACATTCGTCTGCAAAGTCCATCAGCAACTTCCGCTTGATGGTGGGGTTATTGAGAGAGCAAATTTCTGCGAATTCATCGGCGGCATCGGCATAAGTCAAGTCGAGCTGCTTCTGAATCAACTTGATGGGTTGCTTAGAAAGGAACTGGGAGGATAAGTTCTTACTCATCTTATCCCAGTCTCCCTCTTCCTTCAGCTTGTTGATGGCGGACAGCGACTTCTTTTCTCCGGTGATGGGGTCTGTGTACTTGCCATGCGGGTCGGGGTAGTAACTCTGGCCATTGGCCTTGATGAACGCACCAAAAGGGTTATCGGGGTCTTCCTGAATTTTCTTCATGACGTCCATCTTTGGCGTTCCGGAATGTTTGTTCGTGTTGAACACGATGTCTGCACCATCCGGCATATCATCAGAATACATGGCCATGCCCTTCAGGTAGTGGGTCCCGTCCACAAGAATGCGAACCTGGGCATAGTGAGAATCCCCCAAGTCAAGGTCGGCCACGCCACGACGAAGTTCGATGACGCCATCCTTGGAGGTACCACCTTCATCGCCGTAACGAATCTTCACCCGACCGGAATCAATGCTGGCCGGGTATTCCCGCTTATCCCAAGACGCACCTCCGTCGGCAGAATGATAGTCGCCTACCGACTTGATGATGTCCAGGTTCTGGTAAGCATCACGCTGCTCAATGTCAGGAACGGAGATAACCGGCGTGATAGTCCGTTTCTTCGGGTCGTTTACCTGAGGGACGCCGACACCATAGCGGTTATAGCCCTCGGTCTCCAGAATGAATAGAGCCTCCTGAAGCACGCCTTTGGAAACGCCAAGCTGCTGCTCCACACCCTCGCCCACATCAAGAGCCCCTTTGACCGCCAGCTCCTTCTTCAGAGCCTCGGCGGTGGCAAGAGCCTTGTTTTTATTGCTCGCGGTGTTCTCATTGAGCAGGGCACGGACAGAGGAGTCATTATTGTACCCCATGATCTTGGCGATTTCGTCCAGCGTCTTCCCCTCTTCCCGAAGGGACTTGGCTCGCTCTGCCTGTAAGGCACGCCGTTCATGTTTCGCCACACGAACCTGCATACGGAGATCGGTGGTAGACATCTTCAGCTCCTCAGCAATTTCTTTTTGAGATTTGCCAAGCGCCTCAAGTTCTTCCACACGGGCCAGGAAGTCTCCGCCGTGTTGATAAGGGTTCTCGCCAGAACCCCAGGGGTAGCGCCCAGAGCGCCTCTTGACGCCATAGTGCATCAAAATATCATCCACAATGGGGTCCATGGCTTATTCCTCCTCTTCCTTGATACTGTTGATGATTTTGTCGAATGTGACAATGCGGTCCATGATGGGGAAAATATCCTCGATGGTAGGCTTGTGGTAAAGGATGGTATCGTTCTGGTAAATACGCAACTCCGTCTCGATCTCATTTGGCTTGTAGTCATACTCCAAACAGAAGAGGGCCGCATAAACCATAAGCTGCTCCATGTGCGTCGGAGTCTCGCCGGTCTTTAGATCGTGAATCCGAAGAATATCTTTCCGAAAGGAAATAGCGTCGGCGGTCCCGAAACAGTTTGGAGAGTAATAAAGGATTTGCTCGGGGGTCATCTTGTATCCGATGGCATCGTTCACATACATGTTCAACGTCTTCTGGGATTTGGGCAGTCGCTGCCCCAATTTGATGCATTGGGCCGCAAAAGCGTGAAGAGCCGTCCCACGCTGAGCCGCCCGGTATTTGGCATAAGCATCAGCAATCTTCTCTTCTGAGTAATTGATCCAGTGATAGCCACTGGCGCTAAGAAAGGCGTGCTGCCCCTCAAGGTTGGAGTGTTTTGCGAAGTTCATCCAGCACTTCCTCCTTGTTCTCCGGGGAAATGAATCTGGAGAAGGACATCTCGTTCATCTTCCCAACATAATACTCTTGGTTTGGCTGTCTCTTAGCGCGTGCAGATTTCTTACACTCAAGGGAGGCCCATTTCTTTCCATAAAGAATGAGCAGGTCGGGGATGCCCTGGCGCTGATCCATCTTAAAAACCATACAGCCGGGAAATATCGTTTTCAAATTGGCAATAAGCCGGTCCTGAAAACCGCTTTCCAATCTTGCGCTTCTGGCCACGAAACGGCCTCCTTTCCGATAAAAGTGATAGAAAGAATAGGATATGCGCGACATATCTCTCTCCTCTCCATAAAAGAGTCTGTTTTTTTTGCGGAAAGAAAAAACAGCCCTAAAATATCAATTTGGAGCAAAAAGAAAAGAGCCGCGGATGACGGCTCTAATCTTCAATGATAAATCCAATTTTTCGTTTCGGCTTACTATTTTCCTCAGCAATCTTCTCGACCTTTGGTTTGCCAAACGATTGCCAGATCGTGGCGCCGGCAGCACTTCCAATCGCCGCCACCATCGACATGGTAAACGTCATCAATATTTGGGTCGAGTTTCCAATGTTGAGTTTCATACTATCGCCTCCCATAAAGGGGACTGCATTTTCAGCGGAAATGAAAAGAGCCGAGACACCCACAAGCGTCCCGGCTAAGCGTAAAATATCAATGTTGTGTTCATCAGCTGTTGTTCCGCAGATACCGGATCAGAATCCAAATCAGCCAGAGACCTCCGGTACAAAAGGTGAGGATAACGTCCAAGATCAGCCCGGCCGTACCCCGTTTCTTTCCGCTATTCCTGCTCATGGGAGTTCTCCTTTCCAAGTTCTTTCTTTTTCTTGACGTCACGGTGGACTATTTTCTCGACACCGGCTCTTGCTTTAGCGGCGGTATCGCCTGCGACGGCTTTGGCACGCTCCACCTGTTCAGCTCGCTTGATTGCTCGCTCCTGTTTCAACGCGGCCTTCTGCTGCTCGGTCTCTTCAAATATCCGCCGGCTCTCGTCGATGACTTCCTGGGTCACATACTGCACAATTACAGTGTCTCCAGGTTTTAGCTTCGAGTTTGGTTTGCGGTCAGAGCCAACTACCTGGAGTTCAAAGCAGTCTTTGTATTTGACGCACGCATCCCGAAAGCGAACCTCGATAGGCAGTGCTTTTAGACCGCGGCTATCCAAAAGTTCTTTTGCCTCGTCCAATTTTAGAGGAAACTTCTTAGAGCAGAGCTCAGGCATAAATATCAATTCTTCAGAAGGGGCGAGTTCTTCCTTTTTGGGAATCCGGTCGATAAGCTCGACGGCAAGCGGAGTCACGGCGCCGACAATTCCGGCGACAAATCCAAGCGTACCACCGATGTTACCGTTCGGCTTCTTTGGTTTGGCCATCGGCAATCCCTCCTTTGAGCAAAATAAAAGAGTGCGCCCCAATGAAGAGACGCACCCTTGCAAAAGCGAATCTCTCCATTGTTGCCACACAATCTCATTTTAGCCTACGGGCATAACGAGGAAGAGAGAAAACACCTTTTGCCAAAGTATTTTCCCCGTAGACTAAAAATATATGAAACTGTGTGGCATTGTCAGTATAGCACATTAAGTTTTGAATGGGAAGAGTATTTTTATAGCCGCGAACGGCATTTTGAGGCGCTGATAGTAGCAGCTGGCCAGTTGGCCACTTTTTTCTTCCACTTATATATAAATTTTAATATTTTTTTTCGCATTTAAGTGAAGAGAAAAAGTGGGAAAGTGGCCAGAAAACCCGCAAACCCTTGGGGCGCAACGGTTTCAGCCTGGCCACTTTTGAAAATAAAAGTGGCCAGAAAGTGGGCAAATGGCCAATTTTTCGTCATTTTCGGTTCTTTTTTCGCACAAGAATCAAAAGATTTCTGGCCAGTTCCGAAACAAAAGTGGGCAAATGGCCAGTTTTCGGACTAAAAGTGGCCAGCAAACCACCCCAAAGTTGACCTGCTACTAACAGTAATAGTAGCAGCTTTTGGCCTATTTTCAGGTCGAATCCCGCTTCAAAATTGGAGCCGTCCGTACCCTTCTGTACTTCTTCGCCACCTATCTACACACAAAATATCAATCTCTGACCAGATCTGTTCCTTAAAATGCACGCCGCTGGTAAGGCCGATTTCGAGGTGCCACGGGGACAAACTGGTAGCGAGGAGGAGCTGGACGAACCCGCCGATGAAGAGACATGCCATACTTTTTCGGAGGTATCCCATTCCTCTTAGGCCAGAGTTCATCGCTCTCTCCAAGGTTGCGAAACATATCCTCAAGTACCTGTGCAGCCTCCGCCATCGACTGGCCAAATGCCACCCAAGCATCCTTGATCTTTTGAACAACCGCCAGAGTCTCTTCCATGGTCATGAGTCATCACCTCTCAAATATTGTTTTGGGACTTGGAAACGCCTGCTTGCATATTGGTATAACAGCAGTTGAGTGCAGTTAAAAGGTTGTCGATCTGAACTGACCGGTCTGTCCGAATCTCAACCGTCGGCTCCGGCATCGGTAAATATCCAAGCGCCTCCATCTGCTTATGTTCGCAGGTGGATACATATGGGCATGCCCTACATTTCGCTGCAAGTCTGGATAGGCCCAATCTCATCACCTCCAAACCTTTCCGGAGCGCTTGTCCACCAGAACAATCCGCCCCTCGATCTCAAAGTCCGCCAACTCACAAATATCAAAGATGGCATAGAGCAGCTTATGGAACCGCTCCTCCTCGGCATCCATGTTCTTCAGAGCTTGGTAGGCTGTGGGGTCTGAGTAGCCCTCTGCGTTTTTTCGATCATTCCAGGACAATTTTTATCACCCCGTTCATTCATATATTTGATAAGCGATTGAGCGTGCATATCGCTGATACCGTATGTTTCTTGTAGTTTAGAGACGAACCAGTCTGGAACATTTTTTCTTCCGCATTCGATGGCAGACAACTCAGCCGGCGAAATATCAAGATCCTTTGCCATGTCATAGAGCAGGAGCGCCCGAACCAGGCGGATATCCCGCACCATTCTTCCAAAAGCGTCAAGCCCCATAATCGCTCTCCTTATGCCACGCCTCAATGTCGACACCAATCCGCTTCAGCATCTGGGTACAGAGCCAAATATCATCCTGGTCCTCCATCTCATATCGGCTGACCAGCTCCTTGATGCGGTCGTGGAAGGCATCATAATAGGTTCGGAGCCGCTGAGCCCCGAACCCAAATTGTTCATGCAGCACCCACAGAATGGTCGCATCGATTTCGGCGATGTGTTTTCTGTCGTACTCGGCCAGTTCCCGCTGGATCTCTAAATCCATCGCTTTTTTCTCCGCTGCGGTAAGTACAGCGCCGTACACTTTTCCTCCGGCTTTCTTGAGTTGCATAGGTGCCTCCCATAATCCAGTTTTCCTTAGCAAAGAACATGGGGACGGCGAAGAACAGCATCAAAACTGTCGCAGTCGCGTCCCCATCGAGAAACATGATTGGTAAAGAGAGCCCAACTAGCAGCAGAGCATAGAGCTTGTTTTTCAGCAGTTCTCGTTTCCACATAAGTCGATCACTCCTTTCCTCAAAATATCAAGACCGCTTGCTCAACGATCATATGGGTCATAGAAGTCGAACTGTTTCTTGGAAAATTCCTTCCAATCCGGTCGCCCTTGCTTCCATTTTCGCCACTTCCAGAAAAGCAACATGGGTGGCTCACATTCAAGCCAGTTCGCAAACGCGGCAATAAACTCTAGCCGCAGATTGTAGCGGCGTTTATGCTCTCTACTCTCACTCATTTGACATTCTCCATATCCATCTCCAGAATGGTCATAATGGCATAGTTGGCCAAATCCATCAAAGTGTCCCGAATAGACTCATCGGTGACCCGCTGCTGGCCGGCGTCATTTGCAGAAAGGCGGGAAAGAGTTTTGAACCGGGAGAACTTGTCCCCCAGCCGAATCCGGGTCATGGCCAAACCCTCTTCTACAAAGGTCTGGTGGAAACTGTCGCCATAGTCATGGTTCTTCCGCTCGTACAAGCTATTCAGCTCGTCGCAGATCGCCTTATGGCGCATCACTTTTTCGTTCATAAACAGGTTTCTCCTTTCAAAATATCAATCTGAATTGCAGTTCACTTTGATCGTTCGGTCTGTTTCATCGGCTAAGTGTTTGAGAAGCATGGTCATAAACACTTCAAAGCCGCCGGAGCAACCGATTTCTCTAAACGTAACCCGGTAATTTTGTTTATACCACCGCTGCTTGTATTGTTTTTCCATGCGGACAATGATGGAGTTGGTCATCGCTTCATATCGCCACATAATTTCAAAATGGCGATGCGCAAGATCAATCAGCGTTTTCTCAAGCATCAGGTTTTCCTCCCGGATTCTGATTACCGAACTGTTCCTGTGCTCTGATGGAAATAACGGCACCTCAACTCTACCGGCTCGATCCAGGGAATATCCCGAAGCCGAATGCTTCTGACAGACTTGTCATCCTTTGAGGGTAAGTTGACACTGACTTCATCCACAGCAGCCTGGGCCGCCAAATACTCCTCTTTGTACTGGCACACATCCCTATGACTACATTTAGTGCAGCAGGTCTCTTTTACTCCGAACATACGAACCATCTCCTTATAATTTTCATCCAGCGTTGAGGCCTCAACATTCAACTGGTGCAGCATCATTTGCAGGTCGTCAACCAGATAAGTTTTGCCATGGCCTTCGCGCTGGCGGACGAGGCCTCGAATCCAATCGGCGACAGTAATGGGAGGCGGGATCTGCAAACCGAGGTCGCGAGCCATACGGTCGATATACCCCACCATCTGGTAGGTCGGTGCTACAATGACAGCACCGGTTCTTGCGGATTGCTGAATCAGAAATACAGTTTTACCTGTCTGTCTCCCGGCGATGTAGACTGTCATGGTGTTTTTTCCTCCTTTTGAGCTTGGCGACGTGCCTGTTTAAGTGCCAGTTCCATAGCGTCGCCGCCTATGTCATTGTCCTTATGCGGCTTTTTCTTTTTCGCTTCGCACTTAACCAAAGCCGCGTCGTAATCATAGCCGATCCCAGCTTGATACTTTTTCGCAATGGCGCGAAGCTTTTCAGCATGATATTCATAAGTGGCACGATGGAACCCTTCCAACCCCCACTCATCACAGGCCAATTCCAGCAGTCTGGCATAATCCATCAGAGCATTGACGATTTTATAAATATCGCCATAGCAGGTTTTGATTTCGCGTTCACCATCTGCATCATGAAGGTGAAAGGTTACCTTTTCCAGTTCTATGGGCCTGGAAATAATCGGCTCAAATCGTTCCCGTGGACTGAGTTTTCTCTGAGTGGTTTCGGAATTTGATGCTTGAGGTTGGGGGACTTTTTGCACAGGAGAAGAGGGGTAGGGAGGCTTCCATGACTTAGGCGATGATTTCCCAAATAGCTTCTTGGTAAACTTCTCCTTCATAGCTCGGTCTTTCTCCTTTTTCAAATATCAATGTAAACTACTCCTCAGCAGATTCAATAATGGTCACGGTGCCCTCAAACACCCCAAACTCGGACGACTGCTGGAATGTGTGCGTTTCCGGTGCCTCTCCATCCTGCATTGGCCGGGTGAGATACCACAAAGAATCGTCCTTCCAGGTAATCATCTCCAGTTTTTGGCCGGGTTCCAGTTCCAAAGTCATGTCGCCGCCGAGCGAGCGAGCAACACCTTGGTCACACCCAGTCAATAACCCTAACGACAAAATAGCGCACAAGAGTGCGCCGACGTAAATGCGTTTCATGTTTTCTCCTTTCCCGCAAATATCAAGGTCCGATTTCAGCGATGGACTCTACAAAGCAGTTGTAATAGGTATAGCGCTTTCCCTCATAATCAAAGAGAACATAGCCGCCGTCATTGCCTTCTATATCAATTTTCCCGGTGTACTGTGCAATGATCTCTCCGTCGGCTGTATAAATTGTCACCGTCCGTTCGAGTCCATTGTCTAAATCGCTTTTCTGATCCGTCATGGCCCGCTGGCCAGATGCAGTGTTCTGGAAGTACCAGCGCATACCGAAGAACAATCCCAAAATCAGCAGAATGGCAACCGCCACACTGATAATCTTTCCGGGGACGTTCTCAATCAGACATGCGCCCGCGATGCCGGCACATAAAATGAATGCCGCGAATAATACAAAGGCAATCCAACCACCAATAGTCATGCTTTTTTCTCCTCTCCAACAAGTTTCCGATACAGTTCTTCGGCCTCTTTGCCTTGAAACTGGTTGATGATGCGAACATTATCGCCAGGTGCTTTCCGCCCGACGATCAATATCGCGGGGTCGCCGTGGCTGTGGTCAAAGCCGACCAAAACCGTGTCAAAATCTTTCACAGTACCCACCTCACAAAGTCAAAGAGTAATTTCGCAAGGAATAGAAGACCAATGATAGCCAGGACCAAAACAGCATTGAATAGAAAACGCAAAATATCATCCCAGCCATGCTTCATTTTTTCTTCACCCGCTTGGCCTTTCTCTCCTCGTACTCGGCCTTCTCGATGGGGACCATCTTACCGTCCTCTTCTTTGAAGTAACGGTTCAGCTCGATCCGCTTATCGTCGGGTGTGAGAATATAAAGGTAAGCGAAGGTATCATAGTCGCCGTTCTTTGGGTCAACCAGGAAGTCCTCGGAGAAGACGCGATACTTCTTGGTAGAGGGCAGATAGGGCATGGTAATAGGGAAGATCGTGTCGATAAGACGAGTCATCATCCCATTACTAAACGCCGCACTAGGATAGTTGACGTTGATACCGCAAACCCGGTTTATATCGGAATAAGTAGCCGTCCCGTCCGGAGCGATTTCTTTGAACAGGGAGAACATACGTTTACACTGGTACTTCTGATACCCTTCTTTCCAGCTACACTCGCCGGTGATATCGCTCCAAATATCCGGAGTGTCTTCGATGGGGGTCAGACACTTACCATCGACCAGGCGGTTTAGAATGCTCTTGGTGATCTGGATACTGAATCCGGAGTGGCCATCTCGGGCCAGCGTTTGATAAGCCCGAAGGGCGCTCTCATAGCAGAGCACGCCATAGGCCCAGTCGTCCGTGCCTTTCGAAGCCTCCCGCTCACTCTGACAGGCAAGGGCAACCTCCCGAGCAGCCCAGGAATCTTCTTCCTCGGCCATGTAGACCGCCCGGTCATCCCAATACTCATTGGCAAATATCTTTCTGGTATCGCCCCCAAAGGCCTTGATGATCTCCGGCAGATTCTCATTGACCGCATCCAAGTGGATGCCCTGCTCCTTACAGAAGTTCACAGCATCGTCCAGAGGCTTATCCCGCCGGTTGGTCCAAAGAATGACCTTGGCGCCATTAGCCTGCTCTTGCTTGAGCCTGGAGATGGTCTTGTTGATCGGTTCGCCGACCTCCGGAAATTTGTTCGTGGCCAGGCAGCCGTCGAAATCCACCGCGATGATCTTCGGCCGGGACTCTTTGTTTTCCGTAGTCTCAACTGCTTTTACATTCATCTCGTCCATGTGTGTTTCTCCTTTTCAAAATATCAAGATGTTTTACAGTCCACGAAGTTTGTTAATGGCTCTTTGTGCTGCTCCATTTCCGTTATCCCGATCGTAGAGCCATTCTTCAAAGCTGTCGTCATTGCTCAGATCCACCTTCATGACTCGACCTTTGAGGTAATCGAAGTGAGTGCTCGTTTTCAAAAGATCCTCAGCCTCCTCCTCAGTCATCGGAGCAGGATCGAAATGCAGAAACCCCAACCCTTGCGGCTTAGAATCGTTATAAAGTGCTGCCAGAACAGCGGACTTTTTTAGACCTTTTGTATCAACCATAGCGTTTTTTCTCTTTTTCAAAATATCAATCAGTAATGGTGAGTTCGCTAAGCGAAACTGTTGTCAGTGTGCCGTCCGGTCGCTTGATAACCGCCTTGTTTGCGAAGAGTCCAACGCCGAGCTGTAAAATATCAACCTCTTCACGTCGCACTCGCTTACACTCGGCACAGCTTTCAGGGGTTATCCAATCCATGTCGATGCAAGGGGTGCAACTTATCGGTCTGTTATAAATCCCTTTCATACTGCTCCTTTCCAGAAAATATAAATGCCCCGAACTGCTGTTACACAATTCGAGGCATTCTTTTTTTTTGTATTTGATTTAATCCGAGGCTTTGAAGTTGTAAACGGGGCGTATGCGCTCCACGATGATTGCGGTGGGACCGATTTGGGAGACGATCTCATCTATGCTCTTGTAGGCCATCGGTGATTCATCCAGGGTGTCGGGCACTACGCAAGTTGTGTAGATGCCCTTCATCTCATTTTGGAACTCCTCCATAGAGAGGGTATTGAGCGCCGCACGACGGCTCATAAGGCGTCCGGCTCCATGTGGGGCAGAGCAGTTCCAGTCTTCATTTCCAGTGCCAATGCAGATCAAGCTACCGTCCCGCATGTTGATAGGGATGAGCAACTTTTCTCCCTTCTTGGCAGAAACAGAGCCCTTCCGAAGAATCATGGCATCCGTATCAATGTAGTTATGGATAGTGGTGAAAATATCCACGGCAGTGAGACCCATACCATTCAGGATAACGTCCACCATGGCTTTTCGATTGAGTACGGCGAACTGCTGTGTCAACTTCATATCGTGGATGTAGTCGTCAAACAGCTTGCCCTCCACATAGGCGAGGTCTTTGGGAATATCCAGCTCATGTTCCTTCTTCAGCGCCGTAATGATCTTCTGGATCTCCTGGAGCCGTCCTTCAACTTTGAGCTTTGCGATGGCCTCCTGGATCTGATGCTTGGCTCCGCCCCAGAGTGCGCGGCGTCCCTCATTCTGATAGTAGTCGGCCACTTCCGTTCCGAGGTGCCGGCTCCCGGAGTGAACGACCAGAAACAGCCGTCCGTCCCCGGCTTGGTCTATCTCAATAAAGTGGTTGCCGCCGCCCAAAGAACCGATGCTGCGAACCGCTCGGTCAAGGTTGACCTGGTCAGCACACCGAAGCTGGGTCAAGTCAATTTTGGAGTTGAGGGAGTGGGGGATATCGCGGATTTCCCAGCCATAGGGAATCTTCTCCCGAATCAGCGCATCCAGCTTAGCGAAGTCAATCTCACGCTCGGCCAGCTCCACCGTCTCCATTCCGCAGCCAATATCCACGCCCACCATACCGGGGACGATTTTGTCCTGGATGGTCATGGTGGTGCCGATGGTACAGCCCTTTCCGGCGTGAACATCAGGCATGATGCGGATTTTACAGCCTGCAAACTCAGGCCGGTCGCAAACAGCTTGAATCTGTTCCCGAGCCGCTCCTTCCAGCTCATTGGTGTAGCAAATAGCAGTGTTGTATTGCCCTTGAATAGTTATCACAGTTTTTCTCCTTTCCTGCGAGATTTAGAAGTCCAAATCAGTCACATCGCCCCAAATATCCGTCAGCGATCTTCCGTCAAAGAGTTCGTCATTCAAAACCTCATCGACAGAGCTGACAGAAAAGGCATCGTCTCCGCACCATACCTCAAATAGATTTTTCGCCAGAGGATCAATGCCGCAGGAGAAACCGTTATAGATGAAAGTGACATGACCGACCAAATTGGTAAGATGGTCTTTAAGTTCCTGAATCGTCATAAAATATCAATCCTCCACAATTTCAAAGTTCTCCGGAGGATACAGATAGTCTTCGCCGCTGTCATCGACCAGCCTATACCAGCCCTTTTCCACGCTAAGAACGGTATAGACCTTATCGTGCGTAAGCACCAAGAACTCAGTTTTGCCTTTCCAGCGTACTTTCATGTCTCAGTCCTCCCATTTCTTAATTTTGAATTTGTGCTTACCGACCGAAGGCTCTTGGAACCAATGAACTTCTGCATCGATTTCCTCACCATGATAGTCAATAGTTCCTATGCCTTTACAATGTTGCCATTCATCAGGTTCTCCACCGATTTGCTCGGATAAGCCTTCTGCGACTTCGGCATTTAGCGGTTTGCTGGCACCTTTTCCAGCAAAGACTTGTGCGTCTCGGATGCGAGTTCCTTCTGAAAAGTGAAAATATTCTCCGGATTCAGGGTCTAACACATCATAATTTTTGCTTTTGGCTCCGACGCTTTTTCCAATCTCTATGTCCGCTATTGTATCAGATTTTTCGCTTTTATCAAGCGGATACGGCGGCCCATTGCGAACACCCCATTTCTGACCTTTAATGCCGTGATGAGCCAGGACATTGAAACCCAGCCGGCCCCGGAGTTCCCAAAGAATATCCTCCACGATCTGCCGGGTTTTGGGGTGAAGTTTGATGTAGGCCTGGTGGTCATCATACCAGGAGAAGATCTCGCTCAAGTTACCTTTCTCCCAGCTGAAGGCCCACCAGTCGCAGATCATCTCAATAATATAATTGTAGGGCATCTCCAATAGGACTTCGCCTTCACCGGGGTCGTCATTGATCAGAACCCAATGTTGCCAGTGGTGCGGGTTGCGGTGGATATGTAGAAGCCAAGCCCGATTAAACGCCTCCACAATGGCGTGAGAGCGGTTGCCGCCGTAGAAGTAAGCGTCATAGGCCTCATACTCGTCGGGGTTTGACTTGGAGGCGTCGTGTTCAAATTCGGTTTGCCAAGCGGCACTCGGTCGGCCTTCAAACAGCCAAGGCATATTGGTCTTAAGCCAATCAAAGCCCTTTTGGACATTCGCCTTGTGTCTTTGCAAATATAAATCGTATTGTTGACTCATCGGGACACCTCAATTCTTAATACCAAGTTTCATCTTGGCCTGTTTGAGCGTGAGTCCGACAAAGCTCTCCGGTTGGACATTGATAGGAATTTTGGAACGGGAAGCGACCCCTCCATACTCCAGAACGCCTTGTGTCCCGTCGTCATAGAGAAGCCGCAACTGGTCACCTAAAATATCTTGCCGTACCATCTTGATTCTTTTTTGAGCCATGTTGCCCTCCTATATTATATGGTAGAAGCCAGTTCCCAATTCTGGGCAAATGCCTTGGTAGAAGAGTAAGGGCAGGATTTTACAGAAAAGAGGTTGACTTTCCACTCTACCCACAGGAATTTCCCCTTGATGAAGATGCGGGTTTCATAAACCTCATTCGTTTTCAGCCCCATGGAGCCGTCTTTACCTATAAATCGCAGTCGCACCTCTTCGTCACCTCAATCGCTCTTATCTTCATAATTGATGGGTTTATGAGAATTCAGATTGACCGGATGCTCCAGGCACTCGTCGCAAGGCGGTTCGTTCTCCTCCAGTTTTTCATGCTTGCAGGATTTACAATACCTGCCGAAATAGACGAGCAGGTCATTATCTCTAATAGGCATGGCGGCGCTCCTTAAATATCATTGACAGCCCGGTTCTGGCTTTGCTCCGTGTCGAAGCCATCCGGATATCGTGACTTAAGCTTGTCAATATTCATCTGGAAAATAGTTTCCAGGTCATACCCAATGGCATCGGCACTGACGGCTAGATACCAGGCGATGTCGCCGAGCTCCTTAGCCATGTGTTCACGGTCAAACTCATGTCCCTGGAAGAGCACCTTCTTCAAAATATCAATGGCTTCGCCGGCCTCGCCATTGAGGCCCATCAGCCCATCCAAAATCCGAATGTAGGGGGCAGGGTCGGCAGTAACGTGCGACTCGGTACGTAGGGCTTGGGACTGGTATTCATTGATTGTCATTGTGGGATGCTCCTTTTCAGATGTAGTTGTTTCGGGCGTGTGCGAGGTTCTTCTTGCAAGTTCGTTGATGGGGATTTTTTGGTTAAGCGGATCGACAATCTTGGCTAAGACCTGTTTTTCGTGTTGTTCCCTCCAAACCCGCTCTCTTTTCCAGAAAGGGATTTTTCGGATTTCCGCCATCAGGTCGATGCAAACCATTGCCGACAGCATATTCCATCGTCCGTCACAGGCCCGTTCATTGCACCAAGCCGTGAACTCCTTAAAGGTCAAAATATCAATTCTCCTTCTCTGTGAAATAGATTTCATCGCCATGCTTTACCTTTTCAAATCCATCTGGAAAGGCTCCACCATGGACAGCATGAGAAATATCAGTAGTGTGCCGGCAATCGGGATAGTGGCATCGGTCGCCGCAGCGTTTGCGATCACACAGATAGAGCACGACCTTGGGTTTGACTTTTGCCATAAAGGGCCCTCCTACGACTCGATGATTTTGAGGAAATCGGGTTTTGCTTTTTCCTTGATCGTCTCCCATAGGGCCTCCGAAGCCAGCTCAGGAGCTTTTCAATGTACTTATGAACCTCAGAGAAGTCGCACATCAGAATGCCGGTGTAGGTCGACAGGACCACTTTTTCATGGAGTGTCATCTTTGCATCCCTCCTAGATATAAAAGAAGAGAGCCCACGTTTCCGTAGGCTCTCCCTTTGGTCGAGGTTTAGAATTTCAGCTTTTCATTGATTTTGCGAATCTGTTTCTCGACCTTTTCCTGGATTTCGGTGTTCCCGGCCTTGATTGCCAGATCCAGGACCTCCTGCCAGTCTTCTAACTGGTCAAGGAGCATTCCCTTGTACTGGTTGTCCGTCATGCCCATGGGATCATCACCACCATCCAGAAGGTGAGAATTGTTGCGTTCAGCCATAGCTTAACAACCTCCTTCCATAATAGGAGCTGCACTTTTTGCGCATAGTCGATTTGGCTTATCCGAGTTCATCATACCATGTGCGCCGGAGGGTGTCAATTAAGTCGCGGTGGGGTCGAGCCCAAGCTTTTTGCGGTAGTCATTGTAGGTGATTTTGCCTTGCTCATAAGCCTTCCGAAGCGTTTCCTCGTCTGGCCAAGGGAAAACTGAGACAGACATTCCACCATCTGGCGAAATATAAATGGATACTGACCGATTGCCCTTCGCCATAGCGTCATCCACGATAGTGTGAACTTCCTGCCAAGAAGTTATAAAGTTACTGTTGCCCATTACGGTCATCCTCCGTCTCCATAACAAAGCGTGGTTCAAGAGAACCGTCCGACATAACGCTTATCTCAACGATTTTCACTTTATCGTTTTGTACTTTATATGGACACTTTTGGCAATACGCATCCGTAGCCTCGCCATTTTTCTTTGCGTCACATCGCTGGCAATAATAGGCCAACGGAATATGGTTGCCAAACTTGACTCTTTGCTGCTCTTCCCGCTCCACCCGGTCGATTAGATTCAATACCTCAGGGGCGACCTTTTCTTTGGGAATTTTTATCGAAAAACCTTCATGTATTTTACAGAAATGATTGAGCTGGGCATTCAGTTCTTCATGGACTCTTCGCTTTGCCTCTTCCATGATCTCGTCGCTAATGGGAATATCTTTCAAGCTGGGGCCCGTGATCAGCTCACTGTACGGCAGCCCCTCAATCCAGTCGCAGAAGGTATGCCATTCATCTAACTTATGGTTCCGCCGGCTTTTGTAGATATTGGCCAGCACTTCATAGTTGAGCATGACTGTCCGCCGCTGGTTGTAGGAGGAGGGAAGGAGCTGGATCATTTGCCACCAATACTCTTTGACATGATTTTTAGCAAATTGATCGCCAGTAGATGCCTTTTGTTGATAATCCAGATACAATTCTCTGGCCTTATTAAGCATAGCAATGGTGAGGTTGAGAATATCAATCGGTTCAATTTCGCAGATACCTTCTGTGGAATAGGTCCAACAATCCGTATCTTCACAATTCGCGGAATCGAATAAATGCTCACACGAGAAATCCTCCAGTGTGAACTCCTTCGCCGCAATTTTGTGCATCGTGGAGCAGGAATTGGCCACCGTCCCAACCTTGTAGGTATCGAACTCCTTCCACCAGTACAGAGGGCCAATCAGGTCTACATAGACCGTTATCATCCGCATGAACTTCCGGTGGTCGGTGCCAGCATTGCGGAGACGAGTCATGAGGTCGAGGTCATTTGGACCAACTTGATACTTTGACACCAACGTGGAAATATCAAGGCTATGCGGATTGGCATCATAAAACACCCATTCGCTATCGCTCTTCTCCCAGGAGTTCATCGGGTTCCGCATACCGCGAATGGCATGCCCCCAGCCCAGAACCTCGGTGTTTTCAATTTTCAGCATTTATTTTTTCTCCTTTTGAATTTCCTGTATTCTCGACTATACTTCGTCAAAATTAAATCGAGCATGATACTGTTGGTTTGCTCAGTAGATTCGGGCATAGTCGTCAAATATGGATATTTTTCTTTATCATCGATGAGAGTTTTGAATATAAGATCCAATGCAAATTGGGCGTTTATCGGAGGATCGCATAGCTCAAATGCTTTTCCCTCATACCAGCTTTCAATTCTCTTTTGAAAACCTTCAAAAGAGATATCAGCGTCCCATATCATCGTTTTCTCCTTTCATCTTTTCGTTCTACCGTCTAATCGCACCTTTTTTGATTTCAACGATCTTACCGGATGCTCGGCATCGTTTTTACCCCCTCTCAAATATGGCCCCAGGGCTCGCGTCAACAATAACGCGTTCGTTCGGCCAACATTAGGCGGATAGCAAATATAAATCTTATTCCCATCAGTCATCTGACGGAGTATTTCCCTTTGAAAAGACAAGAGTTCGATACCAGTTCTTTTCAGAAACTCATCAAGTTTCTCATCCTTTATCATTAACCCCAACATCCCCAATTCTCTTCAAATACGGGCACGCTTCGTCGCAGTCCAATTTGCACCGAGAGTACATCCCAGACTGAAACATGCATTTGTATTTGCTGGTCATACCGATATATTCTGCAAAAATGCAGTCTTCGCTTTTAACCGGGAGGTCACTGACAATTACTTTCATGTATTTCCCTCCAATCGAATGAATACCCCATATTCACTAAAATTCGGATCGCCAAGGGTTGCTCCCGCAAATAAGGCCACAACTTCTTCCATAGTCAACTCAATGGTGCGGTTACCATAGCAAGATGTGCAGCGCTCACGGTCTTCCTCAGTTTTAATGATCAGCATTGTCTTCTCCTTCTTCTAACTCTCTATAACGACAGACGCCTTCTTCTTTGATGATTTTGGCATGCGGATAGAAATGGTCTATGGCGTCAAGCTTCATTCGAGCAACCTCGCGGTTACCATGAACATCTTCCCATTCATACCACTTTCCATCTATCCAAGAGCCGTCATGTTCTAATTTGCAATCGACATACTGGCAGGGGTGCCATGCGTTCCCATGAGATTCTCTTTTCATCTTCGCGTTCCACTTTTCGATTGACTCCGCTTTGGACTTCCGTGACCTCTCTAAAGAGATAGTACAATCCGGATTGATGCATCCACACAAATATCCATCACGCGAGCCCCAAACATGTGCCGGGCGTCCGCATTTGCAACGAACAGCCATAATCTGTTCACTCTTCATAGATGATGAGCGCACGATCCACAATGGTCGTCTCCGAAGGAACACCGTTTGTAAACCTGAGTACCAGCGTCATGCTCTGATATTTGATGTCGACGACTTTTTTGTCGGCGATGAAAGCATTGATTGAGCTTTGAAAGACTGCGGGATCGTCATTTGAAAAAATGCAAACTTTCATTACTGACCCTCCAATTTACCGGCGCGATTGTGTTTCTCCATCGCCGACAGAATAGCGTTTTCGTCGTCGCAGAACTTGATTTTTGCAGGGTCGATCCGCCGGACGCCGTCCTTAAACTCGACAATTCCATAGACTTGTCCAATCTGGCCTCCGGGATGACCACCCCGTAGCGGACTCGCATCCACCACATTGGACCATTGTTCCCAAATATGAAATTGACCCAGCTCGTCACCAACCTGACAGAGCCGGGTTTTCCATCCGATTTTGCAGTTTAGTCCAGCCATAGTTTCTCCTTTCAATATTTGAACCAAATCCAAGTTGCTGAAATAATTGCGATGATTGTCGCCGCAAGAGAGAGCCATCCGCTGTCTTTATATCGGCCTTTCCGAATATAGGTATGCATGTTGATCGCAGCCATCAAAACGAGAACGATTGCCATAAAAAGATCCGCAATGCGATTCGGGTCAATCATGCGCCCTCCTTATTATCGCTCTTGCCTCCGTTCAGAGCCGCGGCGATAAATGCCTGTGTTATACGCATGGCCTCTTCAGGGGTTGCTTTCGCAGCTACGCTACTGCGGTAAAATAGCAGAGACATCTCAGCCAATGTGCCAATAGCAGTAAAGAACTCCTTTAGCTGTTTTTCGTTCATCGTTCGCATCTCCTGTTTTCTCCAAAAATATAAAAGACCGTCCCCTGAAACGAGGACGGTCTTCGCAGAATTTATTTCTGATAGGTAGCCTCAAACTCTTCCAGAATATCCAGAAAGTCCTGAGGAAGATATGTCAGAGCCCTTTTTCTCAGCTCGTTGGGCACGCCATAATAGGCTCCGGCAATGCTTCCGGTCATCGCAGCGATGGTATCACTGTCTCCCCCAAGGGACACCGCGATCCGGATGGCATCTTCAAAGCTTTCCGACTCCAGAAACGCTTCGATTGCCTGTGGAACAGAGCCCTGGCAGCTTGCGTCAAAGCGGTACTTGGGACGGATCTTGTCAATGGTGAAATCCAAAATATAATACCGCGTCTGGGCCACGTCCCGAAGTAACGACTTGGGTAATGCGCTGCGGGCCCCAAAAATCATCGAGGCGATCGCTTCTGCGCCTTTCATTCCTTCCGGATGATTGTGGCTGACCCGAGTTACCGCATCGGAGAGTTTGATGCATTCTTTTGCCGATTTTGCCACATAAGCCACAGGGCTGACCCGCATAGCCGAGCCGTTCCCATAACTCCAGTAGGGACCCGGCACTTTTTTGTACAGCCACTGGTAGAATATCCGTCCGTACCCGGCGTCAGGGTACTTTTGCCCAATCTCCTGCATACACCGGATGGCATGGTTGCTGAGATCAGTATAGTCGCCGTTGCATTCCAGCAGAGCCTTCGCAATGGCCACCGTCATGGCGGTATCATCCGTAAACCGGCATTGGTCCGTGAACAGCTCAAAATCCTTTGACTGGTGGTTATGCCGCTCAAAACGGGAACCGACAATGTCGCCGATAATTGCTCCGAGCATGTACTTTCACCTCTTGTTCAGTAGAATATAATAAGGTAAGGTCACTTGTCAATTTCCAGGATGTGCGCCGCGATCATGTCGGCCGTATGCGTCCAAAGCACGTTTGAATACTTATGAATGGCCCGAGTATAGTCGTTCCACTCCTTCTGATCCACAAAGGCGCCCATGTGATAGCGGATACACAGAATTTCCTCTATGGTCAGCTGTAAATATTGGGAGAGCAGCATGACGGATTTGTCACCGTGACCCTTGAGAAGCAAGTTTGGGTCATATTCCCATTTGCTTTCGTCAACAAGAGGGATCGGACCACCCCCACCATAGAAAGTTGTGTCGACGGGATGCTGGTATTGATCCTGCTTACAAATATCATGAAACATGCCGATAATGTACGGAGAGTCGGGGCGCTGCCACTCCAAATTATTATTGTGGCTGAGGGTGACCAACACGGAAGTCACATTGTAGCTGTGGTCAAACAGACCGCCTTCGTAGGCTCCATGGTACTTTGTGCTTGCCGGTGCGACAAAGAACCCACTCTCTGTCAGCTTCTCAGCGATGTCCTGCGGAAACAGATGCAGAGCAGGTGCCATGCAATCATGAAAAGCGCGAATGCGGTCTTCATGAGTGACGAAGTTTGCCGAAGATTTAGTTTCATCGCACATCGTTTTTCTCCTTTAGATTGGAATTTTCAGTTGTTCATACTGGCCGTAAGTACCCTTGTTTTTCAGCGCGACCAACTGCCGTGCTTTATTGACCGCCCAAGGGTCGTCCAGCGGCAGGTTCATACCTGTCGAGTGGTCAAAACCCTCGAACTCTTTGGCATAGGGCACTTTCGCGGCAATCCCCGGATACTTGGCTTGCAGTTCTTCCAGTTCAGCGGCCCATGCCGACCATGTGCTGTCCGAAATCAGATTGTCGTTCATCTTGTAGTAGATGACGCTGTGGACCAGAATCTGCCTCCTCCGACGATTAAGCAGCTCTGCGATGCTTCTCCGGCTCGGCATTGTGGTTCACCTCCAACGGTTTCGTGGCCCAGCCGACGAACTTGCCCTCGTTGAAGTTCTTCTTCTTGGACAGGGCCTTGCTGATAGCGAGGTCGATCCCAGAAAAACTCTTCAAGTGATAGTAGTTCAGGTCCCGGTATGGCGTGGTCAACCGATCAATCCGTCCAGCCGCCTGTGTCGCCACCTTATAAGAATACTGCTGCGAGTAAAATATAATGGTGTCCGTGGTGATGCAGTTCCACCCCTCGCAGCCGGCGGTGTATTGAACGAGGTACACCCACTTGTTCCCCGTGGGGATCTCCTGGTGCTTATGTCCATTCCACTCCGCGATTTCCGTGCCCTCCGGATACCCAAGGGAACGCAAAATATCCAGCTCGTAGTCGTAGCTGTAAAAGATGATGGCTTTGGGGTGGTCCTCCAGCAACTCCAATACCGCGACTGCTCTGGACTCATCCGAATTCGTGACTCTGCGGAGCGCCATACACAGTTCCGCTGCCGTCTCAATCGGCCGGTCTTCCCACGGGTTCCACCGGCTCCGCATGATGTCCTTATACTTGGAAATATCATACGACACTCGTACATCCTCATGGTGGGAAACCGTCTGCCGTTTGAAGTCCATGTTGACCAGGATTTTATCCCGAAGTCGGATCAACCGCCCTGTATTGCGGTAACCGTCAATTTTCGGATACTTGGCCCGCCAGTCATAGACCACATGCTGATCCACAAAGTCGGTTTTATTTCGGTAGAATCCATTGGCGATAAAGACCGGAATATAATCCTGCCAGGTATCGCCGGGGGTTGCAGAGAGCAGAATCCAATCGTTCGACTTGACGATTTTAAGAAACGCTTTGGTCCAGGCGCCGTAACCAACCACCCGCTGCTCGTCAAATATAAAGAAGGCATTCTTAACATCCACATACTTGGTAATGTTGTTCCAGGAGTCAATGACCACTTTGTTTTTGTAATAATTGGCGTCCGGATTAGGGGAGAGCAGGAACGGAGCCAGATCGCCTTGCCATTCGCAGGTATCCCGTTTGCGCGCCGTGGTGATGATATAGAGATCTCTGGGGTTCTTCATCGGAATATAATCATCCGTACCCAGCTGGCCGCCCTCTTGCAGATAGTAGTAAGCGAGGCCGGTCCTGGATTTCCCAGAGCCGACCCCGCCGCAGAGAATACACCCGTTTTTCATCCGGCCCAGGGCTTCGCGCTGATAGTCATAAAGCTGGATCGCCACAGGGCATCACTTATCCTCTTTCTCCAGATACTCGTCCATCCACTTTTCAATAACGTTGTAGTAGTTCCCCTTATTACCAAGGGCCTTCTTTGCAATCGCCATGGCCAGCCCCTTCTCCGGGTCGAACTCATCATAAATGGCCTTTACAACGGTTTTTGTCCCATCCGCCCAGTAGATGATGGTGGCAGGCTCATTGAAGATCACGTCCAGGATTTCCGGGACAGCGAAATTATTACCAGAACCCCTTAACGCATCCATCATAGCCATATAGGCTGCCGGCGGCTGATTCATCTCCTGAACAGACTGATAGTAAATCTTGCTTTTAGAGCGCGGGACGAAATTGCTCTTAGCGACACAGCCTATGCAATGCCAACTGCCAAATCTGTTATCATGTACGCAGTCCTTGCATGAGACCATTTTAGCATTAGTGTTCATCGGTTGTCTCCTTTCTCAAATAAGTCCATAAATCTATGGATCATCCTTCTCGTGTGCCATACATCTGAGAAGTACATAGGTGTGAACCAGTAGTTCTCCATGCTATCATCGGAAGTCATCGGCTCCGTAAGAGCATTTCCAACCTTGATATAACCGGCTACTCCCAGCAGAGAAATTTGAATGTAGCACATCAGGGCCACCAGCTCCTCAATATCTTGACCGATGACCAGAATGTGGTTCTGAAAGTTCAGCCCAGCATCTTCCAGCATATGGCGTGCCGAATTGATTGCCGCGATCAGGTTTGCGCCCGCGCCGCAGCAGCAGTCGTTGATGGAAACATACCCTTGCTCCTCAATTTGCTGAACAAGGTCACCCATCGTGACGTCCGCCATCAGTTGACACACATGGTATGGTGTAAATATCTGTTTCAGCTCCTCGTAGTCGAGGTGCAGATCCATGAACATCTCGCCGAGGAAGTCCTGCTCCGGGTTCTCATCCAGGGCCATGACCACATCGGCATAGAGTTCGGGGAAAATATGCTGCTGAGATTTTTCGTATTTGTTGATTGTTTCGAGATACCGCTTTTCCCGTTCGTCATAGTGGGATTTGTCCACGGTATTGGACATTGCACAGGCCGACATGACGATGAAGTCTCTCCAAATATCAATCGGGCGACTCCTTGGAGAGAGCAGCTGCTGAAATTTAGAGCGAAACCCCTGATAATACTCGCTCTTTCTCATGGACGGCCTATGCGGAAGATACTCTTTCTTAACAGGCCGAGCAGATGCCAGCATTGGAACAATCGGCGTCTCCTTTGTCTGCACCGCCTTTGACGGAACAGCCATAGGCGGTTTCCACGGCTCCTCCATCGGTTTTGGCCGCGTCTGTATCCTTGGTTTCTGCTGAGAAGGCTTGGAATGTTTCTTCGGTTTCTTCTTCCGGGTATTTTTCCAGAATGGTTTCATTCCGCGCCCTCCTTAAATATCATGTCGTAAATTACCTCTTTAGCCACGATTTTCTCCTTTCGCGTATAAAACGCTTACGGATATACTCCGTCTTCTGTTCGGAAGAGGCCGATGACCTCCTTGTCGATAAACTCTGCCGCAACGCCAAACACATTCCGCATCTTTGCATCAAAAGAAGTGCATGCATAGCCGTACAGCTTCAGCGCAAACCGATAGGCGACGTCCTCGACGGGATTGTCCGGATCTTCCACAATGGCTTTCGCCAGCTCTGAAATCGCCCATCTCTGAATGCACCGTTTCTCAAATTCCTTTTCTTTGTCTTGAGCATGCCGGCACACCATCAGACCTTCTTTGATGTTGTTGCGTAAATTGTCCGGCTCGGTATAATCCAAAAATGCGTACAGACCATCAACAAACGCTTGATGTTCGTACATAGTAATGCCTCTTTCTCAGGGGGGGGGGGGCGCCGGCTATCTCCTTATTCACCAGCGCCCCCGTGGATATTTACTCCTCCGGATACTCTTCGCCGGCGTATTTCTCGGCGAACTCATCCTCCTCGATGGTGACGTACATAGACCGCAGATAGGCCTTGACGCCGCGCTTTTCGTTCTTGGTGCCCTCCTGGATGACCCAGTTGTAGGGACGGATGGTCAGATCCACGTTCCGGATCTCCGCGAAATCGAGGACATCAATGGACTCTTCGTCCAGCTTGGTCTTTTTCTTCTTCCGTTCAGGAATCATGTAGACCGTGGGCGGAATGTTCTCGAAGCTGACCGCTACCTGAATATAATAGCGGGGATCTTCGCCTTCCTCACGGGGAGGACGCTCCCGGATATTCCAGCCATCGTCCATGAGCTTCTGCGCATCCTTCGGGTCGTCGATGTAGACGCAGAAATTCCGCTGGCCGGCGCGGTTGTACTTGCTCTCCCGACCGGAAAAGTTCCGGAACAGCAGGCGGGCGTTTTCGATCACGAGGTTATCGTTCACTCTGGGATTAGCCATAATCAAAATCTCCTTTTCAAATCTTCGATTTCTTCTTCGAGCTTTTTTACGCGGTTAAGCAGACGGCCCTCATAGACCATAGCCATGAGAGCCATCAGAACTGCCAATACGATATTGACCACACACCAAAACGGACGGCCAGTGACGCCTGAGATGAAGGCGGCCACAACATTGAACCAAAATATCGTCAGTAAAATGGTCATACCCGTCACCTCACATCAAAAGGCGTCGCAGCGTCTTCATGGGGTTCCCCGGCACTGAACCAGGGAGGCATATCATCCTCGGCCTTCACATAGGGATCATCTGAGATAAACCATTCAAAGTCGCCGTATTTGGAAATATCCGCGACAGCGGCGTCCACCATAGCATCGTAGTAACCCCGGTCAATGCCATCCTCTTTGCCGAGCTGTTTGACCATCTCGGACTCCAGCCAGCGATAGCCCTTGGCTCCACCGGCCGAGGCGTAGCTCTTCTCGCCAGTCTTCTTATCCACTACTTCACGCAGCAGCAAGCCGCCGTTATAGCCGGGCTTCATGGGGCAGAAGGAGCCGACCTTTCCCACGAAAATATAATTGTGACCCTGCTCGATCAGTGCGCCAAGTTCTTCATCGGAAACATGCCCCCATGTCTCAAGTAAGGCTTGATCCTTTTTGCTGGTATGCTGATCAAGGAACTTTTCGCCAGTTGTAGGATTCAAAATATAAGCTGTTTTCCGAAGAACAGAAACTCGCTCATACTCGGAAACATCTGGCAAAGTCTCGTTCGTATCCAGATACAGCGCGCTGGTGACCGACTTGGTCTCGCACATATCCTCGAACAAGATTTCCTCTTTGGAGAACAGCTTTTTGAACACATACGGAATCTGGAACTGGGTGCCGGTCGCCGTCCATTCGCCGGGGTGCTTCCGAATATCACCCGGCACATACCCATACGCCTGCTGGCATTTCTCCTCCGTGGCATATTTGGCAATATAGACCGCGTTGTTCACCAGGCACATCCGGTCATAGGTGGCCTCGTGCTCAAAGACATAACCGTACTTTTTGCCGTAATCCATGACGAACTGAATAATCTCCGGCGTTGCGTCCGGGATTTTAATGGAGTCCGTCTTGATGTGGGCAACAGTAAAGCCCTGTTTCTGGACCTCATGCTTGAGGTTGACCATGAACAGGGCTCCGCGCTTGGCGACGATATTATCTTTGTTCCGGGTGTCCCGGAAGGGGTTCTCAAAGTTGGCCGAGGTCAGGCCATAGACCGAGTTGATGGCGATCTTCAGCGCCTGGGCCAGAGCATCCGCCGAACTCTCGTCCGTCAGGTACTTGGTCAAAGCGCCGTTCAGCATCTTTTTCGCCTTGTCGAAGTTCTTATGCTTAATCTCCACCCGGGCGTCCTTGATCTCTTGGAACCGTTTGGTGTATTCCGGCCCGAACAGCTCCTCGGCGATGATACTGCTGGGGTGCATGGAGGCGATGTCCAGCAGTGCGATGTCACCGTACATACCCGGCTCGGCGTAGACATAACCGCCTTCGCCCACCTCCTCACCGCGATAGATGGATTTGCCGCCTTCAAACTTGTATCCGGGGAAGATGGGACGGCCCTTCTTGTCAAAGACCGTGAATTCATCGAACTCCGGCTTTCCCATCGTGAACGGCAAATCCCGGTAGGGGTCGTTGATTTGGGTCACATCGCCCATATTCCGGTAGCTGAACTGGTCTTGCGGGTGCTTATTGCCGCCAAATATAATTCTGGTGGTCAGGGAGTTGGTGGTGTCGTTCACCGTCATCCCCGCCACGTCCGCTAGAATCTCCCGGGCCACGAAGTCGGCTTTCCGGGCATTGAATACCGCCTCGGTGGCGATGACATCGTTGTCGCAATACTCCGCGACCTTCTGCCACATATTCTCCGGCACCGGCTGGTCCCAAGGAAGTCCCAGCTCCTGATGGTGGATACCCAGCTCGATCTCCCATTTCTTCAGGCTCTGCTTAACCGAGCAGAAGTCATATACGTCCGTATAAGAGACGTTATACGCCTCCCCAAAGAAGCAGTTGTTGCTCCGGGCCTTCTTCTCACTGCTGATGATCTTCTGGGAGAGATTATAGAGCTGCTCATTGGTGTAGCCCATCAGCCGGGCATATAAAATATGGTTGTCGTACCTCCGGCAGTTGAACCCCACCAGACGGAACTTCATCAGCTCCTCGATCTCCGTGGGTTTTGGATTGATCATCCGAACCACGGTCTGCCCGGGGCCTTCGATTTTCCAGTTTACCAGGAACAGGTTGGGGAAGACCTCCACGTCATAGAAGACCAGTTTGGCCTCATCGTTCTTCACCGCGGGGCCGTCTTCGGCGGATTTGAACGGCATCTTGTTCACCAGCTTGATGCAGTAATCCGCCTGATTGGTGCTGTTGGCCGCGAAGGCCAGGACGGCGTTGCGCATATCGGTGACGTCATAGGTCAAACCGCTATCATACGCATCCGTCAGAATCTTGTAGATAAAGTCGATTGAGGGCTTAGTTGCCGGATGAATCTCCTTATTCAAATTTCGTTTGATCTGAACTCTAAGCCCTTTCTCGCTTTGAATGACTTTGGAATTTACCACGTTGTTTTCTCCTTTCAATGGTAACCCAGAGCTTATCGTAGCGATAGGCAGGTCGTTGCACTTGGACAATTTGCGGCGCAGCGAGCTGTTTCCGGTAAACACCTTGACCTCGATATGGTCGTCGTAGACCCGACTGAGCCTGGTCACATCTCCGGAATAAATATAATGCAGGTGGATGCCGCAGCCGCTTTTGCTCACCTCCGCATAGGTCGCCGGCCACTTGCCCGCCTCTTCCAGATTCCGCTCAAAGGACTTTCCACCCTTGCCGTCCGGAATATCAAAGTCGATGACGATGTGGTTCTCCGGCACTTTGACATAGTGAAGCTTTGTGGTGTCAATGGAGGACAGCTTTGTTGCGACCTTCTCCCATTTTCGCCGGGGCGTACCCTCCTCATTGGCGTACTGCGCCAAACAGCCGGCGCAGTCCCGGTCGAAGGCGGAGGTCTGTCCCTCCACAAGATTGATGGTGGGATGGGGCGGTTTATCGGCTGCCGGCTTTTCTTCCGGAGCCTGCTCCTCAAACTTTTCCACCCGAAACCCGCTGTAATAGTTCCGAACACGGGAGCCATCCCCCATGCTGAATCGTTCCTCATACTTTCGGAAGTAGTTCTTCAGCTCCTCCTTAAATATCATGCGGGAAACTGGATAGGGCACTTTTGCGTCGTCGCAGTAGGTCTTATACATTTCCCAGGCCGATTTCAGCGATACGCCGTCCTCCTGCTTGAACACATGGTAGGAGTCCACCACGAAGTTGTAGAAGTCATTGGAGGCCCCCATCATAGAGATGGGAATATAATCGTCATAGTAGTCCGGGTCCTCCAGATAGACCTCCTGGCAGTGGTACGCAATACCGCCAAGCTCAAAGGGGATCTGCTTGGTCAGTGTCCGGTACTCCGCCGGGGGCACCTTGTCTCCGGTGGGCGTCACGTCGATCAGCCGTCGAATGATGCCCGACTTGCCGTCCGTAATCTTCACCGGCTTATTGGTGCCCATGATGAGGAACGCCTTGAACCGGTTGGAATAGGCCGAACGGAATTTCTCATTGACCGTCATCATCTCGTGAGAGACCAAGCTGTTGATCCGGGTATTATCCTCAATGCGGGAAAGGTCGCCGTCATGCTGGATCGCCACCAGCGGATTAGAGCGAAACGCCTCCAAAGCGAACGCGTTGCTGGAGGAGCCCAGATCCTTTGCGTTGAAGCTGGTGTAATAGCCCTCGAAGAGCTGCTGGATCACATTGATAATCGTGCTCTTTCCCGTTCCCACCGCACCATAGAACACCAGGAACTTTTGAATCCGCTTGGACTCTCCGGAGACGATGGCGCCAATGCTCCATTCGATTTTGTGGCGCTCCTCGGGAGAATATAATGTGGAGATCAGCTTGTCCCACGCCGGTGTATCTCCGGGCTCCAAGGGGTAGGGGAGGGCTTTGCTGGCAAAGTCCCGTTTCCCTGATTTCGTGTTGGAAAAGATCAGTTTCTCGTCCAGCATATGAAACTGGTCCTTCATCTGCTTTTGGCAATACTTGTGCCAGGTGTCGATCATACCGGTCTCCGCGTCCCACATATGGAGAACGCGGATGTTGCCGTCAAAACGCTTGCGGTTTTCTTCTGCGTATTGGTCCAGTTCACGGTCGATCAAGTCGACCGCATCCTGTTCATCAGTCGACCATATTCCCCGTTCGTCAATCCATATTGCATAGAAGTCGCCGCCTCTGATCATGAGGTCGTTACTTTTCTTGATGATAAACTTGGGATAGATCTCGATGATACCGCGTTTCCCGCTGCGCGTTGAAATCATCAAGAAGTCCAGCATCGGGCCGATTACTCTCCTTCACCATACTCCAGCTTTTTTACTCTGACAGAAAGCTGATAGACCTGTTCCTCCTGTTTCCGGCGCTCCATTTCCGACCATACTGCGTATCCGAACGCGGCAATAGCGAGTACGGCAACGCCGCGGTTTCTCCGCGCAAGCTTCGTCAACCGCCGTTCCAAAGCCCGGCAGTTGTGATTCAGCAGGTCTGTCAAATCGCCCAGGGTACTCACCGGAACGAACTTTCCCTTCTTGCCCATCTCAAACGCTCCCTTCCTTCATCATTTCGCTGAGGTAATAGTTCATCTGATACCAGATCTCTGTGCGCCGCATATCACGGCCGTTGTTGACCGTGAAAAGGCCGCCCTCTCCATTGCGTTCGTAACCCCGGTCCAAAAACCGTTCCAGCGTGGCGTCGACCAAATATCGGTCGAACTTCCGGTCTTCCATGCCGCCAAGCCCCAGGCTCACCAGCATGCTCCAGAACCACTGCCCGGTCCGGTCCCCAACATCGGGGTCATCCATGATGTGCTCCTCACAGCGGATGGAGAGGGCGATCATCATCTCCAAAATGCTGCATGGCCGGTCGTCCAGACAGGACGCCACCATGACGTCAGAATATAATTGCTCGCGACCGAACCGATATCTAAGATTGATGCCGTCTTCGGCCCGGTTGCCGTCCATCGGAATCGTATAAGTGAATTCCGTATCGTAAAGTCTGGCAAACAGCTTACGATAGGACTTGTTAGAATATCGGTCATCAACCACGAGCTGATACATCCAGTCAAAATACTGGTCAATCAGTTCATCCCGGGTCAAATGTTAGACCTCCCTTTCAAATTTTCGGAGGCAGGGTGCTGCGGAACTCCGCATAGCTGCGAAGATCCCGAAGGATCTCATAGTCGCACCGCTTGGGGTCGCTCCGGACAAAGACAGAGTCCTCCTCATACTCCCCAAAGTGGTTCAGCGCATCACCGACAATGTCCTCCGGCTCGTCGATGATGACTCCGTTCTCGTCAGACAGAATGCCGTCATCAAAGTAGGTCAAGCTGATCTGTGTGTACCCCTCTATCTCGCCAAACTCGCCCGGGGAGATGACGTAGGGCGCCTCCACCTCATGCTCAGGAGGCTGCGGCACCGAAGTCCTAGAATACTGCACACGGTTGACCATCTTGGCGTAGTCGTTGATGTCGCCCTTCTCCCGGTTCTTGGCGGCCGATGCCTGAATGGTTTTGGGCTCCTCCGTATCCATGTCCGGGCTCTCCAACCGCTCCTTGAGGTTGTCAATTTCCCTTTGCAGTTTTTCCTCTCTGGCCCGGAACGCCTGCTTGGCGGAGCAAATATCCTGCTCGGAAATCTCTTCGTATCTTGCCTTTAGAGCATACCAAACAGAACCCCCGCCAACAGCGGCCCCGGCGAGGAACGCCAGGGCGGTTCCAAGTTTACTCATTGTATTCATCCTCCTCATCCCGCACGCTCATCACTGTAATGGCAAGGCCCCCGAACAGCAGCGCGGCACTGATCAGGAGCCCTCCGGTGATGTGGCGTTTTCTTCTCGTGTTGACGGCATAGTCCAGCATGGACACCAGATTCGCAAATCCCTCCATGCTCACTGCCTCCCGGACGACAAAATGGTGACGCCGCCGACAAGGCACAGCCCGGACACAGTCGCCAGGGCATAGGACAGCAAGGTTTTAAGACAGTTTTTCATGATGCGCGCCTCCTTTAATCATAACTTGAAAAATAATGCGCCCCGACCTGGAACATCGGAACGCCGTAGGAATGGTAATGGCCGGTGCGGAAGAAGACCGCGTCGTAATTTGTGCGGCTCTCCAGCTCTTCCCGCACCAGCTGCACCAATTCGTCCTTCACATAACAGCGGGTGATGCGGTCTCCATACATACCGGAAAACTGATTCTTCTGGTAAATCACATCGTAAATTGTGTCGGGAAAGTGGGGGTCGTCCACCCGGTTCAAAATCACATCAATTACCAGCCGCTGGCCATACTCGCACTCTCCCTCGGCTTCCGCCATAACACAGAGGGCAATCAGTTCGATCTCCTCCTGGGAGACGGAAGGAACCTCCGGCTCCGCGGCGACGGTCTCCTCAACGACCGGCTGCTCCACAGCAGGGGCCCTTTCTTTCGGCATATCTGCCGAAATATCAGCTTTCTCGGCAGGCTTGACGCTGTTTACGACCACGGCTTCGTATGTGTCCGCCGCTTCATAGGCGGAAGCCGTCTCCGCTTTCCCAGAAAAGGATATGCCGGTCAGCGCCATTACCACGACCAGCAGGGAACATATCAATTTCTTCATGGCTCAGCCCTCACAGGGTCTGGTGGGTAGCCAGGGCGTCGGTGATGTCGCCCACCACGTTGAAGTCCAGAACGAAGGAACGCTCATACCCGTTCACAAAGTCCACGGCCTTCTCGCGGCAAACCTCGAAGATGCCGAAGTCCACGAAATTGTCGCCCATAGGCTCCTTGTCGTCATAGATCCACCCCACCACGGCGCCGGCCTTGGTCAGCGGGAACCCGAGCATCTCATAGACTTCGTTGAGGAACAGATGGCCGCGGGACTTGAGCCGGTCGTTCGCCTGGGACTGCCGGGCCAGCAGATAGAACCGGTTCTGTTCCGCGTCCTTCATGTAGGCGGGGTGTCCCTCGTCAAAGATGCGGGCATAGGGGCTGTACTTGGAGGGGTCCCAGCCCTCGTCCACGACGTCAACGGTCTCCTTGACCTTCTTTTCTTTGCCCTTTTCATCCACAACGGTGGTCTCGATCTCCTTGGCCTTGAGGTTGTACCGGAGCTCCTTTTCCACCTGCTCGCCGAACCGCTCCAGCACCCGGCCACGGTAGTCCTTAAAGGACTGGTCCAGCGTCGCATAGGCCGCCGCCAGCGCCATATTGCGCTTTCTCAGAATTTTGTGACTGGTGAGAATGCAGGTGATGGACGCTGCGCCCAGCAGAACAGCGGGGGCATACAGCTTGACATACTGGAACCCGGTGTGGGAGTAGACCTGAATGCGGTCATTGCGGGCGTCCTCCTGGGTATAGAGCTCGCCCGCCGGGGTCACGCCGGACTCCTCCGCATTCTGAATCCGGTCCATATCATCGCCGGTCTTCTCGGCAACCTTGAGCGCCTTGGGGGTGGCCTGGCAGGCCATGACGGCGCTCACCACCACGCCGACCACTCCGGCTGCCACCAGCAGCTCCGGGCTCTTCTTCTGGAGCTGGAACCCAATCTTGTTGAACGTCAGGTTCATAGACTTGACAAGTTCGTTCTTCTTCATGATTAAATGTCCTCCTTAGAGAATGATTTCGCAATGGATTTATAGATTTTTCCGACATTCTGAAGGTTTCCGTTGAACTCCTCCAAAATATCATCGAGCTTATCGTCAAACTTGTCGGCGATCTGCTCCTTAGCCTTCTGCACAACCTCTTTCTTGAGGCGGCTTTCATCGATTTTGGCCACACTTTTTGCGATCTGGTCGGTTACCCCGTCCGAAATCGCGTCATAGTGCTCCTTCACGGCGGCGCCGACCCGGGCCTCGATCTCCCGCTTAACGTCGTCCACCACCTCGTCCGTAGCCCGTTTTACCGCGGAATAGGACTCCCGGTCCACCGCACGCTGCACCGCCTGGTCGATGACCTTGGCCGGAATATCAACCTCGGCCTCGTTTGCCAGCCGGTCAATGCTGGTGTCCAGCTTGTCACATACCGCCTTCATCCTGGAATGGACGCCGATGGCATAGCCAACACCCAGCAACCCCAGGATACAGATGCCGACGCCAACGAAGGAATCGGTATTCAGCTTCATGTCTCTTCCATCTCCCTCACGTATTCGTGGTACTCGGCGTCCGTGGCAAACAGCATCCACTTGCCGCAGACTATGCCCTTGTACCCAAAGGAAGTCTCGTAACCATACATGGCTCGCGCCTCCTTAATTGATTTGAACCGCCCGCGGGAGCCGGATCACATAGCCCTCCGACGTCCGAACCACCTTGGCCGATTGAATATCCGACCAGCCGTAGCGGTTGGCCGTGTAATTCCGGCAGGTAACGCCGGCCAGATCGTAGAGATCCGCCACCGAGGCCACCTCATACTTGGCGATAGCCGACTCCAGCTGGTCCAGCACCAAATCGGCGTCCCCCCGGGTTTCAAATATAATGTCGTCATACTCAAACCCGACCGCCGCCCTGGGCCGCCCATACTCTCTCCGGTCGTCCCGCCGGTCATCGTAATACTTCTGGTAGGCAATTCTGGAACCGCCGCTTTTCCTGCCGCCGATGCGCCCCGTGTCCCCGAACAGGACAATGCTGATCACATCGGCGATGGCGGCCTTAACGCCTGGAACGATGACGTCGGAAAGAATGGAGCTTTTGACGTTCTCCGCGTCATCCGGCGCAAAGATATTGAGGAACCTCCGGGCCTCGCTTTTCTTTTTCGTTTTCGCCGCTCCGGTGACCACCTTATCCAGTTTTTTCTCCGTCTTTCCGGCAGCAGTAGCGGTCGATTTTTCCCGTGCGCTGTGGGAATTGTTGGGGTATTCCGCCATTGTGTCTCCTCCTTGTTATTTGAGAGGCGTCGCTCTCGGCAGCTCGATGGTGTATCCGTTCCGGGTACAAACGATCTTTGCGCCCCGAAGCGACGTCCACCCGAATTTGCAGTCCTCATAAAGAGCCCTCACCCCTGCCAAATCATAGAAATCAGCCAGCGTGGCATGTCCGTATTTCGAGATAACCCAGCGCAGATTGTCAAGCACATCGTCCGCGCCTTTTCTGTTTTCAAACAGAACCTCCTGGCACTCGCGCCAATTCTGCCGCATAGCAATCTCCTTGCTGTGCAGAGTGTCAACAATCGCCTTCCGGGTCACCATACTTCCCAGAACAACGCCACCCGCCACCAGCAAGCCGTTTTTCAGAAAACCGTTCATGGTTTCTCCTTTCCGAAAATGAAAAAAGGGAAAGCACCTGGTTTCAGGTACTCTCCCTTTGGCGAACCTCTTGCTCGATTACTTTTCAGAGTCTTCCTCGTCGGAATCCTCCGCAGCGACTTCGGTGTACTCCGCGTCCACCACTTCGGCCTTAGCCTTCTCCGCGGCCTTGCGCTCAGCCAGCTTGGCACCGACAAAGCCCCACAGCCTTCTGACCCCGCCAATCATGGCGTAAGCCAGGAAACCGCCGACAACTCCGGCTACCAGCGCACCGGCGCTGCCGCTCTCCTCAGCCTCTTCGACCTCTGTGATGTCTTCGAGTTCCTCGTTCTCCATCACTTTCGCGTTCATTTCTTCCATCGTAAAGTCCTCCTTGTCATATAATGTTCCATAGATGGTTCTCCATAATAGGAGATGCAATTTTTGCGGATGTCACCAGCCGAGGTATGTGGGCGGGACATGATGGCCGATGACTAGATATGGAACGCCGTCCACCAGCTGCGAACTGAAGTCCAAATCAATGTACCCTTTGTCGATATCCCACCCCATGGTTTCTCCGATGGAGCTGTCGCACGGCTCAAGGCCGATCTCCTGCATAAATTCGTTGACTGTGATCTTAGCCTCGTCCCGCATCCGTTTGTTCAGCGTATTTTCCGCCCTTCGGAGCGTCTCAATGTCCGATTTGAAGCAGGTATTGGTCAGCGGGTCAAAGCAGGGCGTCTCGCCCCGGCCGGTGGGGATGAACTTTCGCTCCGGCACCCCGGCCTGCTCCAACTGTTTCTTCGCCACGGCGTCCCGAATGGCCTGCTCCTTCTTCGGCCCTACGACTTCCACCGCCTTATCCTTGTACTCCTTCAGAGCAGTCTCGGAAATGGTATAGGCCGTGACCAGGGCCGCGTTCCGCCGTGCGCTGATGGAGCTGGCCCCGATGATGCAGGCGGCGGAGCATACGCCGGTAACGGCGGCCGGAATATAACATTTCCAGGTGGTTTTGACGATCTCAGAGGTGGTCAGGCGTTTCCCGTCCTCAATCTCCCTGTCGTCCACCATACGAAGCGCCTTGGGGGTGGCCCTTACCGCCATAACGGCGGCCGCCGCCATCCCGGCGATGCCGATGCCCGTCAAAATGGCCGGGCTGTGTTTTCGCATGGTCTTTTGCAGTGATTTCAGCGTGTTTGCGATGGCCTGTTTATTCACAATGCCTTCTCCTCTCAAATATAATTTTGCTCAACGCTCGATCGCTTTGATGTCGTCGAGGAATTCCCATATGGTCTCTGCCGCAATCTTGAAAATCCGGCACTGGGCGTCCGTGTTGCATGTCTCGGAGTAAATCTCAAGCTTTGACGCGAACCGCTCCACGGTCTCCGAGGCCAGCGTCCACGGGTGGTCCCAGACCTGCTGCAACAGCTCCTCCAAGGCCCATCTGGAGAACGTAACTTCCTCGGCCTCATGCTGGGGCCAATCAGACCTTGGCGGGTCTTCAAACCCCTTCAAAACCGACATGAGAAACAGAATCGCCCGTTCATTCATGGAAACCGGCCCCTGCAAAAGCAAAGAGCCCCGGTCAGGGCTCCTCGCTTCCAGATGTTCCATGCTCACGGGCGGCAAGCGCTTCGTTCACTTTTTCCTCGATGATCGCGTCCTGTTCCTTATCGTCCGCCCAGCTGGACAGCAATGTTCCAATCCCGCCGAGGGCCAGTCCGACCAGGGACAGCACCTTAAATATCGTTTTCTGGTTCATAAACTCAAACCTCCTGTTTTTCATGGTTCTCCATAATAGGAGATGCTATTTCTGCGGACTGGTCAGATCTCCATGTCCTCCCACTCTTCGTAAGTGACCGGCGGGAACGGGGCGTCGATGATCCAGCACTCCACCTCGCCGTTCAGCCCGTCGTCCACCACCGTCCTCTGATGGTCGAAGTCCACCCAGTAGAGCCCGTCCGAAACCATCCATCCGATCTTGTCCCCCTCCGGCGTCTTGCTGATGCCCAGAAAGTCATAAAAATCATTCAGCGTAATGAATCCGCCGCTAAGGGCAAAATTCCGGTTGAGATGGTATTCGGCCTGCAAGACCTGGCTGATCGTGGCCTGGAAATATCGGCTGGAGATGGCGTCGTAGAACAACCGCTCCTCCTCGTCGGCCTCCTCAAACCCCAGCGAGGTTGTAGCCGCAAAGGTTCCGGCGTAAATGGGGCGCTTTTCGCTCTGTTCCACGGCCAGCGCGGCCATCACCTTTCTGTGGGCCTCTTCGCCGTAGAGCTCTTTCACCTTCTGCTTGTAGCGGTTGAGCGAACGGCTCGCCAGGGCGTAGGCGCTGACCAGAGAGGCCTGCTGACGCCGGTTCAGAACATTTGCGCCGAAAATACACCCGATTGTAGCGATTCCCGTGACTGCCGCGGGAACATAGCATCGCCAGCAAGCTCCTATCGTCTCCATCCGGGTCAAATTTCCGCTGTTTTCCACGTTTTTGGCCTCTTTTTCCCGCTCAATGCACTTGAGCGCCTTGGGGGTGGCCCTTACCGCCAGGACCGCCGTGGCCACCACGCCGGCAGTGCCGATGCCCGTCAAAATGGTTGGCGCCGCTTTCTGAAGCGCCTTTCCAGCCCTTTTGAACAGGGCGGGTTTTGCTTTCATGTCCGTACCCTCCTTAAATAGAATCGAAGAGATGATGCTTCCGACAGATCTCGCAGAACTCGCTTCTCAACGCATTATGTACCTCCAAAATCACAGGAACCTCAGGCGGCTCCGGCGTCTGAATGGAATGCCCCAGCACCTCTTCCACGAAATCGACGACCTTCCCGGCCGTACCCTCCAGAACATAGCCGGTATAGGCGGTGATGACCAGCTTTTCACGCTCGGTCAGCCTGGGCTTTCGGTGGAACCGGCGGTATTTCTGATAAAGCTCCGGGATGCCATGCTCCTCGGCCGACCATTTCCAGTTCAGACGGTGCTTGTCCGCGTCGAGAACCACCATGCCGTGCCTGACCGCCCGCACCAGCTCCGCCTCACTTGCCCCATACCAGCACATATCGGCAATCAGGTTGGAGTTTTTCCCCACCTCGATCTGGTGCTGCTTGGGGGAACGGAACACCGGCGCCGCCTGGCCGGGAACGGCATACTCCGCCCTGGGGTCGAACTTCCGCAGCGATTCAAGATTCTCCTCGCTCAGAAAGAGGTCGATACCCCGTTTGGTCAAAATATCAAGATAGGTCTTCGCCATGACGTTTTTCTCCTTTCAAGTTTCAATCTCTGAAATATAATCCATCTAAAATAGACTGGGCCGCGTCTCTGGCCATGGAAAAGGTAAAGCCGGGATCTCCGGTGTCTCTTGCCGATGCAGACATCCTCTCCACGAACCGCGCCACTACGGCGGTGGGGGAGACTCCTTCCTCCTGGTCAATCTCCCGAAGCAGCTGCTCCAACGTGAACCTTTGCAGACCAAGCTCCCGAAAATAGGAATCATTTGCCGGGACCAGGCCCATGTTATACTCAATGTCGCCGATGAGGTCCTTGATAAAGTCGCCCATGACCACATCGGGATATCCACGTTCCGCTTTCATGGCGTCAGGGCTCATAGGGGACCTGCTCCACGTCGCCGCCCGAAACCGTCACCGAGCGCATGAGCATGCCGGTCTCCTCGTCGAAGTAGATCGCGTCCGCCCGGTGATCCCAGTCCTCAAACTGTTCCGAGATATTCTTCCCCCGGGACCGCCGCAGGGCGATCAGCTCCTCGGCGATGACGCGCCGCCATGCCCGTGCGATGGGCTTCCGGCTCTGGGCGAGGACATTATACAGGCCCGTCTCTGTGACGAACGTAACCTTTCTCCGCTGCCCGCCCACGATGGCCGGGAGCACCAGCTTCTCGTCGTCTTCACAGACGTTGGTCAGGTTCCAGACGTTGTTGTCCCCATAGCTCAGCAGCTCGGCCACGTCCGTGGCTTTGAACAAGGGCTCGTCCAAATTCCCATACACCGGGAGGGTGCGGTTCTTGAACTGGATACTGCCTACGATTTTGACTTCCATACGTATTCTCCTTTTTCAAAAAATTTTAGAGAGAAAGCACCGGACTCGAACCGGCAACCCACAGGTATTTCAGCCTGTTGCTCTACCATTGAGCTAACCTCCTCTCCATAATAGGAATTGCAAAATCTGCGGAAGAAAGGCAAAAGCCCCTGTCACGGGGCCTCTGCCTCAGAGTCCGACGCTTTTCAGCAATTTGTCAAGCTCTTCCTTTGTGAGTTCCAAATCCACATTCAACTCCACATGCATCTTGTCCTCCAGAACCGTTGTCCGCAGCCGGTTGAGCCGGATGTCAACATCATAGCCCAGCTTGTCGCGGACAAGCTTCTCTGCGAGTTTCGATGCAATCACAGTCGTAAATTTTGATTCAAGTCTCATTTCGTCCATGCTCCTTTACCTCCTTATCGAGCATCGTTCTCCGTAATAGAACCTGCGAAATGAGCGCAAACAGAAAAGGAAAGAGCCCTTGTCCGGGCCCATCCCTCAATAAATCCAATTTTCCTTCGCAAAGAACAGCGGAACAGCAATCGTTCCAAGAAGCGCCATCGCCGTTCCATCACTTCCCACATAGGCCGATAAGCCTCCGCAGACAAGTAATCCAACCGCGCACAGCTTGTTTTTCAACGTCTCCATAAACCGCAGCTCCCTTCCAAAATTAGTTGGTTTTCCATAAAGGGAGTTGTCAAATCGGCGCATGGTCGAAGACCGTCTCCCACGGCTGCTTCGGAATGGGCTTCATTTTGAGGGCCCACATGATCTGCCGGATGGTCACCGTGGGGTAGAGGCCGTCCGTACCCTTCGCCGCCCTGCTGTCAAAGTACGCCCGGAATCCAGGGTGCAAATATAGTGGGTCGGTGAGCCAGTCGTCCACCTCCGTCCAAAAGGTCGCCTTTGTCTCCAGGTCAAACCGCTGCTGAATCACCGCCAGGCCCCGCTCCTCCACCAAGAACAGGGTGCAGGAGTTGTAGACCGGGTGGTCGCACCGATAACGCTGTCCGTACATGGACAGATAAATCGGAGGTTTCTCAAAGTGATAACGCATGGTTTCCTCCAAACTATAAAGAGGAAAAGCCCCTGTTACGGGACTTCTCCTCCGCGTTGATAATGCTCAGTCGTCGAACATCTTGCACGACGCCTTGCAGTGAGGGTAGGGTCCTCCGCAGGCCCTGCATCCGGCGGGCGGCATATCGTCCCGGAAGACCAGGCAGTCGTCGCCTCTTTCGTCCTGTACGAGCTCCATCGGATCTCCGCTCTCGTACTCATACTCCAGTTCGTCAACCTCCCATCCGCACGATGGGCAGGCGTAAATATCGCAGCCGCCTCTTGGGTCTTCTTTCCGGTCCATGACCGCTCCGCACCGGTTGCAGATCGCGAACCCCCGGTTCAGGTAGTCCATCAATTCGGCTCCCTCCGGGATAATGACCTTGTTCCTCTTTTTACGCATTTGCATTACCTCCTAAGCAGTCCGGGGCCTTGCGGCTCCGGCGTTCTTGAGGTAAAGAGCGCTCTCTCCTCATAAAGCGCCTTGTAAATTTGGCGCCGGCGTGCTATGATTTGGTAAACATAAGGAGGGCGGAATCCATGAAGATTTGTTCAATGTGCGGAGCAGAATTTGACCCCGGGAGTGTAAAACGAAGAATCGGACGCATGTATGGCCCTGGCACTTATAGCGACTATTTCCCTGATGAAGAAGTATGCGCCAGTTGCGCCATTATCGAAATGAGTCCGGATTATGGGAGCGGCGAAGACCAAATCGAAGATATGGGCTCCGGATGGGACCCAGACTAAAAAAAAAGAAAGGGCCTGATTAGGACCCCTTCTGATGCTTATAGAATGGCAAATATTTTCGTAAAAGCCCAACGGTGTCAACAACAGTTTGCAATTCTTTCTCTGTGGCTCCTTGTCTTTTGATGTAGCCCAGGAATAGAGTCAACTGTTTCTCAACATTTGATTTTTTCACGCTTATTCACCTCCATAAAACGCCCTGCCGAATATGCGGATAAAACGAAGAGACTGTGCTGCCCGCACGGCCTCTTCATTTTTTTGAGCCTGCCCGTTATTTTGCCGGCTTAAAGCGGCTGAACAGATTTCGGAATGTTGTGGACGAGTAGACGCCGGATTCCTCAAATTTGAATCCCCGCTTCATCCAGATTCCGTAGAACACCAACGGCAATATCAGTTCCGCAGCCGCAACACCCGTCCGCACATACCGGTCGATCTTCTGCTCCCGAAGCTGACGCGCCTGATTTTCCTCCTCGCGGGTCCGGTCGGCATCCTTAGCGGCAAGTTCCTCCTCGCGCTGTCTGCTGTCCATCTCCCTCCGTTCAGATTTCTCCTCCACGTCAGCCTGGGCCTTGATCTCCTCGATGCGGAGCTTATGCAGCGACACCAGATCCCGAATCGCGTCACCTCTCCGCTCATCCTCGACCGGCAAGGTCTTCAAGTTCGAGATCTCCGTTTCGATCACCTCGTCCAACAAAGTTTTAATCTCTGCCATATGCTTTATCTCCTTTCAAAATTTAGAGTTGGCTCCATAATAGCCGGTGTTATTCGTGCGGGATGAAGTCTTTGGCTTTGACCCGGAACGCAACCCGCTTTTTGCGGAGAACCGCGGATACGTCCGTATCCAGCTCCAGATATAGATGCGGCCCATCCACCGGGTCCGAATGGTCAACCCGTAAATCACCAACCGGACGGTCTTGAAACAGGTGCATGCCAATCAAAATGCCGATGCAAAGCGCCGCCATCACTGCGAAAATAACCATAAAGCAACTCCTCTTTTTTGAATTGGTTTTCCGAATTTCCCACCCGGGAATTTTTCAGGGTATCACTGTAACACGGTTTCCGGCCGGCTGCGTGCGGAAAATGGAAAACGCAAAGGGCCTGCTCAGCCCTTGCTTCTGGATTTGAATTTCCATTTCAGCTCTTCCAGCTTTCTTGACGCCGTATTCCTGACCTCTGGAATGGACGCGAGCGCGACCGCCATCGTAACGGCGGGCACAATCACCTGCCCAATCCAAAGGCGCAGCTCCCGGCTTGCCTCAATCTGCTTGTAAGTCATAATGCTATCACCTCCATAAAGGCCGCTGCTGTTTCCGCGTAAATATAAAAGGAAAGAGCCCGCGTTTCCGCAGGCCCTTCGCCAATCAGAATAAGGTCTTTCTCAATTCGGTATGACTAAAAAGTTTGAAGTATCGATATGTCAGCGTGCTCGACTCAAATAAGTTTCCGTAATCTTCGGGTTTTACAACCACAATTCCGATACGATGGTCATACTTGATTGTGTGGCCAGCTTTGTATAGGACTATGCATCGTTTCCCCTTATCTTTTCCTCGTGTGACTAAGCAAGTGTCTCCAATCTTCAAATCGTCAAACTCTTGAATTGTCATAGAATTCGCCTCCTATTACAATAAATTTGGACAGGAAAGCCGGGCAGCCAGTCCGGCTTTCTTTCCATCTCGTGCCTAAGCTACAATAAGAGGAGCAACTGGCTGACCCTTGCCTCCTTGGGCTTTTATGTCCGTTGGAAAGACTGTTAGCCATCCTCTTGTTGCAGCGTTCGATTTGAGCAGGTTGAGCCACCGGATACCGGAGAGTTCGTGTCACCCAATAGATTGAATCGGCAGCGAGAAAAGATGGATTTCCGGTTGCAGATTCTTTGTGTTGGAGGAATGTGAATGAACTGCGTTGGCATCGATATTTCCAAGGGTAAGAGCATGATTGCAGTCATGCGGCCCTTCGGAGAGGTGGTGGTTTCACCCTTTGAAGTACGTCACACCGCCAATGAACTGAGCGAACTGGCAGGACTGCTCAAAAACCTGGACGGTGAGACCCGTGTGGTGATGGAATCCACGGGCAATTACCATGCGCCGGTGGCCTGGCTGCTCCACGGCGCGGGGTTTTATGTCTCCGTAGTCAATGCAATGCTGGTGCACGACTACGGGAACAACAGTTTAAGACGGGGCAAGACCGACAAGAAGGATGCCGTGAAGCTGGCCAACTACGGCCTTGACCACTGGCTCACACTTCCGAGATATGCTCCGGAAGAGGACACCCGGCTCATGCTGAAGACCTGCTACCGGCAGTACCAGCAGTATTCCAAAGTACAGACCATGCTGAAAAACAACCTGATCTCCCTGCTGGACACCGCTTTCCCAGACGCAAACCGCCTGTTTACCAGTCCGCCCCGCGCCGATGGCAGTGAGAAGTGGGTGGACTTTGTCGCCACTTTTTGGCATTGCGAGTGTGTCTGTGGTCTGTCTAAGAAAGCCTTTACCGCCAAGTACCAGAAGTGGTGCAGAAAGCACGGCTACAATTTCAGCCAAGATAAGGCGTTGGATATTTATGCCTCTGCCTGTGGACGCTTCGGTGTCATGCCGAAAACAAATACGGCAAAACTTTTGGTAGAACAGGCCATTTCCCAACTCCAGACAACTTCCGCCGCATTAGCTGCTCTCAAGCAGGAGATGCAGTCTCTGGCAGCTTCTCTGCCGGAGTATCCTGTAGTGATGGAAATGTTTGGTGTTGGCCCTACACTCGGCCCCCAACTCATAGCTGAAATTGGCGATGTGCGCCGTTTTCATTCCAAGAAAGCGCTGGTGGCCTTTGCAGGCATTGACGCCCCGCCCTACCAATCTGGCCAAATAGATGTCCGCAGCCGCAGCATTTCCAAGAGGGGATCTGCCTCACTGCGCAGGACACTTTTCCTGGTGATGGGCGTCCTCCTGCAATGTGCCCCAATGGATGAGCCGGTCTACCAGTTCATGAACAAGAAACGCTCTGAGGGCAAGCCATACCGTGTCTACATGATGGCATCCGCCAACAAGTTCTTGCGTATCTACTACGCTTCTGTGAAAGCCTATTTGGATTCCCTGGAACACGACTGATTTCCCTGCGCTATACCATCTGGCTGGCCGCCGTTTCGATTTTGAGTTGCTCAGCGGCTTGATTTTGTGTTGCCTTTTTCGCTGCCTCCAAAACCTGAAATTTCTACTTGACTTTTGTTAGCAGGTCTTTCCATAAAGGAGCCTGCCTATTCCGCGGATTTATCCTCATACACCACCCGTTTTCGAAGCGAACTCCAGGGAACATACCGCTCCTTCCGGCAGACCGGGCACCAGAACTGGCTCGTTTTCCCGCCGATGTCCACCAGCTCACCGCAGTCGGCCTCCAGTTTACTGCCGCAAATAGGGCAGTTGAAGCGGTAGCACTGCCTGACCGCCACATCCACAATTCTCAAGCTCAGTCCCTCCTTTTGCTCAGCAGCCAGAAGAACCGTCTGTATGCGGCGTAATAGACGTCCCGGCAGCATGGAATATCATACTTCATCTTCAGCACGTCATAGGAGAGCCCCTCCGTTACGCCCCGCAACAGATAGGGGTAGAGGTCTGGGTCGGCCCCGATGGCCGCCTGCTCTACCATCTCCATACGCTCGGCGAAAAAGAGCCGGGACTGGGCGCACCGCTCCGTGGGGTCGCCCTTCATCTGGCCGCTCTTGACGAAGACCTGGAGATCGGCCGGACGCTTGCTCAGCCCGTCCAAAGAGCTGCGGGCCCTCTTCCAAATGGGGTATTGCAGGCAGAAGTGCTTCAGCTCATAGTAGCGGTGCTTGCCGAGCCAGAATGGGTTCTTCTGGGACACCTCCGGGCGAATATCATGGGCCATTATCGCCTCTCTCCTTTCCAAAAGTATCCGGTCTCCTCGTACAGCCGTTTTGGGGAGATGTAGAAATTGATCCTCCCATACCGGGAGTCCATCTCCTCAATACTGGTCACCAAATTGCCGCCGCGGGTAGCCTTGCCAATCGGCAGCCAGCCTGAGATAATGCCGGCTCTCACCCAGGACGCATCCTTTCCGTAGACTCTGGCGACCACAGCGACCGGAACAGAGCCTGGATAAAATTCCTGTTCATTCATCGGCGTCTACCTCCTTTCAACGGCTATTCTAAATTAGGGACCGCGTCTTCGTAAAAACAACCTCGGTGGAAAAAGAGAAAGAGCCGCCGTAACAGGCGGCTCCCGCTCTTTAGAATCTTCTTCCCGGACGCCAGATCATGAACAATTTCTTCGCTTTCTTCTTGAAACTGCTCCACCAGGCCGGCTCAAAGCTGGCGATGTACCATACGAAACCAGCAATGACACTGATCACATATACCACGCCGCACAGATTGAGATAACCGCCCCAGGTGATAGGCTTCTCGGTCCATTTCTGCTTGTTCATAATATCTACCTCCTGATTTTGTTCTCCATAATAGGCGGTGCCGTTTGTGCGGAAAAGGGAGAGCCGCCGTATCAGCGGCCCCTCCCGGCTTTTCGGAAGTCCACAAATATAATTTTGTCCGACTTCGGATGTGTCAGTTTGACCTTGGCCATTTGAAATTTCCTGTCCAGAACATTCGTCCACAGGGCAGCGCCCGCTGTTGATGCCGCACCCACAATCACAAACGTTCCGATCGCGCTCAGAATTTTCCTGGTTTTCACAACTGTCACCTCCATAAAGGGCGTTGCCGGAATTGCGGAGATTGACATTTTCGCAAAATACGCAAAAGCATTCATCGAATCGGTTTCCAAAGATGTGCAAAGCGATGCCCCTCTTTCATCAAAATGAGAATAAAAAGAGAAGGAAATGGCTTCAGGGTCGTGCCCGCTTATTGCGTTGCCTACTCCGTACCCGGCTTCGTAGCTTGCCGCTGGATTTCCACCAGCATCTATCCATTTTCTTCTCCATAAAGGGATTTGCAAAATCTGTGGAAGACCTCAGGGCTCCGCTTTCTAACTTAGATTAGACCGGTTTATCTTAAGTTAAAGAAGGGGGGGGATAAAAGAAAGAGCCGCTGTAAGGGCGGCTCAATCCTTTGTCAAATATCCTTGCTCAGAAACACTTCGTTTCCACGCCTCCATACCTTGACTGCGTGCTTCGACCGCTTGACGGCGGCGGCCAGACAAGACCGGCAGACCGTCGGGGATTTGTAGTCGTCCTCACCAAAATCCACTTTCACGATTTTGGCATCTCCATTTACAAACTCCTCGATCAACTCTTGCAGCTTATGATAACCGCCCATCTTTGGTATTGCATCAACGGGTATCAGTTTCATGATTACAAAACTCCTTTCGCTTATGGATACCTCCATAAAAGGAGCTGTGCTTTCTGCGAAAGCCACCGCAGCATGGTCATCTCGCAGGGATAGTCCTCAAATCCAATCGTCTCGCAGGTAATCAGCCCCTCCAGCACGCCGATGATAACCTCCGCCTCATACTGCTTGTAAGGGATCAGCAGCTCCGACAGTTCCCGGTGCACCGCCCCGCAGTGGACGCACCGGAACCGGCGCATAGGCACCCTGGCCGTCTCCCGTCCCCTCGTCCGTACCAGTCTCGGCACGCTGTCGTAGTATTTCAGCTCCCCGCCGCACTTAGGGCAGGTGGATTGATCCCGCATCACCATAAGCCGCCCTCTATCCTAAATCAAAAAATATTGTGTAGGAATACACTTGACAATTCATACACTATCATATATGATTAGGACGGGCGGTGCAAGGGGCAAAAAGAAAAGGAGCTGCTAAATCAGCAGCCCCAATTTTCATCCAG
>OHKJ01000088.1_pt1 | contig 78928 bp, 69 predicted proteins | sample 1568791 | NCBI WGS metagenome assembly OHKJ01 (sample SAMEA3879584, study PRJEB24766) | human gut metagenome | biome: human-associated habitat; feature: feces | place: USA | collected 1985/1987 | reverse complement strand
CGTCACGGCTTCGCCGTGCCACCTCTCCCGAAAGGGAGAGGCTTTGGCAAGGGCGCAAAGTACATTGCTTACCGGTCGGCTTTTCCTCCCATTGACCAGCGAGCTTACCCTATGCAAAAAATTGGCTGGCGAGTATTCGCCAGCCGTGTGAAACGCTTTTTGCCCCGCTTTTTCTCGAAAAAGCGGGAACCCTCGTTTCCCTTTTACTTATGATACTTCATCCCCGCATTGATGGTGCAGGCACGATAGATCTGCTCTGTAAGCACCAGGCGTGCCAGCTGATGCGGCATCGTGATGCGTCCCATGCTGAACCGCAGGGCTGCCGCCTGTTTGACCTGAGGTGCCAGGCCATGAGAGGAGCCGATGACAAAAGCCACGTCCCCTGCTCCGCTGCCCGCCCGCTGTGCCAGAAAGTCCGCCAGCTCCTCCGAGGAAATCGCTTTCCCCTCCACGCACAAAGCCACGATCGCTGCGCCCTTGCGCACATTGGACAGGATCGCCTTCGCTTCCTTTTCCAGCGCTTTTTCCACCACAGCCTGCGAAGCGTTTTTTTCCTCGATCTTTTCTTCCGGCAGCTCCAGGATGCGGAAGTTTGCAAAAGCAGCCAGGCGCTTCTGATACTCTGCCACACCCTCGGCAAAATATTTGGCATTCAGTTTGCCCACACAGATCAGGTCAATATTCTGCATCGTTCCTCCTTACAGCAGGCTCATCTGCTGTTCGCCCTCATCCTCTGGGCGCAGCAGCGCACCGGCGGCAGGCAGGCTGCGCACCCGGTACCGGTGGGGATTTGCCAGCGCCAAACTCTCCGCCGGGACCGCAGAGGTGATATTCTGGTTCTTTTTCAGGGTCACCACAGCCACGCCCTGGCTGTCCCGGGTGGTCTTTTCCGGGATCTGTGCCGTGCCCACCAGCAGCATCCGGCCTGCGCTGGTGCGGATGGCCAGCTCCGTCTCCTCCGGCAGATAATGGATCAGAGCCAGCGGCGCTTTGTCGCTGTACGCCCGCAGCAGCTTGCGGCGGTTCTGCTTGGTAGCATATGCCGAAAGCGGGATCTTGGCGCACTTGCCGTTGGCAAAGAAGAACAGCATATGCCCGCTGTAATCCGCCGTAAGCACCATATCCAGGATGGTTTCTCCCTCGTCCATGCCCAGCCGTCCCGGCACGAAGATGCCCATCTGGGCCACCTTGCCATCCTCCAGTTCTGCCAGCCGCACCTTATACACCTGGTGCTGGTCGGTGAAGAACAGCGCATCCAGATTGTTCCGGGTCTCTATCTGGCGGATGATCTCGTCCCCTTCTTTCAGCTTGTGGGCACCGGCGGTGCGCAGGCTCTGGGGCTGGATCTTTTTGAGGTAGCCTTCCCGGGTGAAGAACACGGTCACCGGATAATCCGGCACGGCTTCGGCTTCTTCGGCTTCTTCCTCCTGGGGCAGGTCATACAGGATCAGGCTGCGGCGGGGCTTGCCATATTTTTTGGCCGCCTCGTTCAGCTCTGCAATGATGATGCGGCGCACCCGGGCAGGTTTAGCCAGCACATCTTCCAGGTCTGCAATGTCCGCTTCCAGCTGATCGATCTCGCCGGTGCGCTTGAGCAGATACTCCCGGTTCAGGTGGCGCAGTTTGATCTCCGCCACATATTCTGCCTGGAGCTCATCGATGCCAAACCCGATCATCAGGTTGGGCACCACCTCCTGTTCCTGTTCGGTGGAACGGATGATGTGGATGGCCTTATCGATGTCCAGCAGGATCGCCGCCAGGCCCTGGAGCAGGTGCAGGCGCTTGCGCTTGCCCTGCAGGTCGAACCAGGTGCGGCGGCGCACACACTCGGTGCGGAATGCGGTCCACTCCCGCAGGATCTCCCGCACGCCCATGACCCGGGGCTGACCGGAGACCAGGATGTTAAAGTTGCAGCTGAAGCTGTCCTCCAAAGGCGTGACCTTATAGAGTTTGGCCATCAGTTTGTCCGGATCTACGCCCCGTTTCAGGTCCAGCGTCAGCTTCAAGCCGTTGAGGTCGGTCTCGTCCCGCATATCACTGATCTCCCGGATCTTGCCCGCCTTGACCAGTTCTGCAATCTTATCCATGATGGCTTCCACCGTGGTGGTGGGGGGGATCTGGGTCACCTCGATGATATTTTCCCCCGGAACGGTGCGGTAGGCTGCCCGCACCCGCACGCTGCCCCGGCCCTGCTCGTAGATCTGGCGCATCTGTGCTTCATCGTACAGGATCTGGCCGCCGCCCACAAAATCCGGGGCCGGCATGGTGGTGCTGATGTCATGGTCCGGGTCCTTGATGAGGGCCACCGTGGTCGCACACAGCTCTCCCAGGTTGAACGAACAGATATTGCAGGCCATGCCAACGGCGATGCCCAGGGTGTTGTTTGCCAATATCGTGGGGAAAGTCACCGGCAAAAGGGTCGGCTCGGTGGTGGTGCCGTCGTAGTTGGGCACAAAGTCCACGGTCTCCTTATCAATGTCCCGGAACAGTTCCTCACATACCGGCTCCAGCTTTGCCTCCGTATACCGGGCAGCCGCATAGGACATATCCCGGCTGTACGCTTTGCCGAAGTTTCCCTTGCTGTCCACAAAGGGCAAAAGCAGGCTCTCGTTGCTGCGGCCCATGCGCACCATCGTTTCATAAATGGCCGCATCGCCGTGGGGGTTCAGGTGCATGGTGCTGCCCACTACGTTGGCAGACTTGGTGCGCACCCCTTTCAGCAGCCCCATACCGTACATCGTATACAGCAGCTTGCGGTGGGCAGGCTTAAAGCCGTCGATCTCCGGCAGGGCACGGCTGACGATAACGCTCATGGCGTAGGGCATATAGTTGGATTCCAGCGTAGACGTGATGGGGTCCTGCAATACGCTGCCTGCGTTCAGGATCTCCACCCCTTCGCCCAGCTGCGGGCGCACCGGCTTGGGTGATTTTTTGCTTGTTTTTCTTGCCATTGTCTATCCTCTGCTCAAAATATCGTTGATTGCCATAGAGGTCAGGATACATCCAGTGCGTCCAGATACTCGGCTCCGTGGGCGGCGATATGCTCCTTGCGACCGGTCAGGTTGTCGCCCAGCAGCAGGTCGAACACACGGGCCGTCTCTGCCACATCATCGGGCTTGACCTGGATCAGGCGGCGGCTGGCCGGGTTCATCGTAGTCAGCCACATCATCTCCGGGTCGTTCTCGCCCAAGCCTTTGGAGCGCTGGATCGTATACTTTTTATCCCCGATCTCCTTCAGGAAAGCCGCCTTCTCCGGCTCTGTATAGGCAAAATAGGTGCGGTCCTTGGTGGTCAGCTCATACAGCGGCGACTCCGCAATATACACATAGCCCTCGTTGATCAGGGTCGGGGTAAGCCGGTACAGCATGGTCAGCACCAGGGTGCGGATCTGGTAGCCGTCCACGTCCGCGTCGGTACAGATGACAATCTTATTATAACGCAGATTCTCCAGGTTGAAGGTCGCCAGCTCCTTGTTGTGCTTGCCGCCCAGCTCCACACCGCAGCCCATGACCTTGATCAGATCCACGATAACATCCGACTTGAAGATACGGGCATAATCCGCCTTGAGGCAGTTCAGGATCTTGCCGCGAATGGGCATAATGGCCTGAAACTCACTGTCCCGGCTCTGCTTGACGGCGCCCATAGCCGAGTCGCCCTCCACGATATACAGTTCCCGCCGGGAAGCATCCCGGGTTCGGCAGTCCACAAATTTCTGCACGCGGTTTGCCAGGTCGATCTGGGTAGAAAGGGTCTTTTTGATGCTCTGGCGGGTCTTTTCTGCGTGCTCACGGCTCTGTTTGTTCACCAGGACCTGCTGGCAGATCTTCTGTGCCTCATCCGGCTTTTCCAGGAAGTAGACCTCCAGATAATGCTTCAAAAAATCGGTCATCGCCTGGGAGACGAACTTATTGGTAATGGCCTTTTTGGTCTGGTTCTCATAGCTGGTACGGGTGGAGAAGCTGGAGGACACATACACCAGACAGTCCTGCACATCCTGGAAGCTGACAGCGCTTTCCCCTTTTTTATACAGGTTCTTCTCCTTCAGATATTTATTGATCTGGTAGACAAAGGCGGTGCGCAGTGCGTGCTCCGGGCTGCCGCCGTGCTCCAGCCAGGAGGAGTTGTGGTAATACTCCAGCAGCTGCACCTTGTTGGAAAAGCAGAAGGCAGCGCTCATGCGTACCTTATAATCCGGCTGATCCTCCCGGTCCCGGCCGACCGCCTCGCTCTCACAGTAGAACACCGGGGTCATGGCGTCCTCTCCGGCGGTCTCTGCCACATAGTCAGCAATGCCTTTTTCGTACCGCCAGCTCTGCTGCCAGGGTTTGCCGGTAGCGGGGTCTTTTTCTTTTTCATCCGTAAAGTGCAAGGTCAGGCCCGCATTGACCACTGCCTGACGGCGCAGGGTATCCTTATAATAGCTGCCGGGCACATCGATATCCGTAAAGACCTCATCATCCGGTTTCCAGTGGATCACACTGCCGGTGCGGCGGCCCTTGTAGGGTTCCTTGTGCAGGCCGCCCACGTTCTCGCCCTTTTCAAAGTCCAGATGATAGTGGAAGCCGTCCCGGTAGATGTCTGCCGTCATCCATGCAGAGGCGTACTGGGTAGCGCACAGACCCAGACCGTTGAGGCCCAGGCTGAACTCGTAGTTGTCCTCTCCTTCTCCATACTTGCCGCCGGCGTACATCTCACAGAACAAAAGCTCCCAGTTGTAGCGCTCCTCGCCGTTGTTCCAATCCACCGGCATACCCCGGCCAAAATCCTCCACCAGCACACTGCCATCCTTGCAGCGGGTCACATTGATGGTATCGCCGTGGCCGTCCCGGGCTTCGTCGATCGAGTTGGAGATGATCTCAAAGATCGAATGGGCGCACCCCTCTACGCCGTCCGAGCCAAAGATGACGGCCGGGCGTTTGCGCACACGGTCGGCGCCTTTTAATGAGGTAATGCTCTCGTTGCCATATTCTTGTTTTCTTCTAGCCATATCCACCCTCCGGGCCGGGAGATCTGCCCTCCCAGCCGTTTTTTCTTCTTTTCGTCGTCTATTAAACCATAGGTTGTATGCAAAAGTCAAACACCCCTTTTTGATAAACGGCGCACCAGCGTCATTTTGAAACTTTTTTTGATTTTTTCTAAAGAAATTTCAATTTTCCCCTTTACAAATCCGTTTTTTGCGGTATAATAATCATCGTCCGGTGCGCCTCTGTAGCTCAGTAGGTAGAGCAGGGGACTGAAAATCCCCGTGTCATTGGTTCGATTCCGATCGGAGGCACCACAAAACGGAAGTCTGAAAAAGTCTTCCGCATATGCGGCCGTAGCTCATCTGGTAGAGCGCCACCTTGCCAAGGTGGAGGTAGCGAGTTCGAGCCTCGTCGGCCGCTCCAGTACGAAGCCGTTGCAAATGCAGAGATGCAGATGCAACGGTTTCTTTTTTTGTATACGGGGCGCGGCTCATTCGTTTTTTTATGGAAAATGTGCATTCAATCCCGATTCTTTGCGCCGGGAGTTGACAGAACCTGCTCTTGATTTTATACTGGAATTGTATTGACAAGATCCCGGAAGCAGGGCTGTCCCTGGGCCGGTCCACGCCCTCTGCCGTGTGGTGCAGAGGGCGCTTTTTCACGGGCGCAGGGGGGCTTGCAGGGGTCTGAGTGACCGTCCCGGGCGGACAAGCGGATCGGAACGGAAACAAATAAAGGAGGGAGAACGCTTGATCTTTGGCAAGTACATCAACCGCTATTACCTTAAAAATGCACCGGCTTTGCTGCTGGGTATGCTGGCATTGATAGTGGTGGACATCATCCAGCTCAAAGTGCCGGAACTGTATCGTCTGGTGATCAACGGCATCAACCTGGGACAGGTGACGGTGGATGGGCAGCTGGTGCCGTTTGATAAGATGGTGCTGCTGCAGCAGATCTGCCTGCCCATGATCTTTATCGTGATCACCATGGTGATCGGCCGCTTTTTGTGGCGGGTCTGCTTTTACGGCTCTGCGGTCAAGGTAGAGGCGGAGCTGCGGGAGCGGATGTTTGACCACAGCCGCCGGCTGTCGCAGCAGTATTATCAGCTGAACAAGGTGGGCAACCTGATGAGCCTGTACACCAACGACCTGGATACCATCCAGGAGTGCTTTGGCGACGGTGTGCTGATGTTCTGTGATGCGCTGGTGCTGGGACTGATGGCGCTGTTCAAGATGTGGCAGATGAGCAGCACTCTGACTCTGCTGGCGCTGATCCCGGCTTTGATCATGTTTGCCATCGGCACCATCATGGGGCAGATGCTGACCCAAAAGTGGGAGCTGCGGCAGCAGGCTTTTTCGGACCTGTCGGACTTTGCGCAGGAGAACTTCTCCGGCATTGCGGTGATCAAAGCCTTTGTCAAGGAGCTGAAAGAGCTGCTTGCATTCCGTAAACTGAACAAGGAAAACGAAGAGATCAATGTGCTGTATACCAAGCTCTCCACCCTTTTGCAGATCTTGGTCACCCTGTTTGTGGAGGCAGTGGTCTGCGTGATTTTGGGTTACGGCGGCTATCTGGTGTATATGGGCAAGTTCAACGCCGGACAGCTGGTGGAGTATATTGGTTATTTTGAGGCCATCGTCTGGCCCATTATGGCTGTGTCCATGCTGATCGAAAAAACATCCCGCGGCAAGGCTTCGCTCAACCGCATCAGCGAGCTGCTGGACGCCCCCATCGATGTGGCAGACCGTCCCGGTGTGCCTGCGCTGGAAAATGTCAAGGGCGGCATCGAGTTCCGGGATCTGACCTTCCGTTATCCGGACGGCGAGTTCGATGTGCTGCAGAACGTCTCCTTCAAGATCGAACCGGGGGAGAGCGTGGGCATCGTGGGCAAGACCGGTGCGGGCAAGACAGCCCTGGTGGATCTTCTGCTGCGCACCTACAATGTGCCGGACGGTACCTTGTTTGTGGATGGACAGGATGTAAACAGTGTTACCATCCGGTCGGTACGCTCTGCCTGCGCCTATGTGCCGCAGGATAACTTCCTGTTCTCGGATACCATTGCCCACAACATCGGCTTTGGTGTGGACGATGCCACTGCGGAACAGATCGACCGTGCCGCAGCTCTGGCAGATGTGCGGGATAATATCGTGGATTTCAAGGATGGCTTTGAGACCATGCTGGGTGAGCGCGGCGTTACCGTTTCCGGCGGACAGAAGCAGCGCATCTCCATTGCCCGCGCTTTGCTGAAGGATGCGCCCATCCTGATCCTGGATGATTCGGTGTCGGCGGTGGATACCCGCACCGAGAAGGTGATCTTGGAAAACCTGCGCACCAGCCGGGCGGGTCAGACCACCTTGCTGATCGCTCACCGCATCTCTACTGTGAAAGATCTGGACAAGATCGTATTTTTGGAGGCTGGCCGCATTGAAGATGTGGGCACCCATGCGCAGCTGTATGCCCGCTGTGCCGAGTACCGGCGCATGGTAGATCTGCAGCAGCTGGAGGATGAGACAGGGGGGGAGAACAATGGCTGATTTTAACCCGCTTTTGCTGGTGGGCGGCATCATCGGTGCTGTGTCGGCACTGCTGATCGGCGCTTATGCGGCGGTCAAGGATAAAAAAGCTGCCATGGGTTTTGAGCGCAATATGCCGGATGGGGAGATCGTCCGCCGCCTGGCGGCGTATGCACGGCCCTATCTGCCGCAGTTTGTGGTTGTAGGCTTTTTGATGCTGTTCTCTATCTCCTACGATATCATTTCGCCGCTCCTGATCGGTTATATCGAGGAACTGGTGGTGGGCACCTTTGCGCTGAAGCACCTGTTTGCGGCAGTGGCTGTATATGCCGGAGTGCTGCTGTTCTCGATGGGCAGCACCTATTTCCAAGCGGTGATCCTGCAAAAAGTGGGACAGCGCATCGTTTCTGACCTGCGTGAGGATCTGTTTGTCCATATCGAGTCGCTGTCCCATGAGCAGCTCAACGAGATCCCGGTGGGCAAGCTGGTCACCCGTGTGACCAACGACACCAACGCTATCTCCATGATGTTCACCAATCTGCTGGTCAACCTGACCAAAAATGCGTTTGTGATCTTGGGCATCCTGGTGGCGATGGTCTGCCTGAATTATGAGCTGACCCTGATGGTGCTGTGCTTTGTGCCCTTTATCGTGCTGTTTACGGTGATCTTCCGCAAGTTTTCCCGCCGGGCGTACCGCAAGGTAAAGGATGCCACCACCGATATCAACACCTACCTGTCCGAGAACCTCTCCGGCATCAAGGTCACCCAGATCTTTGGCCGGGAGGATGAGAAGCAGGCGGATTTCTGCCGCCGCAGCCAGGCACTGGCAAAGGCAAAACAGGAGCAGATCTTCGTGTTTGGTGTGTTCCGTCCGCTGGTGTATATGCTGTACATCAGCTCGATCCTGTGCCTGTTCTACCTGGGCGGTATGGGCTATCTGGAGGGGACCAGCTTTTTGGGACAGACCCTGACCAGCGGCACCATCGTTACCTTTTATATGTACATTGCCAAGTTCTTTACCCCCATCCAGAACCTGGCGGAACAGTTCAACTGGCTGCAATCTGCGCTGGCTTCCGGTGAAAAGGTCTTTTCCATCATGGATATCCAGCCTAAGCTGGTGGATGCACCGGATGCCATCGAGCTGGAGGAGGTCAAGGGCGAGATCGAGTTCCGGGATGTGTGGTTCAGCTATGTACCGGGGGAGTGGGTGCTGCAGGGAGTGTCCTTCCACATCCATCCCCGGGAGACGGTGGCCTTTGTTGGCTCGACCGGCTCCGGCAAGAGCACCATCCTCTCTTTGATCTGCCGTAATTATGAGTTCCAGAAAGGCCAGATCCTGATCGACGGAGTGGACATCCGCAAGATCAAGATCTCCTCCCTGCGGCGGCATTTTGGCCAGATGCTGCAGGATGTGTTCCTGTTCTCCGGCACCATTCGTTCCAACCTGCTGCTGCGGATGGATGGGGTGCCGGATGAGGAGATCCTGCGGGTATGCCATTATGTCAATGCAGATCAGTTCATCGCCAAGCTGGATCATGGCCTGGATGAGGAAGTACGGGAGCGGGGCAACAACTTCTCTGCCGGTCAGCGGCAGCTGCTCAGCTTTGCCCGCACCTTGCTGCATAAGCCTAGCGTCATGATCCTGGACGAAGCAACGGCCAACATTGATACCGAGACCGAGATCCTGATCCAGGACTCGCTGGAAAAGATGCGCACGGTGGGCACTATGCTGATCGTGGCGCACCGGCTGTCCACGATCCAGCACGCAGACAATATCATCGTGCTGTCCCATGGTAAGATCCTGGAGCAGGGCAACCACCAGCAGCTGCTGGCGCAGCATGGACGGTACTATCAGCTTTACACCCTGCAATACAGCAAGGAGCAGATCAGCAAGCACTGATCAAAAGGCAAAAACATAAGCGTGTATATGGCCTGCGCGTCTGCGCAGGCCATATTTTTTGCCGCAGCCCCCCATAAGTGTAACCATCCGATCCAGAAAAAAACCTTGCAATTTTTTGGGGCAGCGATTATTATAAAAAGATAAAAGACAGCAAAAAAGGAGATCGGCCATGACCCTGACCGAACAAAAGCAAGCGCAGCGTCAGGCGGGCGTTGCGGCACGGAAGGCACTGTCTGCGCAGGTGCGCAGTGCAGCGGATGCAGCCATCTGTGCGGGGATCTGTCAGACGGAAGCGTACCGCTGCGCAGGGACGCTGCTGGTGTATGCAGCCTGGGGCGGGGAAGTGGATCTGTCGGCTTTGATCCAAACCGCCCAACAGGACGGCAAGACCGTGGCCTGGCCAGTCTGCGGCGAAGGATATCGTCTTACAGCGGTGGTGCCCGGCCCGGCGGGCTGGCAGGCCGGACGTTACGGCATCCCGGCACCGGTGCTGGACGGCGCACAGATCCTGCGCCCGGACCAGCTGGATCTGGTGGTGACGCCCTGCACAGCGTTTGACCCGGATTGCGGCCGGGTGGGCATGGGCAAAGGATATTACGACCGCTTTCTGCCGCTGTGCACCCATGCGTTCCGGCTGGGGGCAGCCTATGAGGTGCAAAAGGTGGAGCAGGCTGCTGCGGACCCAAACGATCAGCGGTTGGATGCTGTTATTACGGAAGGGAGAGTATATCGATGCAAGATCTGACAGCACTGGCCTGCGGCGATTTTTTGTCGGCCTTGGCAGGGCCTGCTGCGGCGCCGGGGGGCGGAGGTGTGTCGGCTTTGGCCGGTGCGCTGGGCGTTGCTTTGGGCAATATGGTGGGCAGCCTGACGGTGGGTAAGCCCAAGTATGCAGCTGTGGAACCGGAGATCCGGGCATTGAATTCGCAGGCGGAATCCCTGCGCTGCCAGCTGGAAGTGTTGATCCAGGCAGATGCAGAGGCGTTTGCGCCGGTGGCTGCTGCGTACCGGATGCCCCGGGCTACCCCAGAGCAGGCGGCGGAAAAGGCGGCGGCCTTGGAAGCTGCCTTGGCGGGAGCGTGTGCAGTGCCGATGCAGGTCATGGAGCTGTCTGCCCAGGGCATTGCCCTGGCAGAGCAATATGCCGCCAAAGGCAGTGTGCTGGCGGTATCGGATGCAGGGTGTGCGGCCGTTTTGTGCCAGACTGCGCTGCGCTGCGGCCTGCTGAATCTTTACGCAAATACAAAATTGATGGCGGATCGCAGCCGTGCCAAAGAGCTGAACGCACAGGCAGAAACGCTGCTGACAGCCTGGACGGGACGGGCAGATCGGCTCTGGCGGCAGACCGCAAAGGACCTGGGAGGAGAGGGAGAATGTCTCAGCTGCTGAAAGGCGGGCCGGTGGCCGCCGCATTGAACGAAAAGACCGCAGCACTTTGCGCTGCATTGACCCAGCGGGGCGTGACCCCCACGCTGGCAGTGGTGCGTGTGGGCGAAAAGGAGGATGACCTGGCGTATGAGCGGGGGCTGCTGGCCCGCTGCGCAAAGGTGGGGGTGGCGGTGCGCTGCTTCCCTCTGCCGGAACAGGTGTCCCAGGCCCGGTTGATGGAACAGATCCAGCAGATCAACCAGGACAGCAGCATCCACGGCTGCCTTTTGCTGCGCCCGCTGCCCGCTGGACTGGATGAGGAAACGGTGCGGAATATGCTGGACCCGGCCAAGGATGTGGACGGGATCACCGATGCTTCTCTGGCGGGGCTGGTCAGCGGCAGCGGCCGGGGTTTTGCCCCCTGCACTGCGCAGGCCTGCCTGGAGATCCTGCAGCACTATGCCATTCCGCTGGAAGGCAAGCGGGCTGTAGTGGTGGGGCGCAGCTTGGTGGTGGGGCGGCCTGCGGCTTTGCTGCTGGACCGCGCCAATGCCACGGTGACGGTCTGCCACTCCCGCACCCAGGATCTGGCCGCTGTCTGCCGCCAGGGAGATATACTGGTGGCGGCGCTGGGGCGTGCCCAGGCGCTGCGGTCGGAGTGCTTCCGGGCGGGACAGATCGTGGTGGATGTGGGCATCCATGTGGGCGCAGACGGAAAACTCTGCGGGGATATCTGCCAGGAAGATGCTTTGCAAGCAGACCTTGCATTTACCCCGGTGCCGGGCGGCGTAGGGGCTGTGACCACCGCGATCCTGGCGCTGCATGTGGCGCAGGCTGCTCAGTCCGCCTCAAATTCCGACTGATGCTGCCGGAAAAAGTCGTAGTAGATGCGCACATTCGGCAGTTGGGTCCAGGGTGCAGTTTCCACGGGGACCGTATCCAGGTCGTAGATGCGTGCCCCAGGGATGGCCAGCAAAAAAGGCGAGTGGGTAGCCAATACCAGCTGACAGCCCTCGAACCGGGCGCAGCCATATAAGAGCTCTGCCAGCTGGATCTGACGCTCGGCACTGAGGCTGTTTTCCGGCTCATCCAGCAGATAGAGTGCCCGGGGTTTCAGCTGTATCTGAAAGTAATGCAGGGCGCTCTCCCCGTTGGACTGGGTGCGGATATTGTTAGTGACTCGCTGGCGCACATATTGGGTGGTGGAGCTGCGCCGGGCAGCCAGCCCCTGTTTAAACTCTTCATAATCCTCCATGGAGTGGAGCCGGAGCGGGGTGTTTTTGTAGTGCTGGTACTCCGCAAACAGATCCTCCCGGCGGCGGTCCACCCCGTCGTTGAAGTCCCGCACGCCGAACATATAGTCAAAAACATCGTCGCTGGTGATGATGCGGCTGTTGTCCGGCAGATGCCGCAGGGTGGAGGCTTTGCACAGCTGTACGTAGTCATCAAACAGTGCGCTGTGGTTGAAGCTGCTCTTCCGGGGCAGGGCTAGTTTTTGTGCGATGATGTTCAGCATCGTGCTTTTGCCGGAGCCATTGCCGCCGTAAAAGATCGTCACTGCATCAAATACGATCCGCTCCCACTGCTTTTTGGGGAAGTGCTGGAAAGGATAGACACTGTCATATGCATACTCGGCATTTTTATGCCGGAAATAGCGCCATTCGTCGTCTGCATCCGGCAGACGGAACTCGTCCAGATAAAGCATCGCTGCAAGACCTCCTGTACAGGCTGTGGGTATTTTTAGTTTGATTATAGCGCAGAGCGCTGCCCAGAACAAGAGCAGCCCCTGTGCTGCAATAATAACAAAGGAGATGGCAGTATGGAGTACAAACGCTTTTATGATGCGATCGTTGTCCGGTTGGATAAAGGGGAGGAGATCCTGGAACAGATGCGAGAGCTGGCTATGATGGAAAAGATTCACCTGGCCAGCGTCCAGGGCATCGGCGCGGTGGACAAGTTTACCATCGGCGTGTTTGACACCCAGGCAAAGCAGTTCTGTCCGCGGGAGTACACGGGCTGCTATGAGATCGTATCGCTGACGGGGTCCATCAACACGATGAACGGAGAGTTCTACTGTCACCTGCACATGAGCGCAGCAGACGGCACCGGTGCGGTGGTGGGCGGCCACCTGAGCAATGCTCGGATCAGCGCCACTGCCGAGCTGGTGATCCGCACCCTGCCGGGGCGGGTAGAGCGGGTGTATGACCCAGAGATCGGGCTGAACCTGCTGGATTTTTAAGAGGATACAAAACTGCCCCTGCGCACAAGTCCGTGCGCAGGGGCAGTTTTTGTTTACAGGCTGGTGAGCACCAGGGCGCATAAGGGCAAAGTCAGGATGCTGAGCAGGGTTGTCAGCACCACGCTGCCCGCGGCAAAGCCCTCGTCGTGGCCGAACTGCACCGCAAATACAGAGGTGATGGCCGCCGCAGGGCAACATTCCAGCAGGACGACCACCTGGGAGACGGTGCCAAAATGCAGCAGACCCAGCAGGGCAAACAGAGCCATGCATACAGCAGGGATCAGCAGCATACGCACACCGGCCAGCTGCCAGATCTGCCGGTCGGCCAGGATGGTGCGCAGGTTGCCAGAGCCGATCAGCATGCCGGTGATCAGCATAGAGAGCGGGGTGTTCATGCCGCCCAGCAGCTGCAGGGGCTGGACGATCAGCGAGGGCAAAGGCAGCTGCAGCAGATAGATGGTCAGGCCGATGACCATGGCGTATAGCACCGGAGTGTGCAGCAGACTGCGGCCCAGCTCCCGTGCGCTGGCCTTGCCGCTGACCAGTCCATAGCCCAAGGTCCACAGCAGCAGGTTGAATACGGTAACGTAGGCGCTGGCATACAGCAGACCCTCGGCGCCAAACAGAGCAGAGATCAGCGGGAAGCCCATGTACGCCGCATTGGAAAAAATGCAGGCAAAGCGGAAGATCGAAGCCCGGCTGTCTTTGCGGCGGGCGGTGAGCAGAACGGTCACGCCGGTGCCCAGCAGAATGGCCAGCACACTGAGGCCGAAAGCCGCCAGCAGGTTGCGCAAGATCTCCATGCTGAACTCCATCTGGTAGGAGTTCAGGATCATGGCAGGCACCACTACATTGACCAGCAGCCCGCTGAGGGTCTGTTTGCCCTCACTGCGCAGGATGCCGGCTTTGGTGGCTGCTGCACCGGTAAAGATCAGTAAAAACAGCACCGCGACCTGTTGGGCGGTGATCATTGCCAGCTGCATGGGCAAAGTCCTCCTTGTCTGTTGGATACATCTAACCTAGATATAGCACGGGAGAGGGGATTTTGCAAGCCCTCAGGCCAAAAAAGAGACAAAAAAGACCCGCCGGAGCGGGTCGAGGGATCATTTCAGGGTGCCGTCCAGGACCTGGTTGTAGTACCAGGGCTTTGGTGCACGGAAGGTCTTGCCGCTGAGGAAGGCAAAATCCGGCTGCGAGAAGTGCGGCAGGACCAGCTCCCAGGCGCACAGAGCCTGGTATTTCAGCTTCAGCTCTCGATTAGCGGCATTGTTGCCGTACTTGCTGTCGCCCAGGATAGGGCAGCCGATGCTGGCCATGTGGGCGCGGATCTGATGGGTGCGCCCGGTGATCAGGCGGACCTTGAGCAGAGCCAGGCGGCCGGAGACAGCCAGGGTCTCGTACTGGGTCTCCACCTGTTTGGCGCCGGGCAGCTTTTCGCCTACGATCTTGACGATGCCGCGGTCTGCGTCCTTGAGCAGGTAGCCCCCCAACACGCCTTCCGGCGGGGTGGGGCGGCCAAAGGTGACACAAAGATAGTTCTTTTGCACCTCCCGGCTTTTGATGGCTTCCAGGAAGATCTGCTCTGCCTCCGGGGTCTTGGCGATGATCACCAGACCGCTGGTGCCGGTATCCAGCCGGTGGCACAGGGCCGGCTGATACAGGCTGTTCTCGCTGTATTCGCCCTGCTGGTTCAGGTACAGCAGCGCACGGTTCAGCAGGGTGTCATCCTCCGGGCCGTCTACTGCCAGCCCGGCGGGTTTGTTGGCTACCAGGATCTGGGGGCAGTCGTATACGACCTGCGCAGGGCAGCGGGCGTTTTTCCAGGCAGGGCCATCCACCCGGATGCCCTCATCCAGCACTTCGTCCAGGATAAACAGCTTGATCTCATCCCCGGCCATCACACGGGTGGACAGGGGCTGCTTTTTGCCGTTCAGCTTGATCTTATTTTCCCGCAGAGCCTTGTTCAGACGGCCCGGATTCAGGGCGGGATACTGCTGCATCAGGTAATTGTCCAGCCGGGTAGGGGCCAGGCATTTCACTTTCAATATCTTCACGGAAGGTTCCCTTTCTTTCACATTGATACGGTGTGTTCTTCTTATTTTAGCCGAAAATGCGGTAGGCTGTCAAGTAAGGACGCTTTGGGACGCAGTGTCAGGCGGCGGACAGAGCAAAGCGTACGCCCCTGCTGCCAAGGATAGTCCTCGGAGAGAGATACCATGCCATGAAAACGGAGGGAGACAGGGGCCGCAGGGCTGGCCAGCAGCCAGTCTGCCTGTATGGGCCTTGCAAGAGAGGCATCGCCGGATACAGCTGCCAGCGTGTGCCCGCCTGCGGTGATGCGCACGATACACCCGTCCCTGGTACGCAGTACCTCTGCTCCGACCCCGCCGCATTGGGCGGTGCGGCTGTGCAGCGCAGGCCATTGCGCTGGCTGGAACCGTCGGTGGGCGGGCAGCGTGCAAGGCGTTTTGGGGGACAAACGCAGGTCAATGAGCAGCTGCAGGTCGGCACCGCGGCGCTGCAGCAAAGTCTCCACAGCGCTTTGTGCAGCATCCCCGCCCCGGAACAGTACGACAGCCTGTCCGGATTGGGTGATCACTACGGCGGGAGCGGTGGAACTGCCGGCCAATTCTACATGGATCAGATCCCGGCTCAGGGCGCTGCCCATATAAATGGCGGCGCCCGCAGCCAGCATAAGGGCAGGCAGAGCGATGCGCAGACGGACCTTTTTGTGCAGCGCTGCTCCTGCAAGAGCCAAAAGCAGCAGGCAGACGATGGCCCCATAGCTCGTATCAAAATAGAGCTGTGCCCCTGGCCATCCGGCGACCCACCGAGCCCAGGTGTTGAGCAGGACGGTCAGCGCTCCCGCACCAAAGGAGCAGCTGTAATACAGCCAGCGCAGCGCAGGGAATAAGCCGGTGATAGCGGCAGCGATCCCCAGCAGCATCAGCGGCTGCACCAGCCACAGCACCGCCAGGCTGGATACCAGGGCATAGGCGCTGACGCTCATGCCCCGCAGCACCAGCACGGGGAAGGTGGCTGCGGAAGCGCCGCAAGAGATGCAAAAGCCCTCCCAAACAGGGGCAAGGCATCGGATGCACCAGCGGGGCAGGGACTTTGGCATCTTCTGACGGAGATACTTTGCCCCTCTTTTGGCACAGGAGGCACCGGCCAGCGTGCCAAGGACGGCAGCAAAGGAGAGCTGAAACCCTACGTCGCAGGCCGCATAGCCGTTGCTCAGACTCATCAGCAGGCCAGCTGCCGCCAGACTGGTCCATGGGTCGGGCGGGCCATAGACCCACACCCCCAAAGCGCTGATCCAGATGGCTACAGCAGCCCGGAGAACAGAGGGCGTGAACCCTGTGACCCCGATCAGCAGCAGAGCACACAGGCTGCGGGCCAGCGCAGTGATTCGGCGGGTGCAGTAGCGCTGCTCTCGCTTTTTGGACAGAAGCGGCCCGAGTGCACCGCCGCACAGCAAGGTGACGTGCATTCCGCTGACGACCAGCACATGGGATAATCCAGCTGAGCGGTAAGCTGTATTCATTTCTGGGGGGAGAGCGGTGCGGTCTCCTGCGATCATAGCAGCCAGTACCCCGCCGGTGTCCTTGTCCAACAGTTTTTGCAGGGACTGGCTGAGTTTATGCTGCAGCCGTGCGGTGCGGGCACGGAAACTGGTGCTTTTTCCTTTTGGAAGGAAGTCGGACTGATACACGGCACAGAGCGCCGACCCGTCTGCATAGGAATCCAGAGCCTGGGCGGGGTCAGGCGGTTCCAGTGCAAAGCGTCCGCTGATCCGATCCCCGGCGGCACAAAGGGGCAGGCTGGGACAGTGAACCTGGAATCCGGCCTTCTGCCCGCCTGCAAGCTCCACCCAAAGCACCGCCTGCACCGTTTTTGGAGAAAATCCGGGCTGGATCTGCTGCACTTGTGCGGTGAGCAAAAGCTGCTTGCCGGCGTAGTGCGCCTGCAGAGAGCGGATGCCCAGCTGGCTTGCCCATAACAGCAGCAGACCTGCGCCTGCCCCGGCAAATATACACCAGACTGCTTTGGAGCAGTGGCGGCGTGCAAACAGAAAGACAAAAAATGCCGCGAAGGGCAGCAAAAACGCCCCTCGCGGCAAAAAAGCGCAAAAGATCTCTACGGCCAATGCACTTGCACAAAAAATGCACAGCGGCCGTCTCATAGGATTATTAGTGGAAGAACAGGGGCAGCGGCTCCAGGAACAGGATGTCCTCGCGCTCCGCGGCATCGCCCTCAGCCAGCACAGCAGCCTGGCCTACGATCTCGCAGTTGGTCTGCTTGGCCAGCTCATCCAGAGCCTTCAGTGAGCCGCCGGTGGAAATGACGTCGTCCACCACCAGCACCCGCTTGCCGTTCATCTTCTCCAGCTCCTTGCGGTCAATGACCAGCTTCTGCTTGCCGGCGGTCGTGATGGACTCGTCCTCCACGATCACGGGGTCGCTCATGTAGAGCTTGACGCCCTTGCGTGCGCAGATGTAGGGTTTGCCGCTCTGACGGCTCATCTCGTGTGCCAGGGGGATGCCCTTGGCCTCGGCAGTGAGCAGGATGTCAAACTCCGGGCACTTTTTCAGCAGCTCGGCAGCGGTAGCCACGGTCAGCTCGGCATCGCCCAGCATGATAAAGGCCGCAATGTCCAGGTGGTCATTCACCTTGCAGATGGTCAGCTCACGGGTCAGACCCGCAACGTGCAGGGTATACGTATTATCCATAATGAATTTTTCCTTTCTCGCTCCGGTTCAAACGGGCAGAACTTCGCCGCCCAGAACATGGAAGTGGAGGTGAGGCACAGTCTGTCCGGCATCCGGCCCCACATTGGAGACGACCCGGTAGCCGTTTTCCAGCCCGGTCTGCTGGGCCAGCTGAGCGATCACCGCAAAGATGTGCCCCAGCAGAGCCGCATCGCCCTCGGTCAAGGCAGCTGCCGAAGCAATGTGGCGCTTGGGGATGACCAAGAAGTGGACCTTGGCCTGCGGGTGGATGTCGTAGAAGGCAAGCACCTGCTCATCCTCATAGAGCTTGTTTGCCGGGATCTCGCCCGCCGCGATCTTGCAGAATAAACACTCTTCCATCCGAAATGCTCCTTTCCTGGGTACAGCAACGGTACAAGCAAATACAGATCTTACAGGCCCAGGGTCTTGCGGACGATGTTGCCCACAGCCTGCAGTGCCTCGTCGATCTTGGTCTCATCCTTCAGGCCGGCCATAGCAAAGTCCGGCTTGCCGCCGCCCTTGCCGCCGGCAATGGCAGCCAGCTCCTTGACCAGCGCACCGGCCTTCAGGTTCTGCTGCTGTGCCAGGCCATTGGTGGCCACAGCCATGGTCAGCTTCTCCTCGGCCTTGCCCACCAGCACAGCCACCACCGGGTTCTTGGCCTTGTCGCGGATGGTATCGCACATGCCGCGCAAAGTGTCGCCGGAGGTGCCGGTAAAGTAGGCGGAAATGATCTTGACGCCGCCGACATCCTCGGCATCGTCAAACAGGGTCTCAACCTTGGAGGCTGCGATTTTGGCCTTCAGCTCGTCCAGCTCACGGCTCATAGCCTTGTTTTCGGCCATGACGGTCTCGGCGCGCACCGGCAGTGCGGCCACATTGTTGGCCTTCAGGGTGGCAGCCACGCTGCGCAGCATCACTTCCTGCAGGTTTGCACGCAACAGCAGGTTTTTGCCGGTGACGGCTTCGATGCGGCGGATGCCGGCAGCCACAGAGGACTCGCTGACGATCTTGAAGCAGCCGATCTGAGCGGTGTTCTGCACATGGGTGCCGCCGCAGAACTCATCGGACCAGCCCTGGATATCGACAACGCGGACAACGTCGCCGTATTTCTCGCCAAACAGAGCCATAGCGCCCAGCTTCTTGGCTTCCTCAATGGGCATCTCATTGACGCACACCGGCATAGCCTCAAAGATCTTATCGTTCACCAGCTGTTCCACGCGGGCCAGCTCCTCCGGGGTAACGGCGCTGAAGTGGGTGAAGTCAAAGTGGGTCAGCTCCTCGCTCTGGTAGGAACCTGCCTGGTGCACATGGTCACCCAGCACCTCCCGCAGGGCAGCCTGCAGCAGGTGGGTGGCGGTGTGGTTGCGGCAGACAGCCATGCGGAACTCACGGTCCACACGGGCATTCAGGCAGTCGCCCACCTTAACGATGCCGCTTTCCAGCACACAGGTGTGGACGTAGTAGCCCTTGGGGGTCTTTTTCACGTCCAGCACCCGCAGGGTGCAGCTGTCGTTCTCCAGCAGACCGTGGTCTGCGACCTGGCCGCCCATCTCAGCATAGAGGGGGGTCTTGTCCAGCACCACCAGCACGCCTTCCTTGGCCTGGTCATCGGTGGAGATAGCCTCGGTCAGGGTCTCTTCGTCGCTCAGAGCCACAACGGTGCCCTGGTCCTCCAGGGTGGTATAGCCGGTAAAGACGGTGGGCTCGGCCTCCAGAGAGCCAAACAGATCCTCGCTCCAGCCGGAGATGTTCTTTTTCAGACGCTCAGCCCGGGCACGCTCCTTCTGCTTTTTCATCTCTGCGTGGAAGCCTTCCTCGTCGATATCCAGGCCCTGCTCGGCGGCGATCTCACGGGTCAGATCCAGCGGGAAGCCGAAGGTATCGTTCAGCTTAAAGACATCCACACCGCTCAGCAGGTGGGCATGGGCCTTCTCCAGCTTGTCGATCATGGTGTTCAGGATATTGATGCCGGCATCGATGGTGCGGGCAAAGTTTGCCTCCTCGGTGCCGATGACCTTCTTGATATAAGCGGCATGCTCCCGCAGCTCCGGGTAGGCAGACTCGCTGGACTGGATCACAGTCTCCACCAGCTCTACCAGGAAGGGGCGCTGGATGCCCAGCATCCGGCCATGGCGGGCAGCACGGCGCAGCAGACGGCGCAGCACATAGCCGCGGCCTTCGTTGGAGGGCAGGATGCCGTCCGACACCATGAAGGTGCAGCTGCGGATGTGGTCGGTGATCACGCGGATGGAGATATCGTCCTTGTCGTTGGCACCGTAGGTCTTGTTGGCGATGCGCTCCACATGGTGCAGCACGCTCTGCACAGTGTCCACCTCAAACAGGTTGCCCACGCCCTGCATCACGCAGGCCAGGCGCTCCAGACCCATGCCGGTGTCGATGTTGGGGCGGGGCAGGCGCTCGTAGTGGCCCTTGCCGTCCGAGTCGAACTGGCTGAACACCAGGTTCCAGATCTCCATATAGCGGTCGCAGTCGCAGCCGACGCCGCAGGTGGGCTTGCCGCAGCCGTACTGCGGGCCGCGGTCGAAGTGGATCTCAGAGCAGGGACCGCACGGACCAGAGCCGTGCTCCCAGAAGTTGTCCTCCTTGCCCAGGCGCACCATGTGATCCGGGGCGATGCCCACCTTCTGGGTCCAGATCTCGTATGCCTCGTCGTCTTTCTCATATACCGAGATATAGAGCCGGTCCTTGGGAATGGCCATCCACTCCTCGCTGGTCAAAAACTCCCAAGCCCAGGGGATGACCTCATCCTTAAAATAATCCTGGAACGAGAAGTTGCCCAGCATCTCAAAGAAGGTGCCGTGCCGGGCGGTGATGCCCACCCGCTCAATATCCGGGGTGCGGATGCACTTCTGGCAGGTGGTCACCCGATGACGGGGCGGCTCTTCCTGCGCCAGAAACCATTTTTTCATGGGGGCCATGCCGCTGTTGATCAGCAGCAGGCTGGGGTCGTTTTTGGGTACCAGGGGGAAGCTGTCCAGCCGCAGGTGGCCTTTGCTCTCAAAAAAGCTCAGATAGCGGTCGCGCAGTTCATTCAAACCGGTCCATTGCATAGGTTGATTCTCCTCACATCGTTGTGTTGCGTATGGCAGGAGCCAAGCGGCTCCAAGACCCTTTGGCAGACGAAAAAATAAAACAGCCCCCATCCCCTCAGGGACGAAGGCTGCTGTAAGCTCCGTGGTACCACCCAGATTGCAGGTGCAGGACCTGCCTCTTTTGCCGCGCTAACGCTGCGGTGCGTCCAGCTCATTTCGCCGGAGGCTCCGGGGTGGCGTGTGCTGTGCTTACCGGGAGACCTTGCAGCCTGCGGGTCTCCTCTCTGGCCGGTATTGCTTACAGCGCTGGCCCCATCTATGCCGTCTGTCATGATCTTTGATGGGCGCAGGGCAGGCCCATCAGGCCAGCTTGCGTACATTTCAGATTATAACATGGCCGCGGCATTTGTCAACTGCTTTGGGCAAATTTTGCGGGCGGCTGCGGTGGTGCGGCTCTTTCCAACCAGAGCGGATTGTGGTACAATGGGGCAGCAATGGCAGGGCTGCGTCCTGCCGGAAGGGAGGGGGCGTGCCGTTGGCCACAGAAGCAAAGCTCCGTCAGCTGGCCGGAAAGGATTGTCCGGTCTATTATTTTTACTCTACCGAGCGTTACCTGGTGCGGCAGGCCACCGCTGCTGCCGTGCGGGTGCTTTGTGCAGAAGGGGAAGAAGAACCCACCGTGCTGGATGGTGCCGCCCCGGATATTGAGCAGCTTATCATGGCGGCAGGTACGATCTCCTTTTTTGGGACCCGCCGGGTGGTGGTCTTGCCGGAGCTGGAACCGTCTGCCTATGGGGAGAAAGACCTGGAGGAACTGTGCGGCACGCTTGCCAGCCTGGAGAATGCAGTGGTGGTGCTGGGCAGCGTCTTTGAGGCCGAGCGGGGCAAACTGCGAATGGGCAAGCGGGCACAGAAGCTGGCTGCCCAATGCAAAAAACTGGGCTATGCGGAGGAGCTGGCAAAGCCAAAGCCCTTTGAGCTGAAAGCCATGATGATCGACCGGGCCAAGGCGCAGGGGGCTGTTCTGCCGGAGGGCACAGCCCAGGCGCTGCTGGAGCGCTGCGGCGAGGAGCCTTTTCTGCTGGAAAATGAGGTGGACAAGCTTTGTGCGCTGGCTGGTTATCAGACCGTGACCACCGCGATGGTGGCAGAAATGGGTACGGTAAGTCTGGAGGCAGATGTGTTCGAGATGATTCGCATGATCACAGCCAAAAATGCCACGGGGGCCTGCAAAAAATTACAGACCCTGCTGCGGCTGCAGCAGGAACCCATCGCCATAACGGCGGCTATGATCGGCAGCTATGTGGATCTGTATCGGGTCAAGCTGGGGGCTTCCCGGCGGAAAAACTACGCCGCAGTATTCAAGGACTTTGGGTATAAAGGCAGCGACTTCCGGCTCAAGCGGTCGGCGGAGACGGCATCGCATTATACGCTGCCGCAGCTGGAAAATTGTCTCCAGGTGCTGCTGGAGCTGGATCAAAGTTTGAAGAGCCAGCCAGTAGATAAGGCTGTGCTGCTGGAGATGGCACTGTGCCGCCTGGCTCTGGCAGGAGGTGCACGGTGAGCCGCCCCGCGGCCCCGCTGCATATCCAGCGGGTGCTGATCGTGGAGGGAAAATACGATGCGGCACGCCTGTCCCACCTGACAGATGCCATGATCCTGCTGACAGATGGCTTTGCTATTTATAAAGATAAGCAGCGTCAGCAGCTGTTCAAAGCATTGGCCAAAAAGAATGGACTGATCCTTCTCACCGACTCGGACGCGGCGGGTTTCCGCATCCGCAACTATATCACGAACCTGGTGGGGGCGGAGAATGTGGTGCAGGCATATGTCCCGGCCATTCCGGGCAAGGAGCGCCGAAAGGCCCAGCCCGGCAAGGAGGGACTGCTGGGTGTGGAGGGGGTAGAGGATGATATCCTTCTCCAGTGTCTGCGGGATGCACTGGGCCCAGAGGCGGGGGAAGCTCCGCCCCGCCCGGCTGGCCGGCAGATCACCTATACAGATCTGTACGACTGGGGGCTTTCCGGCACAGCAGGCAGCGCTGAGCGCAAGCGCCGTCTGCTGACCGCTTTGGGTCTGCCGCCCCGGCTGTCTAAAAAAGAGCTTGTAGAAGCACTGAACCGTTTGTATACCTACCAGCAGCTGGATGAGCTGCAAGCAAGACTGCTGGCAGAAGAATGAATAAAGCCGCCCCTGGGAAAGCAGATCCCCAGGGGCGGCTTTGCTTTATCACATCGGCGATTTTTACGGTTGAGCGTGGTGCTCCAGCCAGTCCATAGCGCCTGCTGCGAGTATGGCGCTGCCAAAGGACAAGATGTCCTCATTGAACACGATGCCGGCGTTGTGCATGGGCTTGCCGTAGCGTTCATTCTCCTGGCGGGACCCGGCACCCAGCAGCATTGTGGTGTGCAGATCGTGGCCGCAGCCGTGCATGGAGCCGGTGTTGCATTGGAAGGGCAGACCGGTCTGCTCTTGAAGGGCCAGAGCATCCATATCGGCCCGGAGCAGAATGGTCTTGCCGGGGCGGCTGCCCTGGATGGTGGCGGTCAGAGAGCTGTGGGCCAGCTCCTGCGGGCAATAGCCATACTGAATCAGTTTTTCCTTTACAAAGGCTTTGGTCCGGGGCAGCTGCTGCCCCACTTCTGCATTTTGATGAAGGATGTGCCGCATCTCCACCAGCTCGGGCTGGAGAGCAAGGGCCTGCTGATAGATCTGGTGCATAAAATAAAACTCCTTTCAGAAAAACCGCAGCATTTTACGGTCCTGACCTTGGGGGACGATGTTTCTATTATACGCCTGTTGGCGCAGCAAGGGGTGGAAATTTTTATCGGTCTTATCGTTTGCGGCAAGCGGCATAGGATCGGCTATACCGGACGGTCGGTTTGATCCCATGCCTGGCGCAGCAGCTGCAATGCGTGGCTTTCCAGGCGGGATACATAGCACCCTGCTTATTGTAAACAACGAAATAATCGGTCGTTGACACGATGTTTTATAAGGAAAAATCTTGAAGTTCTGGGATTCTAAAGTGGATGATCAGCTGTTTGTCCTGTGTCAGCTCGATCCGGTCCACCAGGCTTACAAGCAGCTCTCGGCTGGCACAGGCGCTTTCTACAAAGCGCTGTACCAGCTCTTTTGCTTTGTCGGAACTGTTGACCGGGTTCTTTTGCAGGCTGCGAAGATCCGCTTGCTGCAGCTCCAGCTGCTGCCGCTCGGACTTTGTGCGGTTGAAGATGCGCTGAAAATCCTCCTCCGGCAGAAGTCCGTTCAGACGGTCGGTGTACATCCGGTCCAGGTTGGAAGTCAGCAGGTCGATCTTCTTTTGCAGTTCGGCCAGCTGGATCTCCACCTTGTTTTTCTGTGCATTTTTCGCCAGGGCCTCCTTTGCAAGGACAAGCAGCTTGTCTTGGTCCAGATAGGACTGACAGACCTCCCGCACCTTGCTTACCACAGCCTCTGTCACGGTGTCCACCTTGATGGTGTGGCAGGTGCAGAGCCCTGCTTTGGTGAAGCGCTGGTATGTCTTGCAGATGAAGAACAGCCGGTCCTCTCCCTTTGTGGTCTTGCGGTTGGCTACAGTCATCAGCGCACCGCACTCGTGGCAATAGACCATACCCTTTAATAGGTAGTCGTAGGTACGGCTGCGGGTGTATTTGCGGCTGTTGACCAAAAGCCGGATCTGTCGGAAGGTCTCCCGGTCTACCAGGGGCTCGTGGGTGTTTTCCACAACGACCCAGCTTTCCGGCGGCTGTTTCAGGCATTTTTTGGACTTGTAATTGATCTTCACCTGCCGTCCCTGCACCATGTTGCCAATGTAGGTCTCGTTTTGCAGCATCTCAGAGATGCGCTCGCTGCTCCAAAGACCGGCAAAGCGTCCGTTCTTTAACGGGATGCCTGCGTAGACCGAAGGGGGCGGGACCCCTTCCTGATTCAGTTGACTGGCGATGCTGTGGCAGCTTTGTCCGCTCAAAGCCATGGCAAAGATCCGGCGCACGACCATAGCTGCAGGCTCATCCACCACGATCTTGTTTTTTTCGGTGGGGTGCATCTTGTAGCCGTATACAGGTTTGCCGCCGATGAAAAGCCCCTTCCGCTGTTTATCCCGCTTGACCGACTTGATCTTTTTGGAGATGTCCTTGGCGTACATATCGTTCATGATCGCCCGGAAAGGAGTGATGTCGTTGGCGGTGGAGTCCACACCGGTGTCAATGCCATCCAGCAGGGAAATGTACCGCACCCGGTGCTCCGGAAAGTACCGCTCCATATAGTGCCCGGTCATGATGTAGTCACGTCCCAGACGGGAGAGGTCCTTGGTGATGACCATGTTGACCTTTTTGGCTTCGATGTCCTGGATCATCCGGTTGAAGGAGGGGCGGTCAAAGTTGGTGCCGGACCAGCCATCATCGATATACGTGTCGTAGACCGATACTCTGTGCTGCTGCACAAATTCCCGCAGAAGGGATTCCTGGTTCTGGACACTCTGAGAGGGGCCGACGTTCTCGTCCTCCTTGGATAGACGAATATACAGTGCTGCGTGGTATTCCATGGGATTGCTTATCTCTAAATACATAATGCCCTCCTTGAGATAAGCGGTTTATCGTTGTGCTTATCATAGCGCATTTCTGCTGTCCGAAGCAAGGATGCGGCGCAGGTAGAGCTGAAATGAGCGCAGGATCAGCTCTTCCAAATCGGCCCCATTTTTAGAAAAGATGCATTTCACGATCAATTCTTGCTTTTTCATAGAGATTGCCTCCCTAAACTGAGTATAACTATGGATATGAGCGCAAGAGGAATATTTTGCTTGTCCGAATCCGAGAAAAAACGGAAACTATGGAACCCGGGGCAGCGGTACGATGCAGCTGCCCCGGGCTTGGATAGGAGGAGAATTATCCGGAAAGGAAGAATAACTTCTAAAATTAGAATTTCATCGGCAGGGTGTCCATCCGAGACCGGCCATTATAGGCTGTATAAATGGGATAAACGTATTTTTTCCACCCTGGAAGTTTAGCTGGGTTGTCCTGGCCGATGCGATAGACCTCCATAGGGTGGAGCTGATGCAAAGCCCGGATCAGCCGGTTCGGGTCAAACTCATCATGGTACAGCTCCACAAAATGCAGCATCCCATTCAGCACACAAGCCCGGAGAGAATCCGGCTGGCCCTCCCAAGCGGTTACGATATATTGCATGGCTTCGCAGTAAAGGAGTTCGCCCATCTGCTTGTACAGCCGGAATGCTGTGCCTACGCATCCGATGCGGTAATTGCTGCCCCGCTGGCCATAGTCGATCACAAGTCCGATTCGCTGGTTGGCATCCACAAAGGCTGTGGAGATGGCATCGCCGCCTACAACTTTTGCACGGAGCTTGACGCCTGCTTTCAGTGGGGCGGAAAACCCATTCTGTGCAGCAAAGAATAGAGCTTCCTGCTGCATGGTCAGTCCGGTATACACCTTGCAGAGAATGGGCAGATCCTTGCCGCCGTTGCGCAGGATGCGGCTCTCGATCGTGTGCTGCCCATCTGTTACATAAAACCGCCCCTCTCGGAAGCTGATTTTGGGTTCGTTGGCAGTATACTCGTTGAACTCCGCTGCGATCTGCTCCACTCGCTTGCGTTGTACACCCCGCTGATATAATTCGCGGGGATAGATCAGGCGGCTGCTGTGGATGACCTGCATCTGGTACGGTGGGATGACGGAAAAGGGAGAAGAAAATTGAGTGTTGTTTTTCATATGGATCGCATTTCCTCCTTGATCTGCCAGATGTATTTTTCGGCCTGCTCCAAGATCTCCGCTACCTGCTGCTGGCGCTTGGGAATGGTCAACAGACTGGGATAGAATGTGAAACTGTATTCCAGCCGCTGGATCATGGCATGGACAGCAGATTGAAGTTCAATGTACAGTGTTTCCTCCTCCGGAGTCTCGGCATTTTTGAAGGAGAAAGAGATGGGCGTATAGGGATAGACCGGCGGCTTTCCCTCTGCCACCTCCGGTGGCGCATAGGCAGCAGTGGAGCGGCGAATGGGGACTGGTTTTTGCACGCTCCCCATGGGATGCAGGGCTAGACTGATTTTTACCGCTGCGTCCACCTGCCGCATCTCCTCTGGGGAAAGGTGCCCTATATAACGCAGGACCCGGCTTTTGTCGATGGTGAAGATCTGTTCTGCCTGAAAGATAGAAGGCTTTGTCAGTCCAGGGGTGTCTAACAGACAGTGGGTGGGGAGCGTCCTCTTTTTGTGAGTCCTGCTGGTCAGAGTGGCAATGATCAGGGTGGGGGAGCAAAGATTCCCTACGTCGTTTTGCAACACGACTGCGGGGCGGTTTCCTTTCTGTTCGGAACCAGTTCCTTGCTCAAACTTTATAAAGTAAAGATCTCCCCGGAGAAATTTCCAGTCTCGTTTCAAATGTGCACCTCCCATCTTTTTGCAGGGTGGATAGAAACTTAAAGCGGGGGCTCTTTGGGCATAACGATATAGTCATTGCCGCGGCGAACCTGGCAGAGGGTGCAGGTATCCTTGCACCGGTCTGCGCGGGGAACCAAAAGAACACGGAACCTTTTGGAATGTATGTAGTTTTCCAGGCAGACGCCGCAAAGGGTGCGAATGGAACGGAGCATCTCCGGGGTCAGCTGCATTTCCTTGTAAATATCCGACTGGCGGATAGCGATTTGTTTTTTCATATAGACCTCCTAAAAAATGGATATGTAAAAAGTACAGGAGCTGTCCGGCATAAAAATACCGGACGCTCCCGATCTATAAACAGCCCGGCGGGTCTGTTGTGTGCCGGGCTGTCCTTCACAAGACCGGCCTAAAAACAGCACAGTCTGCGATTTTATGATAGAGGTCTCCCATATTCGCCCTCGGCTCCCTAGGAGTGGGGAATCATCCGGCGGCGGATTTTCACCGCACCATTGGCGTTTCAGCCACCCCGCCTTCTCTGCGGCCGGGCTGCGTGTTACAGAAGTACCTTTTTTGAAGTACCGGAGGATTGAGCTATTCAGTTGTCAAGGTTCTGCAGAGAGCAGCAGTCCGTGCGGTGGGTGCCACTTGGAAAACTGCCTCTTATTTGGTAGGCATCGAGAAGGGTCAATCCATAGCATTGAAATCAAACTTTTTCAAAAAATTAGTGATTCGCTTGATTTTGATGCTGATAGTAGGCTGTGAGACCCCTAAAACTTTAGAAATTTCAGTGACGGTATAGCCTTCATAGACATATAGCGTAAGTAGTTTCAGGTCCGCATCGGATAAATTTTCGAGTGCAGATAGCAATTCTTCGTTTTCGATCTTTCCGATCCAGGAAAAACGGCTTTTGGTTTCGTGGTAGCTTTCCGTGACAGAAATGGAGTCCTGATACTTCTTGAGAAGCGGGGAATAGGACTCGGCGATGTTATCAAAGGAAGGCATGGCGATATCCTGTGTATGATTCAAATAGGCACGTTCTCCGTTAAAAACAGACCGGTCATACTCATACATCGCCTGGATGGCTTCCTGGCTCATACCAGCAGCCTCGTACTGCTTGCGGAGAGATTTCCACTGGAGCTCAAAGTTTTTCTTTTCCTTGGCATAATAAAATCCCATTGTGACCTCCAAATTCTCGTTTTTTGTGAAAAGTTGAGAATTTGGAGCTTTACGGGTATTTAGCGGCTTGAGGAGACCATTTGATAAGTGAGATACGCACAGACTGTCCTTTCCTGCGCTCACAGAAAAGGACAAAGGGGGCAAAAAAGGAAAGGCCGGTGTAAAGAAACACCGACCCTGTAAATGAACCTGTACGGTTGCAGCGAAAATACGCCCTGCATTTCAAGAAAAGGAGTGGTGCTTAACGGATGGACCGGCTTTTCAAAACTTGAAAGCCACACCTTTGCTCTTTTCTAGAATGGAGCGCATGGTTTTATTTACTTGTAAAGTTGCTGTGTGGGGGCGAGTTTATAGCTTGTTTTATCAAAACAAAAAGGGCTGTCTGCTGCGCTTTTACACGCAGCAGACAGCCCCGATTGGCTTTTAGCCGAACCCGATTGCCCGGCTTTCCTTATTTATTTGTACACGACACTTTTTCTGACAGCATAGATTTTTAGAGTCCCGTCTTGTTGACGTTTGATCTCCACATTGTCACCATGATCGGTGATCTCACGAATCAGCTGGATGACTACCTTGTCATCTTTGGCGATACAAAGATTTTTACTATCGACCCTACGATTGCTCATTACGGAACCTCCCTTTTCTACCTTTTATGTATCGTCGCGTCTGTGTTCAATAAAAATTGGGTGATTTTATTGATGAGGTTAATATTATCATTTACTGTTTTCTTTGTAAATGCGCATTTTTCCCAAGGTTATACCGGGAAAAATCTCCATTTGGACGAAAATGGAATTTTGACTGATTTTTTGTTTTCAAATGAAAGAAAGCATGGTAAAATATATAAGGCTCAGTTTTGAAAACAGCATTATTTTGTGAAGCTGTAGTAAATTTGGGCGAGGGAAGATTGCTTGTGTTTCCGCAAGATGGCAGGATGGGGACAATATCACTCTGGGGATGTCAGTGTGAAGGTTAAGATTCTGCGGCGCAGTCATCAAAGCCGTAACCACTGATCGTTTGAAATACAAAAAAGCAAAACCGTCCTGCACTTCTTTTATAAAAGGAGTACAGAGCGGTTTTGCTTTTATTTGCGGAGAGAAAACGCAGGGAGCTACTAGCTGCGGAGCAATGCGACAGCAACGTCGTTCACGTTTGTTCCGGTGGGGCCGGTGAAAATAAGCCCATCCACAACTTGTAATGCGTGATAGGCATCGTTGTTTTGCAGTGCATCAAAGATGCGGACCGACTGGCGCTGGAGAGCAGCGGCTGTTTGCCCATCCACATATCCTCCGGCTGCGTCTGTGGGGCCGTCGGTACCGTCGCTTCCGATGGAAAAAATGCAGGCGTTCAACCCTGCAATTCCAGGAGCTGCAGCCAGAGCCAACTCCTGATTTCGGCCGCCCAGCCCTTTGCCTGTCAAATGGACGATGGTTTCGCCGCCGGCGATGAAAGCAAGCGGCTTTTTCCCCTGCGCATGGGTACGCAGGATGCTGGCAAGGAAGCTGCCTGCTTCCCGTGCTTCACAGCAGAGCTGGTCGGTTAAAAGAACGGGCGTATACCCTAAGGTACGACATTCGGCTGCGGCTGCGGCACAGAGCTCACGGACACTTCCGGTGATCTGAGTTGTGATATTCTTCAACTGTTTAGGCGTTTCAACTTGGAGAAGATGCTGTGCCTGTGCAGATAGAGATAAGTGATATTTTTCTGCGACTGCAAGTGCCTGGGCGCAGGTGGATGAGTCTGGGACAGTCGGACCGCTGGCGATCATGTCCAAAGGATCTCCGAGAATGTCGCTCAGTACGATGTTGAATACCTGTGCGGGAGAGCAGAGCTGGGCGAATCGGCCGCCCTTGACGGCGGACAGTCGCTTGCGGATCGTGTTGATCTCTACAATGTCAGCACCACTGGCAAGAAGTTGATGGGTGATCTCCTGCAATTCTTCGGCGGGGAGCAGTGGCTTTTCAAATAAAGCACTGCCGCCTCCGGACAGCAGAAAAAGCACAGTGTCTTCCGGGCAAAGGTTTTGTACCAACTCGATGGCCTTTTGTGTAGCTGAAAAACCAGAATCATCCGGTACGGGGTGTCCTGCTTCATAGCAGCTGACGCCGGGAATAAGTCCTTTTGTATGGTTATATTTGGTCACGACTATCCCGCCATCCACATGACCCAAGACATTTACAGCGGCGGCAGCCATCTGCCAGGCTGCCTTGCCCGCAGCCACTAATAGGATTTTTCCAGAGCCTGGACGGAAGTTCTGTAAGGCGCGAATGACGGCTTCATCCGGCAAAACCGCATTCAGACTGGCCTGGATGATCTGATCGGCATCTTCTCGCAGTGACTGGTTCATCATAAAACTCCTTAGCTGCCATACAGTAGGCGATTGAAAATGAATGATTTTGTCCTTCTCAAGGTCCAGTGTAACAGAATCTCTGGCAGGCTACAAGCATCGAATGGGATTTTTTGGGTGGATCTGAGCAAGCAAAAGAGGAGCGGGGGTAATACTTTAATGAGGCGAAAGTCGTTTGACTGGAAAAGAGGAAGATACTGCATGAGCCGAAGCGTTTTTGAAGAAAATTATAGGGGTGAGAAGATATCTTTTATGTGGAAATTTGGATGAGAGTTTTGCGGTTTGGGGATTTTGGCAAACATATCAAAAAAATACAAGCTTGGATGTCACTTTTTCAACGACATCAAGCGCAACTTATCGACAAATCGTCTTGTTAAAACAAGATAAGTATGGTAAAATATATAAAAAGTTAGTAGCATTTGATTTGGATGGACCATCTTCAAAATTCCAGAAAGAAGGGACGTTCTGCGCTGTGGTCAAAATGGAATCTTGACTGCTTGTTGTAAATAAAATGTTGTTTTATAGTGGTGTAGAGGACGGCATCAACATGATTTGATATTATGACCCTGGGTAAGGCTGCTGCTCGGGGGATTTCACCTGCACAAAAACAGAAAAACTGGCATCTTTTTGATGTTCTCGCAGTCTTGACAAGGACGAGGGCTGTAAACAGAATCGCATCGGTTTGAATGTTTTTGGTGCAATAAATGGAAGCTGAAATTTGACCAAGAAGGAGGCGACGGTCTGAAAACGGATTCATCTAAAAAGCGGTTTTGAAGTGGATTTGGAAAGTTAAGCGGGAAAAGGGACAATTAAAGGAGTTATTGCGGAATTATGTCGAAGTTTCAGCATGATGTAATGTTACGGGTCGTAAAAGTTCTGGATGTTTTAATGATTGAGCTGCCCTTTGCAGTTTGCTGGTTTTTGTACTATTCAGAACATGTGTATACAAGGGGCGGCTGGAAAGATGATGCAGCTCTCCTGGTCTTGTTTTTTATTTTGTACATTATGATCGGTCGCATCTATGATGCATTTTCAATGTCCAATCAGAGAGTGTCAGAGATGGTCTATGGACAGATCCTTGGCGCTATGGCAACCGACGGGATCATGTACATTGTGATCTGCCTTATGTCCGGAAAGCTGTGCAACCTTTGGCCGGGAATTGCTGCGATTGCAGGACAGCTTATTATGGCAACGGTTTGGGCAATGCTTGCAAATAAAGGGTATTACATGGCATTCCCGCCGCAGAAAACGGCGATCGTTTATGATGTACGCCAGGGAATGGAAAAGCTTATCAGCGAGTATGGGTTGGATAAAAAGTACGATGTTCAGATCACACTTCATGCAGATGAATGTATTGCAGACCTGAGTATCCTGGATGGGGTGGAAACGGTCTTTGTCAGCGGTGTCCATAGCCATGAACGGAATATCATCCTGAAGTATTGTGTGGCAAAAGACATCGACATGTTTGTGATCCCCCGAGTCGGTGATGTTCTTATGAGTGGTGCATGGCCGATGCATATGTTCCATCTGCCGATGCTGCGGGTAGGGCGCTACATGGCCAATCCGGAGTATCTGTTTATTAAGCGTGCGATGGATATTGTCATCTCTCTGGCCGCATTGATCGTCCTGAGCCCGGTCTTTTTGATTACTGCCCTTGCAGTCAAGTCGGACGGCGGTCCGGCTTTCTATAAACAGGTTCGCTTGACGAAAGATGGTAAGCGGTTTGAGATCCTGAAGTTCCGCTCTATGCGTGTGGATGCTGAAAAGGACGGCGTGGCTCGTTTGTCTACGGGTGATAAGGATGACCGCATTACAAAGGTGGGTCATATCATTCGTGCCTGCCGTTTGGATGAGCTGCCGCAGCTGCTGAATATTCTGCGTGGTGATTTGTCCATTGTTGGTCCCCGGCCGGAACGTCCGGAGATTGCGGCCCAGTATTGCGAGGAGATGCCTGAGTTTTCCCTGCGCCTTCAGGCAAAGGCTGGCTTGACCGGTTATGCGCAGGTGTACGGGAAATATAACACAACTCCGTATGATAAGCTGCAAATGGACCTGATGTACATTGCGCACCCGAGCTTGATCGAGGATCTGAAGATCATGATGGCTACTGTGAAGATCCTGTTTATGCCGGAGAGTACCGAGGGCGTTTCTGAGGGTCAAACTACTGCTATGAGTGGAGAAAACAACTAAATATCGATGGATTTGTACATTTTGAAGTGCTAAAAATTGGGAGAAATTCCGGAGTGGAGTCAGGCATAAAAGCAGCTCTTACAGTAGCGTTAAGCTGGAAAGCGGGTGAATTGCCCTACATGAGGCTGAAATACTACATCTAGTAGTGCAAAATGCCAAGAGTTTGAGCATGAGTTAAGGCTTTTACACCCCGAAAGAGCCCTTTTATGGATGCGACGGTAGCTCGTGGGGGTTTATGCCGGATGGCACCGTGATGGCATTACTGACACTGCGGTGACTTTCACATAGCGGTTTCGAGGCTGAGCGATGATAACATCATCTGCGATTTCATCCCGGTCTTGGAGATAACAAGGCAGATGTGAGCAAGATGATGATAAACACATGGTCGCAGAGATGCTCATTCATGTGGGGTAATCCGGCATAAACGAGGGAGCTACCGTGGCATGGATGAAGTGGTACCTGGAATAAAGGCAGGGGTTACCGTAACGAGCGTTGGTGCTATCAGGACTAAAGACGGGAGCTACCGTAACGAGTGTCGGTACTATCAGGATTAAAGACAGCGGTTACCGTAGCGTGAATTTGTCATAGTAACGTTTATTTTTGCGGTACAAGACATAGCGGCAGTGTGACTCACACTGCTGAGGACGATTAGTAGAGCTTTATAAGGAATAAACGGCTCAGACTCTTTGAGATTGAGTCTGGGCTGTAATCTTTGATATGCGGAGAGAGGAATGTAGATGAAAAAGGTGTTATTTGTTGCGACCGTTGTAAAGACGCACATTATGGAGTTTCACATTCCATATCTCAAAATGTTCGAAGAAATGGGCTGGGAGACTGCGGTCGCAGCACGGAACGATTATGAGAATCCGGCTGATTGTGTAATCCCTTATTGTGATACCTACTATAACGTTCCTTTTGAGCGCAACCCGCTGAAACCAGGCAATCTGAAGGCATATAAAGAACTGAAGCATATAATTGACGAAGGCGAGTATGATATCATCCACTGCCATACTCCGGTTGGTGCTATGCTGACCCGTCTGGCAGCGAAACAAGCACGCAAACAGGGAACGAAAGTGTTCTATACCGCACACGGTTTCCATTTCTATAAAGGTGCACCAGTAATCAACTGGATTCTGTATTATCCGGTTGAGAAGTGGCTTTCCCGATATACGGATGTTCTTATCACAATCAATAAGGAAGACTATGAGCGAGCAAAGACGTTCAAAGCTGGCAAGGTGTGCTATGTACCAGGTGTTGGAATTGATTTGAAGAAGTTCAATGCAGGGTATGTGAATAAGGAACAGAAACGTAAAGAAATTGGTGTATCTGCGGACGATTTTGTGTTGCTTTCTGTAGGCGAGCTGATTCCTCGTAAGAATCATGAAGTTGTCATCCGGGCGCTGTCAGTATTAAAGCAGCTGGACAAGTTGAATCATATCGAATATGTGATTTGTGGTCGAGGTGCCTATGAGGCTGATTTGAGAAAGTTGGCAGAAGAACTGGATGTGGCGGATCATGTCTATTTTCTAGGTTATCGCAACGATATTTCTGAAATCTGCAACTGCGCTGATCTGTTTGTATTCATGTCCCATCAGGAAGGGCTTCCGGTGGCACTGATGGAGGCCATGGCCTGTGGACTACCGGCTGTCTGCTCGAACATCAGAGGTAACACGGATCTGATTGAAGACGGCGTTACGGGTTTGCTTGCAAACAACACACCGGAGGAAGTCGCAGAATCTATTAGCGAAATGAAGAGTGATACAGCTCTCCGTAACCGTGTGGCATCGGCTGCATTACAAAAAATCAAACAATTCGATTTGAGTAGTGTGGAAGATGAAATGTCAAAAATTTACGGGGAGGTAAGAAATCTCGCCCTGCAGGGAGTATACAAGGGACAGAGAATTCGTAAGGAACTGGGTATTCCGCTGGATGCCAAAGTGGTGCTTTCTGTTGGTGAGGTTAATAAGAACAAGAACCACAAAGTTGGTATTGAAGCTCTTGCCAAATTGAGAGACAAGAACACCTACTATGTAATTTGTGGACGTGGTCCTCTGATGGAGGCACATAAAGAATTGGCACAGAGTTTGGGTGTGGGTGACAGAGTGGTTCTGACCGGGTATAGAACGGATGTCGCCGATTTCTATAAGATGGCTAACGTGTTCTTGTTCCCTTCGTTTAGAGAAGGTCTTCCTGTTGCGGTGATGGAGGCAATGGCAAGTGGACTTCCGGTAGTTGCTACCAGGATTCGTGGTAGTAGTGATTTGGTACAGCAAGGAGATTTGTTTGAGCCGACTGATGTGGATGGAATTGCAAAAGCGATTGAAACACTGCAGCAGAGCAATGTGAAACATGAGACGGCTGTATTTGATATCCATAAGGTAATGGAATCAATGAAAACGATTTATGGTGTATGAGGAGAATTGATACGTGGAGAATCGGATGAAGTTTGAAGGGCAAATTGAGTGCATTTCAATATTACGAGTTGTCGGAGCCTTAGGCATTGCGTTATACCATATTGGCACATTCAACGATCATATCGCTACATTACAGGCCGGCGTGAGCTTGTTCTTTTGTATTAGCGCCTTTCTTATGATGTATACAACTCAGAAGGGGGTATTCAGTCATTATATCTTGAAGAGATTGATTCGGATTGTTCCTCTCTACTGGATTATGACGGCGTTTACTTTTGTAGCAATGCAGGTTGTTCCGTCGATTTCAACGGGGGGGGGTACGCCTGAGTTCATCAAATCGCTATTCTTCATACCGTATGTTCGCCACGCCTTGAAATCTGCAGATGTAGTAAGACCGATGGTAGGTCCCGCATGGACGCTTTTTTATGATGTTTACTTTACGTTCATTTTTGGCTTATGCATGAAGATTAGCCATAAATTCAGAGGAATATTGGCTGCTGTGGCTTGCACGATGCTGTTAATGATTCAGTATAGGTTTAGTCCGGAGCATCCTTTTCTGTTTATTTTGGCACAACCGTGGTGGATTTCATTTGTAGTAGGCATAGGCGTATTTTATGCGCTTCGATCCGTTTGGAACAAGAGCGTTACCACGAGGCTGCAAATTCTGTTAGGTGCATTGGCTGCGGTTGCATTGGTACTTATGTTTCTAAGTGATTTGAATATTTACAGGAATGCGGTTCTGTCTGGAGTGGCATTATTTTCCTTGGTACTGGTTTTTAAGAAACAGGAAATGCCCAAGGTAATCAATCATCTTGGTAAAATAAGCTTTTCTTTCTATATGATTCACTATTATGTGATTTTGATTGTTGGAAAAGTAATTGACTTAAAAGTCTTTTCTGTGAAAAGTGTGTTTGCAATTGTTATTATCATGCTATCAAGCGTTGTGTTGGCGAGCATTTCGAATTATCTCATTGAGGACAAATTTTCTAATTTCTTAAAGAAAAAACTTAGTAGGGTGTAAAGAGGAGAAAAACAGTGAGCAAAATGATTTCATTTATTATACCAGTTTACAAGGTTGAAAAATATATAAATGAATGCGTAGATAGCATTCTTAACCAGCTCACTGATGCTTGTGAAGTCATTTTGGTGGATGACGGTTCGCCGGATCGTTCTGGTGTTATTTGTGATGGTTATGCAGATAGGGATTCGAGAGTAAAGGTTGTTCATCAGAAAAACGGTGGACTTGCGGCTGCAAGAAATACGGGGCTTGACTGTGCTCGAGGAGAGTATATTGCATTCGTTGATTCTGATGATTATCTGGACGGACAGTGTGTCTCCAAAATTTTAAACTGGATAACTCTTGGTGGTGCGGATATCTGTTTTATGAGAGCAATGAAGGTGTTTCCGGATGGCAAGCAGCAACTGCTTGATGATGAGATGAATGCTGCAGAGCTCAAAGGAAGCAAGGAGTCCGCAATAAAGTACCTGTCGGAACGTTCCAAATATCCGGGAAGTCCTTGTACAAAGATTTTCAAACGTTCTCTGATAGAAAAAAGCAATTTAAGATTTCCTGATGATAGGAGAGTATCCGAGGATTTGGGATTTGTACTTCAGTGTATTTTAAGGGCGGAGTCTTACGACGCATTACCGATTGACTACTACTACTACAGACAGGCAAGGGAAGGATCTATTACCAATAATGTGACTTATAAATCCTTTTTGGGATTGAAAGCCTTTGTTGAGGAATCAACAGATTTTCTAACAGAAAATAGAGTTCCTAAAGGAAACACTGAGCGGTATGCAATGAGTTTTGTTGCATACGAGTTTTCGATTATGATTTGGCAGTACAATCATGTAGGAAAAGAAAACAAAGAAAGGGCTTTACAATTTTTGAAAGAGTACAATTGGACTCTTAGCTATGGAAAGACAAAAAAAACACGCTTAATTAAAGCAATTTGTAACTGTCTTGGAATAAAGATATGTGCGAGTATTTTGGAATGCTATATGAAGCACAGATAACGTTGCTATTTGGAAGAGGGAGGAATGTAGAACAATGAAGGTGATGATTGTAACACTTCACCGAGTGTATAATTATGGGTCAGCATTACAGGCATATGCAACACAAAAGATCTTTGACAAGGCAGGGTTTGAAACGGAAATTGTGGACTATATCACCCCACAAAGAACAAAAAAACAGATTATGAAAAATGCAGCCGCAGGCAGCAATGCAGGAATGTCTAGTGCGACATATAAGTTTTTTAAACGATTTTCCGTGATGTTGAAGGAAATGACATTTGGAAGATTTGTTGAGAAAAATCTTCACTTAACGAAACAATATATCACAGCGGAAGATTTGGAGAAAGATCCCCCACAGGCAGATATCTATGTTACAGGTAGCGACCAGACCTGGAATAGTCAATATAATGAAGGTGTTGATCGAGGCTTCTTCTTAACATTCGCTCCAAAGGGTAAAATGAAAATATCTTTTGTTTCGAGCTTTGGTAAGGAGCATCTCAATGAAGAAGAGGTAAAAGAGACAAGGACATATATTTCCGAGTACAAGAAACTCTCAGTGAGAGAAGATTCTGCATTAAGTGTCCTTCATCAACTAGGCAGAGACGATGGCATTCAGTTGATTGATCCTACGCTGCAGCTAACAAAGGAAGAATGGTTGAATTTGGCATCTCCGAGACTGGTAAAGGAGCCTTATCTTATTCTGATGCTTCTGTATAACGAAGATAACCATGCAACGGAATATGCCCGTAAGATTGCGGATAAAAAGGGGCTGAAGCTGATCAAAATCTCGTGGGAAATGAAGAAACCGCCCATGGTCGATCAGCTGTTCACCCATCGTTCTCCGGCGGATTTCCTGTCACTGTTTGCAAACGCAGATTTTGTTGTGACCAATTCTTTTCACGGTCTGGCCTTTTCCATCAATCTGGAACGGGATTTTGTGGTCGTTCCGAGAAATGAATTCAATTCCAGAATCGAAAGTCTGCTCACGCTTACCGATCTTCAGGAGCGGTTGGTCTCAACAGAAAATGCTGCGCTGGCAGAGTCGGAGAAACCTATTGATTACGGAAATGTCAACACTCGGTTGGCGGAAGAACGTCAAAAGGCAAAAGAGTACATTGAAAGTTTGAGGCAATTATAAATGTTGAACTATCTTGCTACACAAGACGAGAGCAAATGTTGCGGTTGCGGTGCCTGCATAGAGATATGCCCCCCAAAAGCGCTTTCCATGAAATCAAATAAAGAGGGATTCCAATATCCCGCCCTTGATGTGGATTGTTGTGTCGATTGCAAATTGTGCGAGAAAGTCTGCCCAGAGATGAATCCGCCGCAAAAAGCTGAACCGCTGGATATATACGCATTGCAGAGCAAAAATGCGGAAGAACTGTTTGAGAGTTCCTCTGGTGGTGCATTCCGGTTGGTCGCAGACAGTGTTATCCAACAAGGTGGAGCAGTCGTTGGCTGTGTCTGGAATGAAAAAATGGAGCCGGTGTTGACGATTGCGGATTCTTTGGATGGACTTAGACCCATGCAGGGAAGCAAGTATCTGTCCAGTAGCACAGAGCATACTTATAGCCAGACAAAGAAACTTCTGGATGCAGGAAGAATGGTTCTATTTACCGGTACACCGTGCCAGTGCGCTGGTTTGCTCAATTTTCTGCGAAAGCCTTATGATAATCTGCTCACTATGGACTTCTTATGCCATGGTGTACCGTCACAGATGGCTTTTGATTCTTATAGAAAATCTTTGAAAAGTCTGGCAGAAGATTATCGGTTTAGAGATAAAGGAAAACACGGATGGGGGCACACATCTAGTTATTTGACTAAATCTGGTAAGAAAAGAATTTATTCTGAAGGAAGCATAAACTCATACGACTATGGATTTCTTAATGGCTATTTGAGTAGATATAGTTGCTATACTTGCAAATTTCGAGGTCGCATAAGGGCAACTGATTATACAGTGTGTGACTTCTGGGGATATCAACGTTTTTATGATGAAATTGAGACATATAGTGGGGTGTCTGCATTCCAGGTCAACACGCAGAAGGGCAAAGAGTTTATGACTCGGTTTGAACAAAACGCCCGATATCACATCGCAAAACGGGAGGATGTGGCGGTTGAAAATCCGGCCATTCTCCACTCGCATGAAGAGAACGTGCCGGAACTGCGGAAAACGATTTATCAGCAGATCCAGACAGATGGCTGGGCAGTTATCGAAAAGAAATACCTGAGGTGCAGGCATTTTTACCTAAAAAAGCTGTGGTATGCGCTGCCGGATCACGTTACGATAAAGCTGCGGAAGCTAAGACATTGAAAGAACAGGAGAGAAAATGGAAAAGACCAGAACACAAGCAGTGTGCGTTGATTTGCTAAAATTGATATTCGCATACTGTGTGGTTGCAATACATACACAAGCAGCTAACAAAGCTCCTTTGTATCTGCAGTTTTGGACAGCATTGGCAGTCCCATTTTTCTTTGTCTGCAGTGGTTATTATTTTCAGATAAAATTAAATGCAGTTGGGCATGAATCTGTCGGAGGGGGGGGGTAAAGAGTTACTTCGAACGACTATTTCGTCCCTTTATCATTTGGGGCAGCTGGTATTTGCTGCTGGAAGCAGCGAATCGATTGCTTATTGATCGCGCGAGTGTTCAGATTGTACTTTTTCAGTTGGGGAAACGGCTGCTGATAAGCAGCCCCGGTGGTGGTCTATGGTATGTACAGGCAATTCTTTGGATGCTTGGTATCCTTTATTTACTGCGCAACCGCATATACAATCTCCAGATATTTGCATGGAGTCTGTGTGTGTTGTATGTATTCAATGTTGTTGTCTCAAAGTGCGCAGATGCCGGCAATGAGTTCCAGTTGATAAAGCAGGTGATTTTCTCGGAAGACTACAGCAATCTGAATTTTGTCTTTAATGGTGTGTTTTTCCCGGTCGGCATGGTGTTAGCCCGCCCAGAAGATGGCAAAGCAAAAAATATTCTGGAGAAATACTGTCGGGAATTATTTGCAGTCACCGTAGTCATATGGTTCTTGCAGGGGCATTTCCGGTATAATATGGCCACTGCAGCTCTGTGGGCCCTTGTCAATATCCTGCGTGTCGTATCGCTGTTCCTGTGTGCCCAGCGCCTGCAAATCGGGATCAATCCACGTTCTTGCATCAAAATGCGCAAGATGAGTACGCGGATCTATTTCTTACATTTTACTGCGATCTATTTTGTGAAGATATGTTCAAAAATAGTTGGATATTCTCTTAATGAGATTTCTTTGTTCATCACTTGTGCAGCAATTCTAACTGTTGTGAGTTATGCGCTGGATTTTGATAAATTGAGTTGGAGCAAAAAACTGTTCTGAATTATTTCATCGCCGAGGAGGAGAAAAGCAGTGTATCGTGTTTTGCATATTATGGCGGGAGCAGATGCTGGAGGGATTTCAACGGTCGTCCTGAACTATTATCGTGTGCTCGACCGGACGAAGATCCATTTTGATATTGCAGTTACGACCGACATGATTGGGCAGAATGCAGCAGAAATGGAAAAGCTTGGCGCAAAAATCTATCGGCTTCCGTTAAAATCCACTGGTCTTAAGGTTTTTGATTCTGCATTGACAGAGCTTCTGAAGAGTGGAAATTATCAAGCCGTACATGTACACGAAAACGAGACTTCCTATGTTGCACTACGCATTGCAAAGAAGGCTGGAATACCTCAAAGAATCGCACATGCGCATACATCTTCACCGTATGTATCTATTAAAAGCGAAATCAGAAGACTATCAGGGTGTGTTTTGAACTATTATTATGCCACAAATGTGATTGGGTGCGGTTGGCTTGCTGGAGAAAGAGTTTTTGGCAAAATTAATATGCGACGTAAGAAAGCTTGTGTTTTGCCAAATGCCATAGATACCAATAAGTTCTATTTCAGCGAGCGAATAAGAAATAAAATACGGCACGAGCTTAATGTTGAAAAAAATTATGTGATTGGAATGGTAGGCCGACTTTCTGAAGAGAAAAATTACATGAAGGCAATTGAGACAATGGAAATGTATCATAAATCGAATCCTAAAGCAGTTCTTTTGTGCGCTGGAAACGGAGAACTTGAGCAAGACATTCGTAATATGATAGCCAACAAGCAAATGAGTAATTATGTGAGGCTTTTAGGAAGAAGGTCGGATGTCGAACAGCTTTATTCGGCATTTGATGTTTTATTAATGCCATCGAAGTATGAGGGATTTCCAGTTGCAGCGGTAGAGGCAATTAGTGAAGGATTACCGGTTTTGTTGTCAGACACGATAACAAAAGAATTGAAGAATTGTCGGAATGTATTTTACCTGCCGCTCCATGATACCAGACCGTGGCTTGACAAATTGGAGTTGGTCAGCAGACAGGATATGACCGACCGGAACTATGGACGAGAACAACTAAAAAAGAACGGGCTGGATATTCATGATACCGCAAAACAGCTAGAAAATATCTATTTGAAATTTGGGGCAGAGGTACGATGATAAGGAAAGCTACAAGAGATTTTGTTTTATTGTGTATAGCTATTACATATATTCTAACCGGAAACATGCTGTCAGTTTTCTCGACAGGATTTCCGTTCCGTGACTATTTAAGATTGATTTTGGCCGCATGGGGGATTATTACGCTGTTTCGAATGATTGATGTTCGAAGAATTGCGATAAAAAATATTCTGACCCCTTTGTTGTTTTTGACGTTTCTGATCATACCAACGACAGTTCTGTTTTACGGACTAAAGACAAATTTTGAATGGACTGTTTTGCAGGTGGGCGATGCTTTGGCATGGATAGGAGTCTTCTCAATAGCGTATCGCGTTGGACTTCAATATCCCGAAATGATAAAGAAGGCGGCCCCTATTCTTGCTTGTAGTATTATTATTTATTCTGCCTTATTTACACAGGTCAAACTGTTTAGTGCTGGACGTGGCATCCCGCTTATCAGTACGGCGTACTATACCCTGTTTTTTCTTCCGTTTGCCCTATTATCGGAGAAGAAAATTATCAAATGGGGTGGAACAGTTCTTGTGCTTTATACGTTGCTGCTATGTATGAAGAGAACGGGCTTTATTGCGTTTGTGGTCGGTATTGTCATTTATATTCTGGTAGAATACCGTTCCGCACCCAAAGGATCGCAGAAAAGAGCATTTGTGCTCCTTGGTGGTCTGCTTGCCCTTACAGCTATGTATTTTTTCATTATGGAAAACACAAGGGGTACGTTCAGTGTCATTGATCGATTACTGTCAACAGGACAGACTTCAAATGAAGGGCGAGAAGATGTTTGGCCGGTGGTCATAAGTATGATAAGATACTCTGATATCATAGCGTTGATTTTTGGTCATGGATTTGATACTGTGATTGAAAATTCACCGCTTGCCCTGAGTGCGCATTGCGATTTCCTTGAGGTAATCTATGACTATGGCGTTTCTGGATTGTTACTCTATTTGACTTTTTATAAACGGTTATGGAATGGCTTTATTAAGATGTATCGTCAAGGGTCGGAGCTGGCAGCCCCTATGAGTTTTACATTTGTCACCGCTTTTGTTGTATCGCTTTTTTCACACTTGATTATTTTCCCAACCTATTTTCTGGGATTCTGTTTGTTTTGGGGGTTGGCAATGGGAAGCGTTGACTCGGAAGAAGCAAATTCGCTGAGGTATTGAGATGAAAGATAAAGACGCTTTAGTATCGGTCGTTATCCCGACTTACAACGTTGAGAATTACATCGGGCATTGTGTCAGCTCACTTCTGCGGCAGACTTACAGGAATATTGAGGTCATCATTGTATCCGATGGCTCAACAGACCGCAGTGTGGAAATCTGCCGTGAGATGCAAAAAACAGATGGGCGCATCCGCATCATTGAAAAAGAAAATGGCGGTGTGAGCTCTGCGCGCAATATGGGAATCCGTTGTGCAGCAGGGGATTATCTGATGCTTGTTGACAGTGACGATTGGGTTGAACAAAATACAATTGAGACGATGCTTCAGGCAATTCAGGATAACCAGACAGATGCCTGCTTTTCAAATTGCTATTATAGGAATGAGCGGAATGTAATAACAGCTATGCACTGCAAGGAAGAACCCAAGGTCGCAGCACATGAGTTGATAAAGAAACATCTCAAATACCAGTTTCTGGCGTCGACTTGGTTAACCTTGGTAAGGTTAACCAAGGTTAAACAATGTATGTTTGATGAATCAATCCACACATTAGAAGACTGGGAATATAACTTTAGAATGCTCAACTGTATTGATTCTGGAACAATCATCAACGAACCTTTGTATCATTACCGGGAAGTGCCGGGCAGTGCGAGCCAGTCTAAACTAAATGAAAGAAAACTAACTTGTTTCTTAATTCCAGAGCGTGTAGAAAGATACATCAAGGAGAATGATCTCCCTTATGAAAAGTCAGTAGGATATATATGGATTTTTTTGCTCAATCATATGCTTGTCCTTTTGGCAAACAATGAATATGTCCCCACTGAAGCGAAGAAGCTGAAGAAAATAGCACAAAAAAAACTTGTGTACGCATGGACGGCAGAAAGTATTCCCCTGAAACAGCGAATTTATACATTGATGTGTGCAATCTCGCCCAGGGTGTTTTGCTGGGTTTATCATTTAAAATACCTGAGGAGGAAATAATATAATGAAAAAAAAGACGGCAATAATAACATTCCATTGTGTACCTAATTATGGGGCCGTTTTGCAGGCATATGCATTGCAGACCAAACTTAAAGAGATGAGCTCAGAAGTGGGCATTGTGGATTACCGGCCGTCTAGGCTCACAGCAGAATATAAGGATATCAGCTTTTATTCCATCTTTTCCGTTGCTGGTTCGCTGTGGTCATTGAATTCTTTCAGGAAGAAAAAGAAGAAATTTGCACAATTTGAAAATGAATATTTAGACTTGATTCCCTGTGATGAGCGTAATGGGACGGTCATATTGAAGGATGCAACACCAGATATCGTTTTTTTGGGAAGTGACCAGATTTGGAATCCGGATATCACGCATGGGTTCGATCGAGTGTATTTCGGCGATATCATTGTAAATGCACCCTTTCGGGCAGCTTCATATGCAGCCAGTATCGGCAAGAAGAATTTTACAGTAGAAGAAAAAACCGGTTTTGCAGAGCTGATCCAAAAAGTCGAAGACGTCTCTGTTCGCGAAAAAGAAGCGCAGATTATGATAGAACAAGAATTTGGAAAAAAGGTCAAGGTCGTTGTTGATCCTACCATTCTTGCTGGAAAAATGTGCTTTGAATCTTTGGCAAAGCCTGTTCCGTACAAAAAGTATCTCTTATTTTACTCTCTTACCGGGATGAAAGAATCCGCAGCTATGGCAGATAAAGTGGCACGCTACTGCGGATATGAGCTGGTAGAGCTTAGTGGACGGCGAAAGCCTTACATTGTTCCTCAGCACACAACCATCTATGATGCTGGGCCTATTGATTTTGTATCGCTTTTCTATAATGCAGAATATATTGTTACGGATTCGTTTCATGGTACAGTATTTTCGCTGTTGTTCCATAAAAAGTTCATCTCACTCGCGAACAAAAAAAGAGGTGGAAGAATCACAGGTCTTTTGGAAGCGGTAGGACTGATACATCATTGCACTGACCGGTTTGACCGTGAAATCGTTCTCGAGGAGATCGCATGGGACGAAGTCGACAGAAAAATCGAGGAAATGCGTGCGGAATCAATCGATTATATTATGCGGGTAATGGGTGAATAAAATGCAACTATATGTAAAAAAAGAGGATTGCTGCGGATGTGGAGCTTGCATGAACGCCTGCCCTAAAAAAGCAATTCATATGGAACCAGATCGACAGGGATTTTTATACCCGGTAATCAATACGGTGAAATGCGTAGATTGCGGATTATGCAAACAGAGTTGCCAAATTGGAAAAGCAAGAGCAGTGCAGAATGAAGAACCATCAAATTGCTTTGGCGTAAAGAATAGCGATTGCATTCGTGCTGTGTCTTCGTCTGGCGGTGTTTTTACAGCCCTTTTGGATAAATTTATTATGGGGGGGTCAGCAGCTGTAGGCGCAGTCTTTGATTCTGAGATGAACGTGGTACATAAGACCGCGAATACTCGAAAGGAGTGTGATGCCTTCAGAGGAAGCAAATATGTCCAGAGCAATATGGGAACCATTTATAAAGAAGTTGCAGATACTCTTTCCAGTGGGCGGCAGCTTTTGTTCAGCGGAACTCCGTGTCAGGTGGCTGGATTGAAAGAATACATTAAGGCACATCGGATTGATGAGGCTAGACTTCTTACGGTTGATCTGGTGTGCCATGGTGCACCATCACCGAAGATCTGGGCGGATTATATTTCGGCTTTAGAAAAGAAGTATCATTCCGATGTTGAAACCTACACATTTCGTGATAAATCTGTCGGCTGGAGAGGCTATCATGTTAGAGTCGGTTTAGCAAATGGCGACTCCATCGCCCAGAATAATCTGACGCAGTCGTTTGCTGTTATCTTTGGAAAAGAAGTCATGTTGCGCCCAAGTTGTTTTTACTGCCCGTATGCATCGATGGAACGCTGTGGTGACGTTACAATCGGGGATTTTTGGGGAATTGAGGGAATTGACAAGGACTTTTCGGACAATAAAGGAATCTCTATGGTTCTGGTCAACACGCCAAAGGGAGAGAAAATGTTCTCCGCAATAAGACCAGAATTGAATGTGAAAGAGTACCCGTCCGATGTGCTGACGCAACCAAACCTGAGAAAACCGACAGATTTTAGTTTGGACTACGATGCTTTTTGGAATGACTACGAGTCAAAGGACTATTTGTATGTTGCAAAAAAATATGGAGGATATGGTATCTTACGTAAATTTCGTTACTATAAGAACGCTGTTAAGCGAAAACTAATGAAGTAAAAGGAGCGTAGTGATTATTGAACAGATATAAAAAACTAATAAAAAACACAGCATTGATCACAGTTGGAAACTTCGCATCAAAGCTGTTGACTTTTTTTCTCTTGCCGCTTTACACTGCAATATTAACGACGGCGGAGTATGGTGTTGCGGACCTGATGACTACGACAGTCAATCTGATCACACCTTTTTTTACATTGATTATTTCGGAAGCCGTAATGAGGTTTGCGCTAGATAAAGAGTGCGATAAAAAACAAGTTCTATCCATTGGACTTTTTGTGACTCTGCTCGGCTCAGTAGTAATGTTAGTCTTTTCTCCTTTGATAAGGTTCAGTTCGGATTTGAAGCCGTACTATGTGTTGTTTCTCTTGTGTTATTTTGTGACGGCAGTACATACAATTCTTTCGCAATTTGTAAAAGGAATAGAGAAGGTAACGGTGTATGCTTCGAGTGGGGTACTGCACACGATGACCTTTATTGCATTTAATATTTTATTCCTTGTTGTCCTCAAAATAGGAATTAATGGGTATCTGCTTTCGATGGTTTTGTCGAATTTAATCACTATTTTGTATTTGTTTTTGGGCGCTAAGCTTTGGCAGTACATTGTTCCGCCCAAAGAGATAAGCCGAGAGTTGACTCGTAAGATGCTTCAATATTCTGTACCAATGATTCCAAACTCACTGAGCTGGTGGGTAAGCAATTCTTCCGATAAATATATGCTTACTTTTTTCTGCGGTGTAGCTGCAACAGGAGTATATTCGGTTTCACAGCGTATTCCTTCTCTTTTTGCAACGATTTCAACAATCTTCATCAGCAGTTGGCAGATTTCAGCTATTGATGATTTTGGAAGCAAGGAATCCATTGATTTTTACAGCCGGATTTATAGAATTTATTCAACATTCAACATATTGGCGCTCTCTGGATTGATTCTTTTAACAAAGCCTCTTGCAAAATTCCTGTTTTCAAAATCATTCTTTGACGGGTGGCAGTTCGTACCGGTGCTCTTGATGGCATTTTTGTTTCAAGCAATGTCGAGCTATCTAGGAACAATTTACACGTCGGCAAAGAAAACAAAAATGCTGTTTATATCGACCATAATAGCGGCAATGGCTAATATTGTTCTGAATGCAATTCTTATTCCAGCTCTTGGCGCACAGGGGGCTGCAATCGCTACATTTGCAAGCTACTTCATTATTTGGCTTATACGACTTATTGATACTCGAAAAATAATCAAACTGCAGATAGCCTACAGGACAGATATTATATCCTATTCTCTTCTGGCAGCACAAATTTGTATTGTTGTATTTGATTCGTCATTTATGTATTTTGGATCATGTGTGATTTTTGTCCTGCTTGCTATTTTGAATTTTAGTGAGATTAAGGATATCTTAGTAAAATTCAGAACAGGAAAATAAGTTTGACATACCGTATGTAAAGTGAAAATGAGGGAAAATTTAATAATGGGAGAGTATTTTGGAGCCGATGGCTTCCGTGGCGAAGCTGGGATCACGCTGACCGCTGACCACGCCTACAAGGTTGGTCGTTTTTTCTGGGCTGGTACTATAACGCTTTGCGTGAGCGCAACGGCAACAGCGAGCCTGCCCGCATCGTCATTGGTAAGGACACTCGCCGCAGCTCTTATATGTTCGAGTACAGTCTTGTCGCAGGCCTGACCGCTTCCGGTGCAGACGCCTATCTGCTGCACGTCACTACTACGCCCAGTGTGGCCTACATCGCCCGCGTGGACGACTTCGACTGTGGCATCATGATTTCTGCCAGCCATAATCCCTACCACGATAACGGCATCAAGCTGATCGACTGCTATGGCGAGAAAATGCCCGAGGAGATCCTGTTGCTGGTAGAGGACTACATCGACGGAAAGCTCCGTGTGTTCGACAAAGACTGGCCGGAGCTGCCTTTCGCTCACCGGGAACACATTGGCTGCACGGTAGATTATGTGTCCGGCCGCAACCGCTACATGGGCTATCTGATTAGCCTCGGAATCTGCTCTTTTAAGGGCGTCAAGGTTGGTCTGGACTGCGCCAACGGTAGTTCATGGAACATCGCTAAGTCTGTGTTCGATGCGCTGGGTGCTGACACCTACGTCATCAATGCACAGCCCAACGGCACCAACATCAACAACAATGCGGGCTCTACCCACATTGAGGGTCTGCAGAAGTTCGTGGTAGAGAATGGGCTGGACATCGGTTTTGCCTATGATGGCGATGCTGATCGTTGCCTGTGTGTGGATGAAAAGGGCAATGTCATCACTGGCGACCATATTCTGTACATCTACGGCTGCTACATGAAGGAGCGTGGCAAGCTGCTGACCAATACCGTCGTTACCACGGTCATGTCCAACTTTGGTCTGTATAAGGCTTTTGATGAGAAGGGCATCGGCTACGCCAAGACCGCAGTGGGTAACAAGTACGTCTATGAGTATATGGCTAAGAACGGATGCCGTATCGGCGGTGAGCAGAGTGGTCATATTATCTTCAGCAAGTACGCCAGCACGGATGATGGCATCCTGACCAGCCTGAAGATGATGGAAGTTATGCTGGCCAAGAAGCTGCCCATGAGCAAGCTGGCTGAGCCGCTGAAGATCTATCCGCAGGTTCTGGAAAATGTCCGTGTGACCGATAAGAAGGCCGCACAGGATGACGAAGCAGTGCAGGAAGCGGTCAAGGCCGTAGCCGAGGCACTGGGCCGTATTCTGGTGCGCGAGTCTGGTACTGAGCCTGTTGTGCGTGTGATGGTGGAAGCTCCCGACCACGACACCTGCCAGAAGTATGTGTCTCAGGTTGTGGAGACCATTAAGAGCAGAGGCTACGGCGTTTGAGTGCAAACCTGAAACGAGGATGCGGAATCCTGCTGATTGCATCGGTGGTTCTTCTTTCCATCTTGGCGTTGTTGCCTGATGCGGATGTTGATCACGATGCAGGATACACTGCCTCAGAGCTGAGTGTCCGAGAAACTGTAGATGGAAGCGTGACCAGCACAAGCTATGTGAATCCTGATGGAGTGATCACAGAAGCTATTGATATAGGCTATGCGACCGTGTGTAGAATGCAGGATGATAGCGGCCGAGTTGTAGAAGAACGTTATCTTGATGCAAACGGAGACCCTGTGGCAAGGTATGGGGATTATTACGGATTATCGTATGAATACGATGAAACGAGTACGGTAAGCACATATCTTGATGCCGAAGGTAATCCGATAATACTCAGTGACGGATATTCTATTATTGTAAGAACGTAGGTTGGTGGCAGGGCTTCCGATGATTGCTACTACGATTTGAACGGACAGCAGGTACAGTGTTCCGGTGGATACTATGGGCTTCATCGTGGGTATAACTCTGATGGTCAAAACATTAGTTTGACCTTTTTCGATAAAGATGGTCATGCGGTGAGCACTTCATCTGGATATGCGATTAAGACATATCAGCGTGATGGGAATGGTACTGTTGTCGGTGAGCAGTACTTTGACACAGAAGGGAACCCAGCGAGGTCTTTGCTTGGTCAGTATGGCGAGTTATACCAACGCAACGAGCAAGGATACATCGGTCAGATCACCTATCTTGGTGCAGATGGCAAACCCACCCCTACCAATGCAGGCTATACTATCCTCAAACGTACCTATCATAGAGATGGAACAGCAGATACGGATATGTATTTTGATGCGGAGGGCAACCCAAAGGCATTGTCCAAAGGACAATACGGCATCAAACGCAGTGGCAAGGTGAGCCTTCTGCTTGACAGAAATGGCAACATTATGCTGTGTGTGGACAACCTTCTGAATGGTTTCCCATGCATGGTAGTTGTTTTTGGCTGCGTTGTCTGTTTGCTGATGATTGTACTTCCGAAGAGTTTAAGCGTAGTACTGACGATTGTTTATGTGGCTTTCATTCTTTAGGAAACACTGATGTTTCGTGAGTCAGGGGATGCAAGAACGAACCTTGTTCTCTTTTCCTATGCTGGGAAGTTCTTGAAAGAGCAATCTGTGAGGGTGGGGGTCATCAATAACATCTGGCTATTCATTCCGCTTGGAACGGGGCTGTATAGATGGTTTCAAAAGAAGTGGTCGTTGCTGGTTCCCTTCGTGATGTCTGTGGCAATCGAAACGACCCAGTATGTTACGGGACTTGGCATCGCAGAGCTCGATGATATGTTTGATAACACGATGGGTGGATGGACCGGTGTGCTGGTGGCTTGGATGTGGTTGAGCAGAAAAATGAGTGTGAAAAATAGGACATATTGAAGTATACCTATCTATTTTTCCCGTCATCCTTGAAAATAGTTTCTATATAGTATATATTTGAGCTGTGAGAGTTATCCTCTTCGGATGCTCACAGCTTTGTCGCTCGAAACTTTGCACACCTCTACGTGGTGGGCGGCAGACAACACATGAGAATGTGGCTAAGATGCAGAGAATAATAGGTTTAGGCCAGTCGAGCTGGGGTCACTGAGCTTGTTTGCCATAGTTTTAGTGTTCATAGTCTGTGTACTGTCTTGCCCCTTTCAGAGATACCTAACAAGTGTCGCCGTTAAATACAAGGAGGAAAAGTCTATGAAAGCTAAAATGATAAAAGTTTCTGCCGCAGTCACCGCCGATGTCCTGTTTATTTTGCAGGCTGTGGGCACTAATCTTTTGGCAACAGCTCTGCTGGCCTAAGCCTATTGTGAAAAATATGGGGCTATTGTATTAGCAAAAGGAAAAATACATGGGATTCAGACGGTTCTTGTGGAATGTGAAAATGAAGGTGCTTTCTATGATGAGTAAAGATGCAAAAGTTATATATTCATCAATTCGCGAGTTGGAGATTCCTAAAGAGCAGTTGTATTTACATGATGATGAAGAATGTCCTTGTGGCTCTGGTAAAAAGTATAAAGAATGTTGCAAGAACAAGGAAGATCAAAATCCTATAGCATCAAAAAAGCCACCAGAAGTGATTTTGATGGAGCGGATGAGAAAAGGACTGCAACAGGACAAGGTGTGCTTACATCCGGATAAAGCCCATTGCAGGGGGAAAATTAAAGAAGCCCATGCACTTCAAAATCATAAGATTATCTCGTTACTTGCCTCTGCAGACAATCATGTTATTATGCAAGATCCGACAAGGCAACCTATCATATTAGATAGTAATCCTAAACATCCTTTTTTTGCTGTTCAATTTGTTAGAGTTAGCGGAAACAAGGCGACAACCCAGACTTGCTTTTGTGATGTGCATGATACAATATCATTTAAGGCGATAGAGGCAGGGGCTCCGGACTTTGATCCGCAAAACGAAGAAATGAAATTTGTATATGCATATAAGGCATTCATTTTTGAATTCTATAAGCAACAGCACTTGATGTGGATGATGAGAAAGTCATTTTCAGAAAAGCCGCAACTTTTTTCGCGCCCTGAGCGTGTTGCCGAGTATAGAGTGCAATCTATGCGGATGACTGAATTCCAGAGAATAAAAAAGCATTATGATTCAGAGATAATGAACGGTACCCATAATGAAGTGGAGACGTTTGTTGTAGAAATACCACGTAAAATTCAGTTTGCTAATTATGCCTATATTGCACCTGAGTTTGATTTGAATGGTAATAAGATTAGTACCATTGATAAAACTAATATGATGCACCGTATAGCGGTAACGGTACTTCCAGAATCGAGTAAGTCATATATTTTAATGAGTTGCTTAGATACAGAAAGGGAATTTTATAGTTCTTACTTTAACGAGATGTCAAATGCCCCATTAGATAAAATTCTTTTTTATTTTAATATAGTGCTTCCTTTATACTCGGAAAATTTGGTGCTAAGTGAACAACTGTGGAATTCTCAAAATGAGGAGATGCAAGCAGGATTAACGTATATGGCTAATCTAATTGGAAATGAGCAAGTTGGATTAAGCCAGACAGTTGGAATGGCTTTAAGAAATGCGGCAAGAAAAAGAAATTTTGATTATTCTAAGAGAGTCGGCTTTGATCTTTTTAAATAATTCTGACAGATGCAGATAATGTAATGGAGGTATCATCCTATGCCCAGAACCAAAGGCAGCAAGAACCACATTACCGCATCTACTGACTTTGATGCCCAAATCAAGAAGTTGCAGAAAGACAAGGCAATGCTCGAAGAAGGGCTTTCCAAGACTGTCGCTCAGATCGAAGAGCTGTGAAAACCGACATCAAGTCCCTGCGTGAAAGTCTAAAGCCGCAGAAGGCAGAGATTAAGCAGACCGAGAAAGAAATCGCAAAGCTGGAGGCCAAGAAGGCTGCCGCTGAGGCGAAGGCTGCCGAAGCTGCTAAGAAGGCTGAAGCCGAAGCTGTGCTGAAGAAGCTGCTGGCATCCGGTATGACGGCAGATGAGATTCTCGAAAAGCTGAAATAAAGTAATATGCCGTGTGGACTGAACTCCAGAAGTTCACACGGCATACTTTTGAGCACGATATATAGTTTGTGACGGAAATTAAAATGAGGTGAAAATTAGTGGGTAATACACGCAAGCCCGGCGGTGGGCGGAAGCCATCAAAGCCAGAGTACAGTGCAGCCAAGAACCTAGCACAGCAGATGAAAGCGGCTGCTGACCTCTATACGGAAAAAATGAGTCTGCAAGCCACCGCAGACGCACTGTCCCTCAACCCTATCAAGGTTCGGAAACTGCTCATCACAGTCGGAGTCTATGAGTCGGACACGGCAAAACTCGTTCAGCAGACGTTCCGTTCTTTTAGAAGCACACAAAACTACTCCACTGCCGTCACCTCCACAATGGCTGCCTTGCAGTTGTCCCGTCCCTCTGTGACCTCTTATCTGCCGTATGAGAAAGGTGTGTACTTCCCGGAAGAGGCTGAGGCGACGAATATCAGTGCAGAGGCAGAGAGACAACGACACTACCGAGCAGTTACAGCTTTGAAGAAGAACCCGTGTGAGGAGAACCTCTGGAAGTGCGTGGTGGCTTTTCGGGGATACAAGTTCAAGACGATGTCCGGCTTGCCCTTTACATATACGCTGAAAAAGGACAGGGGAGATGAATTCACCAAGGAGCTGTGGATCGACCGCAGAGAGGACAGCAAGAGCCTTGCGTGGAGTTCCGTGATGCTGGCGTATCACAATATCGGTAAAATTGGAGAGGTGGTGGACAGACCCAAGGCGCTGGGAGATATCCGGGGTGTGTCGTATATCTATGGGCTGTTCTACCGCTTTGGCCTGATCGACGTGCCGGACAAGGCTAAGGAGAAGATGACGACGTGATAAGGACACGGGAGTGTAGTTTGTGACAGAAATAAAACTGCCCTCCGTGGATACCACAGAAGGCAGTCAGTTGGCTTATTCCCATTCCTCATCCCTAGCCCGCAGAAGATCCTGTACTTCTCTTTCGGTTGCCGGGCGGATGGCAGGTCTGTTCTCGTAGTCCGTTTTGCCGCAATCAGGGCAACGGTCGGGCAGCGACTCTGCCTCAAAGCAGTAATGGCAGACATCGCAGAAATAGTAGTTCACGGCGTTTTGCACTTCCTTTGTCATGTAGGAGTTTATATGTCATCAGGATATTTTTCAAGCCCAAGGTAGTCCTCAATACTAGTGATTCCCTCACCGGCAAGATCGGCAATGTCATCGAAGGGAATGATGACCGGCAGCTCTTTCTCGATGCCCACAGCTTTTCTATTGCTGTCCTGCATGACTTTCAGTTCTCGATAAACTGGGTCGATCATAACAACTGTGCCAGTCAGACTTATGTACTTGCCGGTACTTTCTGCGGCCTTCACAAAGTACCGCACAACGACCTTCATGCCTTTTTTGACCTGCAGGAGTTTGTCGGATGGAATATACCACGATGTCCTCCGGGGCAATGTACTTGAGATAGATGCCGTAAATCTGCCGTGAGATCTTCTCATAGTACGCCATCCGGGGCGGTGCCACCAGATAGGATACTTCAAGAGAGGAATCCGCAGCAAGGGCAGTGGCATCGTAGGACGCAGCCGCAAGAGAGGGAACACCATCTTTGTAAACAGCGGTCTTGTTCCGGATGGCATCTCGCAAACGACCGTTGTTGACCTCTTTGACACGCTGCACGACCTCAAAGAGTCGAGCTCGACCGGGGATGCCATAGGACTTCAGCGATGGGGACACAGCCAAGCAGATGGTTTTCTCCGTGCGGCTGGCATCGGCCACGACCAGATTGGTAGTCAGCGGATCGAGATGCCGAGCAGCGCACTCTGCCGAGGCATGGACATTGCACGATTGCTGGGCATTTACCGGACAATGTCCACGCTTTGCTATAGTGAAGTGCGATAAGTGGAAGGCTGGCTGTTGCAACTGTCCGCAATATAAAGAGTACCCTGCATCACTGTATGACAATACAAAAAATGTGGCAGCTTAAAAAGAAATGGTTCACCGGCGTAAAGAACATGACAATCGTTACTCCATCCAGATGGCTGGCGAGATTGGCACAGGAGTCGTATTTGAAGGAGTATTCGATTCAGGTCATAAATAATGGCATTGACTTAAATGTGTTCAAACCTACCCAGAGCAACTTCCGAGAGCGTTATGAAATTCAAGCAGAAAAACATATTATCCTGGGGGTATCTTTTGCATGGGGCTATCGTAAAGGATTAGACTGCTTTGTCGAAATGGCAGAAAAGCTGGGCGAGCAGTATCAGATTGTCCTTGTCGGTACGGATGGTGAAATCGACAAGAACCTGCCACAAAATATCATTTCAATCCATAGAACGCAGAACCAGAAAGAACTTGCTGAGATTTATAGTGCAGCAGACGTGTTTGTGATGCCGACAAGAGAAGAAAATTATCCAACCGTCAAGAAGATTCTGACTACGGAATACGTCCAGAATGCATTGAAGGGCATCCCGAATGTCTAAAGAAAAACTGCTGTTAGTGGGTGCAGGCGGCTTTGGTCGCATTGTAGCTGAATAGGCAAGCCGTCAATATGATTGTGTTTTTGTGGATGATGGACAAGTTGTGGGGGCAGAGGTCTGCGGTATTCCGGTGGTTGGTGGCATTGCTGATCTGCCGGAGTTGCGAAAAGAGTATGCTCTGCTTACAGTTGGAATCGGGAACAACAAGTTTCGGGCACAGGTATTTGAGAAAGCAGAAGCACTTGGGTTTGCATTTCCCAACATTATTGCGCCTAGTGCCTACATCAGTCCGTATGCTAAAATTGGATATGGCTGTGTAGTGTTGCAGAACGCTTGTATTCAAAACGGTTCGCAAGTTGGAAATGGAGTCTTCTGTACTCCTGTCATCCTCGCAGCAAGAACCGTCTGGAAAAGAGCGGCTTCAAACTCGACCCTCGTGTCCGGGTCAATGAGCCGCTGGGCTTCAACGACTATAACAAGCTGCAAATGAACGCTCTTGCAATCGTTTCCGACTCCGGCACCCTGCCCGAAGAAAGCAGTTTCTATCTGTCCATCGGCCATCCCATCGCCGCCGTATGCATCCGCACCTCCACCGAGCGTCCCGAGGCACTGGAAGCCGGTGACTTCATCCTGGCTGGCATTACCACGCGGGAGCTGCTTAACGCCACCGATATGGCAATCGAGATGAAGCAGAAGGGCGTTCTGGGCAAGCCCTGTCCCGACTATGTGGATGAGACTGTGTCCATGAAGGTGGTTCGCATCATTCAGGGGTATGTGAATGTAGTCAATAAAATGGTGTGGAGAAAATACTAATTCCACACAGCAGTCATGTGCTCAGTCACATGGCTGTGCTGCTCCAATATGCTACCTCTCCGTGGTGAGCAGCAGGCAACAGATGAAAATCTGGCTAAAAGCATAGATGTTTTTATATCAAAGCAATAGATACAATGATATCAAAAGAGCAACCGCTGACCATCTATTCGCAGGTACTGGAAAGTATTCGGGTCACCGATAAGTCTTTCATCCAGAACGATCCGGATGTACAGAAGTCCGTCCAGTCGGAGGCGGAAGCGCTGGGCAGAACTGGCCGCATCCTGGTGCAGGTCATGGTAGAATCCCCTGGCCACAGTGTCTGCCAGAAGTATGTCATTCAAGTGGTGGAGACCATCAAGAGCAAAGGGTGTGGAGTTTAATCTGCATGCTAAATTCTATTTTAACCAGTATCAGCGTGAATCTAACCATGTGTGAATCCGTACTTTTGGTTTCTTTTGCGGTTATTGGGTGGTTTGGCCGTAAGGATAAGCCATATTTGCTGGTTTTCTATGGTGTTTTTCTGATTTTATATATTACACTGCTGCGCCGTGAGCCAGGATATAATGAGAATATTCGACTTTATTTGAAACTATGGCCGGATGCAGATGTATGGGCTGGGAATCTTTAGAATGTGGTTTTGTATATTCCTTTTGGATGGGCCGTCCAAAGATGGAAACAAAGCCGAAAAATAAGCATTGGTAGTGCATTTCTTCTTTCTGTATGTTGCGAGCTTTTGCAGTATGTTACAGGAAGAGGAATGACAGACGTGAACGATATATTGTTCAATACGATAGGCTCTGTTGTGGGAGTATATTTGGCTAAAACGATAATCTAGAAGTGGCATAGAGCAGTGATTATGTGTGCTGATAATCTGATTTTATTTCATTGATAAAATATTGTGCCAGCAAAATTGCTAACGGATGTCGATAGCACCAATAAAAAAATAATAATAACAAATAGGGGAATTTGGAATAGGTCATGATATGATCCTGCTGGGAACCGCCTATGGCGGCGTGCTACGGTATGTGATGTAAAGCCCTGGATTGAGCCAGGGAGCAGCAATATGCGCAACTATTTTCCCTTCTTTTAGTTCAGTGGGATTTCCTACCCTTCAAAAAAGCCGCTCCGGTTTGAGCAGACCGGAGCGGCTTTTTAGGCAGAGTAAGGAGGGAAAAGTATTGCTGGGATAAGAGTTTGATCTCAGATACCTGCTGCGGCATTCTGGCCAGCCAACCGGCCGAAAGTAGCGCTGCGGCCTGCGGCTGCGCCAGCCATCAGGCTGGGATAGCTGCCGGAAAAGTAGTTGCCGCTCATGTCGCCAATGACGTACAGGCCGGGGATCGCCTTGAAATCCTGGTCAATGGCGTGCATATTGTCGTCGATCTGGATGCCGTCCATGGTGCAGATCAGGTAGCCGCCCGCCTGACGGACGCCGTAGAAGGGTGCCTCGCTCAGGGTGGAGAGGCGGTAGCTCTCCTTGCCGTAATCCTCATCCTCGCCCTTGGTGGCCAGCTCATTGTAATGGTTCACCGTAGCGGTAAAGGTCTCCTTCGGCAGACCCAGCTTGTCGGCCAGCTCCTCGATGGTGTCGGCCTCCACGATGTAGCCCTGATCCTGCAGGTCGGCGTTCATTGCCTGCACATAGTCCATGGGGAACACCGGGTTGGTGCCGTTGACATGGGGGTACAGACGGCTGCAGCCGTGGGTGGCAAACTTCTTACAGTCCTCGACATACTTGCTGTCCCAGATGGTGCAGTAGGTGTGGTAGGGCTGGCTTGCAGCAGCGTGCAGTACCAGATCATAGGGCATATATTCGTTCATGAAACGCTCACCGCTCAGGTTCACCTTCAGGAACGGCTGGCTGCCCATCCAGAAGAGGGCACCATCGCTGGCCTTGCCGTACTCGCCCACCTGATCGGGCTTGATGGCGCCACGGTCAAAGATCATGGAGGTGTGGGTGGTGTCCATGATGGCACCTGCCCACAGGCATGCTTTGATGCCGTCGCCCTTGGCACCGGGTTTGGAGTAGTTTACGCAGGTCTGCTCAATGCTTTGGGGCTGCAATGCCTGCATCATGGCCTCGTTGCCGCTGTAACCACCGCAGGCCAGAATGACGCCCTTGGAAGCGTTGTAGCGCACATACTCATCGCTGGCGTTCTTGGCGATGAGGCCGGTGACACGGTCGCCATCCTTTTCCAGCTTGACCATGGAGACCTCGTACTGCACTTCAAGGCCGTCTGCCTCGGCGTGTTTCAGCACGGCATCCATGGTCAGCTGCTCGCTGTATTCTTCACCATACTGGGTGCTGTGGCCGACATCCAGAACCTCGTAATTGTCACCCTCGTGCTTTTCGTCGATCTCGTGGCGGAAGTCGATGCCGCTTTCGGCCAGAACATCCGTGAACCAGTCCATCGTCTCGCCGCTCTTGTCGGCCCAGACCTGTGCCAGACTGCGGCGGGTGTAGCCCTGACTCCAGTTGCACAGGTAGCGCACGGCGTCCTTCTTGCTGACGTCGTCGCCATCCTCCTTCTGCTGCTTGGAGCCGCAGGCTGCCAGCGTATCCCGGATGCCGCTGGCCATATCGTGACCAAACTTCTCGATGAGGATGGTCTTGGCACCAGCCTCGGCGGCAGCGGCGGCAGCAAAGGTACCGGAAGAACCGGCACCCACCACCAGAACCTCGCAGTCCACGGTCTGCTTGATATCGCTCTCGGCGATCTCCGGTGCCTCACCCAGCCAGTCGGCGGTAGAGGAGGTCTCCTCGGTGGACTGCTGTGCAGGGTTGATGGCACCGCCGCTGGCCTGCTGGATGCAGTCTGCCACAGCGTTCTGCACGGCCTTGCTGGTGACGGTTGCACCGGTCACGCCGTCGATCTGGCTGGTCTGGGCGTTCATGATCTGCTCAATGAGCTTGTCCTTGGCTGCAACGCCGATGCTCTCGGTCTCGCCGGAGAGGTCCAGCTCCACCTTGGTGATGGTGTTGGCATCAAAGGTGACAGTGGCGGTGATCTCGCTCATGCCCTTGGCAGTAGCGGTGTAGGTGCCGGGGGTGTAGATACCAGATGCGCTGGAAGTGCCGGAGGCGCTACTGGCTGCATTGCAGGCAGTCAGACCAGCAGCGGTCACACTGCCCATAGCGGCAGCGGCAGCGATCTTCAAAAAACTTTTGCGAGAGATTTTTTCCATAATGATTCCTTCCTTTTTGTCTTGAATTTTTGTAGCAAGCGTTAGTACTCTTTCTTGTTAAAAGTATCACATTTACAAACAAAGAAAAAGAAGATATAATATCCCTATAAGTATCAAGTAAAACTTGCGTTTTGCAAAAAGGAGCACATCATGACCATCCAGCAGCTACGCTATTTTCTGGCGCTGTGCGAAGATTTGAATTACACCCACACCGCCGGGCGGATGTATCTGTCCCGGCAGGCCTTGCGGAAGAGTATTGCAGCGCTGGAAGATGAACTCTGCGGTAAGCTGTTTGTCAACAACCGCAATCATCTGGCTCTTACTGAAAAGGGTGAGCGGTTCCGGGCACAGGCTGCGCCGGTGGTGCAGCAGTTCGATGCCCTGTGTCAGCAGGCTTATCAGGACATCCAGTCTGCACCGCTGCGGCTGGGCATCAGCGTGGCACTGGTTCCGGACTATCTGCCCAATCTGGGGGAGGTGCTGGAAGTATTCCGGCAGCAGTACCCCGGCATCCCCTTGGAGCTTGCTTCCCTGTCCAACGATGAAGTGCCGGTGCAGCTGCAACGGGGCGCACTGGATGCCGGGCTGGTGATGGACCTAGGCGGCTGTGCTACCGGGCTTGCACGCACCGCCCTTTCCCAGCATACCGCCGCCGTCATGGTCTGCCGCAGCAGCCCTTTCTGGGATCGGACGCATATTACACCGGCAGAGCTGGACGGGCAGACCCTGCTGGTTCCCGGCTTTGCCCCGGATGCCCTCGCACCGCTGTGGCAGGCACTGCGGGAGAGCAGTGCACACCCACAATTGGAGCTGGTCGAGCAATTTTATCAGGTACTCTACCGCACGCAGGAGCAGAATTGTGTATCTCTGAACCGTTTTGAGGAAGCCTTCCACAACCAGATGTCCAATGTCCGGGATGTGGTATTAGACGGTCTGCCGCCTATTTGTGCCGGATTCCTCCGTCCCCAAAAACAACACAACGCCTGTGCGGAGCTATTGTGCCGCTTTTTGCAGGAGCGGTTGAAGTTTTAAAAAAGAGTGACAGCATTTCATAAAATGCGGTGAACAGCTTTCTGCTTTATTGGGTGTTCTGTTTATAAGATCATTGGGATTCCGAGAGTTTCATCAAGAGAAAATTATCCCTTGGCTCGTTGGGATTCCATGATTTTCTTCCTGATAGCTCTCATGTTTAACTAAAGCTAAAATTGGCTGAATACAGACTGAAAGGACGCATTGTTGTAGCAAACCTGCTAACGAGTGTCAATAGCCTGAACAAATAAATCATCAAAAATTTATTGCCGGGTGCAGTTGAGCATCCGGCAACTTTAATAAGCCGACAGCACAGCTTGTCAGCTGAAAGTCATCGCAATGGTTCATCAGAAACCATCAACAGGCATCAGGAGATGGCTGGGAACGCAGAAATTCAGTAACACGAGCGTAATAGACTCGCAGGAACTTGGCACTTCCTGCGACGGTATAAACGTAATAATGCTTTCCTTCGGAACGCTTTTTGTCCATAAAGCAGTAAACAGCATTTTCTGGGTTTGAGCGTGTTAAAATAATATTCGATACAATAAAAATGGTTCGCCTCAGATGCGGTGAACCTCGTTTAGAAACATGGCGTGACTTGGATTCAAATGCACCAGACTGGAACGGTGGTGCATCAATACCAGCAAAGGCTACCAACGCTTTCTTGTTTTTGAACCGCCGAACATCACCAATTTCGGCCATAAGAGCAGGCCCGGTAATGGGTCCGGCTCCTTCCATCTGCATCACAACCTCGTATTCGGGGAGCATTGTAGCCAACCGCTGCATTTCAAGCTGGGTGCTTTGCTTGGCCTCGCAAACGGCATTCAGGCTTTTACAAGCCTGCGTGATCAGCATCTTCGTACTTTCGCATTTCGGAAGAGTAGCCACGCCCTCCTGTGCAAGCAGATAGATTTTGTGAGCGGTATCTGTACGGAACTTGTAGTTTTTTCGTTTGCACCATCCCCGATAAGATTCCGTGAAAGCCTCCATGGAATATTGACAGACACAATCCTTGTGCCAATAACGTAGAAAGAAGTCCACCCACTTTTCATGCCCATTTGCATTTTTTGTGTTCGGATCAAACGCAATATTTACGCCGGGAAATGTTTGGTCAGCCAGTGCAATAAGACCGTTCCGCAACGCTGTTGCAGTCGCAGTGATTCGCTCATTTGCTCTGGATTGCATTTTAAGAAGTAGCCTGGTTTCTTCTTCATTGTTGAACGGGGGAAGTGTATCCCAAAAGGTGAGCGCATAGTTTGCAATTTTAAGAGCATCCGCTCGGTCCGTCTTTAGCTTTCGGATCGTATTATCACTAAAATCGTGGATCAGCATCGCATTGACAACGGAAACAAAAAAGCCCGCTTCCTTCAATGTCAGTGCGATTGGTCTCCAGTACGTACTGGTATGTTCCATTACAATACGGATATCGCCTCCCAGTTTTTTGAGTGTGGATGCCAGCTTTTTCAAGTCACTGTTCGTGTGGTGGACCTCGAAAGGCCGAAGTGCGATTTCGCCTCCGGGTCTCCGTACCGCAACTGTGCTTTTGCTCTTAGACACATCGATACCGACGGCGGTAATAACAGCAGCTTCCATTTTTCTGACCTCCTTTAATGCCGGTTCCGCCTATGCCCATTACCGATTCAGCTTGCTTTGTGACACGAATGTACGGCAACATTTTTATCTGCCGATAACTCAACCTGCGTCAATCGAACGCTGCAATGGAGATGGCGGAGAATAGTTTGCGCGTACGAGCGTTCAGCTCAAGCAATGCTTCGTTCTCTCAGCACATCTTCATTGTAGCTTAGGTTTGGGCATCTGTATAGCTCACTGGCTGTGAACTTCTCAGAACCAACACCATTGTAGCAAGCAGTGTCTTCGTATATACAAAGACCATTTTGCTCTGCAAAATACTTGTTGGGAACACCCAAACCCTTGAACTGCATCGTGCCGATGCAGGCTACGCAGTGTTTATGATTCGGCTCAATCCAACTCCAGATCCTCAAAGCCGGTGACTGTTTCAAACCGGCGGGTGCGAACCTCCATCATCTCGCTGATGAGTTCGGCGGGAAGGGCGAGTGCTCCGGCCATCCGAAGCAGAGTGCTGACATCAGATGCGGTGAGCAGGTCTGTGCGGCAGAGGAAGCGGAACAGCTCTGCGTAAGCCTGTTGAGGCGGGCAGGGCATGAACTGTGGAGCCCGGTCGAAATACTGCAGCAGAACTGCACAATACCACTGGCGGTCGGCGGGGGAAAGCCCTGCAGAGGCTTCCAGCCGGGCCAGCGCCATACGAGCCGAGAAATCCAGCCGGAACGCGTCCCGGGCCAGTTGGTCAAAGTAAGGCATCGGCTGGGTGAAGAACAGCACCGGTACCCGCAGGATGGCTCCGAATTTGGCATCGCCTGCCAGAATTTTATCCCGGGCCACGGGCAGCCCCAGCCGCGCCACCACATGGCCGGAAACATCGGCCTTTTCCAGCCAGAGCAGTGCGGCAGTGTGGTCAAATGCAGACACAGCCACAGTGACAGTACGGCTCCAATTTTCACACCCAGCATCCCGGGCGGTCAGGCTCGTCAGACCGGAACTGTTGAAGCTATGAGCGCCCAGCATTTTAAGCTGTGGAGGCAGCGTCAGCTGTTTCAGGGCATGACACCCGGCAAACGCACCCACATCCGGCATGACCTGATCCGTGGGGCGGGGTAGATAGCCCAGAGCCTGTAGCTGCTCCGGCAGATGGACGCTGGTAAGGCGGCTGCAGTCACCGAATACACCGGCAGGCAGGGCGGAAATGGCATCCGGCAGGGTGATGGAAGTCAGATTTGTGCAGTGGTAGAACGCGTAGGGACCAATGTGGGTGATGCTGTCCGGCAATGTGACGGAAGTCGGCCCGCCTTCGTCCAGCGTCTCGGTGGTGACTGCGCGGCCCATCCGCATACAAAATACGCTGAAACTGATAGGCGATTGCCCGAACTGCGCAAAGCAGCTCTCATCCAGATGGCTGGTAGCAAAGGCGGTAGCGGCAATGGCGGTGACAGTGCGGCCTTCTACAGTGTCGGGTACCACAGCGGGCCGTGCCAGCCGGGGCCAGCGCACCAGCGCCAGAGAGCCATCCGGCAGAGGGGCAAAATCGGCTGTCAGGGGCAGGGCATCGGTGTCGGACTCTTCGTTCAGATGGCCGAGCCGTGCAAACTCTGCGCTCATATCGGGAGCATCGTCGCCCCAATCATCCTCGTCGTCCTCCTCCTGCAAGAGAGCTGCCAGTGCGGCTCCGGGCAGGGAGGAGTCCTTTTTTGTTTCCGGGGCGGGCGGTGTCCAGCGGCTGCGCAGCGTTCCGGCGTTGGTTACTTTAAATTGCAGCAGTTCCATTTTACACCAGTCCTGTCAGATCGATCTGGTGCAGCAGCTGCTCCGACTGCCGGTGCAGCAGCAGATCCCGGCTGGCTGCAAAGTAATCGGTGCTGAGAAACTGCCCCAGAAATGCGGTGGCTACGGGAGCAACGGTCAGATCGTTTACCGCCATGCTCAGCTCCGTTCCCTTACCGAAGGTTTCCTGTAAAAAACGGAGCAGATCGCCAAGCTTCTTCTGCGTTTCAGCGACCTCAGCCTGCAGGTCAGCGACCGAGCGCTGATAGCAGGTCTTGAGGGCAGCAAAGGGTGTGGAGCCGGAAAGTTCTCCGTGCCATTGAGCAGTCAGCGACAGCAGATCGAGATAGACCTTCTGCCGGGCAGCGGGGGCTTTGTTGGCTTCGGCGCGCCAGTTGTCCTCCAGCCCGGCGAGGGCGGTCAGGGCATCGCCGGGGACATCCAGCATCCCGCGCTGGGATTTGAGGGTGGCTACGATAAGACGCAGCGCATCGTGGCGCAGGGTACAGCGTTCCATCTGCAGGAACATTGCTTCCAGCAGCAGGCTGACAAGGCTCATCCGCTCGTCCATCTTGGCGCTGCGTGCCTGCGTGAGGACATCCTCATCCCACACACCCTGCAGGATGGCATCAATATTGTAGGCCTGACGATATTTCTGATAGAGTTCGTAGTAGATGGCAAAATCCCGGGCGACCTGCTTGTTCTGCAGATACTGGGTGGTCAGCTCCACGCTGACTGTAAGGCCCAGCTCTTCGTGATACTGCAGAATCTCGGAGAGGTCCTCCCAGGCACGGGGCGTTACCACGGTCAGACCGTCCACGGTGGTCTCGACCTTGTAAAAATCCTCGGGACGGATATCCAGATAGCTGATGACGCTGCGGCTGACACCGTGTTCCAGCGCATAGGCCTTCCATGCTTCATAGCTTGGCTCAACTTCGATCACCTTCAGGCGGTCACGGGTGGCAGCGTCGAACTCCCGGACGCTTTTGTTGAAGCGGGGCGGGTTGCCGGCGGTGACCACCACCCAGCCCTCGGGGATCTGATGCCCACCAAAGACTTTGTATTGCAGAAACAGCAGCATGGCAGGGGAGAGGGTCTCGGAGACACAGTTGATCTCGTCCAGAAACAGGATGCCCTGCGTTTTGCCGGTGGTGCGCATACAGTCGTAGACGCTGGCGATGATCTCGCTCATGGTGTATTCACTGACTTGATAGTGCTTGCCGCCGTATTCCTTTTCTACGATCACAGGCAGACCCAGTGCGCTCTGGCGGGTGTGGTGTGTCATGGAATAGCTCACAAGGCCAAGCCCCATCTCATCAGCGACCTGCTGCATAATGGCAGTCTTGCCCAGGCCTGGCGCACCCAGCAGGAAGATGGGCCGCTGGTGCACCAATGGAAGTCGGTAGCGGCCCAGAGCGTCCTTCTGCAGGTAGATTTGCACGGTATTTTTGATCTGTTGCTTTGCACTTGCTATATCCATGATTCGGTGTCCTCCTCGGTTCGGGTCTTCTGCGGTTCAAGCAGGCGGATGTTGTCAGTGGTAAGTACAGCCCGGATGGCCCAGCTGGGAACGTGGGGGCTGATGTGGTCGTCACGGTTAAAGATGAAGGCAGTCTTGTAGGCAGGGGATTTTTCCGGGTAGGTGCCCACGCCGTCGGTAAAATAGAGCAGGCCGTTGAGGTTCGTCAGCTTTTTCTCTTCCAGCAGCCTGTCTACATAGGCGAACACCGGCCGGAAGTCGGTACCGCCGAAGCCCCGGAGCTTCAGCCGGGGGATCAGCTCATGCAGCTGGTCCAGACTGGTCAGCCGCTCCACGCTCTGCACCTCGGCATCGCATTGGATGAGATAGATCTCTACCCGCTCCGTGAAGGAGCCGCTCTGCCGCAGAACGTCGCAGGTGCGCTGCAAAAAGCTCTGAACGATATCGCCCTGTACACTGCCGGAGGTGTCGATGGCAATCACAAATTCCCGGATGCGCTTGTCGTCCCGGTATTCCAGCGGCTCGACCAGGGGAACGTTGCCGTAGGTGCGCAGACCGTAAGTGTAATAGATGAGGTCAAATTCGTCCTCGGAAAGCTGCAGTACCTCATTTTGTGCCCCGAACCGGCGAAGAAAGTCGGTATAGTCGCATTCCTCAAAGGTCACAGGCTCTAACCCATCCATCAATGCTCCGGCACGCTTGCCGTGACGTCGGCTGAAGGTCTCCAAATCAGTCTTGGCCTGGAGGGCCAGCTGCTTCCATTGTCTGCGCAGGGCTTCCTTCTGCCGCTGCTGCATCTGCTGCAGCGTTTCGTCCCGGGTGTCGGTTTTGCGCAGTTCGGTCTCGTTGGTGATATCCTCATCCTCCCCGGCGGGCAGCAGTTGTCCGTTGGGGGCCGGACGAGAGCCGGGCCGTGGCGCAGCATACCAGAGAGCATGGCTGTCCCGGGAAAAAAGCTGGGTCAATTCCGCCAGAACATCAGCGGGGTACTGCCGTTCCAGCAGAAAATTATAGATGGCTTCTGCCGTCAGGTGAGGGCAGGCATCCTGCAGGTGGCTGCGCCAGCTGTCCTGTGCAGCATCATCCGGCAGGGCGCAGGAGGGGATCTCCAGTTCCCGGATGACTTCCTCTGCGGCAATGTCGCAGGCAAGGTTCCATAGGCGGTGATCCATTTCCTGCCGTTGAAAGGGATGCCCCAGAAGAAAGTGCAGGGTGACATGCAGCAGGGCGCGTGTGGGCACAGACTGCTGTGCCCGGAATGTGCGGAGCAGCTTTTCAGGGCAATAGTATAAGCAGCGGCCATCCCCGGCAAACAGGGTGTCCAGCGCAGGGACGGGGATCGGCTTCAGCTGTTCCAAGGCGGAGGATAAAAAACGCAGGTCGGCAGTTAACCGACTCTGTGCCAGCAGCAGCACCTGTGCGGCCAGTTCGTCCGCCGCAGGAACAGGAGTCTGGATGGGCTCGGGCATAAGAGAAAACTCCTTTCTGCCCCAAGGGCAGGACTGTATCCTTCAAAAACGGCAAAACCAGCCGACACCACCCGGAGCACCGGGTGGAAGTCTGCTGGTTTGCACGCATTCCGTGGCGTGCTGCGGGTACTTCGCCCGGCATACGTTTCGGAATCAGAATGAAGGAATGGGTGAAAAAGGAGGAAGGTGTTTCTTTTGGTGAGACCTCAGAACAGCAGCCCACAGGCTACGCAGCCCACAGCGACCATAATAGCAGATGCAACCCATGCGTAGGGGAGGGTGTGCTTCTGGTGGTCGCCCAGGTCCTGACCGGAAAGACCCAGCAGCAGGAAGGTGGCACCCGTCAGGGGACTGAGCGGGAAGCCCAGCGTCATCTGGCCCATGATGGAAGCCTTTGCCACAGCCAGTGCATTGCCGCCCATGGCGGAAACAGCGTTGGCGATGACCGGCATAACACCGTAGTAGTAGGAGTCCGGGTCAAACAGCAGGCTCAGCGGAACGCTGAACAGGCCGACGATGGGGGCAATGAAGGTGCCCATGCTGGTGGGGATGATGGAGACCAGAGCGTCGGTCATGGAAGCCAGCATACCGGAATTTTTGACCACACCGGTGAATGCGCCTGCGGCAAAGACGATGGAGACCATCAGGAATGCGGCCTGTGCGTGACTGTTGATGATCTTGTGCTGCAGATCCACACTGGGGTAGTTGGCGATGAGCAGGACGCAGTAGCCGATCATAAAGGTGACAGCCGGGCTGAGGCGGTTGGTAACGAGGAAGTACAGGATGACCAGGATCAGTGCCACATTGAAGTACCAGCGCCAGCCAAAGCGGGCCAGTTCGTTGGAGGTGTTGGTGGTCTTTGCTTCGGTCAGACCAGTGACCTCCTGCGCGGGGATGCCTGCAGCAATGCGCTTGGCTTCCTTTTTGCCCAGGAAAGCCGCGACGAGCAGACAGGTCACCAAGCCTGCGATCCAGGCGGGCATAATACCCACCCACAGCTCGCTGCCGGTGACTTCATAGCCCAGGCCGGACATGGCTGCGGATGCACGGACCGTGGGGCCGCCCCAGGGCAGAACATTCATGATACCGGCGGCCAGCGCCACGATGGTAGCCTCTACCCAGAGGTTCATTTTCAGCTTCTGGAACAGGGGCATACAGGCAGGGATGGCAATCAGGAAGGTGGTGGCACCGGAGCCATCCAGATGGCAGATGCAGCCGATGAGGAAGGTGCCGATACAGACTTTGACGGGGTCTTCGCCGGTAAACTTCAGGATGCGGTTGATGATAGGATCAAAGACACCGGCATCCGAGCAGGTACTGAAAAACAGGATGGCAAAGATGAACATGACACCTGTGGCAACGATGCTGCTCAGGCCCTTGCCCATATAATCTGCGCTGAGGATGGAAAGTGCCTTGGTAAAGCGGGTGTCGAACGTGATGACCGGCTCAACATAAGCAGTTCCGGCCTTTTCGGCAGCAGCCTGTGCGGCTTGGATGATGACATTGGGGGCGTTGATGAATGCTGCGATGAAGCCGGTGATGGCGGGAACAAAGATCAGAGCTACAAGGGTAGAGACCTTCTTGCTCATGATCAGTGCCAGCACCAGCAGAATGGTGACGAACCCTAATACTGCCAGCATGTGATTTCTCCTCGATAATGTGTGTAAAGGTGGTCAGAGATCAGAACACCTGTTTCTCGTGCAGATCGTTGAACTGCTCTTCGGTCATGCCCAGAATACCCTCAAAGATATCCCGGTTGTTCTGCCCCAGCTGGGGAGCGGGAGTGCGCACAGAGGGCTTGGTGTCCATCAGTTTGATGGCACAGCCGTTCACGGTGACCTTGCCCAGGGTGGGATGATCCATCTCCACGAACATCTCGCGCTCCTTGACATGGGGATCGTCCAGGATCTCCTTGATGTTCATAATGGGGCCTGCGGGGATACCGTGGGCCAGTACCAGCTCGGCGGCCTCGTTGGGGGTCAGATCCTTGATCCGCTCCTCAATGACTTCGGCAATGGCATCCTGATTGGCCAGACGGCCCGGCATATCTACGAACCGGGGATCGGTGATCATGTCCGGACGTTCCAACACCTCATTGCAGAGCTTCTCGTACAGCTTCTGGTTTCCGGCGGCAATGATGACCTTGCCGCCCTTGCAGGTGAAGCTGTCGTAGGGGGAAACAGCGGCATAACGGTTGCCCATGGGGGCCGGGATGTTGCCGGTCTCGATGTACTTCAGGGCGGTGTTCTCAGTGGCAGCGATCATGCTGTCCATCAGACTTACGTCCACCCGCTGCCCTTTGCCGGTAATGGTGCGGGCGTTGACTGCGGCAAGGATGCCGATGGTTACATGAAGCCCGCCCAGAATATCACCCAGCGCCGAACCGGCACGGGTGGGCTCTCCGCCCTTGGAACCGGTGATGGACATCATACCGCCCATGGCCTGAGCCAGGATATCATAGCCCGGGCGCAGGTGGTAGGGACCGTAGCAGCCAAAGCCGGAGACCGCCGCATAGATGATGCGGGGATTGATCTCCTTCAGGACATCATAGCCCAGTTCCAGCTTGTCCATCACGCCGGGACGGTAGTTTTCCACCACGATATCCGCTTTTTTGACAAGCCCCTTGAAGATCTCCTTGCCTTCAGGGGCCTTCAGGTTCAGGGTGATTCCCTTTTTGTTGCGGTTGATATTGGCAAAATAGACGCTTTCCCGCTCGCCGTTCAGATTTTCGGCGCGGAAGGGGGGATAGCTGCGGGTGTCGTCGCCGCCTTTGGGGACCTCGATCTTGATGACGTTTGCGCCCATATCAGCCAGCATCATGGTGCAGAAGGGGCCGGCAAGCACACGGGTCAGGTCGAGAACCGTCAGGTTCTCCAATGCCATATGTTCACTCATGTTACAGCTCTCCATCCTCAACGTGGATCTTCATGCGCATCACGGCACTGCCCATGGATTTGCCCAGGCTGTCCAGACGCAGGCTCATGGTGGCACCGCCGCCCAGAGCGTGCTTCATAACAAAGTTGAAGCCGTTCAGGCTAGGTACATCGTAGCGGGTGATCTCGCCCTTGACCATGTCGCCAAAGAAGGCTTTGAGTTTTTCGGGGGTCACCTCGCGCTCAATGATCTTATAGTATTCCGGTTTGCGTGCATACACACAGACATTGCTGGTATCACCCTTGTCGCCGGAGCGGCCGTGAGCAATATCGTTCAGATAGATCTCTGCCATCTTACTTCACCTCCAGAATGTGACTTTCGACCTGTACGGCATCGCGGGGCACGGTGGTGGGCCACAGTGCCATCACTTCCTGCACGCGGGCACGGCCGCCGAAGAAGGAGGCACCCGGAGGGCCGTTCAGCTGCAGGGGGCTGATCTCGGGAATGATCTTGGCGCACTCGCTCTTGTCCTCGCTGAACACAGCAATGCGCAGCACGCACTCGTTCAGGTTCTTCAGTGCCTCTTCGCTCATATCGGCCACGCCCAAATGCAGGCTGTTCAGGCCGATGTAGCTGATGTGGATGTCGTCGGCCTTCATGCCGCGGCGCTGCATCTTCTTCATGATGACCTCGGCGCAGTACTGAGCCTTTTCGTAGGCATCAGGCCATGCAAAGCTCAGCATGGAAACAGTCTTCCAGCCCTTGTGGTAACCTACGCAGAGCTTGAGCGTGTCGGGGCGGGGATTGCCCTTAACACCGCCGATGCGGACACGGTTGTCACCCACCTGGGTGATGGTAGCATGGCTGATATCCACGTTGACATCCGGGGTCAGGTAGTTGGCGGGATCGTGGACCTCGTACAGGAACTGCTCCTTGCAGCTCTGTTCGCAGATGATACCGCCGCAGTCGGGAGCCTTGGTGATCTCAAAGGTATCATCGGTCAGCTCTGCGATGGGGAAGCCCAGCTCGTCCATGCGGGGAACATTGCGCCAGTCGTACATATAGTTGCCGCCGGCGCCCTGACCGCCGCACTCCAGCAGATGGCCTGCCATGATGCCGCGGGCCAGATTGTCCCAATCGTCAGCAGCCCAGCCAAACTCGTACTTCAGCGGAGCCAGGAACAGGGCGCTGTCAGCCGCACGACCGGTGATGACCACATCGGCACCCTCTGCCAGGCATCCCTCAATGCCCTCATGGCCGATGTAGACATTGCAGTTGTAGATCTTGTCCAGAATATCGTTGAAATTGCCGTCGTAGTCGAAGTTGGGGAAGGTCCAGCCATCCTTCAGCAGCTGCGGGATCTTATCCTTGATGTTATCTCCGGTCACATAACCGATTTTATAACCGCTCATGCTGTTGCCTTCTGCCCACTGGCGGATGCCGTCCACGCAGCCATTGATGTTCATGCCGCCTGCGTTGGTGCAGATCTTGATGTGCTTGTCCCAGGCTTCCTTGCCGGCCTCCTTCAGGATGCGGGTGGTGAAGTCGGGCGCAAAGCCCTTGGTGGGGTCCTTGAGCTGCTGCTTTGCCATGATGGAAAGGGTCAGCTCTGCCAGATAATCACAGCCCATATACTGGATATCGGCATTGCGGATCATGTGGATGGCCGCGTCCGGGCTGTCGCCCCAGAAGCCCTGGCCACCGCCGATTGCAACTTTCTTCATTCGATAGCCTCCTTATAGATGAAAAGGTAATGTCAGCGTCAAACATCAGTACAACGTTTGACTAAATCGTCGTACTGAGTGTAGTACAACGATTTACTAATGTCAAGAAAAAAACGAAGTTTGGAGGAAAAGAAATGCAACTTTGTTGAAACGGCTAAAAAGAAAAAAGAAAAATATACAGAGTGCACAAAAACGGCTGGTTTGAGATTGGAGAGGCTTTTTTGGCTTGTCAAGGTACAGGGAAACGGGTACAATAAACCTGATATCAGAAAAAGGTGGGGAAGAGCATGGTTACGATCAAGCAGATCGCGCAGGAGGTCGGGATCTCGTCCAGTACGGTCAGCATTGTTTTGGGCGGCAAGGCGGCAGAGCGGAAGATCAGCACGGCCACGCAGGAAAAAATTTTTGCGGCGGCGGCACGGCTTGGCTATCAGCCCAATATGGCTGCCCGGAGTCTGCGGGGCGGCAGCGGTGCCAATGAACTGGTGGTGGCCATGTTCTGGGCACAGGATTTCCGGGCCAGCATGATGCTCCGCTTCTGGGATGGTCTGCGGGCCGAGATCGAAAAAACGGCACGTCCGGTGCGGCTGGTTATCTACCCATATGTCAACGACCACCTGAAGGAAAGCGAGGCGCTGACCAGTGGCGCAAACTGCCATGCGGCCATCATCTGCAATGCGTCCTATGCGGACCTGCAGTTTTTGGAGGACACGCAGCTGCCGATCCCGGTGGTGCTGTACAACCGTGTTTGCAATGGGTATTGCAGCGTCAATGTGGATGATCTGAAGATGGGTGCTCTGGCGGCGCGGGCTTTTGCAGATCAGGGATGCAGGACGGCGGCAGTTCTGACGAGCAGCCCGGTCTTTGAGGGGATGGAAAACCGGATGCATGGGTTCCGGCTGGAAGGGGAGCACCACGGGTTGACGATCCTGGCCAACCGGTATTGTGAAAACAGCATACGAGGCGGTTACGAGGCGGTTTCGCATCGGCTGTGGAATGAGTGGAAGCAGCAGCTGCCGGACGCAGTGTTCTGCGGGTCCTCGGCCATTGCGCACGGTGCCCTGCGGGCTTTTTGTGAGGCCGGATATATCGGTGAAAAGCTGCCCCGGCTGATTGCTGTAGGCAACGGCCCGGAGGAATCCGATGCGTTTTCGATTCCGAGCCTGAGCGTGGTCTATCTGCCCATGGAGGATATGGCGCGGGAGTGCATCCAGCTGGTGCTGGGGCAGCTGGACGGTCGGATCGCCACACCGGAAAGCCGGTTGCTGCCGATCGAGTATGTTCCCAGGGAGAGCTGCGGGCCGCTGACAGAATACGCCGCACAATAAAAAAGCCCCGCACCGGCACGCAAAACGTGCGCAGTGCGGGGAAGAAAGAGCAGTCAGCCCTCGGCGCTGATACAGTACATGGAAAAGGTGCTGGAAAATAACAGGGTGTCGGTCTCGTCTGTGATCTCCACAGCCACCACACAGATGTGCCGGCGGCGGCTGACTGTCCGGCCGCGGGCTGTCAGGTGACCGGCTTTGACGTTGTGGATGAAGTTGACCGAAGCATTCTGGGTGACATACTGCCGCCCGTCAGAGCGGGCAGTCAGCCCGGCACAGCAATCGGCCATGGTGAAAAATGCGCCGCCGTGCACATAACCGTAGATGTTGGTGGTGTCCCGCTGGATGTCCAGCGACATGACGGCGCTATCCGACGTTACCGATACGATCTTGATGTGATTGTACTGCATGAATGGATTTTCAAGCATTTGTGCAATGTTCTGTTCCTGCATAAGGAGCCTCTTCTTTTTAATTGTGGTACAACGTTGTACGGAATGGCTTGGACGGCTTTTATTATAATCGTATTTTCCGCAGGATGCAAGCAGCAGGAGGTTTGAAAATAAATGGAACGGCCATCATTACGCAGGCAGCTTGTAATGATCTTTCTGGGAATCGCCATTCCCATTGGTATTCTGCTGGGGCTGCTGCTCTTTTTTTCAGGGCTTTATAACCGCAATCGGCTGGCAGTTGCGGCATCCGGTGGCCTTGATATGTTTACCACAAATTTTGAGAATCAGCTGGATTCGGTGGAAAACTACCTGCTCAATCTGTCGCTGAACGATGCGACCTTTCGCAGCCTGAGCGAACAGACCGACCGCACCCGCGCCTACCTGGATGCTTATGAAATCGCACAGGGGTTTCCGGCGGTATTGGCTGCCAACGATGCCCTGATGGGTGTGGTGCTGCGCAGCGGCTCAGGCAACCTATATGTGGGGCGCTACGGTGCAACTGCCCAGCAGCTCAAGCAGAAACTGAATCTGGAAGCGTATCTCGGCCAGCTGGGCCAGACCAATAAAATGATGACAAAGGGATGGTATCTGCGCACCATCGGCCAGCGGCTTTACCTGCTGCGCAGTGTTTTCTACCAGAAAGCCAGCCTAACCGCTGCGGTGGATCTGCGGCTGGTGTTTGAAGAACTGGTGAAAGACTATGGGCTGGACGGCCGGGTCATTGTGATGAGCGACAGCGGCAATGTGTTGGTAGGGGACGCCAACCTTCTGCCCACAAAGATGGAATGGAACAGTGAGGGATATTGCCTGACAAAGGTGGGCAGGGACAGCCGACTGGTGGTGCGCAAACAGGTCAAAGCGCTGACGGTATTGTATCTGGTTCCCTATCAGCATTTCGGGGTGGACTTTGCGCCGTATCAGATCTTGCTGGTGATGGGGGCTGTTTTTGTTCTGCTGGCGATCCCGTTTCTCCTGTTCTATATGAAGCAGGAGATCTTTGCCCCTATGACGGCGTTGGTGAGCACCATGGACAGAATCGGACGCGGTGAACTTTCGGTGCGCTCCAGTGTGGATTATCGCAACGCTGAGTTTACACAGGTGAACGAGACCTTCAACCGGATGATCGACCAGATCACCCAGCTGAAGATCGACGGTTACGAAAAGGAGTTGGAAGCCCGCCGCAACGAGATGACCGCCCTTAAGCTGCAGATCCGGCCACACTTTGTGCTCAACTGCCTGAAAAGTGTCTATGCCATGGTGCAGACTGGCAGCCGCGAGGATGCCCAGTACCTGATCCTGCTGCTGAGCCGGTATCTGCGCTATATCCTCTCTTTTACAGCGACCACAACACCTCTGCACACTGAGATCGAGCAGTGCTACAATTACGCGGAACTTTCCAGCGTGGGGCAGAACGATCCCGTGGAGGTAGTATGCGAGATCGACCCGGAACTCAGCAAATTGCCCTTGCCGCCGGTCTCGCTGCTGACGCTGGTGGAGAACAGCGTTAAGCACGGCAAGATGATCGGCAAAACGCTGAAGATCACGATCACTGCAAAGCTCCTCGAAACGGAAGAGGGCTGCATGGCTGATCTTTCGGTGGCGGACAATGGCACAGGCTTTACGGCAGGGGATCTGAAGCAGCTGAACAGTGCAGCCCCGCAGGAGGAGAATGGACAGCACATCGGGCTGTTCAATGTGGTACGGCGGCTGCAGCTGCTCTATGGGGAGCAGGCAGCCATCGCCTTTACCAATAACCGCCAGGGCGGCGGTGCTAGGGTGGAGCTGTTCCTGCCGATAGATCCCGTCTTACAGAAAAAGGAGGGAGAAACAGCATGAAACTGCTGATCGTAGACGATCAAAGCACCGTGGTGCAGGGGCTTTTGCACTGCACTAACTGGGCAGCAATGGGATTTACTGAGGTGGATACGGCTTTGAACGCTGTGGATGCCAAGGCCAGCCTGCTGCGGCAGGAGGCCGAGGTCATGCTCTGCGATATTGAAATGCCCATGGAAAGCGGGTTGGATCTGTTGGACTGGCTCCGGCAGCGAGGGATGAGCACCCGCTGCATCTTCCTGACAGCCCATGCTGAGTTCCGATATGCACAGGAGGCACTGCGGCTGGGCGGTTTTGACTATATCATGCAGCCCGCCCCTTATGAACAGGTGGTGGATGCAGTGAGCCGTGCGCTGGATAATGTAAAGGAGGAATGGGCGGCGCTGGAACTGCAGAGCAGGGGCGCTGTTTTTGACGACCAGAAAAAGGAGATCGTGGAGACTATGCTGCGGGGCTTCCTATTAGGCAACGCCCCGGGAAGCAGCCTGACTGCGTTTGAAGAACTGAGCCTTGTGCCCCGGCGGGAGCGGGAATGCTGGGTTGCCCTGATGCAGCCGCTGCGCTGGAAGCAAGGCGAGGAGCCGTGGGAGCTGAGCCTGCTGAGCACGGCAGTGGGGAATATGAGCAGCGAGGTGTTTACGCCGCTGCAGGTGCTCAGTGTAACGGTGGCGATCCCTGCGGAGCAGGGTCTCGTTCTGGTGCTGCAAAGCCGGGTGGGGGAGCCGCTGGAGGCAGACTATATCACCCGGCAGCTGAATTATCTGCAAAGTGCGTGCGCGCAGTATATCCACTGTGAAGCGGCCTTTTATCCGGAGGGGCCGCAGCCCTTTGAACAGGCATCGGAGATCTATCAGAAGCTGCTGCAGCAACGGAGCGAGAATGTGGCCCTGAAAGGCGGTGTTCTGCTGGGCCGCCCAGCGGAAAAAGCGCCGGAAGTGTTCCGTATTCCGCAGATCGGTGCATGGCGGAAGCTGCTGCAGGCGGGATGTGCGCAGGCAATGGAGCAGGAAGCCTGCCAGCTGCTGGATAAGCTGACGGCCAACAATCAGCTGAACAGCCAGACCTTGCGGTATTTTTATCAGGATTTTATGCAGATGCTCTTCTCCTTGCCGGAAAAGAAACGGCAGGACGATATGTTCCGGGAGCCGGAAGCGTTGGAACTTTACCGCAACGGCATGAAGACCGTGCCGGATATGAAGGCGTTGGTCCATTATGTGGCCGCGGTCTGGGATAGCGAAACGGAAGAAAACAGCCAGAGTACCGTGGAGATCATCATGGCTTACATTGCCGAGCATCTGGAAAATGAACTGCGCCGGGAAGAACTGGCCGAGGCTGTCCACCTGAATCCGGATTACATGGCCCGGCTTTTTAAGAAAGAGACCGGCATGAACCTGAAGGATTATATCATTCAGCAGAAAATGCAGGAGGCACAGAGCCTGCTCTGCACCACCAATCTGCCCATCAGCCTGATCGCGGCAAAGGCCGGGTATACGAATTTTGGGCATTTCTCCACTTCTTATAAGAAGTTCTATCACAAGACCCCACAGGAGGAGCGCAGCGCAGCATTATGAGAAAAACAAGGATGGCTCGCAGGACATTTTTACAGCTGACCGGTGCTGCAGCCGGAGCAGCTCTGCTTGCTGGCTGCGGGGAGAGGGCGGAATTGGCGGCAGAAAGTGGAACAGAGCCCATGGTTACAGTGCTGATGCCGGGCCAATCGGATGAAACTGCCTGTGTCCGCATTTCGGCGGCGCTGAGCGAAGTCACAAAGCAGAAGCTGGGCTTCAGTGTTTCCATCGAGCAGGTAGCACCCACCAATTACTCGGCCGAGCTGTGGAAACGGATGGTCTGCCAGACCATGCCGGATCTGTTTTTCCTCACAGAGAATCAGCCGCTGGATGTTTACCTAAATCAGAACTGCATCCTACCCCTGAGTGCGCTTCTGGAAGAACATCCCGGGCTGAAAGCTCTGTTCTCAGAGCAGCAGTGGGCGAGTAGAACCTATTACCGCCGTATCTATGCGGTCCCGGCACGGGCAGTCTCGATGTATCAGATCGGCTTTCTGGCCCGGGCCGACTGGATGCGGGAGCTGGGGGCTAGGCCGGAGAAGATCATGGATCTGGATGCTCTGCACGACCTGCTGATGCAGGTCAGGCAGCGTCGGCCCAATGCAGAGGGGGTCCTGCCGGATAATGGACAGGTTTTTCCTTTTCCGGAACTGGATCCTCTGGGAGATACCTTTGGTATCCTGACCGAAGAAAGCGGCACCACCGTTGTCAACTGGTATGCCGCGGATGCTTACAGCAGGCTTTGCAGAACTATGCATCAGTGGTATCAGGAAGGATTGATCCTGCGGAATGCCAGCCTGCGGGATGAACCGGCCACCGATCGGATGCGGCTGGGCAACAGCTTTGGCTTTTTTGCACGGCTCAACCGGGATTCACTGGACTGCTGCACCCGGGCCTGTGGCACAGAGCTGACTGCCATCCCGCTGGGGCCGACCATTCAGAACGGCTCCATCCCGGTGGAGAGCTGGTGTCTGCCGGTGACCAACAGCCACCGCAGGGAGGCACTGGCTCTTCTTGAACTGTTGTACACGGATGCATCCTGTTATGATCTCTTTGCGAACGGAGATGGGAAAGAGGAACAGTTTCATCCGTGGCAGAATCTGTATCTCAACGCCAGCGGACTGATGCCGGAAACAGACGAGCAGCCGCAGTGGGTCTCTCCGGCCTATGGGTTCAGCTTCAACAACAGTGCAGTTGCCGCAAAGCTGGATGCCTGCCGGGTACTGAAGAACAGCTATCACAATGGGCTGATGTGCGGCTATCTGGATTCGGAGGAGGCGCTCCCGGAGTTTTTGGAAAAACTGGAACAGGCCGGGATACAGGAGATCCTTCAGGCAAAACAAAGCGCATTGGATAACTGGTTGAATGCATTGTATTGAAACAGGCAGGGCTGGGAGACCGGCCCTGTTTTCATTTTTGACAAAAGAAACCTCTGAAAATGAAAAATAGAGGTCGGAAACTTGAAAAAATGCTGCAGCTCTCGGAACAGGAACACGGAAAATGAAAAATTAGTTTCGGTTTTTTGGTAGCTGGAAAAACTCCCGGTGCGTTAAACTAAATACAACAAAAGCACGGCAGACACAGAACCGTGTAGATGAACGCAAAAATAAGAAGGACAAGAAGGAGAAACCACTATGAAACGTATCTCTCGTCGGAACTTCCTCAAGGCTATGGGCATTTCTGCAACGGCCCTGACACTGGCCGCGTGCGGCGGCTCTTCCAGTTCCACCGCAGCCGGCACGGCTGGCTCCACTGCTGCCAGTGCAGTAGCAATCGGTGAGCCCAAGGCAGGAGGCACCCTGCGCCTGTGCTATTCCAGCCCCATTGCCACCCCCGGTTACACCCCCCGTGCCACCAACAATGCGGCCATTTACTACCTGACGCTTTCTTATGAAAGTCTGACCAGCTATGATGCCGAGGGCAATATGATCCCCAATCTGGCAACGGAGTGGGATGTGAACACCGATGAGCTGAGCATTACCTGGACTCTGCGGGAGGGCGTCAATTTCGCCGACGGTGAGCCTTTCAATGCAGAGGCCGTCAAGCGCAACATTGAGGAGTATCAGGCCAACAACCGTACCGAGACCGCAAACATCGCTTCCTGTGAGGTCATTGATGACACCCACATCAAGATGATGATGGCAGAGCCCAACTCCTCCACGCTGGAATCCGTGGGCTTCTTCGTCTACTACATGAGCCCCAAGGCACTGGAAAACCCCAGCAGCCTGGATGCCGCCACCTGCGGCACCGGCCCCTTCCAGCTGAGCGAGTTCGAGAACAACGCCTACGCCATCTATACCAAGAACGAGAATTACTGGAAGGAGGGCCTGCCCTATCTGGATTCCGTGGAGGTGACCCTTGTCACTGAGTCCAGTACCGCAAACACTGCTTTCCAGGCCAACGAGTACGATATGTACTGGGTAGGTCTGGCCAATCCCACCATCCTGCAGCAGCTGGACGGTGCAGGCATCTACGTCAAGGAAGATAACCAGAACGGCATGGGTGTCGAGAGTCTGGGTCTGATCCCCAACAGTGCAATTGACGGCCCCTGGGCCGATGCCCGCGTCCGCCGCGCCCTGTGCTACGCCATCGATGTGGATGCCATCAACGCAGCATTCCTGATGGGCATGGCACAGATGACCGACCAGTGGGCAGTTCCCGGTTCCGCCACCTACAATGACAGCCTGAATCATTTCACCTATGATCCGGAGAAGGCAAAGTCCCTGCTGGCAGAGGCTGGTTATGCCGATGGTTTTACCACCAACATTATC